>Ga0172379_10000027_pt1 | contig 365718 bp, 321 predicted proteins | sample GrowelOW334metaG_FD_119756 | JGI IMG/M metagenome (GOLD analysis project Ga0172379, IMG submission 119756) | Groundwater microbial communities from an aquifer near a municipal landfill in Southern Ontario, Canada - Groundwater well OW334 metaG | ecosystem: Environmental > Aquatic > Deep... | reverse complement strand
TCCTTTGCGACATCTTTGACTTTTACTTTTTTTACTGCTTCGGACATTAGTTCCCTTTAGTATAAAGCAACGTTATGATGCAGATTTTTCAGTTTCCGTACTTTCGGATTCTTCTTCGTCATCCTCATCTTCGTCAACTTCTGCTTCTTCGTATTCTTTTTTGATCAGGGCGACGATCTCTTTCAGTTTCTCTTCTTCTGCGCCGATCTCCTGCAGCAGATAATCGAATTCAGCATCGATGACTTCTTTTGCTGTTTCGTATCCTGCTTCGACAAATTTGTTATACAGATCATCCCCGAGTTCTTCTTTAAATTCCTCAAGGTCGATATCGTATTCACTTCCCTCCTTCACCAGCTGGATGTCAAATCCGGTCAACTTACTTGCAAGGCGGATATTTTGTCCGCCTTTGCCGATCGCCATGGAAACTTGCGATTCTTCCACCGTGACGGTCGCCTTGTTGTTTTCTTTATCAAGCACAATGTTTTTCAATTTTGCCGGTGCGAGTGCCCGAGTGATGAAGGTAGCCTTGTCATCGCTGAAATTGATCACATCGATATTTTCATTGTTCAATTCACGGACGATAGCATGGATACGGACGCCTTTCATACCAACGCAAGCGCCGACCGCATCGATCCTATCATCGGATGATTCCACTGCAACTTTTGCCCGTTCACCGGGTTCACGTGCAATGCTTTTAATCTCGATGATGCCGTCATACACTTCCGGAATCTCCAATTCAAACAAGCGCTCCAGGAATCGCGCATCCGTGCGTGAAACGATAACGACAGGATTGCTGGCGTTCTTCCGGACTTCCTTCACTACACCGCGAACGGTGTCTCCTTTTTTGAAGCGCTCTTTCGGGATCTGCTCGCTGCGTGGAAGCAGCAATTCGTTCTTGTTGTGCATTATCAGCAGATCGTTATTACGAATCTGGTATACTTCGCCGACAACAATCTCTCCCAGCGAATTGGAATATTCGCTGAATATGAGCTCTTTCTCTATCTCCTTGATTCGCTGCGTAAAGTTTTGTTTTGCCGTCGTTACCAACCGCCGACCGAATTGGGCAAGCGGAATGATCTCTACATATTCTTCGCCGACTTCCAGTTCTTCGCCGGACATTTTCCGTGCTGTCTCGACATCTACCTGCGTTGCCGGATTCTCCACTGTTTCAACGATCTGTCGTTCGAGATAGATTTCGATATCTCCTTTGTCCATATTGACGACAACGTCAAATTTTGCATCAAGGCCGTATTTCTTCCGCACCATCATTCCGAAGATATCTTCGACGATTCCGGCCAAAATGTCCTTGTCAATACTTTTATCCCGCACTAAGCCGGAAAACGATTCGACAATCTCATGATTCATTGTACTTCTCCCAAAAGTTTTACTTCTTACTTGATTCGAGGTATGATATAAGTTTCACTGATCGCGGAAAACGGTATCTCAAACAGTTTTCCACTTTTCTTGATCACGATCTTCGAAGCGGTGGCTTGTTCAAGAACCCCTTCTTGAATATTTTTTTTTCCATCCGCTGTATATTTTACCTTACAGTCGCGACCGACATTTTTTGCGTACTGCCGGAACAGTTTTAACGGCCTGTCCAATCCCGGAGAGGAAACGTCCAACCGGTATCTTCCTGGTATCAGATCCAGTTCATCTAATTTTTCAGATAACTTCCTGCTGATATCGGAGCACTCTTCAAGAGAAATGCCCTTTTCGGAATCGACATAAACTTCGATCACTTTGCTTGTCCGTTCGCCGCGCAGCACAATTTCAACGATAAACGAATTGGATTCATCAATGATGGGTTGAAGGATTTCCTGTATTTTTTCGGGAATTGAGGGCATACACAGTTTCTACCAAAAAAAAGTCCCGCAATTGAGGCGGGACTTTGACTGCACAAATATAACATTCTTTCTCACTAACCGCAAGATATTTCCTTCTTTTGGTTTATTTCAGATCTTTTAACTTCTTTCCTCTGCAAAGGGTTGTACTCGCGGGCGGACTTTTAGAAAAAAGCGCGAACCTCCATTTTTCCTGTGTGGACAACGATAGTTCGTGATGTCGTCCTGCCGGTATATTGAAGTGAAAATTGGACATTCCCACCCATTCGATATTCAGATGAGACACTCCACAAATAGTTCTTGCCGAAATCTCTTCCAGCTGTTAACTCAAACGGCGGTTGGTAACCTAACAGCAGCCCGCCGAGCAGCACTTCTTCGCGAGAAAATTCTGTCCGTAACTGTCCGTTTCCGATAAATCCGTAGACAACGCGAACTGATTGTCCATTGTAATCTGCAACTACTGCTCTCCCGCTTCCGCGGTCCTCTGCCTGATTGGTTTCAATCTTTACTCCAACTTCGATATTCGCTTCGGGTCGATATGTGAGGTCTGTAATAAGTGCAATGTTCGTTATCCGGCGGGATGGATTTATTCTGGATGTAGAAACGGCATTATCATCTTTAAAAATAACATCTGTTTGATTTGCGATTTCATTGGAGACCAGGAATCGAGAACGAAGTGAGCGCTCCCTGGAATAATTTCTTTCTGAACCAGATGCAAACTGGCTTAAACCGTTTCGCTGATTGAAGCGAAATCGAAACGAATATTCCGGACGGTATTCGAATAAAAACAAATCTTGTTGAAAGAATTGGACTCCCATTTGTGTCGATGCCGGATTAAGGAATGCACTCAAGTCCATCAGATAGATCTTCTCTGTCCGTTGTTCTGTGCTTCGTTCTTCTAAACGTGCGAATGTCTCTGTTGAGAATATCGTCACGAACTTTTCAATTGCAGATGACGGATTCTTCAAAAAACGGGAAGGTTCGATTTTGATCCGTGATGATGCTTTTAAACTAATGATAGGGACTAACTGATCGGAATTTAAAGTCAATGCAATATATTCGCCATCATACCGGTCTGGAACAAATTCCCGTTCATCATTCAGATCGACGGTCCCATTTCCGTTCGCATCGGTCCAAACGAATTGCCCTTCTCCTTTACGGACTTTATAGAATATCCGTTCTAGTTTCGCTGTTCTCTGGGCTGCTGCGTCATACAATAGGTCGATGTCCAATCCTTGCGAGAATGGCCGGTACCGGGAAAGAATCTTGATCAATGTCGTTTGTTGATTGGTATTATTCGCTTGAAATTCTCTTTCAAAACGCTTTTCACGAAGTGTAACGATGGCCGAAGCAGTAAAATTCTGTACTTCGCGAATGGCTGCTGCATAGCTTTGCGTGAATGAAGTGGATTGTGGAATTAAAAAACCTGTCACAACAGCATCGTCATTTCTCCATTCAAACTCTGAAGATGCGTCTATGCCAAAAACATTCGCCGCCGACAGTTTCGGAGAAAACAATGAAAAAGCATAGCTCGAAGATTCAAGCGAATCGTTTATATCATTACGGACTGATCGGTGTTCATTTTCATATCTCATTGATGGAGTGATCATTCCTATGGTATATTCTGTTGACCCTTTTTGTCGGATCCACTCATTAGAAATACGGAGCTGTCGTTCTTCACCGCTGATATTTTCAATATAATATGAGACAAAAGGATACCGTTTATCCTTCAGATCGATCAACGCATCGTACCGTAACGAAGAAAACGCGTTGCTCCTTTCGAGCGTGCCGATTCCGGATGAGATCGATAGAACCTCTACAGGCCGATAAGTAATGCGACCTTCCCTGAGTTCTTCATCGGCTTGACCTGATGCGGACAAACTGTCGGTGCTCCATTTCCTTCCGAACTCCACTTCGTCAGTACGGTCCAGTGAAAGAAATCTCTTTTGTTTGAACCGCTCATACAGCGAGATATCGATACTCCCTATGTTAATTGTGCCGATGCGAAGTGATTTTGGACTGTAGGTGAGCAAGAATCGAGCGGCACCCCCAGTATTAGTATTATCGCCTATCACAGAGAATCTGTTTTGATCGAAATTACTCGCTGCATATTCTCCTTCAAATACCAGGTTCTGTACCAAACCTACTTTTGCTCCGACGGAATACACTTGATGGAGTTGTGCAGTCGGAAGGATGATGACGGGAGCATACTGTCCCGCTGCGATTCCGACAAATCGGTATCTTCCTATTCCTTCCCTGATATAATCACCATTTCCAAATCCGACAGGAGAAAAATTTACATTATAGAGAGCCAAGGGTGTGTTTTGTTCGAACCGATAGATTCGGATGATATTGCCATCAACAGACGAATCTATCGCGGTATAATTTCCTTTTCCAATTCCGAGCGAATCAATTCCGACAAAAATAGCTCCTGGTTTTGCAGCGACAGTATTTCCTGATTGACTGAGAATCGCCTTATCATTTTCGCTCAGTGAAATATCAATCGGCGCATCCGGGTCATCTCCCTCGCGGAAATAGTTCGTTTGAATGGATAAATTATTCGACAAAGAAGCAGTAGCATCCACGCCGACAAAGTTCCTGGTAAACTGTCTGTCCGAATATTCAAAATCGATTACGATGCGCGAAGCACCGGTAATCAATCGGCGCGTGGAGAATGTCACTTCCGCAGAACCATAGTCGATGGAATAATCGTTGTTGTCTCCTCGAACCATTGTTTCACCATCCACGTATACTTTTTCACTCCCTGCAATGACAATAATCGCTCGTTCATTATTCTTCCCAGTTAACCGGTACGGTCCTTGAACACCTTCAATACCCTGAAGTTGGTTCGTATTGAATTTTCCCCTGCTGGTTGCACCGGTCACCTGTAACGTACTTTTTGGCGTCATCGTTTGATAGTCCGCCAACAGTTTTGCCCCTTGTAATTTCCGATTTATATTCACGAACTCACCGGACCGTGCGGAGAATTGAAAGTCCCCCAATGTTGCAGTGTAAATGGGACTTTTAATTTCCACAAACACATTATCGATTTCTTGCAGCGTTTGTGTATTTCCCTGCGGTTGGATAGGAGTATTTTCGTCAGTTAATGCCGCTAGAATGTCGATATCGTCGGAGAGCTTTCCTGCCATTTGTAATCTGAAACCGGAACTTAACGTTAGGTCCCTGTTTGAGCCAACAAGGAATCCCCTACTGATTGAACCGCTTTTTGAAAGTTCCGGTCCGAACATATTCGTCAACACACCTTCTGACCGTGTTACAACAATATGTTGTTTTCCTTTTTCAACAGTATCGGATCGAAAGACCAATGTACGGAGGTGGTATGACGGTTTTAAATTAAGCGGAAGGTGCGAATACGAAACAACAACAGAGAATGGAACAAGTTGTGCAGAATCCATGAAGACGGTCAGATTTCCAGTCGAACGTTGAAAATTATAGTTCTTCGTTAGTATGGAATCAATACGAACGGCCAGTGATGATTCGATGATAAAACCTTTGGAGAGTTGAACCGAAACGGAATCGCTGGGCAAAGAAAAGGTAAATGTTTCAACCTGTATGGTCGAAGGAGTCTGCGCGGCGGCAAACAGGAACGGCACAAAGCATAACCATCGTACTATTGAGATATTCATTCGACCGGTATTCAATAGTAAAAAGTTACGCTAAACCTCCGTCATATGAAAACAAAAAAAGTCATCCGTACTGCGAATGACTTTTAGTTGATTGTGCCGAAAGTCGGACTCGAACCGACACTCCTTTAAGGGGAACTGGATTTTGAGTCCAGCGCGTCTACCAATTCCGCCATCCCGGCATACACTTTACAAATATACAAAAAAGTTGAAGTTCTGGCAATATGGTGGCGGGAAAATTGTTTTCAGGATCGAGAGCGTCCTTCCTGACGTAATATCAGCGTCGCAAAGGAACAGAAAGTGGTTAGTCAACCGCATCATCAATTATTTCCATCCATCCCGGTCTTTTGTGTAACATTCCAATTCCCTGATCACAAAAACCAATGAATATACTTAATCAGGAAAAATAGTCCTCCATTGCACGAAACATTTGGAAAATTAACATCAAACGAAGAAAAATCACTTCGACCAAAATCCAAGTTGATAATTTTAACGGATTCATGGTTCAACTATTCTCACCATGACAAACTTACGCTGTTTCATATGGCTTTATACATTAATCTGCACGCAGGATGAATGAAAATAGAATCCAAAAATATTTTGGACTGCGATCTGTTATTTTTATTTCATACAGAACGATAGAGGTAATTGTAAAGCGTATTTGAATAGCGACAATATTCTCCTCAATCATAAAACGAGATGAGACTGCATTTCATCACTGTGATACGATAGTTCATCACAAATTGTCCTGCCATCCGAAACTTTTGCACCTATCCGTCGTCGTACTGTTACCCACCGAAAGACACGCAACACAATTTTAAGGAGGGGTTATGAAATACACACGAATTGGTTTCCTAGTATTGTTTATCGTTTCATTCGGAATTGCGTCCACTCCGAATGATAACATCGCACCGGCTGATTGGGACAATGCAAAAAAAGCCTACATTTTGCAATTGTCTGTAAATAATCCCGGTGTGAAAACGAGCGCCGCCAATTTCATCCGCAAATACAACATTGTTGAAGCAGCGGATGCATTGAAAGAGATCTTAGTGTGCGATAACTGCGATGCCGTTAAAGTATCGGCAGCTCTTGCGCTCATTCAGATTTCCGGTGAAGACGGATTGAAAGCGATCAAAAGTGCAATGTTGACGGAAGAGAGTGATTTGATCGTTGCATTTTATACTGCGATACTTCATGCAGATGCTGAAAAGAACGAAGCGCCAATTTCGAAGAACTGAACAGCGTAATTGTTTATTGCAAATTGAACAGTAGATTCTTCGACACCGCTCTTCCTATCCTGTAATAGTACGGAAAATGAAACACTGTTGCGGTGTCGAAGCGTTTCTTATTTCAGATCTTCCGGCGGACGTTTGTACAAATACGCAGATTCATTCTTTTTATTTTCCACTCCGTCATGCACGGCAAATGTTGCACCGCTCCAGATCGCTGCACTGCCGTACTCTCCGCGTTTATTGACGGCGTAAAACGAGACATTATAATTCGGTTTTCCGTCTTCTGTCAACAACCGTTTCATAATAGTTTTTTCTGCGATCCTTTTGCACGCCTGAAGACAAGCTTCCTCCGGCGACTTTCCCTGGCGCATGAATTCAACAACCATGATAGAACTGCAATTGACAAGATTTGCTTCGCCACGGCCGGTGGATCCTGCACCTCCAATTTCATTGTCCACATATAATCCGGCGCCGATAATTGGGGAATCGCCAACGCGACCAGGCATTTTATATGAAAGTCCGCTGGTCGTGGTTACTCCGGAAATATTCCCTTTAAAATCTTTCGCAACGCAATTAATTGTGCCATAGCTTTGCATCACTTCCTGTAATCTGGAGCCGATATTTCTGTCGTCGACCGTATGCGATGGAAGATAATCGTCTCCCGAAGAAAGATGTTCCTTCCATTTCACCCACATTTTGCGTGACTCTTCCGTCAGAAGCTCTTCTTCCTTGAATCCATGCATTCTGGCAAATTTCAATGCACCTTCTCCAACAATAAGAACATGATCCGTACGTTCCATCACCATCTTAGCGACAGAGGAAGGATTTTTGATGTTCCGCAACGATGCAACAGCACCCGCGCGATGTGTCGGTCCATGCATGACGGATGCGTCGAGTTCTACTATACCATCTTCGTTGGGTAAACCGCCAAGACCTACCGTCATATCATTCGGATCATTTTCTACAAGATTAACTCCTGCGACAACGGCATCCAACGCATCCGCTCCCTGTCGGATCATTTCCATCGCCTTTGCAGTTGCCGAAATACCGTTACCACTGCTGATGACTACTGCTTTCCGTACTTCAGTTGGTTTGGTTTGCGATTCCAATAGCTCCGGCAAGAACGACATAACTGTACCTGATAATACAGTAGAGGCAAGAAACTTTCGACGATTCACTTCTGTCATGATTGTTGCCTTTCGTAAGATATTCAATGCGATTAAAGTAAGCCGAGAGAAGAAGAATTGCAACAATCAAAAGATGAATTATTCATCTTTCTGCTGTTAATAACTGATGTTACGCAAAATATTAATTATCGAATAACAATGCTTCGGTGCGGCGCAGAAAAGATGGTCACCCTGAGCAAATCCTTCGCATTTTGTCCCGCCGTACGGGATCCCGAACAACGGGAAAGGATGCGCCCCCCAATGGGGCCCCTTTCCCAACGGGACCACTTTGTGGCGGGGGAAGGGCGACCCAAAAATTGATTACTGCGCCTTGCTCAGCATGAACATTTTTCTCTTTGTGTGTACCATCAGTTAATAATTATAGTGAAGGCCGAACGAGGCGACGAAGTGACGGGGCAATCCGGGTTCAAGATAGACCGCTTCATTGCTGGTAGTTGTATTCCGGCCGTAATCTGGATTGATGTATGCAGAGGAAATGAACTTTGTATCGCTAACATTATTGAGAGAAATAAATCCGTGGAAGCCTATATCTTTCGAAATTAACGTCGGATTCGCGAAACCAATCGTGGCATTCATAATTGTGTATGCCGGCACTCGCAAAGTATTCCTGTCATCCGCAAAATACTTTCCAATGCTTTGTATTGTAATTTCACTATATAATCCATCTGCAATTGGGACATCATACCGCAGCCTGTTGTTCATAATGAATGATGGAATTCCTACAACATCATTATCGGCGTAACTTGCTTGTTTTCCGCTTAAGGAAGCAGCGATAGGTCTTTTTGTAAAAACCGAATCAATGGTGTACTCAAGATATTTGTTCGTGGACAACGATGCAGCCGTACTGAATGTCAATCCTGCTTCGAATTGTACTGATAATCCCACTTCAAATCCGAACCTTTCCGTTTTGCCCGCGGTAAGATAGAAACGTCCATTTTGGTACGGAACAATATCATGTGTTGTGATAACACGGTATGCTGCTGCGTCATACGTAAGATTTTTTATCACCGCATGGTCCAGTGTCAAAAACTGTTTTGTACCAATCTCCAGTGTTGATGAAATGATCGGTTCCAACAATGGGTTGATCGCCCGCGTATCGGCTAGGCCCTGGGGAGGATCAGTTTCATTTCCTGCCGGCACTTCCACCCCACCGCCAAACGACGCATAGAGGCTGTGCGTCAATGATAATCTGAAAATAATACCTGCTTTCGGACTAATCTTTGAAAACGATTTTTTATCGGATAATCCTGTAGGTGTAATGAAATTCTCAGTTTGGTACGTCACATTATCATATCGGGCGCCAAGAGATACGATAATGCGGTCATTGATATTCAGTTCCTCCTGAATGAAAAAACCGAAACTATTCGCTGCTTCACGTTTGTTGTCCACGAGAACGGAATCCCGTTGACCATTCTTCAATTGATAGAACAAAATTGATCCATCCTGATATGCTTCGTCAATGCCGATGGAAGCAATCAGATGATGCACATCATCCAGATCAATTCTATTCCGAAATATGCCGCTGCCGCCGACATGATAGCGTGTAAAATCTCGGAAGGTGTTCCTCTCGGACCGCTGAAGATATTTCGGTGAAACGAATGCGTTCGCAGAAAAATCGTTACCATCGTTGAATGAATGGGAAACGGCAATCCCTAGTCTGCCAAGACGGTTGTGCCGACGTTCATCGCGTGCGACGTAGGTGGGAAGATAAAAGGAAGTATCATTCTGAGCTTGCTGCGGATCTTTGTCCAATTGTTTTTGGGAAAGCGGTCCAGGAATGTGAAATATATTCGACGTACCCATTAAGAAAATACCGACATTCGTGCTTTTCCCGATCGGCGCAGAGATTCCCGTATTGACGGTGGTCTGAGCACTGGAAGAATGGCGCCTCCAACCATCCGCACAGGTGTTGCTGACATTCAAGAAGAATTTTCCGTCACCGATATTGAGTCCGGATTGGAAAACGTGTTTTGAAAAACCAAAACTTCCGGAATATGCCCGCAGTGAAACGAAAGGAGTTTCAAATACGGTGTTCGATGAAATACTTACCAAACCTCCTGCACCGTTTCCCCACAATGCAGAAGAATTCGACCTGATCACTTCGATCTTATTTATCGTGCTGACATCGATAAGATCGAACGACGTTCTGCCGTCGGGTTCTGTTTCGGGAAAACCATCGAGTAATACACGAATACCTCGTGAAGTGCCGGAATTGGACCGCTCCCCTGCACCGCGAGCGCCGAATCCTCGGATGGTAATCCGAATATCCTGATTTCCATAACGTGATTGCGCAAACACTCCCGGAACCATTCCAAGTGCATCGTCCAATCCGTAACTTCTGCTTTTGGCAAACTCTTTTGGCGTGATCACCGAGATCGCCAACGGTTCTCCATAGGAAGTGCTTACTTTTCTTGTTGAGGTAATCTCAAGTCCGGTAAGAATAAAGGTAGTATCTTTTTCCTGTGCAGTGAGAAATGCAAAGAACGCAGTCAACTCTATAAGAACAAAGATTCTCATGAAAATTCAGATATCTTCAATGCGGTAAACTATTTTGGATCTGAAAGATCAAAATAGTGACGTAACAGACAAAACACTTTTGCTGTAGTCGAATGAGATCTGCAGCAAGAAACCTCCGGCTGGATGCAAGACTTCACATCCGGCCAGAAAGTGTTGCGGACAGTTAGAGTTATTTCAACAATAACATTTTCCTGCTATCACTGAACGTTCCTGTCTGTAATCGGTAGAAATATATTCCGCTGGCAAGTTGTGATGCATCAACATTCACAGTATGCACTCCCGGTTGAAATATGCCTTCCGCAACAGTCACAACTTCTCTGCCAATTCCGTCATAAATCGAAACACTCGCGTACGTTGTTACTGGCAGACTGAATTGGATTGTTGTAGAAGGATTGAACGGATTGGGATAATTTTGTGCAAGATTAAATTCCGTTGGTAACGTTGATGAGGATGAATGAACGGATGTTGCCAGTGCATCTACTAACAGTTCTATATCATCGATGTATATACCGTCCGATTCATTCGTAGCATCGGACTTTACACGAAATCTCAATTTCACATTTCCATTTCCTGTGCCCGTATAATCATTGATGAATAGTTTTTCCTGACTCATAAATGCGCTGATACCATTGATCTTTTTTAACACCTGCCAATCAATGCTATTTCTGGATATCTCAATGAACGCCGTATCTGAAGTGTGAAGCACTGAACGTCGATAAAATTGCAATGTCGCCTTAGTGAATGCAGTTAAATCATATCCAGTTTTCAATTCCAGCGATCTTTCCGAATTTGGCAGATACTTCCCTTCCGGACTATCAGTAATGCTGAATGCTCCGCGTTTAGCGAACGTGGAATATCCCCAGCCATTAAAAATCCATTGTGTTGAATCGATCTTTTCAAAATTATCGACCATTTCTTTTCCAATGGCAAAATTTTTCGATCCGGTCTCAGGATACCGGGAGACATTCTTGGCTGCAGAATTATCCGAAGCAGTTATATAATATTGAATAACATCACCTATGCCGAACGCGGTAACGGGAACCAGTGAACCGGCATACCAGAATCCGTTTGTATGGGTCAGCTGTACTTCAATCTCCGGTCCGTTGTTCACGTTGAATTTCAATTTCACATTGTTCGAATCCACTTCTAGATTATCCGTTACGGAAAGAAGAATGGGAAAAGGTCCGGATCCATACAATGTATTTGCGATCGTATCTACCTTGCTGATAACCGGTTTCAATACATCTGGTCCCACAAAAAATTTGTTCATACTATATGGAAGAAATCCATTTCCTGTTTTCACCAGAACAAAGTATTCGACGGTTGAATTTGCCGGGTATGCTGGAATATTCGCAGAATATTTACCTGCATTGAGTGTCATCGCCATTTTATTAAATGGCAATTGTCCGTCAATGTCATGAAAAAGTTCGACCGATTGTATCGTTGATGATGTTGATACGACGGCAGAGACTCCATAGGGATCCGTTGAATTTTCTGTATCCTTCAGTTTATCGACAATCGTTCGGCTTTCACCCAGCCAGTTGATAACACGTTCCATTACACGGACCCTGTTGAGTGAATCGGTAATCGTTTCGATTCCGCCAAAACTGAAATACACCAACTTGTATGCACCATCATAGCGAATAGCCCCGGACGATCCTGTTGCTGTGCCGCCGCTGTAGTTAAAAATAGAAATTGACCCGCCATTCGGTTGAATGACATCTGGATATTGGTACTGGTCCCAAAAGATTTGAAACCGCGAGAATGCCAATCCGTCACCGATGGAATCCCCGGGAACACCAACAACAGAACTCGTCGCAGCATCGTCCGAAATGTATTTTGCTTTCAATACATTTTCCAGAAACGTTTTCGATGCACCGCCGGATGCACCATATGCTGTTCCGCCCGGATCACCAAGATCCCAACCGAGATCCTGGCCTGAGATGAACATCTTTCCACCGTTATTAAGATAGGTTGTTATTGTCGATATGTCACTGGAATCTAGGGATGGGAATGTCCACTCGCAGAACCAAACGACCATATTATATTTACTTAAAAGATCGGCTGACGGTGTCCCTTGTTTACTATGATCCCAAACATCATACGCTGTACCCAGGGCGGATAATGCATTGGCATAAAATGATTCAACATTTACTGCACCGTTATCGTCATCCACCAGCAGAATGCTGGATCCGATCGCTATGGAAAAATTAAACTGTTTTGAATATCCACCAGCAGCAGTAAAGGTGACGGTAAACGGGACGACCTGCGGAATGGCGTCTGCGATAACTGAGATTTCGAAATCGTCGTTCAAGCTTCCCCGTTGAGAACTATCAATCACTGAAATGCCGCGAAGAAAACCATACGATGAGGCAGTTTTCGTTACGGATGTCGTCCAATGGGAAGTTGACAGCGTAGCATTCAAATTCGTTGCATCGCCCCAATTATTTCTGACGATCACATCGATCTTTGCATTTTCTCCAGGTTCAAGGATGCCGTTTCCATTCCCACCTGCCGCATCATCCACGACAAAACCTGTAAAAGCGATCTCCGGCGCCTGAGCGGCAGGCGTTTCGGATAATGCGCGAAATGCATTGATCCTGCCAAAGCCCATCTTTCCGTTGAAAGCTGGATTCAGTGCGTTCAGGTCGTCTGCCGTTCCACAGATCTGAAAAATGATTTCTCCAGCAGACCAATCAGGATGCTGTGTTCGCAGTAATCCGGCTAGTCCGGAAACGAGCGGTGTTGCCATAGAAGTGCCGGACCATCCGGACGATTGGTAGCCGCCTCCGACAACGGTACTTAAGATCTCAACACCTGGTGCGAAGACACGAACGATCTCCGGTCGGCCGTAGTTCGAAAAATTCCCCTTTTTGTCCTGCGAATCGCTGGCACCGACGGACAACACACCGCGATATCCAGAAGGATAAAATTGTACGATCTCATTGTCGTCTCCAATGATGTCAGCGCCACCGTTTCCTGCCGCTGCAACGACGATAACATTTTTCGATAATCCGTAACGAATAATATCTTGTTCATATTGTGAATTGTTTGTTCCACCCCAGCTGCAACTGACAATATCGGCTCCATTGTTAATACAATAGAGAATTCCTTCCTCCCCGACATAGTTGGCAGTACTGCCGGGAACATCCACTCCGTGTTTCGTGATCATAATGCTGCAATTAAATCCGATACTCGCCACACCCTTACCATTGTCCGTCACTGCCGAAGCTGTTCCGGCTGTGTGGGTTCCGTGCGGATTACCATTTAGCGGATGCGGATCGTTATCGGGAGCAAATGCAGAAACCGGTACCGGCCCTCCGACGAAATCCCAACCTCGCCAGTCATCGACGAATCCATTTGCATCATCGTCAATGCCGTTCGTCCGTTTATCATTCGAGGAACCATCCAGTCCGGTCTCACCGGGATTCGTCCAGATATTGCCGGCGAGATCTTCGTGCGTATAATCAACACCGCTGTCCACAATACCGATCACTACCGCCGAATCTCCTTTCGTGATATCCCACGCTGCGGATGCATTGATTTTTGCCAGGCTGTACATCGATGCATAGCTTGGATCATTCGGAGTATAACCGGAAGTGTGACGGATGTAACTTGGTTCTGCATATTCCACCGATGGATCGGAGCGGAGTTCACGTATTGCTTTCGGTATATCAAGTGAAGCCGGAACGGTCAGTTTGTAGATTCTCGTAAATTCCTCTTCCGATGCTTTCTTCGCTTCTTTCAAAAATGGTTGCGTCATTTCACGGACCGAATACTTTTGACGGATTGCGCTTAATGCTTGAACTGACCGGAGAGAGTGATCACCGTTTGGTTTAAATTTCACGTAAATGATTCCTGGAACTATTTCAGGTTGAGACGGCGCTGATCCGGTCTTGGAAAACACTAGTATTGGAAACAGCACGCCAAACAGTAAAAAGTTTTTCATTACGCGGAACAGGAATTGAGTCATACTTCACCTTTGTTGGTAATTGTTTGTAAGTGACAACACTTTCAGAATCTACTTCTTTTCGCAGGAAATATCTATTTTTTCTCTATATTTTTTTTGAATTTTAGGCTCTCTAATGAATTCGTTTTTTACCAAATACAGAGTCATAAACGGTATGCCATTCTCAGCAAAGTCGCCAAATGTACTATTTTTGTTTTCATTCCATTTTTCGTAATACCATAGTCCAACTGTGCGATGCATCCCGGATTACTGGCGACCAAATATTCAACATCAACTGCTTGTATCTGTAAGACTTTTCTTGCCAGTATCTGCATTGAGTCCGAATGACGGACGACATTATAAATCCCGGCACTGCCGCAACACCAGGAGGCTTCGTCCATTTCTTTGTACAAAACACCGGTAATAGATTGTATCACCATTCGCGGCTCCCGCGATATTTTCTGGGAATGGACCAAATGACATGCGTCATGGTACGATACCGAATGAGGAAATTCTTGCGGCGGACGTTTCAACCCAATGGCGGTGAGAAATTCCGAAAGGTCTTTGATCTTTGAAGAAATCAGTTGTGCTTTTTGTTCATAAATCGGATCGTTGCGAAAGAAGAAAGCGTATTCCTTCATCAGTGCGCCGCAACCGGCAGAATTCATGATGATTGCATCAAGATCGTATGAAAGGAATATATCTATGTTTGTCTTTGCCAGCGAACGGGAAGTTTCAAAGTCCCCATTATGCGCTTGCAAGGATCCGCAACAGACCTGCTGCTTCGGCATAACCACCTCGCAATCATGATGCAATAGTACTTTGACAGTATCCTCATGCACGCCGGCAAACGCCGAATTCATTACACATCCGGTCAAAAATCCAACACGGTATTTTATCGTACCGGGAGGCGCGATGATTTCCGGATAAAGCTCATCAAACGGACGTTCGTCAATTTTCGGGGCAAGATCCTGCAGTGCTGTCAATTTCGGAAACAACTTTTGCAGAAGAACGGACCGATGGAACAGTGATACTATTCCGCTCCGCTGATACATTCTAAGCATTGAAGCAAAGAACTGAAGCGAATTCTTTTTTGAAAGGACCTGACGTATAAAAAACCACTTTACCGATCTGGAAATGAATGATCCTTTTTGTTCTGTCCGGATTTGATTCCGAGCAGATTCTACCAGCGAACCGTATTTCACACCGGCAGGACAGGCTGTTTCACACGCCTGACAGTCCAAACAGAAATTCATCTCTTCGATGAATCCATCGGTATATCCTAATGTCCCTTTCGCGACCGATTTTATCAGTCTGATCCTGCCTCGCGGTGAAGACTTTTCCCTTCCGGTAATTGCATACGTGGGACAAACTGGTAGACACAATCCACAATGCATGCATCGCGTCAGAACATCGTCATCCGGCAGTACAACGCCAGAGAAAAGAGTTTGTTGTGGATTCATCGGAATAGTTTTCAGCGTGTGCGGCATTCTCTCTTTGTGTTGCGGTCCGTCTGTTTCTTTATCACATGTCGAAGACCTTGCCGGGATTCAATATATTATTTGGGTCCAGAGCTTTTTTTATCGAACGCATTGCGTCAATAGCAGATGATCCGGAAACCAAATGCAGGAATTTTTTCTTTGCAAGGCCGGTTCCATGTTCTCCGGTAATAGTCCCGCCGAGTTTTACAGCTTCGACAAAAATCTCTTCATACGCTTTTTCCGCACGAAGCATTTCGTCAGGGTCGCGTTCATCGGTAAGGCATGTCGGATGAAGATTGCCGTCGCCTGCGTGGCCGAATGTGCCGATGATGATATTATATTTTTTTGAAATTGCATTGATCTTTTCCAGCATAGCGGCAATTTCACTTCGCGGCACAGTGATATCTTCCAGAATCGTGGTGGGACGAACTCTGGCAAGAGCGGAAAACGCAGAGCGGCGAGCAGTTTTCAATTTCAGTGCCTCGTCGGCATTTTTCGCAACAATAATTTCCTGGGCATTGTTCTGTCTGCAGCATTCTTCAACCTTTTTTGCTTCATCCTCAACAACGGCAGGATGTCCGTCTACTTCAAGCAACAAAAGACACTCAATATCCATCGGCAAACCGATGCGGGCAAATTCTTCCACACATCGAATCGTCGTCCTGTCCAAAAATTCTATCGTGCACGGAATAATTTTTTGAGCTATAATGGCAGAGACGGTTTTTCCCGCATCGGTTTGTGAACTGAAATAGGCTACCATCGTCCTGCTCGTCTCAGGTTTGGGAATCAGTTTCACCAGGATTTTGGTGAATATTCCGAGCGTGCCTTCGGAACCGATGAAAAGATCCTTCAAATTGTAGCCGGCAACATCCTTCACTGTCTTACCGCCGCAGGTAATGATCTGTCCGTTCGGAAGCACTACTTCCAATCCCATTACATAATTTTTTGTCACACCGTATTTCAATCCTCGAAGACCGCCGGAATTTTCCGCAACGTTTCCTCCAATGGTACACACGTTCATGCTTCCCGGATCCGGAGGATAAAACAAGCCGACTGCCTCCACTGCCAGGTGAAGTTGCGATGTGATTACGCCAGGTTCAACCCACGCAGTTAGATTCTCTTTATCAATCTCAAGGATGGAATTCCAACGATTCATATCGATCACTACACAATTATCCACCGGAATCGAGCCGCCGCTTAATCCTGTTCCGGCACCGCGGGGAACAACGGAAAATCGTTCTGTATTTGCGAGGCGGAGAATTTCAGCAATCTGTTCTTTTGACGAAGGACGAACGATCGCATCAGGTAAGTGTGAGTGGAGTGGAGTGCCGTCGTATGAATAAGTGATTTTATCTTCCAGCGATGTAAAGAGATTGTCGTTCCCAACGATCGCTGCAAGTGCGGTGATGGTGTTCGAAAGGATCATTATTCGAGTCGTTTATACCGAACAAGAGAATATTGATTTTCCGGCGTCGTGATGAAGATCTTCGGCCTGTCTGTTCCAGCAGTATTGTAACAAACAACTAAAAATCCTCCGCTGGTCTTGTAAATGGCTTTGTACACTTTCCCCTTATTCGGTCCATTGGTGCTCATAAAATCGAACGCCATAGGAATAACGTGCGGGAGGAACTTCAACGATCCAGTATCTGTCGATCCACCAATATGTAGTTCACATTCTTCCTGCTTAACCTTAAGAGTAATAACCGAAAGAAAATCATCATCAATATGTTGTCCGCCAAACTCAGCTCCAACAGCTATCCATGTACCATCAAGTATCATAAAAATTTCCTTTTATGGGATCATATTCCTATCCGAAAGAATAGATTTCCCATGGGTGTGCATATTGTAAATTTTCGCAACAACAGAACAGCATTTTCTCTTTTGTCATGGGATTTGGAAGAAGAAAATGAAATTGTTTCATCAGGACATCTTGACTATATTTGTCCGTGCAATTCATTTGAAAGTAACAAAAACACCTTCTAAAATCAATGAACAAGGAGCATCAATGGAAACAATGAAACGACGTTCATGGGCTGAGCCCTTTAAGATCAAATCCGTCGAACCGTTGCGGATGACGACACGCGAAGAACGGGAACAGACCATCAAAGAAGCGGGATATAACACGTTCCTGTTGAAATCAAGGGATGTCTACATCGACCTGCTGACGGACAGCGGAACCAATGCCATGAGCGATTACCAGTGGGCAGGCATGATGCTCGGTGATGAAGCGTACGCCGGCAGTGAGAATTATTATCATTTAGAAGAACGCGTTAGGGAGTTTTACGGATATAAATATTTGGTCCCTACCCACCAGGGCCGCGGTGCTGAGAATCTGATTTCAAAAATCCTGATCAAACCGGGGCAATATGTCCCCGGCAACATGTATTTCACTACGACACGACTTCATCAGGAATTATCCGGGGGAACGTTTGTTGATGTGATCATTGATGAAGCACATGATGCACAGGTGGAACATCCTTTCAAAGGAAATGTCGATTTGAACAAGTTTGACAATTTGATCAAACGCGTTGGTGCAGAAAAGGTCGCATATATAACCATTGGTGCCACAGTGAATATGGCGGGCGGTCAGCCGATTTCCATGGAGAATCTGCGTGCCGTCTATCAATTAGCATCGAAGCACAAGATCAAGGTTGTATTCGACGCAACCCGCGCAATGGAGAATGCGTTCTTCATCCGAAAACGAGAAAAAGGATACGAGAATAAACCAATCAAAGATATATTATTGGAAATGTGCTCCTACTCCGATGCTGCGACAATGAGTGGAAAAAAAGATCTTCTGGTAAACATCGGAGGATTTCTTGCCTTAAACGATTATGATGTGTTCGAAGAAGCGCGAAATATGGTTGTGGTGTACGAAGGCCTTCACACATACGGCGGGCTCGCCGGACGTGATATGGAAGCGATGGCGCGCGGCATTGAGGAAGCGTGTCAATTCGATCATCTGCAGGCGCGTATCGGACAGATTGAGTATGTGGGCAACCGGTTGATCGAACTTGGCATCCCTATCGTTCGACCGATCGGCGGACATGCAATATTTCTTGACGCAAAACAATTCTATCCGCAGCTTGAGCAATTGAAATTCCCTGCGCAGACGCTCGCTGCCGAGTTGTACCTTGATTCCGGTATCCGGGCGATGGAACGCGGTATCGTTTCCGCAGGCCGGAATAAGGAAACGGGAGATCATTATTTCCCGAAACTCGAACTTGTCCGTTTAACTTTTCCTCGCCGTGTCTATACGCAGGCGCATTGCGATGTTACTGTGGAATCGGTCTATGAAGTATGGAAGAACCGTGCTAGTGTAAAGGGTTTGAAAATGATCTATGAACCGAAATATCTCCGTTTCTTCCAAGCAAGATTTGAAAAACTTTAAAATACAAAAGGCCGTCATTTCGTGTGACGGCCTTTTCATTATCGCTCTTTCTCACTTACCATCCGAAAAATCCGAACATCACTCCCGCATTGACGGTATAGCCATTGGTTTTAATCTTTGACGGTACAGCTTCGATATCATATTTATCATCCAATTTCCATTCCGGTGAAAACATGATAGGATAGCCAGCGCCGATCCTTATCTGCATCCACGTCAGCAGCGTATATTCAATATTCACTCGGGGATTGAAAACAGCAAATCCGCCTGTTATACGCCTTGTGTAATTCGTCGATTGGGTGTTCACATTTCCGTATTCATTCCAGAGATTGTTCCAGTCTTTAAAATTCCCGTCATCACGTCTCATCGTCAAACCGATCGCTCCGCCGCCGATGGACGCACCGAAAGAAACATCCAGTCGATATGCAATCGGTTGAACGTAGTCAATCAAAAATCCACCGTAGGATACTGAATAGTCCACTTCCTTTTTAACATTTCCTCCGGCGGTAACAGCCTGAACAGCACTGACAGTTTTATGACCGGAAACGCCAAATCCTCCCATACGCACATTCCGCAGGAACATGATATATCCGTACCCTTCTCCACCAATCAGATATATGGGATCGGATCCTAATGAGGGCAACCCGGCACCGGTCAGATATTTGTCTATCTCCTTATTATCGAACATTCCGACTATCGGTGTAAATCCACCTGCTCCACCGAGTTTTGAACGATTCCAATACGAATATGACCTTCTTCCTGAATCCTCATCCTGTTCATCACCTTCCTCATCCTTATCCTGGGATAAAAGTGGCAGAGCGAACATGACAGCGGCAAGCAAGAGATAGAAATACTTTTTCATTGAAAACTCCGGATTTGTGAGAAAAAGGGAAAAACACTGGTGGTTATTACGACTGTATACTAAAAGAGTTTCGGAATTCGTACTTCTATATTCCCAATTGCTCTGCATTTTCTTTCAGCGCCGTGATAACAAAATGGATGTGATCATCTAAATTCATATTCAATTCTATCGCTCCTTGAATAATATCCTCCCTGCTGACATTGCGCGCAAACGCTTTATCCTTCAATTTTTTCTTAACAGAACCGACTTCAACCGAAGCGACTTTTTTATCCGGTTTCACCAATGAGCAAGCAATGATGAATCCACACAATTCATCACAAGCAAACAGTGTTTTCGCAAGAAGGGATTCGCGAGGAATATTCGTATAAGAAGCATGACCGAGGATCGCGACTCTCATTTCTTCCGGATATCCTTGTTCCTTCAGCACCTCGCTCCCCTTTAACGGATGATCCGGTGGATTCGGATACCGTTCATAATCAAAATCATGAAGTAACCCTGTGATCCCCCAATATTCTTCATCTTGTTCAAATTTCTTCGCATACGCCCGCATCGCTGTTTCAACACATACCATGTGCTTGCGAAGGCTTTCGTTGAGGGTATACTCATGCATCAGGTGTAATGCATCGGCTCTGTTCGGGATCATGGAAAATTCCGATCGTTTTTATGAAATGATGAACGACAATTAGGTCGAATGAAATAGAATACAGAGGAAAATTACGTTTGTGCTGCGGCTTTGTCAATAGCAAGACTTAATAATGCAATCAACGCAGTCCGAACATCTTCTTTTTGCGTGGTATTACATGGAATGGCGAACAGGTCCTGCTTGTCGATGAGCTTCAATACTTCTTTATACTCTATGCTTGACGGAACATCCAGTTTCGTCACACAAAGAAGATATGGGAGATTAAATTTTTCGGAAAAATATTTTATGATTTTTTTCGTGTTCGAGATACTATCCAGATCGGTACTGTCTGCAAGAAAGATTACACCGAACGCACCCTCGACCAGAACATCCCACATAAAATTAAACCGTTCTTGTCCCGGTGTCGCATATATATGAAGGACAACATCTTCATCGATTGTTCTGCGGCCGTAATCCATCGCAACAGTTGTCTGTCCTTTTAGAACCTTAACATCGGCTTCTGTTGCATATTCATCAGTCGTAATGGGATCGAACTCACTAATGGTTCTTACAAAGGTCGTCTTACCGGAATTCACGGAACCGGAAATGACCAATTTGAAGTAGGCGGTATTTTTGGGTTCTTCAGTCATAATTGTTTGATATTCCGCAATATTTTTTTCAGGTTTTCAATCTTTGCTTTACTCATTTTGACGTTCGTTCCATCACTCTTTTTCTCAACCGGCGTCTGCAGCGCCGGCGCAATCGGTTCGCTGTGTAAAATTTCTTTGATCTGTTTATTGATAACCTCTTCGACTTTCGATTCTTCGATCACTTTTTTGAGCGGTGGAACAAGCGAATCTTCAGTAACAGTTTTGGAAGGTGGTTCGCTGGAGATTTCCTGAGGTTTAGAAAATTGAATTGGTTCGATCTTTTGGATTATGGTCTCCGACGCAACTGCTTCAAGCCTGATATAATCCAACAATGCCATACGCAAAACGCTCCGGTAATAATGGACGCGTTTCGTCGTTTCAAAATCCTGTAAAAAAACATTTGCCGGTTTCGGAAGCAGTTGGAAATAGAACACAACCATGCTGTCGAGACTGTCGCGGGAGAAAAGAGAAAAATCCTTTACCGGATGACTGGTTTTGGAAACAGAGATCGAATCCATTCCCTTGCAAATGGAATCAATATCCTCATCGGAAATTCTGTTGACTGTTTCCCACACGAATTGATGGACATCAAAGAATAGAATCGGTTCGGCAGGCAGATGTCCAATGGAAGTGCAGGAGACATCCAATGTGCCGAACAATAGGTCTCGAAGGACTTTGTGAAATAGTTTGATATTTTTGTTATAGAGCAGTCTGTCGCCGGAAAGGATATATTCCGTGGACGAAGGAAACTTCTTCAACGAGAAAAGCACCCGTTGTGGCGAAGCTTCCGCTGCTCGCAAAACATTGATAAATTGTACTATTTGCTCAATCAAAGGTCTTCTTCTTTCAGAGAATCTGCGATTGCCGTTGCGGCTGTTCGTGCATATAAATTCAGCATTCCCAAATTTCCTTCGTTCGACATATGAATGATGAGGACAGACCGGCTTCCAGCGCTGTAGACCGATAGCATTCCTTCCGTCGACTGCAGTACGACTTGTAACAATCCGCCACGGGAAAGTATCTCAATAGCTTTTTTCCCCAAACCGAGCAAGGCAGAACCAACTGCACCGACTTTATCTATTTCAATATTATTTGACCATTGAGCATCTATTACTTTCCCATCGGACGTGACGACACTCAAACCGTCGATTTCCGGAACATCGGTTTGCAGCTGTTGGAAGATTCCGCGCAAAAATTGTTTATCCATTAACGTAATGTTGGTTATGAAATTGGAACCGTCGATTCTTTCAATACATTTTCAATCGTGATCCTGAGCAATCCATGGGTTATTTGTGTTGTTGCATCTATATAAATCATCAGATTCGGAGAGACAAGACTTCGATACACCATTCGGTTGCTGTCGTCCAGAGTCAACAATTCTTTCGGTGAACTTTTCTCGCCGCAAATGGATGTCCATACTTTCCCTGCAGCCAAATACAGCGGTGCCGCAATTCGGGAGAATTCCGGCTCATTGAAATCCTGCGCCTTGCTGACCTTATAATATATTCTACCCGTAACAGGATCGGCGAAAATGATGTGACGAGCTTCCGGCAGTCGTTCGGTGATGTCCTTTGCCAAATGTTCATACTGCATATCCGTTTTTGTTTCCCGATGCTCGGCTGGTACTGTATGAGTTCCATTTTGATGTGGCGGTGTTTCCGCTGCTTCCGGCTCTTCCGCCGCTGCCAGCTTTTTCAACATGAGCTTTAGTTTATCAAATTGGATCGGCTTGCCGAGAATGTTGGTGATCCCCTGGTCTGTGAAATATTTGATGAATCCATCATTATAGTATGCGGACATGATGATAAAATGCGGTTTCTTTTCTTGAGCGTTCAGCCATGTAAGAAGTTCACCGCCATCCATGTTCGGCATGATAAGGTCTGACAGAATTACATCGACCGTTGTTTCCTGTAATATTTTTTGAGCGCCAATGCCGTCATATGCCGACAAGACGGAGTGACCCCATTTCTCCAGGATCGTGGTGAGAGTGGAAACAAGGTCCTTTTCATCATCAACAAGTAATATTTTCATCGTTCGTACCTTTCGTCAATGTCATAACGGCCGTCGACCTTCAATTGGAGGAAAACTCCTGAAGTTTATCCTTCAGCGTATCGCGCGCCCAACCGGTAGTGATACCGCCGCTGCGGAGAAGGATGAAACATCGAAGCGGCCCTTTCGTGAACCGCCGCATCAACAGGATCCACTGCTCGTCGTGCGCCATTAATTCGGTTTCCTGTCCATCCGATTGAAGTGCTGATTCGAAAAGAACATTACATTGATCCGGAAGTTCACTGCTGTTCTCCGACGGAGCGTTCCCATATTCCGCCAGCGTCGCTTTCTTTTCGGAATCGAACACACAACCCCAACGGAAGCTGAGCAATTCATTTTCCAGCACTTTCAGAAAATCTTGATATTTTTTTGAGTTCATAATAAGTGTGCTCCGAATAATAACATGAATTCATTATTCAACAAGTGTGTCCATTAGGTCGATCATGAATTCGACATCTTCCTGTTCCAAAAGTTCCCATCCCGAAAAACCGAGCGCTTCCAACGCATGCTTTCCGTCGGGATCCGTCACCATTTTGAGTAATGCTTGCTGCAATTTTTCCTTCAAGGGAATCATTGTGTTCCCGACAAGCAACGCATGATGCACCAAATAAATTTGACTGGTGATGAGCGGCCGAAGTTGGTTTTTGACAATATCCGACAGGTCATCAAAAGTAGACTTCAGGAAGAATCCTACATCGGCTGTTCCCCCAATCAGGTCCTGAGCAACGCGCATATACGATTCACAGGGAGTGATGACCGTATTGCTCTTATTGAGGTCCGCGGGTTCAATCAGGATCATCGCCATCATGTGCACGTTAGGATCGTCTGTTGTTGCAATACGCGTCTGCGGCTTCAAATCTTCAATTTTTTTAATCGGGCTTGCGGCTGATACGACAATGATTGCTTCGTCTGTTAAATCCTTTGGCCGTGCGACTGCCTGAAATCCATATTTCCGTACCAACATTGCCGCATCATACGGATTGGAGTAAATGAGATCAACTTTTTTTTCTTCAATCACTTTTCTTTGACTGGTAAAATCGTCGAACAGTTCGAGATGTATCGATTCTCCGGTATTCCTCTGCAGCCATGTATTCACAAGAAACCAGTCCGAAATGTGAAGAGGGCTGAAGTCCGGGCTAACCGTGAAGAAGAATGACATAGTGTTCCTTCCTTTCTTACCGTACACGGATCGGTGATCAGATTCTGTAGGATGATTAAGATTCCTGCTCTTTTAATTTTTTATATTCCGCAATGTGTTCTTCAATCTTAGAACGCGACGGCTGACGACGGATAGAAGAATATCCGATAATCTTTCCGTTCCGCACGTTCGGAATCACGGTCGCGTAGACCCAATAATACCCGCCGTCACTTCTCAAATTCTTCACATATCCGTGCCAATGTTTTCCTTGACTGACGGTATTCCAGAGGTCCTTAAATGCCGCCGCAGGCATATCCGGATGACGGAGAATGCAATGCGGTTGACCGACCAGTTGTTCCTTGGTAAAGCCGGACATATCACAAAACGCTTTGTTGCATCCAACAATAATGCCTTTCGTATCCGTCCGGGAAACAATAAGACTCCCTTCAGGAAACGATGTTTCCACGTTCGTAAAAATTATTGTCCTTTCGTTCCCGTCAAAATATTTATGGCGGACCGTTGTGCCACCTTTGGGCACATCAGAAGGAGTCATGTCTTTCATAAAATGTTCCCTCCTTTATTAACTGTTTAATTCATTTTTTCTTCATTCTTGAGCTTTGCATACAGAGCTATACATTCGTTAACTTTAGTGCGCGACGGTTTTCGCCGAACAGAAGTGAAACCGACGATTTTCCCTTCCCGGATATTCGGAATCACTGTAGCATAGACCCAATAATAACCTCCATCCTTTCGAAGATTTTTAACATATCCGTGCCAGCGTTTCCCTTGCTGTACCGTTTCCCACAATCCTTTGAACGCCACGGCAGGCATATCCGGATGGCGGAGAATACTGTGATATTCGCCGATCAGTTCTTCCTTTGCATATCCTGCAAGGTCACAAAAAGATTTATTGCAATGTGTTATTTTCCCTGCTGTGTCCGTTCTGGAAACGATGAGTTTTCCTTCGGGAAAAGGTGTTTCGGTTTCCGAATATAAAACTACCCGTTTAAATCCTTCGTAGTATGTCAACTGAACCTGTGCAGCAGGTACAGGTACATCCTTTGGGGACATATCGTTCACGACAGCCTCCTAAAATGGTCTGCTCAATCATTCACGAAGAATCTTTGCAGCAGAGTTTTCGGATCACGCATGTTTTTTTACCAATTCATCCAGATGGTATAATTTCAGGATGAGTTTGCATGCAGTCGTAGCATCCACTTTTCCCTGTTCCGGATCCAGCGTGTTTACCTCACGAGCAGTGGAGTGAAACAACTGATGTTCTGCCTCAATGTCTTTGATGACCAGTTTAATCTCTTCCGGGAATGCGTCTAGTGACGGCCACACTTCCGAATAAAATAGTTTGCCGAAGTTACACTCCGATGCTTTCTTATGATCAAATTGAGCTTTTTGTTTTATGCAATCATCGAGTTTGTTCAGATAGTTTACATGCTGCAAGATTAAAAAGTCCAATTGACTGACCAAATGAGCTAAATGATCGGTACTCATATTCAATTTTCCTTATAGAAGAAAAATGAAAGCGTGGAAAACCAATGCTGTTTTTCACGCAAAAATATTTTTTGGACCTTATGTATTATCCGACGGCCGATGCTAATTTTTTTGCTGACTCCGTTGCACGCAGGAATACCATTCCGATATTCACGGTTTTCGGCGTGATGATGCATAATGCTGCCGATGTCCCAATCAGATAAATGAACAATCTGCCTTCTGCCGACGTGATGGTAAACTCCGACACTTCACCAAGAGACAAGGACGGCATGATGCGCCTTCCCATGCTGATTGTCGTTGCCATCAGTGCCGCAAGTTTATCTGCCGAAGTACTTCCTTTGATATCGGAGACCAGCGGAAGTCCGTCATGCGATGCTACAATAATACCCCGTGTTTCGGGAATATCGGCGTAGATTTCTTGGAATACAGTTTTCGATACTTCTGTGAGTGAACCAGCCATAGAACCTCCTTTTTTTGCCGAAATGTTGTTATCATTGCGGCAGTTGTTAGTGCGTTTTGTTTTTCTTTCCGAGTTTCTTCTTCAGTTCCTTCCCCAGCCCCCGTAGTGCCACATCTGTTTGCAAATTCTCTCCGGAGTCGATGTATCCGGATTTCAGCAAAATACTTTTTGCATTGCGCAATGTTTCCAGAAATTGCTGCTGCGCGATCAGGTGTTGATCTTCCGATGTACCTGCAGTGTGTTCCTTCTCCTCGCAGCGAATCTCCTGTTCAAGTTTTGTTAACGTATCATTAAACGGATCCAGTATGATTGCATGGGCGATCTCATCCAAAGCATGCGAATATTCTTTGTGTTTGCGCAGTTCCTGGATTTTTTCCAATACAGCAGCCAGTTCGTTCTGTTTTTGCAACAAAACATTTTCGCTTTCTTTTGCCTGAAGAACCTGTTCTTGCAGCAATAACTGTAATTGGCGTTGCGCTTCTGTTACGGCATTGCGGACCGTCAGTGCATCATCATTGTTTGGATCCTGCACCAGAATTATCGCGATTTCACCAAGTGCATCCTCAAAACGGCATTGCTGTTGAAACACACGAGCTTTTTGCAGCCGGTACGTCATTTCTGCATTGCTTAACGGCGCCGGTAGTGTTGAATTGTGCGTAACAACATCCTGCTGTTTTTTCCGTACAGAGATTTCCGGAAGAATTGTTTGTGTCTGAATAGCGTCCAGCGCTTTCAACTGCGCCTGTTGCAATTCCTTTCGAAGCTCTTTCGCGGTTTTGTTTTGAGGTTGTATCTGTTCGACGGATTTTAACAGTTTTGATGCTCGTGAAAATTGTTGGTCCGAAATGCACTGCCGGACTTCTTGCAACATCATCGATGCTTTCTGGTTATTCTCTTCTACAAAACGTTTTTGCGCAAGAACTTTTCGCCGTTCGATCTCTTTTTCAATAACTTTTTGCTCGATGATCGCATTGCTGACTCTTTTATGCAGATCGAGCAATCCTGTATGCGTTGGATGGATTGATAATCCTTTAAGAATAACTGACATTGCACTTTCAAAACGGCCGGTTTCTGCATCCTGTTTCGCCTGTTTGAAAAGAAGATCGATCATTTCCGTCTTTTTTTGACTGAGGGAAAGCGTTTGTGTTTTTTGCGAACGCGCGACATCTTCTAACAGTTGTTTTTCTTCATTCTTCATCCTCTGTTGCTCGACCTGTTGTTTTGCGATCTCTATTTCGTAGTCGCGCCGGATCTCATGTTCCAGATCGGACAGTATCTTATTCTGCGGATCGATTACATAGGCCCGATTTATCTCATCCAGTGCGTTAAGATATTTCTTTTCTTTAGCGAGATCGGTTGCATAGCGGATGAACTGTTCAACGCGGGCATTCAACTTTTCTTCACTCAACTTCATCTTTTTCTCTTGTTCACTGGCCTGCTGTTGAATCTCATCGTGAGTGCTGATTAACGTGCTGGCAAGCTGTTCCGTTCTGCCGATGTCTTCAAGAGTGACCCGCGCGAGATTATGCAATTGTTCTGTTGCAGTATCCCTCTCGTGCAGTTCTTTTTGTGTTGCTTGTTTCTTTTCCAGTAAGGAAAGAACATTCGCTTCGTATGCCTGTACATATAGATTCCCCGGTGCGGCAGTAAGTGCTTTCCGGATTGTGACTAGCGCATCCTGCAGATTGCCGTTCTTCACCAATTTGTCGGCCTCTTTCAGGAACGGAGAAATAGTATTTAATGTTGAACCAGACATTGTTCTTTCATCAAAAAAATGCGAATGTGCTGCCGTGCTCGTTCATTTCTTATCAAACCTCTTGAGCTTTTTGCATGAGTATTGTTTCCAGCGACTTTAATAATAAACCAATTTCAATCGGTTTATGAAGAAACGTATACGCTCCAAGATTCATGATCTTTGTTGAAATCACAGGATCATCGTATCCGCTGAGGACGAGAATCTTTTTATCAGGATAGGATATCTTCATTTCTTGAATTAGTTCATCTCCCGTTCTGCCGGGCATAGCCAGATCGGTGATTACTACATCAATGTTTGCAGAAGACTGTTGCAGTACGTCAATAGCGGCATCGACGCTTTGTACTGTCTTAATTTTGTATCCATACAGCGATAACGCTTCGCTCATGATGTCCAGAATCTCCTGTTCATCATCGACCAGAAGAATTGATTCATGATGCATGCTCGGTGTAAATCGTTCGATATCTTTTGTTTCTTCATGCACCGTGTCCGATATCGGCAAATAGATTTTGAATGTTGTCCCCTTTCCTATTGCGCTCTCCACATTGATAAAACCATTCAATCCCGTCACGATTCCATGAACAATCGAAAGTCCGAGACCGGTACCTTTTTCACTCTTTTTTGTGGTGAAGAATGGATCGAAAATCCTGTCCAGCATTGTTTCTTCGATACCGGTGCCGGTATCAGAAACCGTGAGTTCGACAAATTCCTTTTCGGTGACCACGGCAAATTTCTGATACAGTACATGCTTATCGGCGAGTTGTGCTCCTAACAACAATTTTCCGCCATTCGGCATGGCATGGTGTGCATTGATACTAAGGTTCAGGTACATTTGCTCGATCAGCGCATAGTCCCCCAATATTTCGAAATCCCGGCTTTCGTCTATAGAGAGTTCAAGTGTGATTGTTTTTGGAAGGGAGTGTTCTAAGAAATTAAGTATTTGATTGATCGCCTTCTTCACCGAGATGGGAACTGATTGGATACTGTCGCGCCGTGAGAATAACAGAATCTCTTTCGCGATCGCCGAACCCCGTTTGGCGCTTTGCGTAATAACATCGACAAATTTTAAATAGTTGGGTTCATTTTCGAGTTCCATCCTCAGTACTTCGGAAGCACTGAGAATAATCGCCAGGACGTTGTTGAAATCGTGTGCAACCCCTGCCGCCAGAGTACCGACGCTTTCCATCTTTTGGGATTGCAATAATTGATTCTCCACGAGCTTCAATTGAGTCTCGTTGAGCAAATATCCGTTGATTTCTCTCAATTCTCCGTGTTCATCGACCGTTCCAACGAGATTCTCGACGACATGGATGTTGTTTCCGGACTGCGTACGCAATCGTTCGCGGAAATTATCCAACCGGTGCTCGCGTTGCAGGCGATCCAGGGTCGCAAACCATTGTCCCTTATTCTCATAAAATGACTGCAAGGATATCTTCTCTTCTGCAGATGAACATGAGTCCAGTTCAAATATTTGCTTGAACGCTTTGTTGCAGACGATAATTTGTCCATCCGGTTTTGCAATGTATGCTCCACTGACGTCATCCTCAAAGAATGTTCTGTACCGCTGCTCATTAGCCCGTAAGATCTCCTCCTTCATTTTCCGGTGGCTGACATCTTCGATCACACCCACAAAATTGATCAGATGTCCCGCTTTATTAAAGATGGGAGAAAGGGTGGCTTGCTGCCAATAATGTTCTCCGGATTTTTTCTTGTTGATGAATGTACCGCTCCATCGTTTCCCTGCTTTCAGTGTCTTCCACAAATCGACGAAAGTTTCCGACGGAGTCAATCCGGATTTCAGTATGCGGGGATTTTGACCCCGGGCTTCTTCCAGCGTATATCCGGTCGTTTCGGTAAATCCTTTATTGACATATTCGATTGTGCCTTCAGGATCGGTGATGATAATGGATGCGGAACTTTGTTCAACTGCAACGGATAAACGGTGCAGTTCCGACTCTACCCTGCTGCGTTCGGTATAATCACGGATGATACCGGCATAATGCTTTTTTCCATTGTGCATATATCTGGAGATGGTGATCTCCAGACTCAGGTCTTTCCCGGAAGCATGTTGAGCGCGGACATAAATACTGTTTCCCATTCTTCGCGAATCATTGCTTTCGTTTCCGAATTGTTCCACAAATGATTCATGAATTCGTCGAATAGGATCCGGAATAATTTGAGAGAGATGTTTTCCGCACACCTCTTCGGCAGTGTACCCGAGAATGGATTCAGCGGCGTTATTAAAATAGAGGATGGATTGACGTTCATCGGTGACGATCACGGCATCGCTCGATGATTCGATGAATTGTTTAAATTCATTTTGACCTTCTTCTTCAGCTCCTTCGCCGAAAGACGGTCTTTGTACTGCAGCTCTCAAAGTGTAACCGATAATCAGACATGCAATACAAGCAGACACTATGATAATGGTGGTCATCATATTAGTGTACATTGTGTACTGTCGGTAATTTGAAACCTATGCTGAGAGAGCACGCTCCTTTTTTGGTGGGACAGGAAAAAGAATGGTGAACGTACCTGGGAATAACTTAAAAAATATTTTCACTGAAAGCAAAAAAACGTACAAACAAATGAATTTATTTTTCGAGATATAGGACAAACTTCTCCGTTTGTTTTTTTAATAGAAATATATTAGATCTGGACTAAGAATACATTTATGGACGAAAGGCATTTGATCATTTGTCCAAAAATGTTATCTCGGAGGATTTGTCTCTACACGGAGGATGAAGGACAGTAAGAAGAGATCGAGCATTGAACGCACAAAGGTTTTCTTGCAGAACATATTTTCCTGCCATGCAGGATAAGAGAATGAGAAAAATGGTACCAATATTTTTTCGGCAATAATGGCATGAGTTCCTTTTCTATCCGTACGGCATCCTGCTCAATTGTCAATCCCAGCCGATGGGAGAGTCGGATAACATGTGTATCGACAACCACTCCTTCGGTTTTTCCGAACGCTTCACCGAGCACGACATTTGCAGTTTTTCTTCCGACACCCGGCAGTTGATACAGTTCCTCCATCGTCTCCGGCACGATACCCCGGTGGTTCTTCAGAAGTGCATTCGAGCATCCGATAATGTTCTTTGCCTTGTTGTGATAAAATCCGGTTGAATGGATCAGCGCTTCCAATTCATGAATATCTGCATTGGCAAAATCTTTCGGCGTGGAAAATCGTTGAAATAATTGCGGTGTGACAAGGTTCACCCGTGCGTCGGTGCATTGAGCAGAGAGGATAACAGCAACAAGCAGTTGAAATGGTTCTGTATACTGCAGCGCAGTGTGATCGTTCGGATATTCTTTCCGGAGAATTCGTGCTATGAGCCCGGCCCTTTCCCTTTTTTCATCGAAGGACTCTTTGCGGGGATGACTCACGGTAATTGTTCCAGGACGATGAGAGAACCGTTTGTCGTTACGGCGTTCTCAAGTTCGACATGATCGCCGACAAGCGAAAGGATAACTGAGCCGAGAGGATGTTTATGAACATTGAGTCCAAACCGGATTTGATAAGCTGCACCGACAGCACTGTGGAGCAACTGTTTTGTAAAAGTACAGTGGGTAATACCGAATTGGTCCAGCAACACCGGCAATCGCTGATTCAGAACATCAAGGATGGAATCATCGGGATAATTAAAATCGATGACAATGAGATTCTTTTCCGGCGGAATGTCGCGTTCGATCGCAATAGCATTAGCATTCACCGATCCATTGACGACTGAAAGAACCTGCCGGGACGAGAAATTATCAATGATCGATTTTAGCGACTGCACGGTGGAAAATCCATTGAAGAGGAACAGCGAAACGCCGATCTCTCCAGAATTCTTCCCGAAGGTGCATCCTGCGTTCACCAACATCGTGCGCCCGTTTTTCAGCAGCCGTTTTACTACGCCGACGAGTTGTCGCTGCAGTGGCACCTCTTGCGGTTCCAACACCTTCCACAACGAATGCTCCACTGTAGAAAGCATCGGTGCCGCATCCAACTGCTGAACGGTGTTCTCGATGCTGTCCTGAATAAGGCGGATAATCTCCTCTGTATCAGATTTTAACGGTGTGGAAAGGAAATGCGCCAATCCGCCGCGAAGGATTGAACCATTTTTCTGAATCGCTTCGGATTTCTTCCGTTGGAATTCCGCAGCAACAGATTGAAGACTGAGGGGAATAAAATTCTTATATTCTTCAAATGAATCTTCGCTTAATCGTGACGCCGAAGAATTTTGTTGGAGCAGGACGAAATAAGAATAGTTTTTCATAGGTTCATCGACAGATCGTGAGACTGGGTAGATCTTCTGATGGAGTATAGTAAAAGTAACAATCAGACGGAAACAGTTTTTTTCTACGATGCAAATGGGTACAATAAAAAAGTCCGATGTTCGATCGGACTTTCTATTGTGCACCTACCAGGACTCGAACCTGGAACCCACTGATTAAGAGTCAGTTGCTCTACCAATTGAGCCATAGGTGCAAAAGCATGCACAAATATAAAAAAGAAGCGCCTCTTTTCAAAATTGAAATTCAAGAATTACATTTAATTGTTCGTAATCCTCATACACCAACTGGGTAGAGAATGTATCACTTCCCTGCAGCCGGATTCCTCCGTTCACAACAAATGCATTTCCTTTGGAATTTCGGAAGTCCTTATCAAAAACGGAATTCAGTTCTATAACGAATCCCAGGTGATTTTTGAACTGTTCATAAAACGGGAACGACGTAATGCCGAGAGACACTTTTCGCTTATCTCCGTACAACGATAAAGTGGAATAATAATATTGAGGTACCGTAACATTTCCGGAAAGGAAAAGAGAATATTTTGATCGCTTGAAATTATACCCGCTGTCTGCAATCAATCCCACTGCCTGCACAGCGCCAAAGGCAATCGATGTCTTGGTAAATTTGCCTACCCTCGGAAGCACCTGTATCTTGAGATATGCTTCCTGTTGCGCGAATTTCCTTTTTCGAAAGACGGCATTGCCGGCGAACTCGAACATTGCGGAATGAACTGCATACAAAACTCCATTCAACTGCAGCGGCGAAAGTCCGCCTTTAATCATCAGGGTATTTTCGCCGTTGGAAACTTCTCCATTTCGGAGCGATACCGCTTTTTCCGGAGGAGCACTCTCCAGAAATTCTCCGTAGATCTTTCGAAGCAGCTCTTCTTCTCGCTCTTTTTGTTGAAGTTTTCGTTGCTCAATGGTCAGATGCACCTGACGCGCACGCAGTTCCTCTTGGTTCTGCTCTTCGATCAACTGGTTCATCGCTTTTTGAGCGCGGAGCTGTTCCAGACGTTTTTCCTCATCCATCTTATTTCTGACCTTCATTAAAACAATCTCACGTTCAATCTGGAACTGAACAAGCGAATCGTATTCCGTAGTTCTGTACAGGATAAGGCTGAAATAATTTCCAGCCGTGGAATCTAAAAAACGTTCTGAAATCGAGATCCCTTTTAAACTGACATCGGAAATCAATTGCATTGAGATGTTGGTCTTATCGGAAAATTCCTTCCCTTCTTCAGAAACTTCTCGTTGAAAAATGCTTTTGACTTTCACTTCTACATTTCTGGAAAACTCAATGAATGCTCTCGTATCTGCTTCATCTGCGTCGACGTTGGATATTCCTATGCCATAGTGAAATCCTGAACCGATTGAGTTTTTGGATGTGTTCGTCCATTCCGGCCTTGTCTGCGCGAACAGAGACAATGAGAAGAAAATAATCAAGGATAAGATGTTCCGTGTTATGCCGGCAGAAATGGAAAAGCCCATAGTGTGTAAACTATGGGCTTTCAACAATGGATGGTTCCCCAAAATCATGAATGCTTTACTGCGGTTGTGACTGAGCAGGTATCTGCGGTGCCGGAACCGATGTGGATTGACCGCTCTGAATTACGCTCTGTTGTGTTTTGCCTTTCCCGGGCAAAAAGAATAGATTAACAGCAAGTGCTAGTACGATGAATGCCGTCGCAAGATAGGTTGTCGCCTTGGAAAGGAAATCGGATGCGCGACGAACACCGAATACGGTGCCGATATTGCTGCCGCCGAAACCGGCAGCCAATCCGCCCCCTTTGCTGTTTTGCATCAGAATAACGATGATCATGAGAACGGCAATTATGATTTCAATCAGAACTAAAGTCGTGTACATTGTGTTCCTAGCTTATAGTAAATTGGTTGTAGATTTTTCTTCTGACAAAAGTAATGAAAAAGAGCTGGAAAATCAAGACAAAGTATTTCTATGTTTCGACTATATACAACAATCTTCATTCTTTTCGGGCAGACCTATCTTTTTCTTCGGCTCCGCAGGTATTGCGAACAGCAGCCGGCACTCCCTTTCTGGAGCAAAAAAGTGCTTGCCGTCGTTTTTCTAATTTTTAATCTGCCTCTTATCGCATTCTATTTTTATTTTTGGCAATTGTCGCAGTTGTCCGAAACGATATTGCTGTTGCTGATGCCCGTTTTCGTTTGGCATATCGCAACATTGTTTATATTTCTTGTGCTGGGAATCGGTTCAATGATAAAATTACCATTCACGTTGTCTTTGAACGTTGCATCATACCATCCAACCATCAAACAAAAGGTCAGTGAAATGAAAGAAACTCCGCAATTCAAAAAATTCGATACTTCCCGCAGGACCTTTTTGCGTTCGGGTGTTGTCGGTCTTTCTGCATATTCATTTATTGGCGCAAGTTCCGGTGCTGCCTCCGCGGGAGAATATGAAATCAAGAAAAAAACTATCACCATTCCTCAATTACCGGAAGAATTCAAAGGATTTACTATCGGTATCCTGAGCGATATTCATTCCAGTATCTTTATGAACAAAGAAGATATGGACAAATACGTCTCTGCAATGAACGAACTAAAAACCGATCTTGTTGTTGTCACCGGCGATTTTGTGAACAGCCAGACAGACGAAGTTTATCCATTTGCCGAAGCATTTTCAAATCTCCATTCTCCTCACGGTGTGTATGGATGTCTTGGCAATCACGATTATTTTGCACGGGACGTCGAACGGGTGGCAAAGGAAGTGGACAATTGCGGAGTGAAATTACTGAGGAACGATGCTGTTCAAATCCGGAAAGGAAATTCTTATTTCAATCTTGTCGGCGTCGATGATATTGGAAGGAATACACCTCCGGAAGAATACATGACCAAGGCGCTCGCATTTGCGAAGAACGATCAGCCGAAGATTCTCCTCTGTCACAAACCGTATTATTTTGAAAAAGCAAAAGAACTCGGTTTCGATTTGACATTAAGCGGCCATACACACGGCGGTCAGATTGTTTTCGGCACGATCGATCGCACTCCACTTTCTCTTGCAGCACTTGCTTCAAAATACGTATCGGGATTATATACTATCGATCAATCCCTTCTCTATGTCAATAACGGCATTGGATTCACCGGAATTCCTTTTCGCATCAATTGCCCGGCAGAATTGACTGTGTTGACGCTTGCGTAACTGTTTTTTCTCTTTGAAATTCGGACGTGATTTCTCTATATTCATTCGGTAGTTCACGAGAGAAAAATCACCAAGCATGTTCTTTTTTTATGGAAGTAACTCAACAGCAAGCCCCTCAAAACATCGGCTGGATTGAAGTCGTTGCCGGATGCATGTTCAGCGGTAAAACAGAAGAACTCATCCGCCGTCTTCGGAGAGCACAGATCGCACGACAAAAAGTAATCATCTTCAAACCGCGGATCGATAATCGATATTCAGCCAATCAGATCGTTTCCCACAACACTCAATCACTTGAATCCATCGTCATCGACAAAGCGGAAGAGATCCTTTCGCTTGCAAAAGATGCACAGGTAGTCGGGATCGATGAAGTTCAGTTCTTCGACATGTCCGTCATCGGAATCTGCAATAAACTGGCAGACGATGGGAAACGGGTTATCGTCGCAGGATTGGATCAGGATTACCGCGGAGTTCCGTTCGAACCAATGCCGCAGCTTCTCGCCATTTCGGAATACATCACCAAAACATTGGCAATTTGCGTCGTCTGCGGTAATCCAGCCGATCGAACGCAGCGGAAGATTGCCAATGCGGACCGCGTGGTAGTCGGAGCAGCGGATTCCTACGAAGCACGCTGCAGAAAATGCCATTATATACCGGATTAAATTAACAGTGCCGGATGAATATTCGCTCACCCGTTTTCAGACAACGGGATTCAATCACTAAATGATTTTACCCTATGGATATCTTTTCCGTGTTGCGAGGCATCGTCGGTGTTATGTTCATCATCGGTATTGCTTTCCTCTTTTCGAACAATAAAAAGAGAATAAATTGGGCGCTTGTTGCAAAGGCGTTCGGGATACAACTGATATTCGCAATTTTCATCATCCACAGCATCACGCTCCGTTCCTGGTTCTGGCCGCTTGGACTTTTAAAAGATATCATCGATGGCATTGGCGCCGGTGTTGTCGCGTTGTTGAACTACACGCTGGTCGGAGCACAGTTTGTCTTCGGAAGCCTTGCCGTCAATTCTGGCGAACAATCACTCGGTTTCTTCTTTGCATTCCAAGTTTTACCGACCATCATTTTTGTCTCTTCGTTGACTTCCCTTCTCTATTATCTCGGCATATTACAGGCTGTGGTGAAGGTTATGGCAAAAGTGATGGTAAAATTACTCGGGACCAGCGGAGCGGAATCTCTTTCGAATACAGCAAATATTTTTGTTGGTCAAACTGAAGCTCCTTTACTCATTCGACCCTATATCGGTACAATGACCAATTCCGAAATTCTGACTGTGATGGTCGGAGGAATGGCAACGATTGCCGGCGGAGTTATGGCAAGCTATATTCAAATGCTCGGACAATCGTTTGCCGACGCCAATAATATCCCATTGGCAGAGGGACAGTTAAAATTTGCCGTACAATTGCTGGCTGCCAGCACCATGGCTGCACCTGCTTCGCTTGCGATTTCGAAAATTATCTACCCAGAAACTGAAGAACCGAAAACCAAAGGGACAGTAAAACTGGAAGTAGAAAAGAATGCTTCCAACGTTATTGAAGCTGCAGCAACAGGAGCATCGGACGGCCTTCAACTAGCATTGAACGTCGGCGGTATGTTGTTGGCTTTTATAGCGTTAATTGCAATGTTAAATGGAATACTTGGATATGTTGGAGACCTTTCCGGACTGAATGCTTATCTTCAAGAAAATTTCAAACAATCACTTTCCATGCAGTTTCTTTTTGGATCGATCTTGCAATTTGTCGGTTTTGCCATCGGAGTTCCATGGAATGATGCCTTCAATTTCGGCAGCCTGCTGGGGACAAAGATTGTCTTGAATGAGTTCGTCGCTTATCTGGACCTTGCCACTCTTCTGAAAACCGGCGCTATGAGCGAAAAGGGTATTATGATGGCAACGTATGCGCTGTGCGGATTCGCCAATTTTTCCTCCATTGCTATTCAAATCGGAGGGATCTCTCCCATGGCGCCCCACAGAAAGAAAGATATTGCGTCGTTGGGACTTCGCGCAGTTCTCGGCGGTGTACTTTCCACATTAATGACGGCAACGATTGCAGGAATTTTGATTGGGTAAAGGACTAAGTTGCGTGCCGCTCGCACGTTGACAAAATATTTTTATGACGACAAACACTTTGCAGGAATCTGCTTCATTCTGTCAATCGAAATCTTCGATTAAACCAGCCTTAGCAGTTGTTCTTGGTTCAGGGCTTGGTGATTTTGCCGATCTAATTAAAGATCCCATTGTTATTCCTACCTCTCAAATTCCCCACTACCCTGTCTCCACAGTTCAGGGGCATGCTGGAAAGATTATTTTCGGATCTTTGGAATGGAATGGAAAACGCTCGATACCTCTTATTGTCTTTCAAGGAAGAGTGCATCTCTATGAAAGTAATGATATTCAGAAGGTCATCTACCCGATACGTTTAGCATCCGCACTTGGTGCAGAGAAGGTAATAATCACTAACGCTGCCGGCGGAATCAACCGACAATTTGATTCCGGTACTTTAATGTTCATACGCGATTATATCAATTTGACTGGAGAGAATCCGCTGATAGGAATGGATGGAGTCGAAAAGAGCGCCGGTACGCGCAAAGGCCTTCCAATGAATCCTGAATTACTTATTAAAGCAAAATCGATCGCTATTCAGAGCGGTATAGAGACAAAAGAAGGAGTTTACTGCTGGACAAAAGGTCCAACGTATGAAACTGCAGCAGAGATCCGCATGATGGCAACAATGGGAGCGGATGCTGTGGGCATGTCCACCGTCCCGGAAATTATCGCTGCACATCACCTCGGTATGAAAATCCTCGGGATTTCCTGCATCACAAATATGGCTACCGGTATTTCCCCGACAAAGCTTTCACATGATGAGGTTACCGAAACTGCTAACAGGGTTAAACAAGATTTTACTCAGCTTGTCAGCGAGATCATTTTCGGATTGGACTGAAAATACAGACTCGTGTTCTACACTTAAGATATTTTTGCATCAATCCTGGCTACGACCTTTTGATAAATCACCAGCGCAATTCCCGCCGTCAATCCAATAGCAGAAAAATAGTACCAAATATAATGTGCTTTATCGTAAGCGGTTGCCAACAATTCCTGCGGTACAGTTCTGGGGTCCGGACAATACGAGGTTAAAAGATATCCTGAGAGTCCAAAGCCAAGTAACGATGCGAGAAATGAATGCAGGTGTCCAAATCCAAGATATAATCCTTCCTCTCCTTTTGGAGCCTGACGGGAAAAAAACTCCAGGTATCTCGGTGAAATGAAGCATTCAGCCAATCCCTGCAAAACGATCCCGGTGATCATCATAACGGTGATCGGATGCGCGGTGAAGAGTCCGAAAACTGACAGCTGAATACCGCCGGATTGCATCAAATGTGATCCACTGGCCATGGCAACTGCGGAAAACGGCATTATGAACATCCCGACCGTCATCGAAGTAATCGCTTTCGCCTTCTTCATCATCTGCGTAATCAACACAACAAACAACACTACTACCAGAGGATTCACATTGGATATCCATTCAGGAGATGCATGTTCACCAACCAGTCGGAGAACATATTTCGGCATTGTTGCATACATCTGCTGCTGAATGATCCAGAATCCCGTGATAATCAATATCAGTGAAATCAATCGCAGATTCGTCACCACACGGATGAACGCGCTCCAAACTTCTACGAATGATTTTGTCGGCTCTTCCTGATCTTTCGATGTCTTATAGAAAAAGTAGACAGTTATCAATGCTATTAAGGAAAGTGCAGCAGAATAGAAATTGATTGATTCAACACCCCATTGAAGACGGAGAGGATAAGCAAATGTCTTTCCAAGAAACGATCCAATGTTGACCATGCCATAGAATATAGAATATCCGCGGGCGCGTGTTTCATTGGTAGTGTTTTTTGCAACTGTGCCGGTGATGATCGCTTTTATGAAAGAACCGCCGATCATCGCTAAGAACAATGCCGGTATCACTGTCGCTTTATACGGAAGCAATCCGAGTGTGAAATAACCCACGAAAAGGAGCGAGAATGCCAGAATAATCGATTTTCGAAATCCTATCTTATCCGCAACCGCTCCGGTAAACGGAGGAAGGAAGAACATTCCGGCAGAGAATGACCCACCGATCCAGGCCGCCCAGATATCGTCATACCCAACTACCCGGGAAAGATACAGCGTAATGGAGATAAACATTGCGTAATAGGATGAACGCTCGAACAGTTCTACGATATTTGCCGTCCAGAACACTTTCGGAAATTTCCACGTAGTATGGGATGTCATAAGTTTAGAGTATGATGAGAAATGAATTTATGAATTGAAGATTTGATACAACATCAAATATACCGCAACGCCGGTCACTGAGACATAAACCCAAATCGGAAAAGTCTTTTTCGCAATTTGTTTGTGCAGCTCATACTTTCCTTTTAATCCTCGAGCGATCGTCACAACCGCCATCGGCACGGTTACTACGGCGAGGACGATATGTGAGATCAGGATTATAAAATACAGCGGACGACTCCATCCTTCTCCCTGAAAAGCCACAGAACCAACATTAAAGTGATACGTCAGATAGCTGATCAGGAACAATCCAGAAACGGAAAATGCAGCGACCATGCTGCGCTTATGCTTTTTCTTCCTTCCTGCCTTTATGTGGCGATATCCATTCACCAGAAGAAGAAAACTGATAAAATTGAGTACGGCATTGACGGTGGAAAGATATTCAAATTTCATGATGATCCAAATTTATTGTTGAAGGTAAAAATCGGCCGGGAACAACTTACGGATTGACCTTATAAATGATCATAGCAGAAAAGATTATCGGAAGATAGAACAGAGATGAAAAAAAGAGTGCCCGCGCAGAAGCACCGGAAGCCTCTTTCCGGATCGTCAGTGTAAACCGCACACCGAAATACAAAAAGACTATACCCACCGTTAAAGCAACAGGTATATATTCCATCGTGACCAAACCTACCATTGCAGGTGAAAGTCCGACCAAAACAAGAATCGATTGATTCACCACAATGTGTCGTGCAACCTTAAGACCTTTATTATCCAGACTTGTTAACAATCGAAATCCTGCTTTAGTATAATCATTCCTATACAACCACCCAATCGAATAGAAGTGAGGCATTTGCCAATAGAACAATATCGCAAAAAGGGTTAACGATTGGTATGAAAGTGAATTTTGTATCGCTGCCCAACCAATTAATGTTGGCAAGGCTCCCGGTATTGCACCTATAATCGTTGAGAGTGTGGTTATCCTTTTCAGCGGCGTATAAAGGAAAATATAGGTCACTAGAGTTGAGATCGCCAAAAATGCTGTGAGTCCATTAATGAAAAAAAGAACAAAAGCACCGATCAATGATACAACCATTCCAAAAATCAATGCTTCGTTTGGTGAAACTCTTTCATCGGGAACCGGTCGTTTTTCCGTCCGCTTCATCATTGCATCAAATTCCCGTTCAAGGTACTGATTCAAAGCTCCGGAGCCTCCCCCGATCAAAAGGGTTCCAATTGCGAGTAATGGAAAAACGATTAATTGCGAGTCGGAAGGGACATCAATTGCTAAATATGCCGAACAGAGTGAAGTAAACACAGACAAGAGCGTTAATTCCGGCTTCATGAGCAACCAGAGATCGCATAAAAACTTCGAAAGGGTTCTTTCTGCCGGTCGATCTGCGGACATTACTTTATAATCCTGTTGCGTCATTATTGATTATTGGCAAATAAGCGTAAACGAATGATCATCAATGCGGTAAGAACGCAGGTAACAAGAACAAGAGCGCCGATAACAACATGCAGTGAAGTGATAGCATATTCCTTTCGAGTGAGGACAGTTAGAATGCCTAGCGTAAATTGAACGAAGATCATTACAATCAGAATCAATCCTGCATTTTTTATTTGTTTCGGCACGATTCGAGAATTGCGAATCTTAAAACCAAAGAATAGGACGATTCCTGCAACGACATACGCCCAGAAGCGGTGCAGCAAATGGATCATAATCTGATACGCCTCCACTGGTTTATCCCCTGCCCATTTTATTCCGGCTGTAATCAGCTCCTGATTATAACTCTCGACAGCTTCTTTTGAAATTGATGGAAAAATTTGTCCATAGGCTAATGGAAAATCGGGGATGGATAAGCCAGAGTATGTATGTCTCAGTAATGCACCGAATGCCAGTTGCAAAAACACCGCAACGGTTGCAAGGATTGATAATGTTTGAAGACTGCTGCTTCCTTCAAATTTAATTCCTTCCAATTCCGTTCTCCACCATTTGGACGTAAATAAGGCAATGGAGGATACGAGGCAAAAGAACGATTGAGCCAGCATCCCGTGCGCAATGGAAACTGCTGTAGGCAGAAGATACAGCACCGTCAATCCTCCTAGAATTCCCTGCACAATCACCGCACCAAGAGCGCCAAATCCTAACCACTTCACCCATTTTCTTTCTTCTTTTAGTGCCAACCACACTGCAAGAATCACAGTCAGCATTCCCACAAAAGTTGCTGCAAGTCGATGCCCGTGTTCATATTTTATCCCCCCGATCCATTTGTCCATTGGATAGGTGAACATATTTTCACCATACGTTGTCGGCCAATCGGGAACCGATAATCCTGAACCGGTACTTGTCACTAATCCGCCCAGAAAGATTAAAACGAATGTACACAATGCAGTAAATACCGCGAAGCGATGCAATGAAGATAAACCCATAAAAAAAGGAATTAGTAATTTGGATTAAACGCCGGCAAACGTTCTATTGAATCCCGTTTAATGAAATATACCATTTTTTCTCAGTGAATAACAGACAATCCTTGCTTCACCATCCTGTAAATAGTAAATTATCGGGCCTATTTGTTATTATCTGTCTATAAGGAGATCCAATGAAATATCTACTTCTGTTCCTTTCTTTCGTTACAATCCTTGGCGCTCAACAAGAACGGCGCTTATCCAATCTCCGTCAATTGACCTTTGGTGGTTCTAACGCCGAAGCATATTTTTCATCCGACGGCAAACAGTTAATTTATCAATCGACTAAAGAGCCCTATAAATGCGATCAGATATTTACAATGAATACTGACGGATCCAACAGCAAATTGGTCAGCACGGGAGAAGGACGCACCACTTGCGGTTATTTCTTCCCCGATGGAAAAATTCTCTACGCATCAACACATGATGATGATGATGATTGCCCTCCCACGCCGGACCGTTCGAAAGGCTATGTATGGGGAGTCTTCAATGCTTATGATATCTATATCGCAAATGCGGATGGATCGAATCCAAAAAAACTCTCGGCAACGGACCGGTATGATGCAGAAGCAACTGTTTCGCCGGACGGAAAGCAGGTGGTTTTTACCTCCTCCCGCAATGGTGATCTCGATCTTTTTGTGATGAATGCCGACGGCTCCAATGTTCGTCAGTTAACCAATGAAACGGGTTACGACGGCGGAGCATTCTTTTCACCCGATGGTAAGATGATCGTGTACCGGGCATATCATCCCACTGATCCCAAAGAATTGGCTGCCGGAAAAGCATTATTGAATGAAGAATTGGTGAAACCGGAAAAGATGGAACTTTTTGTAATCAATGCGGATGGTACTGGAAAACGACAGGTTACTCATAATGGTGCTGCTAATTTTGCTCCATACTTTACTCCCGATGGCAAAAAAATCATTTTCGCAAGTAATATCCATGATCCAGAAGGTTACGATTTTGACCTGTTTCTTATCGGGATCGATGGCAAGGATATGGAACAGATCACTTATTCAAAGGGGTTTGATGGTTTCCCAATGTTCAGCCCAGACGGCAAACAATTGGTCTTTGTCTCCAGCCGGAATGCAAAAGCAAGGCATGAGTTCAATATTTTTATTGCAGATTGGGTGCAGGATTCTGCCGGCTATTATTTGCGACAGCATGAAGCGTTCCTTGCCTCCGATAAACTTGAAGGAAGAAAATCGGGAACAGAAAGCAATGTTGAAGCGGCTCGTTATATTGAACGGGAGTTTGCAAATATCGGATTGGCTCCTTTCGGTGACAACCAGTCCTATTTCCAGAATTTTGAAGTCGTTTCCAAATTAGAACTCGGTGCTAAAAATGCACTGGTTTTGCAGCAGAACAAGAAGAAGACTACTTACACCGTTGACAGTGATTTCCGGCCGATCGGTTTTTCTTCCGATACCGCAGTCACCGCCGGACTCGTGTTTGCCGGTTATGGAATTTCTGCTGATGATCTGAAGTATGATGACTATGCATCTGTCAATGTTGCTAATAAAATTGTCATCGTAATGAGAGGCTCTCCGGAAGACGACACTCCCCATTCACAATTCGGAAAGTTTTCCGCACTTCGATACAAAGCAATGAACGCCCGTCAAAAAGGAGCTGTAGGTCTTCTCGTGGTAAATCCTGCTACGGAAGATTCGGCAGATAAACTTATTGAGCTAAAATACGATAATTCATTCAGCACAAGCGGAATTGCAACGGCTCATGTGAAACGTTCCGTAGTGAATGCATGGTTAAAGGCGAACCGTATTTCTGTGGATTCGTTGAGTGCACAAATTCAACGCACCAAAAAACCAAATTCATTCGAATTAAAAAAACTCGGCGTGTCACTCTCCACCGAAATAGTTAAAGTAAAAAATCCTACACAAAATGTTGTCGCAATTTTGAAGGTGCCCAATGCAGTTCCAAACGAGCACCTTATTATCGGAGCACATTTTGATCATCTTGGGTTCGGCGGAGAAGGCTCCGGTTCACTTGAGCCGTCGAAGCAAGAGATTCACAATGGTGCAGACGACAATGCATCCGGCACGGCAGCAATGATTGAAATTGCACGATATCTTCAGGATATGAAAAACAGTTTGAAACGCGACATCGTATTCATCGGATTTTCCGGTGAAGAAATGGGGCTTCTCGGCTCTTCCTATTACACTAAAAGTCCATCTCTTCCGCTGGAACAAGCGGTGACAATGATTAATCTTGATATGGTCGGAAGATTAAAGGACCATAAACTGACTGTCCAGGGAACGGGAACATCCACCAATTGGGAAACGTTATTAAATTCGTTTAACACGGATTCGGTGTTCACTCTTGCAATGGTAAAAGACGGTTTCGGACCGAGCGATCACGCATCGTTTTACACGAAAAATATTCCTGTGTTATTCTTTTTCACAGGGGTTCATGAGGATTATCACAAACCAAGTGATGATTATGATAAAGTTAACTATGACGGATTGGAGCAGATCGTCCGTTTTGCCGTTAAAGTCTCCCATGCCATCGATACGTTAACAACACGGCCGGATTTTCTGAAGACCGTGCAGCCGGTAAACACTTCAGGCGGCCGCGGGTTCAAAGTAACACTTGGTACTGTTCCGGATTATTCCGAAGGAGTGGTTGGATTCAAGATTTCGGATGTGCGTGAAAATGGTCCCGCTCAAAAAGCAGGATTAAAAGGGGGCGATATCATCATAAAGCTCGGCAAATACGAGATCAAGAGTATCTATGATTTCATGTACTCTCTAGAAGGATTCAAACCGGGAGATGAGACGGAAGTGGTGTTCAAACGAGGTGAAGAAACAATCACCGCAAAGGTCATCTTTGGAAGTAGAAATTGATTGAAAGGATGAAAACGAAATAACCATCCTCACTGCACCGAAGGATGTCTATTGAACGAGTGCTGGAGTCTTAATCCAAGAGAAAATAAAAAATCCCCAATGTCCGAAAAGACATCGGGGATTTTTCTTTTAAAGAACACATTGTGTTACAACAGTTTCTTTGCAATTTCCCGCATCTCTTCTTTCGAAACAAAACGCTGCACCATTGGAAAAAGAATATTGTTCTCTTTGTGAATGTGATTGACCATCAACTGAACAATCGCTTCCGCTGATTCAACTAACTCCATGCGTGCAGTCTTATCATCGGGATTTTCCTTCAGCGATTTTATGCTGTAACTCAGTTTTTTATAAATCTTTCCCATTTTGATGTGGTCATCACGCAACGAAGTGGTCGGTCCGTCAACATACCGATCGACAATTGGAAAAAGCGCTTCCTCTTCATGCTTGTTATGAACGCGAACTTCTTCGTCCACATATTCAACAGCTTTCAGCAGCGATTTGAACGATTTTTCCGAATATCCTTTTTTCTTGATTTCGCCGGCAGATTTCTTCAGAAGCTGCAATTTGGTAAGCGCGTCTTCGTGCTCTTTCATGAGCAGCGCTATCGGATCGCGGGTAGCCATTCGATTACTTCGTTTCCATGTACGTCGTATAACGTGTTTTGCTGTCGACGTAATCCTGCAGCTGTGCCGTCAATTCATCGGCGGTCTGGTCATCGCTTTCTTCAAACTTTTTATACGCAACTTCGGAATGCGCCATGAAGATCTCGGCAAACGAATTTTGTTTTCCGCGTTGTTCATACACTGAATAAGAAACGAATTGATTGGTCGCGTAATGCGTTTTCAATTTTTCCACTGCGGTCAGATAATCGGTCCGCTTTGCTTCTTTCACGTCGTATTGAACGGTGAGAATAACTTTTCCCATCGAATTTAATTCCCTCTTAGATTATATGTTGAATGATGAATAAATGTAAACACTGAGTAAGGATACGGCACTGACACTAATCACTGTAACAACGAAACCGGTGATGAACCGGAATCTATGCGCCATCGAGATTCCCCGTGCCGCTAGAAGTATAGTCCATAACGCAAAAAAACCGTCCAATCCAAGAAGTACTCCGGTAACGACCGGTTTCACTTCCAATCCGCTGGGATTCTCGGAAAAGAAAACTAAACCCACAGAACTCAACTCCAGCGGAAGAACGAACACCACTGAAAGCATCACCGGCACCAATGACCATCCAACGATGCCGTATGTTTCCTTAAACGATGCTGTACCTTTTGCAATTATCGCCCCGGAATAAATCACACCAGACAACAGGAAAAAGAGCGGTATGGCACAGAGCAAGCCGATAAAAGTTCCGAAGAGCAATAATAGGAACAAATTGTCAAACGAATTACCGGACTTGCTTACCCACATCAATGTGAAAAGTGCTCCGACTCCCAGAAACAACGACAAAAAAAGAACAAAATTTTTATGTTCCGCTACGATGACTTTTTTGAATGCCTGTGATGGAGATTCGATCATCAACCAGATCATGGAAAAAAGATCAACGTTCGGGACACGGTCCTGAATATAACTGGAACACGATGTACAGGTTATTGCGAAATCATCGTTGGAATGACGGCAAACAGGACAAACTATCATATATCATTGAAAATACGAAGAAATGCGACTGTGTGCAATGAATTTCAGGAGAAAATATCTCACGTCTGATATTCACTCCTGTTTCAGAATCATCATCCCAGCGGTTCAAAGTGTGCGGTAAAATGCCGTAACTGAGGAGCTTCATACGTTATTGAATAACCAACAAGAGAAGATCGGTTTGCAAATAATTCAACAGCACATTCAATCACATAATCAATATGACTTTGCGTATACACTCTTCTTGGTATTGCAAGCCGCACCAGTTCCATCGGCGGTGAGATCACTTTGCCGTTCTCATCATACTTCCCGAACATTACGCTGCCGATTTCCACGGAACGAATCCCTCCAATCTTATACAACTCACAGACGACCGCTTGCCCCGGATATTGATACGGAGGAATATTAGGCAAGAATTGTTTCGCGTCAATGTAAATGGCATGACCTCCCGGCGGCTGAAGGATTGGGATACCGATTTCCATCAATTTGTTTCCCAGATACTCAACCGACCGTAAACGGTAGGTTAAATAATGTTCATCCAATACTTCTTCCAATCCTTGGGATATTGCTTCCAGGTCTCGTCCGGAGAGACCACCGTATGTTGGGAACCCTTCCGTTACGATAAGGAGATTCCTTGCCTTCAGCGCAAGCGCATCATCATTCAACGCAAGGAATCCACCCATATTGACGATCGCATCTTTCTTTGCACTCATTGTTACGCCATCGGCGTAGGAGAACATTTCCTGTGCGATCTCTTTAGGAGTTTTATGCTCGTATCCTTTTTCTCTCTTCTTGATGAAGTATGCATTTTCAGCGAACCGGCATGCATCCAGAAACAACGGTATGCCGTACTTCTTCAGCATCGCTTTCGTGTCTCGGATATTCTGCATGGAAACAGGTTGACCGCCACCGGAATTATTCGTTACTGTAATAAAACAGACAGGTATGTTCTCTGCACCGGTCTTTTGGATGAAGGCTTCCAGTGCAGGAATATTCATGTTTCCTTTGAAGGGTGCAATAACATTCGGCTGTTTCCCTTCTTCCGTGAGAAAATCTTCAGCTACTGCTCCGCTGAATTCTACATTCGCACGAGTAGTATCAAAATGTGTATTGTTCGGAATGAATTTCCCCGCGCCGCCGATGATGGAAAAGAGAATTTTTTCTGCTGCCCTTCCCTGGTGCGTTGGAATGATATTCTTCATTCCGGTAAGGTCCTGCACTGCTTTTTCGAATCGGAAAAAACTTCGGGCGCCGGCGTACGATTCATCCCCTTCCATCATTCCTGCCCACTGTTTTGCGCTCATGGCGGCTGTACCGCTGTCCGTCAGCAGATCGATCAACACATCATCGGCACGGATTAGGAAGGGATTGTAATGCGCTTGTTTCAGGATCTCTATTCGTTCTTCAACGGTAGTAAATCGGATGGGTTCGACTGATTTGATCTTGAATGGTTCGATGATCGTTTTCATTATTCTGCGTTATAGGTGACGAGAGAAAAAATATCGAATCCGGAAAGCTTTTTTCGCGGATGAAGAAAGGCGAGTTCAATGAGAAAGGATATTCCGACAATCTCGCCGCCAAGCTGTTTTACAATGCTGCACGCCGCCTGCATGGTCCCGCCGGTTGCAAGCACATCGTCATGCAACAGCACACGCTCGCCCGGTGTAATAGCGTCCTTGTGGATTTCGATCACATCGGTGCCGTACTCCAGTTGATACTCCTGTCGCAAAACAGTTGCGGGGAGTTTCCCGGGTTTCCGGATCGGGACAAATCCCGCCCCAAGCCGATATGCGAGCGCCGTACCAACAATGAATCCTCTCGACTCGATGCCGACAACCTTTGTTATTCGTTGATCTTTATATTTTTCATGGAATGTTTCAATACAGTATTTTAGCGCTTCGGGGTCTTTCAATACCGTTGTGATATCCTTGAACTGGATTCCCGGTTTCGGAAAATCGGGAACTGTGCGGATAATCGATTCAAGATTCATGGAACTGCCTTAAAGTAAGTTGTAAAAAAATATCGAAATCAATATGAAGAAGCAATTTAAAATAAAAATCCCCGAAGTTACCTTCGGGGATTCGCCTTCAAGATATAATTCGTTTCTTAAACTCCAACGATCATATCTGAATATTTCGGAACCGGCCAGAGGTCTCCGGCGACGATATCTTCCAATGAGTCCACTACCTCACGGACGGCGTCGGTCTGACGGCGCACCACAAGATACGCAGCTCCCTTTTTCTTGATATCGCTAACTTTGCGGGCAGTTTCGATCGCTTTTTTGAGTCCAGCAATCTCTGTCTGCAGTTCGGCAATTAATCCGGAGACCGATTTTACCACGCTCGTCACCGATTTAACGCCTTTATCACTTCGACCAAGTGTTGATTTCAAGCCGTTAACTGTCTGGCATAATTCGTTTGCATAAGTGGCTGCCGATGAAAAGAACATCGTACGGGCCATGTTCTTCGCTACTTGAGCTTCGATTTCCACCTGTTTGATATAATTTTCTATATCAATGTGATAAATCGCTTCGATTTCCCGCTCGCTATAGACCTTGTAATTTGTAAAGAGATGTTCCGCTTCTTTCGTCAGATAAGATGCCAGCGCTTCCGGCGAAGTCTTCATATTCGGCAGTCCGCGCTTTGCGGCTTCTTTATGCCAAGCTTCGGAATAACCGTCGCCGCTGAAGATTACTTTTTTGGAGTCTACAATCTCTTTCCGCAGTACTTCGACAACGGCGATATTGAATTCTTTTCCTCCGGCAACCAATTTTTCAATTGCGGTGCGCACATCATCCAAAGCTTCCGCCATTGCAGTATTCAACACAGTGATCGGTGTCGAAGGCGATTGACTGGAACCGACAGCACGGAATTCGAACTTGTTCCCGGTGAATGCGAACGGCGATGTTCTGTTCCGGTCCGTATTATCTTTCGGGATTTCCGGTATCTTATCAATACCGATATTGATCCATGCCTGATCGGCATCCGTTGTCACTTTCCCTTTTTCGAGATCTTCCAAAACGCGGTTCAGCAATTCTCCCAGGAAAACAGAGATGATCGCCGGCGGAGCTTCGTTTGCACCAAGACGGTGATCGTTATGTGCCGTTGCAATAGATGCACGAAGCAGCTTCGAGTGTTTGTATACTGCTTTAATTGTCGATACCAGAAAGACCAGAAATTGCAGGTTGGATTGAGGTGTTTTTCCAGGATTCAAAAGATTCTCCCCTTTATCCGTCCCCAACGCCCAGTTACAATGTTTTCCGCTTCCGTTCACATTAGCAAACGGTTTTTCATGCAGCAATACAGCAAGATTGTGGCGCTGTGCGATGCGGTCCATCAGATCCATGAGAATCTGGTTATGATCAATCGCGACGTTCACATCTTCATAGATCGGCGCAACTTCAAACTGATTTGGTGCGACTTCGTTATGCCGTGTCTTCAATGGAATGCCGAGTTTATACGATTCATGTTCGATTTCTGTCATGAAAGCGAAAGCACGTTCCGGTATATTGCCGAAATACTGGTCTTCCAGCTGTTGATGCTTTGCCGGAGTTTTCCCGAACAATGTCCTACCGGTCTGTTGCAGGTCGGGACGAGCATTATAATATTCGCGGTCGATCAGGAAATATTCCTGCTCTACACCAAGCGTTGAAAACACCTTCGTAGCGGAGTTATTAAAGTGTTTCAACACTCGCATGGCCGATTGATTTAATGCTTCTATCGAACGGAGCAGCGGCGCTTTCTTATCCAGCGTTTCGCCTGTATAGGAGATGAAGACGGTAGGAATACAGAGAGTATTGCCGTGCGGATACTCCATGATGAATACCGGGCTTGTCGGATCCCAGATTGTATATCCACGTGCTTCGAACGTTGCGCGGATACCGCCGGATGGAAACGACGAAGCATCAGGTTCCCCCTGGATTAATTGTTTTCCAGTGAACGCTTCAATAATCTTTCCGCTCTCACTGTAATCGATGAACGAATCGTGTTTTTCTGCGGTGAAGCCGGTCAGAGGCTGAAACCAGTGCGTGTAATGGGTGCACCCTTTCGCAATAGACCAATCCTTCATCGCGATAGCAACGATGTTTGCAGTATCACGATCCAATTTTTCACTTTTATTGATAACATTGAGAATCTTCTCATACGCATTTTTCGGCAGCATTTGCTGCATCTTCGCGAGATCAAAAATATTCTCACCAAAATACGACGACACCGGTTTTACTGGTTTGCTCATGGCGCTCCCTTATTTTTGTTTATTGATTTTAAGTTTATTGGTCTCTTTCATTGTGGAAAGTACAACGCTGGTGGTCGTATTCAACACGCCTGCCCATGCCTGGATCTTGGACAACAACTTCTCCAGCGTTGATGTATTTTCGGTTCGGATCTTCATTAAATGTGTTCCCGTACCGGTGACCGAATGAATTTCCAGAATTTCATCGGCCGTTTTTGCGTGGTCGAGAAAAGAAGTATAATGTTTTGAGGAATCGACCGTTACTGTGATGAATGCCGTGATATCTTTTCCTACTTTTTTGGGATCGATATACGCGGTGTAACCGGTAATGATGCCGCTTTCTTCCAGTTTCCGCAAACGTTCACTGACGGATGGAATGCTCATTTCTACTGCCTGGGCTAGATCGTTCCGGCGGGTTCTGCCGTTCTTTTGAAGGATATCCATGAGTGTGATATCAATCTCGTCGAGCTGATGCAATGAATTCACGTGTCTGCCTTATTCTTTTAGGTTAAATAGCTCTTACACTTAAAATATAAGGTACTGGTGGGATAATGTCAATATATATTAAAGAAAGGGAATAAAAAACTCCAGACCGGCAGTCTGGAGTTGTCAGAAAATAGGGCATAGCAGAAGGTTTACCTGCAGAATGCATTCAGGCGGGAAAAGTTCTCTTCGATCTTTCCGTTCCCGAACACTGCGTTTCCGGCAACAAGATAGTGTGCTCCGGCATCGATCACTTTTTTGATCGTGGTCGAATCAATTCCGCCGTCCACTTCGATGACTGTCTTCAGATTTTGTTCTTCGATCATTTTGGACAGAGCAGATATTTTTGCAATACTGGTTTCGATAAATGTTTGTCCACCGAAACCAGGATTGACAGACATAATCAGTACGAGATCGACATACGGAAGAATTTCTTCAATGGTGGACAACGAAGTTGAGGGATTCAAACTGACACCGGCCGACATTCCCAGCTCTTTGATCCTGGAAACGGTCCGATGCAAGTGGGTACACGCTTCGACATGAACAGTAAGAACATCAGCACCGGCATCATTGAACAGTTCCAAATACCGTTCGGGTTTCTCGATCATCAGGTGTGTATCCAGAGGCAGTGTCGTGATCTTGTCGATTGTTTTAATTATTCCCGGACCAAAACTGATGTTGGGAACAAACATTCCATCCATAACATCCAGATGCAGAAGACGTGCTCCGGCAGATTCTGCCCCGCGGAGATCAGATTCAAGCGCACCAAAATTTGCGGCGAGCAAGGAAGGAGCGATTAATCGTTCTTGTGTAAGCATATTCATTTTTTGGGTTCTGCAGCTTTTTTTGATTTTTCCGGCGTTTGGGAAATGAATAGGTCCACTTCCTTTTGAGTCGTAACAATATCATTCTCCCGCGGCAGTTGATCGATGACGGTATTCGGGAGAAGTTCATCATTATACTGGTATGTAATATTGCCGGAGCGAAGTCCTTTTTCTTTCAGCATTTTCAACGCTTCGGTCAAGGTTTTCCCCGTCAGCGCGGGAACATAGATGCTGTCGATAGATTCACCTGCACTGACGATGACGCTGATATAAGTATTTTTTCGGACTTTGCTGCCGGCAGGGATATCTTGCGAAATAATTGTTCCTTCCGGTAGATCGATTGAGACTTGATATTGGATTGCACCTTGATGTAATCCTGCGCGATCCAGTGCGAATTTTGTGTCGCGAATAGAACGTCCCCGTAATGCCGGCACGATAACATCTTGTTCCCCGCCGGAGATTGTCAAATACACTCTCCGTCCTGTTTTCACGATCTGTTCCGGTGCAGGATTCTGCAGAATCACATAGCCTTCGGGATATGCAGGATCCTGACGTATTTCCCCTCGTCTCGGTTCCAAATGCAAGGAATCGAGGATCTTACGGGCAGTTTCTTCCTTCACACCTACCACATTCGGCACAACTAATGTTCCGCCTTTGTTGACATAATATGGCATGATGAAGGAGTCAAGGATAAAGAGCAGTACAACAAACATACTTATTGTCCAATACACTGGACGAAGTGTTTTCGATTTTGCGATTCGGAGGTATATCGGCTGCTGTTTCATGATGAATAATGTACTAAACTCTCGAGATATTTGCCGATGATATCAAATTCCAGGTTTACCGAACTTCCACGGCGATAGTTTCCGAAGACGGTATGTTCGTGTGTATACGGGATGATGGCAACATCAAAATCCGATTCACGCAAGCGAGCAACTGTTAAACTGGTACCATCCACCGCAACAGAGCCGACAGAAATCAGATACTTCCTGAACTTTTTTGGGAAGGATATTGTGAACATCCAGCTTGATTGAAGATCGACGATCTTTGTGATTGTTCCCGTAGTATCCACATGACCCTGTACTATATGTCCACCAAGCCTGTCCTGCAGTTTTACAGAACGTTCGAGATTTACCACACTCCCGCTTTTTAACGTACCAATATTCGTTTTAGATAATGTTTCCTTCACAGCCTGGATCATAAATCGATCCTTTGATCGTCTTACAACAGTGAGACAAACTCCGTTAACACAGACACTGTTATCGATCTTCAGTCCTTTCGTGACTTTTGTTGCTGCAATCTCAATTTGCAGGCCGTCTCCCAACTTTTTGAGAGTGGCGACTGTTCCTGTTTCCTCGATTATTCCTGTAAACATAACTGTTCTACACTATGGAAAAGTAATATCATATTCCTGAAAAACATCTGTCCCGAAACGTTTCTCGGTACGAATGCGTTTTTTAAAAGATACAGAATTTTCTGCAAACGTTTTCAATCCGGACCCGAATTTTTTTTTTGCAGTAAACAAGTATAACTTGTCCACTGCTTTTGCAGATATGCATGCGGAATATATTTTTTGTCCGCCCTCGACAAATACAGATGCGATATTTCGGTGAGCAAGGTCCTTGAGGACACTCTTGATATTTAGTCTTCCGTGCCGTCCTTGCAACTGAATGATCTCAATGCCCCTGGCGGTAAGTTCTGCAATCTTGTGCTTTGTTTCTTTTACTTCAGTTTCGGAGACATAGAGAAGTGTTTTGGGAGGCTGAGTAAAAACCTTACTATCAACTGCACTGCTTAACCGGCCATCTATAATTACCCGAACAGGATTATTTCCTTTCAGATGCCGGACAGTCAGTAACGGGTCATCCTTCGTAACCGTCGAAGCGCCAATCAGGATAGCATCATGCATTGTTCTGAGATGATGGACATACATTCGTGAACGTTTATTGGTAATCCATCCTGAACTGCCATTGTCTCGCGCTATAAACCCATCCGATGTCTGTGCCGCTTTCAATGAAACGAAAGGTATTCCAGTCGAAATATATTTAATAAAATGTTCATTCAGCAGTTGCGCTTCGTTTTTCAGAACACCAACCTTGCATTTGATGTTCGATGAGCGCAATTTTCGAATTCCAGTGCCTGCTACTTTAGGGTTCGGGTCCATGGTCCCTATCACAACGCGCGCAAATTCATGCAGAATGATCGCATCCACACACGGGGGAGTCTTTCCGAAATGAGAACACGGTTCCAAATTCACATACAGCGTAGCTCCCTTGAGATTTTTCTTCTTCAAGAGAGCAGCTTTAATTGCATTCACTTCGGCGTGCGGTCCGCCGAAGTATTCGTGATATCCTTCTGCGATCTTTCTGTTATTGCGCACGATAACGCAACCGACGAGTGGATTGGGACTGACATTCCCGTTGCCATTCTTTGCCAGGGCAAGGCATTGCCGCATCCAAAATTCATCAGAACGTTTCATCAGCGGAAAATAAAAAAGACATTACGAAATAGGAATCTCTTCGCAATGTCTTCGTGTGATAATTTACAATCATCATTTGAATGATATTTCTTTCCCTTTGGCGGCAGATTTATAAATCGCGTCAACAATCTTCATTCGTTGAACCGCTTCCTGCGCAGTCGAGATGATGGGATGAATGCCACGAACGGTCCCGATAAAGTGTTTGAGTTCATTCTCATACGATTTCTTCAAAGCATTTTGTGAAGTATCCGTTTTTACCGGCGTTACGTTGACAATGCTTCCGTGCATTTCTTTATGGATCATCAGCGGATTGATCTTGCCGCTCCCTTGCTCGCCATAGATGTTGCAATAATATAATTCATTCTCGATGTGAAAATTCCAGCTGGTCTCGATCGTGATGGTTGCACCATTTTTCATCGAAAGATAGACGACAGTCGAATCTTCCACTTTTGTTTTGTGCGAATAGTTCGTTGCATTCACCCGGACAACATCCGGATATCCTGTCATCCACAACGCCATATCCAGCATCACTATCCCCATATCCAGCATGACACCGCCTCCGGACATTTCCTTTTGCGAGAACCAGGTCCCCTCGGATGATGGTTTTTTCAACCATCCTGCCTTTGCATAAAAAACCTTTCCCAGTTCATTGTTTTCAATGAAACTCCGGAGCATCATTGTATCGGGTCGAAATCGGTGATTCATGCCAACCATGAGTTTCCGTTTTGTCTTCTTTACCGATTCCGCAATTGCAACCGCCTCGTCTAGTTTGCGAGCGATCGGTTTTTCTACGAACACATCACGTTTCGCTTCCATACTGGCGATCGAGACATCCTTATGGACATCTGTTGAAGTGCAGATATCGACGGCATGAAATTCTTCTTTCGCAAGCATCTCTTCGTAGTCTGTGTAAAACCGCTTGATGCCGTATTTTTCAGCCAATGCCCGCGCCCGGGTCTTATCCCTGTCGCAGACGCAGGTAATTTCAACATCCTGCAGTTTCGTCAAAATCGGCAGATGGAATACCTGTGCTATCCATCCTAATCCGACGACACCGATCTTTGCTTTTTCGAGTTTTCCTTCTTGTGCGTTCATTGTGCTTTCCGTCCGGGCAGTATGGTTGGCTGTTGATGGTGAAGGTGAAATTCTTTAACAACCCCGGCAATGCCCTGAGCATCGAGTTTTGTTAATTGCAATAATTCTGCGGGAGTTCCATGCGTTACATACCCGTCTTTTAATCCATGTGTTAAAATATTTATATGCGGCCTATCCATCGATGAAACAGCCTCGAGAACAGCGGCACCAAATCCACCGACAATACTGTTCTCTTCCACGGTGATAATATTGGAAAACCTGCTGGTGATCTCCTCAAGTTTTTGCATATCGATCGGTTTTACAAAGCGCATATTCACCACTTCAGCAAGGATACCTTCTTTCTCAAGCAATTCTGCTGCTTTCAATGACTGCGACACCATCGTTCCGACAGCAAGAATGGCAACGTCCTGTCCGCTGCGCACTGTTTCCGATTTTCCGACCGGAATCGATTCGAATTTTTCCTTCAATGGTAGTCCAAGCGAATTCCCGCGCGGATATCGGATGGCGACCGGGCAATTCTTATGTTCAACCGCCGAGTACAACATATCGCGCAATTCGTTCTCATCTTTCGGTGCCATGATAATCATATTGGGAATACACCGCAGATAGGAAAGATCCAACGCACCGTGGTGTGTCGGGCCGTCAGCTCCGACGAGACCTGCACGATCCAGCACAAAGATAACATGAAGATCCTGCAAAGAGACATCGTGAATAATTTGATCAAACGCACGCTGTAAGAATGTCGAATAGATTGCGACGACGGGAATATATCCTTCCGTCGCCATTCCAGCCGCAAAAGTGACCGCATGCTGTTCTGCAATTCCTACATCAAAAAACCGTTCCGGCATATTCTGTTGTAAAATATCCAAACCCGTTCCATCCGGCATCGCCGCAGTAATGCCGACCACTTTTGGATTTGTTTTACATATTTCCAGCAATGCATTGCCGAATATCTTCGTGTACGCTGCCGGTGCATTGGATTTTGGAGAGATACCGGTGAATTTATCGAACGGTGTAACACCGTGGAGTTTTGCTGCATCTTTTTCCGCCGGTTCGTACCCTTTTCCCTTTTCCGTATTCAAATGGAGCAGGATCGGGCCATGTAACTCCTTTACATGCTGCAAAATCTCCACCAGTTTCACGACATTGTGGCCGTTGAAAGGTCCGAAATACCGGAAGCCCATCGCTTCGAACATCATGCCAGGCGTAACGACAGCTTTCACTCCCCGTTCCAGTTTGCCTGCAACGCTGCGCAGTCTGTCCCCGAACGTATCGAGTTTCCCCGTTAGATCCCACACATTTGCTTTAAATTTATTATAGGTAGGATGCGTAAGTGCTTCGGAAAAATAGTTATGCAGCGACCAGAGTGTTGGATTATTAGCAGACAAGGACACCATCTTATTATCGCTGAGAACAACGATCATATCCTTTTTCAATATGCCGGCATTGTTCAAACCTTCATAGGCCATTCCGCCGGTTAATGAACCATCGCCGACAATTGCTACCACCTTGAAATCTTTTTTTGCAAAATCTCTTGCCGTCGCCATCCCGAGTGCTGCGGAAATAGCAGTGTTCGCATGTCCGGCGCCGAACGTATCATATTCACTTTCATCCCTGCGTAAAAATCCGCTCAGACCATTCATTTGGCGGATGGATTGCAAGCGGTCTTTTCTTCCCGTCAGTATTTTGTGTGGATATGCCTGATGACCGGTATCCCAGACGAGTTTATCAACCGGAGTATTGAAGACATAGTGCAACGCAACGGTCAATTCTACTGCGCCAAGTCCTGCGCCCAGGTGTCCTCCGGATTTGGAAACGGAATCAACGAGGAATTCCCTTACTTCAGCACAGACAGTCCGTAACGACGAAACATCAAGCTTCCGGAGATCTTCGGGTGTATCGATGAACTGTAAAAATTGTGATCCTGATTTTTCCATGACGCATTATTCTTCAAAGTCTGACAATGAAATTTTACCGTTAAGGTCTTTTGTGAGTTTTTTGATTTTTACTTCCGCAGTGTTCAATGTTTCCATGCACTCTTTTGAGAGTTGGATCCCCTCTTCATACAATTTCAGGGAATCCTCCAACGGCACATCTCCCTGTTCCAACGCTGTGACGATTTTTTCCAATCTTCCCAGGGAATGTTCAAATGTATGTTTTGCTTCTTTCTTTGCCATTATGACCGCTTCCCAATTATTTCAACATCCACCAAACCGTTGTGAAATTCTATCTCTGCAGAAACACCTGTTTTTATCTTCTGTGAAGATGAAACGATTTTCCCTTCTTGTTTTACTATTGCATAACCGCGTTTTAATGCCAGTTTCGGATTAAGGGAATTCATTCTTTGTGAAAGAGACGATGATTGCTGTTGTAGAGCTTTGAAATGATGGATCAGATTCTGCTCCAGTCGACGCTGATATTCATCCACCTGTTGACTGCGTTGGCGAAGCATATCGTGCGGTTTATTAAACGAATAACTTTGCGTGAGATGTGCGATCGTCTGCTTGTATGAATCGATGGAATTTGTCATCACATTGATCATAGTATAGCAAAAATTGCGTATAATTTCAACGACCTCATTTTTGTCTTTTACCACTAATTCTGCTGCCGCTGAGGGTGTTGGAGCACGTAAATCCGATACAAAATCGCTGATAGTGAAGTCAATTTCATGCCCCACTGCGCTGATCACCGGAATTTCTGACAAAAATATCGCTCTGGCAACCACCTCCTCGTTGAATGCCCATAGGTCTTCCAAAGATCCACCTCCTCGACCCACGATCATAACATCGACCAGATTATTGACGTTCAGAATTTCGATTGCTTCCGCAATCTCTTCCGCCGCACCAATCCCCTGCACTTTCACCGGGACAAGGATGATTTCCACTGCAGGATACCGGCGTGAGATGACATTAATCATATCGCGAATCGCAGCACCCGTTGGTGAAGTTACAATACCGATTCTTTGAGGATATTCCGGCAGCGGCTTTTTGTGCACATCGTCAAACAAACCTTCGTCGAACAATTTTTGCTTCAACTGTTCGAATGCAATCTGTAACTCGCCTTTGCCGAGCGGCTGAATTTGATAACAATCTAATTGATAGTTCCCGCGCGGTTCATAAACAGTAATATTGCCTCTAACCATCACTTTCATTCCGTCGTTTGGACGAAAGAGCAATTGAGCAGCACGGCTGCGCCACATCACTGCAGAAATCTGGGATTGATCATCCTTCACAGTGAAATACAAATGGCCGGATGTATGTAGTTTGAAATTTGATATTTCACCCTGCAGCCAGATGTTCGTAAAACTCCGCTCGAGTGTCCCTTTGATCTGCCTGGTAAGTTCTGAAACGGATAAGATTTTTTCCTGATTCATAAATAAATATACACATTATTCTAAAGAGTGCGAATAAGAAAAACGTTCGCTATATTGAAAATAAAAACTATGAAATTAGACATTCTTGCGATCGGAGCACATCCGGATGATATCGAACTCTCTTGTGCCGCGACTCTGGCAAAACTGGTCAGGCAGGGAAAACATGTTGGCATTCTTGACCTGACCGAAGGAGAACTCGGCACCCGCGGTACGCGGACGATCCGATTGAAAGAGGCTGCCGTTGCAACAAAGATTCTCGGTATAAAAACACGAATCAGCCTCCGCCTTCCTGATGGAAATATCGAAGTCAATCAAACAAACATTAAGAAAATAATCCAGGTGATTCGCCTACATCAACCAACTGTGTTGCTGATACCGCATTGGTTGGAACGCCATCCCGACCACGAACACGCACACCGATTATGCCGTGAAGCATGGTTTTACAGCGGCCTGGAAAAGATATCGACTAAGCATAATGGAAAGTCCCAGGAACCGCACAGACCGAAACGGTACTATCACTATATGCAAAAGTATGAATTTCAACCGACATTCATCGTTGATGTTACAGAAACATACGAAGCAAAGAGACAATCATTGCTTGCATTCGAGTCGCAGTTCTACAATCCCAAAAGCAAAGAACGGGAAACCATCCTCACATCCAAACTCTTTCTGGAATCCATCGAGGCACGGGACAGGCACTTCGGAAGCTTGATCAATGTTGAATACGGAGAAGCATTTTACAGTATTGAACCGCTTGGATTCGATTCTTTGTTCGATATTAAAACGTAGGAGAAATTTATGACCTGTCCACAATGTGGTTCACAGCAATTAAGCACGGCCGTCGTCTGTCTGCACTGCGGAACTGTATTAAAGATCGTAGAACCAACAGCACAACAACGGACGATCAAGATCGCATCGGTGGTTATACTTGCAGGTGTTCTTATCGCCGGAATAGGATCATTCTTCTCCACCATAGGACGTACATATCATCCTGTTATTGATGAACAGCCTTCCGTAGGATATGGCATCTCCGCTGCACCGGGAAAGATCATGAGCAGTTCTATGACTGCAACGATCGATGGTGATGATATTGTCATTCCGACTGAAAACGTATTGAATTATCGAATCGTGCGTGTCAACGATCCCGAAGGAAAACAAACAGTTCCGATTCTGATCTATGTAACTCCCCGAGGAAAGGTCGTGACAGCAATGAGCATCAGCGAATCATGCAGATCGAATGATTTTTATCTGGATGGAAACAATATCCACTGCGCAAATTGTCCTTCGTATTGGGATATGGAGAGTTTGGAAGCATACGCCTGCTGCCAAAAGTATTATCCTGATCCAATACCAAGTACCAGCATTGGTGGAATGATCCGGATCAATAAGCACACAGTCCAAAATTGGAGAACACGTCTTTAAAATAAAAAATGCCGGATATAACCGGCATTTTTTATTAACTCTTGATTAATCTACTTTTTCGAAACTTCCTGAATTCTCCGAACAATCGTAATCAGAAAACCTGCGATTAACAAAGCCGTACCCATCCATACAAGATTGATATACGGTTTAACGCTCGCTTCAATGACGAGAGTCTCTGCCTTCGGCCCCTGCGGTTTGCCTTCGTCATGAATACCTTTTACTTCAATCGTAATACTCGCTTCATTTTCATTTTTACTCGGATTCATTCCTTTGATCAGGAATGCAATTTCAGAATTGTTTAATGATGCTTCCGTAAATGTTGGTTGTCCCCCTTTATTACTCATGGTCGGACGGACGATTTCTTTTTTTCCATCGCGGACGACTTCAATTGTCGTGACCAGGTAATTCCCTTTCTCTTTTGTCTGGGAAAAGTCATATCCTTTATATGTAATTTGCATTCCTTCGTACGTTTCAGTTTTCCCTTTCAACAGAGTCACTTCATGGTTATGCTGCCCGCCTTCCGGTACTTCCAAAGAAAGCGGAGAAACGTAAAAATCTTTCGTCAGCATATTCACAATATCCGGATTCCGAATAAGCGAACCTTCCTCGCTCTCCTTGAACATCACCGGTGTAACAATGAATTTATGTCCGTCTTTCTCCACCTCAACGTTAAAGCCGAATCGTCCGCGTTCCATCGGTTGATACCCAACATATTTCATCGTATAGCCAAGTGCTTCCACCGATTTCCCTTGTTCCAGATTCAACGTCTTCACATTGTCATATTTTGCAGAGGCAACGAAACCGAGGAACATCAGCGCAATACCGATATGGGCGATTGCACCTCCCGCCATTTTCGGATTTCCTTGAATAATTTTGAGTCCGACAATGGTATTTGTGAAAAGGGCGAATGCCGATGCGAAAATAAAAATGATCATTGAAAGATGCGTCGCACCCATAATAAATGTGACTACAGTAAAAAGCGCGGCAAGTCCAGCAGGAAGAAGTAACTGTTTTAGCAATGCATCTGTTTTAGAGTTTTGCCACCATAACAGTTGTCCGATACCTGCCAACAACGCGATCGCTACACCCAGCGGCAGAGTTGTAGTCACATAGAACGACGGATCAACGGCAGAGATTTTCCCTTTTAAGATATTGGTGATAATCGGTGACGAAGTTCCTATGAGGATAAAGATCGAAGCGAAAACTAATGAAGAAGCGCCGAGGAACAATGCAAATTCTCGTGAAACGAGCGTATGCTGCACGGGAACGACGGGCATTTCCTTCCAACGGGAAAAAAGTAAACCGAATCCGAGCGCGGTGAAAAGACCGATAACAAGCAATAACAACCAATAGACCCACATACCCGGATCAACAAAAGAATGAACGGAAGTCTCACCAAGAACACCGCTTCTTGTCAAGAACGTTGAATACAAAACAAGAATGAAACAAAACATACTCAGTACAAAGTTTGTTTTGATGTACGTTCCATTTTTTCGCTGTGCAAGCATCGTATGGATGGAAGCAACACACACAAGCCACGGAACCAGCGACGAATTTTCAACAGGATCCCATCCCCAATATCCGCCCCAGCCGAGCGTTTCGTATGCCCAATATCCGCCAAGAATAATTCCGGTCCCGAGCATCATCGAACCAAACACGGTCCACGGTGTGGCAACGCGTATCCAGCTGACATAATCTTTTTTCAACATCGCAGCGACCGCGTAAGCGAACGGTATGGACATGGAAGTAAATCCGGTGAACAGAATTTGCGGATGAATTACCATCCAGTAATTCTGGAGAAGTGCATTTAATCCCTTCCCTTCCTGCGGAACCTGTGCCCATAAACTACGCGCCTGGTCTACCCAAATGTAGCTGGTGATGTTCGCAGGGATTTCGCCGACGTGAAGAAGTTCAGTGGAAAATTGTTCCCAGATCGGTTTAAACGGATTTTTAACAACAAGCATTAGGATGAGGAACGAGAAAATCGCAGAAAACACTGCCATAAACTCCGCTTCATATCCGCGCTTTGCAGTATAACGCAGCAGGATAAGGCCTATGATGCCGGTATACAACGCCCAGAGCATGAAACTGCCCTCTTGTCCGGCGTAGAAAGTAGAGATCAACAGCGAAAGCGGAAGATCGGTAGAGCTGTAATTCCACACATAATAGTATTGGAATTGGTGCGTAAGAATAAAATACAGCAGGAATGCTGAAGCGGTGATTATTCCTACAACCGCCAGCTCATAAAACAGCCGTGCAATCTTTTTCATCTGCTCCGAAGGATTCCGGTGAACAAGAAAATAGAGCACGGTGGAAAGAATCGACGAAGCAAAAGCAATCTTAATTATGGCAGCGCCAAACATGAATTCCTCAGAGTGTTTTCTTTACCGCTGCACCGTCGCCTTCATATTTTGAAGGACACTTGGTGAGCAGTTCATTCGCATGAAAATATCCATCTTTAAACCGTCCTTTTGCCACCACTTCGGTCGCGATATCGAAATTATTCGGTTTCGCACCGTCCAGTACCACCTTCACCTCCTGTTCATTATCGTCCACCATGTAGAAAGTGAATTGTGATTTCGCCGCATCAAATTTTGCTTCTTTTTCTTTAACCCACTTTCCCTTCACCTGTACTTTTTTATTGACCGTCTGCGCCCGTTCAAAATCCATGTACTCGATATTACTTTCCAAAAATGTTGAGGCACCGAAGATCAGCGCACCGACAATGATAATGCTTGCTACGACTATTTTGAGATTCATAAGGCTCCTATTTCTTTAATTGCTCTTCCAGTTTTTTAATCTTCAAATCAAGTTTAAATAAGTATCCTAAAAAGCCGAACCAGATCGAAAGAATGACGACTAGTACCACATAAAGCTGATTGTTTTCAAAAAATTCCATACTCTTCCTCGCTTGGTAATTATTGTGTGTCGGTAATTTGTTGCAGCTGCCGTTCGACTCTCATTTGCCGGACCTTCAGGGAATACATCCAGAAATACAATACCGTGAAACCGATAAGTGCGCCGAAAAAGACCATCAGCATATTGGTAGCCATCTTAAATTCCAGTACGGGCCCTTTCCCCTGTTCATCGCCAAGCGAACCGGGATGAAGTCCTGACATAATCCTCGGCATCACAAAAATAAAGAACGGAACAGTGACCCCGGCAATTATCGAATATACCGATGATAATGTTGCCCGGCGCTCTTCCTCTTCCACTGCCGATCGGAGGACGAAATATGCTCCGTAGATCAACAATAGTATAAAAATAGATGTTTGCCGTGGATCCCAATTCCAGAAGGATCCCCAGTTGAATTTTGCCCAGATAGCTCCGGTCACCGTCGCAAGTACGCAGAGCAAAAGACCTAAACTCGCCGATGACACTGACCGGAGATCATAATCTATATCTTTTTTCTTCAAATACAGGATTCCGTAGATCGTCGACATTATAAATGCAACGACCGTCGACCATGAAATCGGAACATGGAATATGATATTTCGTGCCTTTTCCTCTAGTCCGGGAATGAAAGGGAATTCATACCAGGTTGTCGGAGATTTCACCATAGGGAACGCAATTCCTGCAATAATAATTCCTGTCAACCATACAGAAACTGCGATTTTAAGCCAAGTTTTCATAAGAATTCAATCTTTCCAAACAAAATCAAATACCAACATTGAAGTAGTAATCATAACAATAGTGAATGACAGTAAAATTTGAAATTCCTTCAGTGCTTCCGTCAGGAATGCACCTTCTGTCGCAAGTTTAGTTGCGTTAATGCATGTGAGCAAAAGCGGAAGCAGCACAGGAAATGCGAGCACTGGAAATAAGGTTCCTTTCGTATTCGCTTTTGCGATGATCGCTGCGAGTATTGTTGATGCGCTTGCCAGTCCGGCACTTCCCAACAAGATCGTCAACCAGAAGATCTCATAGGTCTTCACAGAAAATTCGTTAATGAACAACAGATATGCTGCGGCTATAATGAACGAGAGTACAAGAATAAGGATGAAATTATAGATCAGCTTACCGATATAGACGGAACTGGAATGTGCAAGCAATCTCAGGGTCAGCGATGTGCCCCGTTCCTCTTCCGCGACAAATGTGCGGGACAATCCAGACATTGCGCTGAAAAAAATAACAATCCACAGTGTTCCGGACAGGACATCCGGTGAAGGCGATTCTTGTCCGATGGAAAAAAGAATAATCGATAATGTCGTTACGACAAACATCAACAATGCATTTAATGCATAGCGGGTACGAAACTCAGATACGAATTCTTTGATGAAGATATGATAAGCAGTGGCAGCGATCATGTAGTTTTAAAATACGATTTTATTGTCTTTCGTTCAATTCTTTCCATTCTCTATGGAATAGACCGTATCCGCATATTGCAGATCGTCCCTGTCATTTGTTGCGAAAATCAACGTTCCATGTTGCTTCTGCAATACCATGAATTTTCTCACCGCTTCAATTCCGTATTGGTCGAGATTGGAAGAAGGTTCATCCAACACCAACAGCGCAGGTTGATGAAGCAATGCAGCACAATATTTTAAACGTTGTTTCATTCCTGACGAATAGAAACGAACTTCTTTTTTGCGATGTTCGAAAATACCGAATTCTTTCAACAACATTTCTCCCCGTTCGCCTGCATCCGGTCCAAGATTTCGAACACGCGCCATAAACGATAGATTCTCTTCTGCAGTGAACTCTTCATACATATTCAGATATGGCGACACTAATCCAATGTGCGGATAATAGTCAGGATATGGAATGAGTGTACCATCTACCTTTAATTCCAGCGATCCTTTTGTTGGAGATAACACACCGCAGAGAACCTTTATCAATGTTGATTTGCCCGAACCGTTTTTTCCTGTTATTGCAAAGGAGACGCCTTCGCTCAGTGAAAATGTGACATTTTCAATTATCTTCCTTCGATTATATAATTTAGTAATATTTTCGGACTTAAAGGTCAGTTTTTTCATCGAATAACCGCAAATTTTCCTTTAACGATATTTGAACCATTTGAAAGAATATACAGATACACTCCTGATGGAACAATGTGCCCTTGCTGATCTCTCCCATTCCATTCTGCATATTTTATGCCAGAAAAGAGAGTATATTCAGCATGTTTTGAAAAGACCAAATCCAATGAAACAGCAGAAATAATAGTCAGCGTCACATTATCGCCGGCACCTATTCCGTTCAATGAGATCAAAAGAGAGGATGCGGAAGGATTCATCGGGTTCGGGAAACAGGTTGTTGGAGAAACAGTTCCAATAGGTTTGTATGACCAATTTTCTATGTCTGTAGCAAAGAATTTTGCGAAGATATTTGCCGCTACCGATGTATAATCTCCTCCGGATGTTGTTGTGACTCGGAGTTCCGCCGGGAATGATTGCTGCGCATTGTTCACTGCATCATTGAAATTCATGTTTGCGATAATGAAAAACACCGAATCTGTGACTGTCGTTGCTTTTATGTAGTACGGTATAAAGCTGCGCGTATTCAGCTGAACGCTTTGTTGGGCAGCATTGACAATCACCGTTTGATACACTGAAACTGGAGGGAATGCTTTTGCATCGGTGTAATACCGTACAGAATCAGCCCTATGCGATGTGAAATAATTCCAGTATAGAAAATCGGAAAACTCTCTCTGCACTGAAGTACCTGCGACATTCAGAGAAATGTTCAAAGCAGTGATGGGTCTGTTAGTCTTCACTTGATTCCATATATCCTTCATGATGGCGGGACCATATTTTTTCATCAGGAACATCCCCCAGATCGCGCGTTCATATCCTGCATGACTGATAGTGCCGTCGCTCAATTGGAACAGTGACATTGTTGATATGTTCGAAAAATATGTTTTGACGTCAAATAAATAATCTTTTGCATCCCGGAAGACGGTATTTTCCAACGCTTCGGCGCACAGTTCATAAAAATAGAATTGTTCAACCTCCCACAGGCCCGATCCGCCGACCTGGATGGCGTGATGAAACTCGTGCGCGGAAGTCGCCATCACAGCTTCAATTCCATTTGTTCGATACCCGCTGCCGAAATCGTTATCGATGTTGATGAATGTCGCGTATTGCTGATTTGTTTTTACTGGACCGACCGGCAGATCGGATTCAATATTGGTCACTCCAAACAATCCGCCTCCGAGTTCGATAACATAAAAATCATATTCGTCGCCGCCTCCGCGAAGAGCATCCGTCGGCGGAGCGGTAAATTCAAAATGGTCGATTTCCGTTCTCCACACTGAGTCCAGAATTGTCGCCAGTGTATCGATCCATTGGCGATAACTGTTCGGTACTCTCGAAACAACTTTACTGCCGTTTACAACCGAGACAGTGACCATTGCAGGTTGGTTGATTCCGGTGGTATCAAAATGGATTCGAATCTTTCCATTTTTCGTAAGAATACTCGTTTGCAGAATCGGTCGTGGTACGATCAATAGTTTTGACTGCTGCAATTTTCGCTGTGTGAGTTCTTGGACGACCCTGAATGTTCCGCATTTTTCTGATTCATCTTGAGCGGTTGCAATCATCATCACAACCATCAGAAGCAGAATATATGTGCTACTTTTGGAAATCATATTTCACAGTCACCGAATTGCTCTTTGGGTTGGTAAAGATAATATCGGCAATGCCATCACCGTTGAAATCACCGCATCGAAATACCGATCCAGCCGGTACTGATGAAACTATACTGCCTCGCATAAACGTGCCGTTTCCTTTACCTCGATAGAGAAAGAGTTCTTCCCTCTCCTGATGATGGTAGAGAATATCAAGATTTCCGTCATTGTCCGAATCATAAACTTGCAGTTGCTCCGGCAATTTTATACGCACATCGGATGCGATGGTTTTGAATTCGCTAAAAACGGATTCGCTTTTCCCGAGCGTCAGACGCAACTGATTTGCAGGGGCCAAATACATCAGGCAGTCTTTAAACTGATCACCGTTGAAATCATCGATGAACAACATTGCTTTTCGAATGGATGTATCCGGTAAAGCAAATGAAAATACTTTTCCTTTAAACTCACCTGCCGAGTCGTTTAGTGTTACTCCAAGACTGTATCCGCGCGATGCCTCATCCGAATACACATACAATAAGTCCGTTTTCCCGTCACCGTTAAGGTCGTTTATCGTCGAATAGACAATCTTTGACGGAATGACCGGAACAAGGCTCTTTGCCAGGAATCGCGTTCCTTTTACTTGTTGATAGAAAACGATGGCATTCGGCGCAGTAGACATAAACGCATACAAAGAAATTCCTTTTTGCATGAACGAAGCATCGGGAAGAACATTCACCGGTTTTTCGGGCAGAGCGATGGAATATTGTTCGATATCCCCCGCTAAAGTGTTTGCAGAGTCGATCTCCTTCCGGAGCGATATCAGCGATACCTTCGGGTCATCCTGATGCGTTGTATAAAAAGTGATTGAGGAATCCGTTTTTGCATACAATGAAACTGCAAGCGGATTTTCAGGTGTTTCGATAGACACCTGGCCGGAGAAGGACGTTCCGCGTGATATCAATACGGAAATAGTCGATGAGCCGTTGTTATTTACGATAACATCATCATTCCCGTCATTCGTCAGATCAGTGACAAAGACATTGTTCGGATTGATGCCGACCGCATAGGAACGAACCGAGTCATTCCCGTCTGCCATTCCGGAAGAATTCCACACGATCGAATATTTTTTATTCACACCGTCCACGAGCATGATGTCGTCCATTCCATCCCCGTTTAAATCCCCGGCCAGAAGTTCTGGTGCCGGAAGCGCTGATCCAAAAACGATCTCGTCATAAAACGTTCCATTGGACCTGTTCAAGAGTAATGAAAAAATATTTTCTGCATTTTTGTAAATAACAATATCTCTGGATTGCAGCCGTGAAAATGAACCTTGCGAAATGCTATGCGACAAGGCATACAATGGGAGAGATTGAGCAAATGCAAAATTCCCCAGTCCGTCACCGTCTAGTATCTGCAGAGTATTGTTTTGAATGGAAAGTACAGCCACATCTGCAATAGCATCATTATTAAAATCGGAAAAGAGGGTTTGAACAGTATCTTGTGAAAACGACAGAACCGTTTGTTCTGAAAATTTAAATCGTCCGAGGCCTAAATGGATTGTTGTTTCGTTCGTCAACCAGTTATGGATAGCAATATCAGGAATATTGTCGCCATTTAACGCTATCAATGCACATTCGCTGACGGGAATATTTTCGAAAAGGATCTTGAACGGATTAAATTTTCCGTTTCCCTTACCCTGCAGTACACTGATGCCCGAAGAGAGTTTACCATAACTAATGATGTCGGGAACTTTGTCGTTGGTAAGGTCGCCGATTATGGCGTGTTCCGGATAGAAATGCACGGGATAAAGTGATGAAGTATACGCGGAATCCTTTATGCTGCTAAGCAGTACTTCTATCTGATTTTGATCGCGGTGAACAAGTATAATATCGTCGATCCCGTCATTGTTGATATTTCCAGTTGTCACCGAAGTCACTGCTGAAGTGTGTACGATGATCTTTGCGTCAGCGAATGTCCCATGACCGTTGTTCCGAAGAATTTCGACTGTCGAAGAATCGGTATGGTAATACACGAGGTCAGGATATTTCACTGAAGAATGCTTCAGAAGTATCGGAAATTTCACGGGAACAGGAAGTTCAGATTTTTGAAGGAGACCGATGGAATGAATATCGCGTACCTGCGCTGCGGAATCACCGACAAGGAGAAAATTCAGCACGCACAGTACCACGAACAGCTTGTTCTCTGAGCACAATTCCCCTTGTTTTTGCATTCACGAGTGTATGAGTTATTGAAGTATTTTTTTTCGTCTGTCGAGGCGAAGCTCTCTACGATGCTGTGCATCTTCGTACCGTCGTTGTTCCTCTTCTGTTGAGCATGTGATCTGCGGAACCTGCATAGGTTTGCCGGCAGCATCCAGAGCAACAAATGTCAGGTACGCGGTATTGGCATGTTTCACCACTCCGGTGAGTAAATTTTCAGACAACACTTTAACACCGACCTCCATCGAAGTCCTGAACACTCTGTTTACCGATGCCAACAACGTAACAACCTCGCCGATCTTGATGGGATGGAGAAAATTTAGGTCATCCACCGATGCTGTAACGCAAATATGATGCGAGTGCCGTGCAGCTGCAATTGCGGCGACAAGGTCTATCCAGTGCATCAATTGGCCGCCCAAAAGGTTTCCCAGTTGGTTTGTATCGTTCGGCAAGACCAATTGCGTCATGCCCGCTTGATGAGGGGCAAGTTTAAGTCCTTCGTTCATTCGGAAATGCTCAATTGTTGTTTCTGTTGGTCCTCGAAATAGTCGGCTTTGTCTTCATCGATCAACTTCACCAATTCTTCGATATCGTTTTTTAAATCCGTGTCCGGATATTTTTCCACTAGTTCGTTTATTGTCTGTTTGGCACCGTCAAAGTCTTTTCGAGCGTTCTGACACTTTGCTTTCCAGAGCATCCCGTCATCCACAAACGGCGAATCATGATATTCCTGAATGAGCTTGTCAAAGTAAGAAATAGCGGCGCGGTAATATTCCATCCTATAATACAACTTACCACCGTCGAACATTTTTTGCGCCAATTTCAAGGTCATCTCTTCGATCTTTCGTTCGGCATCTTGAACGAGGCTGTCCGTTGGAGTAAACTCAATATATGTTTGAAAATTATCCAGTGCGTATCTAGAGTATTTCTGATCCAATTGAGATTTCGGCGACAATTGATAGTACGATTCTGCTCTTTTATACCGCGCGATGGTGACGAACGGACTTCCCGGCATTAACCGCACTAGATTATCATATTCTGCTGCTGCTAAAATATATTCGCCGCGAATGAATCGGCATTCGGCAAGATAGAACTGCGCATCATCGCCATACTCGCTCCCCTGATACTGCACGGTGACGATCTTGAATTCCTCAATTGCTGTAAGATACTCTTCGTTATCGAACAACGCCTTTGCTTTGGCATACCGCTCTTCTACCGGCAGATTGGTCGTCTCTTCCGAAGAGGAACAGGAGATGAAGAAAAATGCGGCAGTTATTGATACGATATACAGAGTTACTTTTTTCACTTTAATTCCAGTATGCTGAAAGATCGATATTTGAAAGTTGTTGAGTCCGTTTAAACAGTTTTTGTTTCTCGCTCGAATCGGTTAGTCGTTGTGTTTGCATAGACACGTTGACTGGAATCAGATTCAGAATTTCAATGGATATTTCCGAAGTTTTCTTCGTGATTAAAAATTTTACGCCATAACTTCGCTGCGTCCAATAATGCTGTGGTTGAAAAAAAATAAAATTTCCCAGCGAATGGATGATGATGCTTTTTCCTTTTTTTATGACTCCATAGGTTACATGCGGATGGTGGCCAAGGAAAATGTCAACTCCCTGGTGTACTGCCCAATCTGCAAATTCCTGCACCTTCTTCGCCGGCCTGTCAATATACTCCACACCGCCGTGGTAACTAAGGATGATAACGTCCACCGAATCACGGATCTCCCGAATTACTGACCCAAGGCGAACAGTATCAGTAACAGCCACAAAATCCCGCCAATTTTTGAATGTCATATTGACGAAATCTGTCACACCAAAGATAGCAAATTTTATGTTGTTTTTCCGGAAAATCAGCGGCCGATAGAGATTTTCCTTGTCCTTAGACGTTCCGACGAAGGCAATGTTCGCTTGTTCCAGACGATCGATCGTTTCTTTTAATGCATCGATTCCGTAATCGACCGCATGATTATTAGCAGTTGAAAGGAGTGTAATACCTGAGTGCAGCAGAGTTGTTACCGCTTGCGGCGGTGCGGTGAAGATTAAATTGAATTTTGGGTGGCCGGTCTCCCCATTTTGATCGGAAATTTGACTTTCCAGATTGGCGAAAACGATATCCGCTGAATCCTCCCGGATGGAAAATCGCCGGAACGGGAAATCGATATCGCTGGAGAGTATTCTTTTTCCGACTTTTCTTCCGAGATTGACATCGCCGAATGCGAGGAAGGTCACTTTCGTTTCAGTTGTTAATGCCGCATCCAGGATTTTCTCCTGTCGTCCTTTCTGTAAGGAGTGCAGTACGAGTTCAGCACATAACAGGAAGGTTACGGTGATGATTCCCGCAATTTTTTGTTTGTACGGCCTTGTCACTACGAATAATCCCGGGATTAACTGCGAATGGTAAAGAAGAGATAAATGGCGACCCCTGATGCAATGGTTACAACAGCTGGTTCAATAATCGAATCAAAGAATGAGAGTTCCGGTTTCCGATACGATGAAACCGGCGGGGTCGTACTGCTGAGCCGATCAACATCAGCATAGAGGACTGTATCTGTGTAAATTCTTGTCATGCGGCCGCTCCAGATCACCTTACCATCCGCATTGGAACTGAGCGTACCGCTTACGCTCAGAACAATTGTCCGTTCTGTTTTCCGTGTCCCAAAAAAGGATTCAGTGAAGACTTCGCCGTAAAAAACAGACGACTCCTGAACATTCAGTTCAAGAGTCGTCACCGTAGATTCTGCACGGACGAAGACATCGGAACTCCGTGCAGCAAGATTTTGTATAAATTGATGCAAAAAAAAAGTTGAGATCGTATCAGGACCGGCCGTCACGAAGACCGGCCGGCCGTTGACAAGCGCTTCCGTTGCAATGCCGCTCATGGTAGAATCGGTCAGACGGATAAACACTTCCCTGTCCGAGAGCGTTGATCCGTCGGTGCCGGCAAAACAGAGCGATAGGAATATGAGCACGGCCACAATGTTTTGCACACAGCGAATCATCAGGCGTAGATTCCGCGGATCTTCAATGTTCGTGCCACTTTGTCGATTGCAACGATATAGGCGCCGATTCGCAGCGGCACTTTGTATTTCGCTGCTGTTTCGTATACGTTATCAAACGATGCTTTCATCATCCGTTCCAATCGTCTGTTCACGCGGTCCAGCGACCAGAAATATCCAACACGGTCCTGTACCCACTCAAAGTAGGAAACGGTTACACCGCCGGCATTGGCAAGGATATCCGGAACGACAATAATCCCGCGATCATTCAAGATTGGATCTGCTTTTGATGCAGTGGGGCCATTCGCGCCTTCCACGATGATCTTTGCTTTAATCTTCCCGGCATTTTTTGTCGTGATCTGATCTTCTTTTGCCGCCGGAATTAAAACATCGCAATCCAGTTCCAACAATTCCGTCTGTGTTACTTTTTCACCGCCGTCGAACCCAGAAAGTGTTTTATTCTTCGCGACATATTCCAGTGCTTTCTCGACATCCACTCCGCGTTTATTGTAGTATCCGCCTGTAACGTCCGAAATACCGACAACTTTGGTCCCCTGCATCTTCATCAATTGTGCTGAGATTGATCCAACGTTGCCGAATCCTTGCACCACAACAGAGGTATCTTTCGGCTTCATGCCGAGTTTTTCCATGGCTCCGAGCGCAACGATCATCACCCCGCGGCCCGTTGCTTCGCGGCGTCCGATTGATCCGCCAATGAGCAGCGGCTTGCCGGTAACAACACCGCTCACCGTCTTCCGCATGTGCATGGAATATGTATCCATCAACCACGCCATTGTCTGTTCGTTCGTTCCCATATCCGGTGCAGGAATATCTTTATCGTCGCCAAAAACATCCATCATGTTGGCAGTATAGCGTCGTGTAATTTTTTCTAGTTCTACCTGGGTCAATTTGGTCGGATCGCACCTCACGCCGCCTTTGGCACCGCCGAATGGAACGTTGAGTAATGCACATTTCCAAGTCATCCATGCAGCAAGTGCTTTAACTTCGTCGATATGAACATCCGGCGCATAGCGTATCCCTCCTTTGGAGGGTCCGAGAATATCATTGTGAATGACGCGATGACCTTCAAATATTTCTACCTGACCATTGTCCATTTGAATGGGAATGGAAACTGTTACTTGTTTAACAGGGGTCTTCAGATATTCGTAGACACCTTTTTCCAATTGCAGGATCTCTGCCGCTTTATCAAACCGCTGCATCATTGATTCAAATGGATTTTCATGATCGAGAACCGGTCCCGGTTCTTTATACTCTGTCATAATCATGCCTCGTTAGTTATAGTTAATGAATGCAAAAATACTCACTAAGTGTTTCGTTTCAAAGAGTTTTTTAGCTGTTGGATGGTGAATTCGGGTGAATCATCAACAAAATGACGGGAAAATCGCCGTGCACGGCGTATCTCGTTCCCATCGATGGATGCGGTGATTAAATCTTCTTCAAAAAGTTTCGCCTTAGCGACAGCATCACCATTCGGACCGACGATCTGAGAACCGCCCCAGAAATTCACTCCATCCTCAAATCCCACGCGGTTAACAAAAACGATGTACGTGGAAAGCAGTCGAGCATAGGCCCGATGTTGTTCATGATTGACGGCAGCTGTCGTCAACTCATTGGAAGCTCCTGAGATCCGTGTTGGGCTCGCCGTTAGACTGATAATGACATCGGCCCCTTCATGCGCGAGAATGTACGGCAGGGACATATGCCACATATCCTCGCAGATGAGAATGCCGAGGTTTCCGTGCTTGGACTTGAAAACACGGACATCCTTCCCCTGACTGAAATACCGCATCTCTTCGAACATTCCGTACGTAGGGGGATAATTTTTTCGGTGAGCGGAATATATTTTCCCATCCTCGAAGACGAAAGCAGAATTGTAAATCCCGTAATTATCCGCTTCTTCCACGCCTCCGGCAATAATGGTAATCTTTTTAGAGAGCGTTAGCAGATCTGTAAAATAACTGTTTGGTTCTGCGCGGAGGGCCAAATCCCAGTTTAAATCCTTAATGGAATATCCCGTCAGACTCAATTCGGGAAAGACAATAATCTGCGCCTTTTTTGCAATTGCCTTTTTAACAAAGGTGATATGATGTGCAATGTTCTTTTCCAGGTTCCCGACTGTCGAATCGATCTGTGCGATGGCAATAAGAGGATTCATATCAGGACACCACCACGTCATTGGAGAGTTCGTTCGTGTCGCCCGATTTCATCGGGAATTCCCGTTTCAGCACGGTCCCGACTTCCTTCACCGCAAAACAGATTCCTTCGACGAAATTGTTGCTGCGGAAATATTCTGCAACTTTCAGCGCCAGAACATCCCAGAATTCTTTCGACACTCTCTTATTGATCCCTTCATCGCCGATGATTTGAAACTTTTTGTCGCTGACAAGCAGATAGATTAATACTCCAGTCTTGTCTTTCGTATTATCCATACCCAATTCATAAAAATTAGCAACAGCGAGTTCGTAGACGGGAGTATTGCGATTTTTGAATGAACGGGATTTTTGGACACTGACGCGAATCTCGCCGATTGTTTCTCGTTCCACGCCGGAAATCGTTGCCGCGATCGTATCCATTTCCATTTTTGTGAGGATTTCTTTGCCAAAGAGACTCATAGTCAGCTCCTACGCTATCGTTCGTTCAAGAATCGGTTCATATTTTTTCAGTTGTTTCATCATCGCAAGAAATGTTTTTGGCGAGAGCGATTGATAACCATCGGACAATGCTTTCTCTGGATGTGCATGCACTTCAATCATCAAACCGTCGGCTCCTGCCGCAATGGATGCCTGTGCCAACGGCGATACGAGGTCCCATGCTCCTGTCCCGTGGCTCGGATCGACAATAATCGGCAAATGAGACAGCTTTTTAATCAGCGGCACACAATTTAGATCCAGCGTGTTCCTGGTGTATGTCTCAAACGTTCGGATACCACGTTCACAAAGAATCACATTATAATTGCCGCGTGAAACAATATATTCCGCAGCCATCAGCAGCTCTTCGATGGTTGAGGAGAAACCTCGTTTCAACAACACAGGCTTTCGCAGTTCGCCGATTTTTTCCAAAAGTGAAAAGTTATACATGTTTCGTGCACCGATCTGCAATATATCTGAGTGTTCGGCGACGAGCGGAAGTGTCTCTGTATCTTTTACTTCCGTCACAACCTTTAGTCCAAATTTTTCAGCAGCCTCTTTTAAATATTCAAGTCCTTCAAGTTTCAAACCTTGAAATGCATAAGGGGAACTTCGCGGTTTGAAAGCCCCTCCGCGCAACAGTTTTGCTCCGGACTCTTTGATGATCCCGGCAATTTCCATGATTTGATCGCGGCTTTCCACGGAACACGGACCGGCGATTACCTGTATCTCTTTACCGCCGAATTGAACGCCGCCGACATCAACAATCGTATTCTCCGGTTTAAAATCTCTGCCGACCAATTTGAACGGTTTGGACACTGAGACAACGTCGACCACACCGGGCATAACCAGGAAATTATCGGGAGAAACTTTTGCTTTATTTCCTGTTATACCGATTGCAACACGCTGCACACCCGGAATCTCATGTGGTGTAAATCCTAATTCTCGTACCTTATCTGTAACAGCTTTGATTTCTGCAACAGTAGCTTCAGTTTTCAACAATATCAGCATGAACAGTTTTCTTTATAAAATGGGAAAAATATGACCAGCAAATCGTTAATCTCACCAAGAACCGCTGGCGCCGCCGCCGCCAAAACTTCCCCCTCCAGCGGACCAACTGCCGCCACCACCGCCGCCGCCAAATGAACCGAATCCTCCTCCTGATCCAAAACCTCCACCGCCCCACCAGATACTATTGCTTCCTCTGGAGGTGATGCCATACCTGCGTCGCCGGAATCCGGTCAATAATGAAAAAAGAAACACGACTGCAATGATCAGCACCCCGAGCCAATCACTATTGTTCTTTTTCTTTCGTTTCCCTTCGGTGTATTCCCCTTTTGTGACTAACATAATTGTTCCTATCGCTGTGGATATCCCCTTATAATATTTCCCCTCCCGGAATTCCGGAAGGATCTCGTTTCGTATAATTTGATCGCAGATCGCATCGGTCAACACTCCCTCTAAACCGTATCCTACTTCGATGGAGACTTTACGGTCATCCTTTGCAATGAGGAGAAGGATGCCATTGTCCTTTCCTTGTTGTCCGATTTTGTTTTTTTCCAATGTCCGAATCGCAAAATCCCGAATCTCATTTTCGCCAAGCGACGGTAGAAGACACACGACGATTTGATTCGAAGTGCTGTCCTCAAATTGAATGATCTGTTTCCGCAATTTTGTATACTCGATCTTATCCAGTGTGTTCGTTAAATCCGTCACCGGGTCGATGATCGTCGGCAACTCGACTTGTGCGAAGAGTGTACCAAAAAGGAAAACGCAAAAAAACATTCCTATTCTGCTGGAAATGCTCCTTTGCGTTTTGGGTGTAATAGTCATATTGTTCAGAACTGCACTTTCGGTGCGGTTTCAGCGCCCGCCTGCGCCTGGAAATATTGTTTCTGTTGGAATCCGCCGAAGCCGGCAATAAAATTGTTCGGGACTTGACGGATATGTGAATTATAATTCTGTACTACTTCGTTGAACCGTTTCCGTTCAACAGCAATCCTGTTCTCCGTCCCTTCCAGCTGAGATTGTAATTGAAGGAAGTTCTCATTCGCCTTCAAATTCGGATATTGTTCTACTGTCACAAGCAGCCTCGACAATGCGGATGATAACTGACCCTGTGATTGTTCAAATTTCTGGAATGCCTGCGGATCGTTCAAAAGTTGCGGAGATAAAGTTACCTGTGTCGCTTTTGCTCGTGCTTCTATCACCGCAGTCAGCGTAGATTTTTCGAAATTGGCTACTCCCTGCACAGTTGCCACAAGATTTGGTACAAGATCCATTCTGCGCTGATACTGGTTTTGCACCTGAGCCCAGCTTCCGTTCACTCCTTCATCCAGTTGTACAATGCCATTGAATTTCCCGATTCCCCACATGATACCAAGAAGGAATACTCCTGCAACGACTAAAAGAATTACTAACCACTTTTTCATTTTGCTACCCTTTCTTACAAATAAATATACCTGAAAAATGTTTGAAAAATGCTGCCGGCTAATCTTTCAGCAATGAACGGGAAATGACAATATGCTGGATTTCTGAAGTTCCCTCATAGATCTCTGTAATCTTTGCATCTCGCAAATATCGTTCAACATTATATTCCCGAACGTAACCGTAACCGCCATGGATCTGGATCGCTTCCAGGGCACATTTTACCGCACACTTGGATGCCCAGAGTTTTGCCATTGCTGCTTGTTTCGCAAACGGCTGACCATTTTCTTTTAATACAGCAGCCTGATATGTGAGCAACCTGGCTGCCTCAATATCCGTCGCCATATCAGCAAGCTTAAATTGGATTGTTTGGAGATCTGCGATCGGTTTCCCGAATGCTTTCCGCTGTTTAGAATAGTTCAATGCTGCAGAGAGGCATCCTTGAGCGATTCCGAGTGCCTGCGCTGCAATTCCGATCCGGCCTCCCTCGAGCGTCATCATTGCAAATTTGAAACCGAATCCTTCTTCCCCGATCATATTCTCTTTTGGTACACGAACATTCTCAAACGTCAGCGAAACGGTATCCGAACTGCGGATACCAAGTTTCCGTTCTTTCTTTCCATGAGAAAATCCCGGCATTCCTTTTTCAACGATGAACGCCGATATCCCTTTATGGCCTTTGGAAGGATCGGTCTGCGCGATGACCAGCACGAAGTCTGCATTAATACCGTTGGTGATCCAGTTCTTAATTCCGTTCAGGATATAATAATCACCGTCCCGGGTGGCAATCGTGTGTTGATTCGACGCATCGCTACCGGCTTCCGGTTCTGACAGCGCAAACGCACCGAGTTTTTTTCCGGTAGCAAGCGGAATTAGATATTTCTGTTTTTGATCTTCTGTGCCGTATTTTGTTAATCCGTAGCAGACAAGGGAGTTATTTACGGACATGATCACTCCGCACGACGCATCGACTGCCGACAACTCCTCTATCGTAATAACGTAACTGAGCGTGTCAAGTCCCGACCCGCCGTACTGCTCTGGGACCATCATTCCCATGAATCCCAGTTCGCCGAGTTTCTTAATTTGTTCGTGGGGAAAAATCTCTTTCTCGTCCCGCTCGTCCGCGGAGGAGGCAAGTTCATCATGGGCAAACTGCCGTGCAGTTTCCCGGATCATTTTGTGGGTTTCGTTGAGTTCGAAATTCATATCACTTTCTTATGTTTTAAGCGTTATGATAATGAAATACGCAGCGTTCGATTTGCGTGCTGTGAGTTATTATGGTATAGAACAATTATTTTTGCGGAGGATACTCGTAAAATCCTTTGCAGCTTTTGCGTCCAAGATGACCGGCTGCAACCATCTTTTTCAGCAGCGGACAGGGGCGATACTTTGAATCTCCCAGTCCGTCGTACAATACATTCATGATCGACAGGCAGACATCCAGTCCGATAAAATCGGCAAGAGTCAGCGGACCCATCGGGTGGTTCATACCCAGTTTCATTACGGTATCGATCGATTCCGGTGTCGCTACTCCTTCCATGACGCAATACATTGCTTCATTCAGCATGGGAAGTAGTACTCGATTAGAAACGAATCCCGGATAGTCGTTGACTTCAACCGGGATCTTTTCGATTGTTTCTGACAGCAGTTTTACGGAAGCGTAGGTTCCGTTCGAAGTGGAAAGGCCGCGGATCACTTCCACCAGTTTCATCACAGGAACGGGATTCATGAAATGCATTCCGATCACCTGTTCCGGACGTTTGGTGACCGCGCCAATTTCCGTGATGGATATGGAAGAGGTATTTGAAGCAAGAATCGCATGCGCTGGTGCATTTCCATCAATAGTGCGAAAGATTTCAAACTTGATCTGTCTATTTTCTGTTGCCGCTTCGATGATGATGTCGGCATTTTTCACTGCCCCGGCAAGATCGAGCGACGGAAGGATATTGGAAAGTATTTTACCCTTTTGTTCTTCGGCGAGTGTTCCTTTTTTTACCTGACGGTCCAGATTGGAGGAGATCGTTTTCAATGCCTTGTCGAGAAACTCCTGCTTTATATCATTCAGTGTGACGGAAAATCCAAATTGCGCGAATACATGCGCAATACCGTTCCCCATCGTTCCTGATCCTATTACGGTAACGTTCCTGATAGCCATAGAATAATCCTGATAAATAAATCGATTTAAATCAATTCTACTATCAACCCGCTTGCTTCGCCGCCGCCGATGCAGATGGCGGACATCCCGCGTTTCAGATTTCTTTGTTTCAATGCATAGAGCAGCGAGACGGTGATCCGTGCGCCGCTGGCGCCGATCGGATGTCCGAGAGCAACTGCACCGCCGTTTACATTTACTTTGTTCACATCGATCCCAGCAAGTTTATTCACTGCGAGCGCAACAACTGCGAACGCTTCATTGATTTCGAACAAGTCGATATCGCTTAAAGTGAGTTTGGCTTTCTTTAAAACTTTTGTAATCACATCCGCCGGTGCGGTCGTAAACCAATTCGGCTCTTTTGCAGCAGATGCGGAAGCGATGATTCTTGCCATCGGTTTCAAACCGAGCGATTTTGCTTTGTCTGCCGACATCAGAACAAGTGCAGCAGCACCGTCGTTGATCTTGGAAGAATTTGCCGCTGTCACGGTTCCATCTTTCTGGAACGCCGGTCGCAGCGTCGGTATTTTGTCGAAATTTGTTTTGAACGGTTCTTCATCCGCTTCCACAAACGCCGTCTCGCCTTTCTTGCCGGAGATCGGAACCTTTACGGTTTCCTCTTTGAATCTTCCGGTAGTGAGTGATTCCTGAGCACGTTTGTAACTCATGATGGCAAATTCATCCTGCGCTTCGCGCGGGACATTGCATTCCTTTGCACATTGTTCCGCAAAATTTCCCATCGGCACACCCTGGTACACATCCTGTAATCCATCGCGCATCAATGAATCCTGCAATTCACCATTGCCGTACCGATATCCATACCGCGCCTGCGGCACGAGATACGGAGCATTGGACATACTTTCCATACCACCGGCAACAATTACTTCGGCATCACCAAGGGCAATGGCCTGGGATGCAAGCATAATCGCTTTCAACCCCGAACCGCATACCTTATTCACGGTCATAGTTTCCACTGATGCGGGAAGACCAGCATACAGTGCTGCCTGGCGTGCGGGCGCTTGACCAACTCCGGCCTGAACAACATTTCCCATGATCACTTCGTTGACGATATCTTTCGAAATCGAAGCGCGATTGATCGCTTCTTCAATTGCAATGGCGCCAAGCTTAGGTGCGGTAATGGAACTCAGCGTTCCGCCGAAAGATCCAATCGGAGTCCGGCAGGCACTGACAATGACAACTTCATTCATACAACAATCCTTAATAATTGCATAAAGTTACACGGAAAAAGGTGAAGTTCCAAAATAAAAAAGCCGTCTTTCGACGGCTTTTTAATCAGCTATTCATGGATTTTAAGAACTCTTTGTTCGATTTCGTCCCTTTCAATCGTTCCAGCAGAAACTCCATTGCTTCCACCGGATTGAAGTCGCTCATGAATTTCCGGAGAATCCAAATCCGGTTCATTTCATCTTGTTCCAACAGTATCTCTTCACGCCGTGTACCGGAACGGTTCACATCGATAGCCGGGAAAATTCGGCGGTCAGCCAGTTTCCGATCCAGAACAATTTCACTATTACCGGTCCCTTTGAATTCTTCAAAGATCACTTCATCCATTCTGCTTCCTGTTTCAACAAGTGCGGTGGCAATAATGGTCAAGCTTCCACCGTCCTCGATATTCCGGGCAGCGCCAAAGAAACGTTTGGGACGATGCAATGCCATCGCATCCACACCGCCGGATAGGATCTTTCCCGAATGCGGAGTTACGGTGTTATGTGCGCGGGCCAAACGGGTAATACTATCCAATAGGATCACTACGTCGTGCTTTGCTTCGACGAGGCGTTTCGCTTTTTCTATGACCATATCTGCCACCTGAACGTGCCGTTCGGGCGGTTCGTCAAATGTGGATGCAACAACCTCAGCACTGACGCTTCGTTCCATATCGGTCACTTCTTCAGGACGTTCATCGATCAACAGCATCAGCAATTTTACTTCAGGATGATTCCGCGCGATACTATTGGCAATCTTTTGCAGCATAATTGTTTTCCCCGCTTTCGGCGGTGAAACAATCATTCCGCGCTGCCCTTTTCCGATCGGTGCCAGCATGTCCAGAACACGCATTGCATGTTCACCAGGAGCCGTTTCAAGTTTCAACCGCTCTTCTGGATACAATGGGGTCAAATTGTCAAATAAAATACGTTCCCGAATTTTTTCTGGTTCATCTTCGTTCACCGCCTCAACGCGGAGCAATGCAAAAAATCGCTCTCCGTCCTTCGGGGGCCGAACCTGTCCGCTGACCGTATCGCCTGTGCGCAATGCGAATTTTTTAATCTGTGAAGGAGAGACATAAATATCATCCGGTGACGGCAGATAATTATAATCTACTGACCGCAGGAATCCATATCCGTCCGGCAGTACTTCCAGAACACCTTTACTAAAGGTCTGTCCGTCTTTCTGACTTTGCGCTTCGAGAATTTTGAAGATGAGTTCTTGTTTGCGGAGATCGCTGTATCCAGACAGGTTCAGGTCTTTTGCGATTTTGTTCAGATCGGAGATTTTTTTGGACTTAAGTTCAGAAATGTCCATTGGCATAGGCGAAGGCTACCCCCTTAGAAGTGTTTAAATAAAGTACGTAATGAAGATCAAGATAATGCGATACAACAGTTAATTAGCGTTGGAATTAGTATGAATTATTGATTGAGACGATAGTGTGTGTGGATTGCCGATAAGGAATGTGCCGTATTTCTATTGTCAAATTAGAGCAAAACAAGTTTATTGTCAAGGCTTTTTTTCAAGGATTGGAATCACTTCGCCGACCAAATAATGCGATCCGGTCACGACAAGCAATCCCTTCTTTCCGGCGATTGCCTTCCCTTTCCGCACCGCTTCACGGACCGTTGCTGATTCAATCGTCTGAATTCCCGACTTTCGACAGAACGTTGCGAGTAGTGAAGAGGGCAATGCCCGCTCTATCGACGGCGCTGTTGCAATAATCGTCGAGGCAATCTTTTTAAAATGTTTAAGAATTGAACGGTAGTCTTTATCCCTCATCACTCCGAATATAATCACGATTTTGCTGGTCTTAAAATTCTTCAATTCGCTGACTAAAGCTGCACTGCCGTCTGGATTATGCGCAACATCTAACAGCACAACCGGAGCACCGTGAATGAACTCCATTCGCGCTCTCAACCCGGACAACTGTGTCGTCCGTTCCAATCCTTTCCGGATCGCTGCATTGCCAATAAGCAATATTTTGCTGATGAAGTTCACCGCAGCAATCGCCGTCTTTGCATTTCCAATCTGGTGCTCCCCTTTCAATTGCAATGTTATATCGTCCGGAAGTGTGAGAGCGGACGAATCAAACACCGGAGACTTTTTATCAGCGGCTGCTGCTTCGATCGTTCTTTTTGCTATTGGTGTTAACCTTCCCGTAACAACCGGAACATGACGCTTAATGATCCCTGCTTTTTCACCGGCGATCAATCGAATCGAATTCCCAAGATGTTCTGTATGGTCCATCCCGATGGAAGTGATCACGGAAACTACCGGTTTCAGTACGTTCGTCGAATCTAGCCTGCCTCCTAAACCGGTTTCAATCACGGCGATATCGACATTTTGATCAGCAAAATACTTGAACGCAATAGCCGTCGTCGCTTCAAAGAACGTGGCTTTCCTTTTAATGATCTGTGAACGTAGTTGTGCGGTATAGCGGACAATATCGGCATCCGAAATAACTGCTCCATTGATACGAATTCGTTCATTGAAATGAACAAGATGCGGAGACGTATATAATCCTACTTTGTATCCGGCTGCAGTCAGGATCGCAGCGATCATGGAACTTGTCGAACCCTTACCGTTGGTTCCGGCAATGTGGACGGACGGGAATGCTCGATGCGGATCCCCGATGGAACGCAACAGTGCCCGGATGTTCCGGAGTCCAAGTTTCATCCCGAACATATGGAGTGAATAGAGAAAATCTAATGTGGGTTTCATTGTGAAAAAAAATCCCGGTAGTGTTATAACCAGGAGTCGACAACGGATATGGTCTTGTTGGTTTGCAGAGATTTGACAAGCTGACCGATATCATTGCATCCTTGTTGTTCGCAATAGTGCTTCACGCCTTCTGCAACGGAAACACCGGTGGAAGGATTGATAAAATTCGCGGTTCCAATTTGCACCATCGATGCGCCGACAATAAAAAACTCAACGGCATCTTCCCAACTGACGATGCCGCCGACTCCGATCACCGGAATTTTTACTGCGTTGACCGTTTCATAGACTTTCGCCAGTGCAATCGGTTTAATTGCCGGACCAGAAAGGCCCCCGGTGGTTGTCGCAATTTTCGGCATTCGTTTGTTGATGTTCACCGCCATACCGATGACAGTATTGATCACGGAAACAGCATCGGCACCTTCCGATTCGCACGCCCTGGCAAACTCGGATATATGCGTAACATTGGGTGTCAATTTGATGATCAATGGTTTTGTCGTTCTGCGCCGAAGCTCTTTTGTTATGAGAGACACAAGCTTCACATCTGTACCGAAACTCAACCCACCTTCTTTTACATTCGGACAGGAGACATTAATCTCAAATCCGTGAACGCCTTCCTGAGCGTCCAGCAATTCCAACACATTGCAATATTCCTCTACACTGCTCGCCGCGATGTTCGCAATGATCCTGGTATCGTGCCTTCGTAACACAGGGAGTTTTTCGGCAATGAATTTATGGACGCCAATGTTTGCCAATCCTATGGAATTCAACATGCCGCTTGCCGTTTCCGCAATGCGGGGATTTGGATTGCCATCCCGCGGTTTCATGGAAAGTGATTTCGTCATGATACCGCCGAGTTTCGCGATATCCACCAGGTCCGGCACTTCATCGCCATAACCGAAGGTACCGGAAGCAACAAGGATGCGGTTTTTAAATTCTACAGTACCGAGTTTGAATGACTCTTGTATCATATTTTCACGCTCTGGGTTTCAAAAATGGTTCCTTCTTTGCAGACCAACTTGTATTTTTTCTCGCCGCCAGTCATCTCAATGTTACAACCCTGGCACAATCCGATACCACACGCCATGTCGCATTCCAGGGATGCATAACACGAAACTCCGTTCTCTTTTGCGAAATCAGCGACGGCTTTCATCATCCTGGTTGGGCCGCATAAAAAGAATCTCATTGTTCCATACTTATTCTTTGAAAGATCGGATTTGATCAAATCCAGAACAGTTCCGTGGAATCCTCGGCTCCCGTCATCAGTAGCAACCTTAATGTTTCGCAATCCCTTTTCCACGATGAGGTCTGAATGTCTTCCGCCAAGATATGTAACAAGTTGTTTCTCCGCCGGAAGTTTTTTCGTAAAGAATGTGAACGGAGCAACACCAATACCGCCGGCAACAAATATTGCGGTATCGAATGAACCATCAACGAATGCTAAAAAGTCATTTCCGCATGGGCCGACGACATCGATTGTATCCCCGATCTTTTTCCGTGCCAGTAATTTCGTCCCGGTACCGATCACATTAAAAACGATTGAGATCTTGTTCTCTTCAACATTGAAGATACTGAACGGGCGCCTCAACAGCGGGTAGTTGCTATCCACACGGATGTTGATGAACTGACCCGGTTTCGCTTTGGACGAGAGGTAATCGGAAACGAATGTGAGTTCCAATATCTCGGGTGTGAGGTGTTCAAAAGAATGGATCGTGACTATTTCTTGCTTCATAATTTCATCTTCGGCGTTGAAAGAGTATCGGGAGTGACTGGTTCGGCTTGTTTTTCTTTTGCAGACTTTACTTCTTTTTCCTGTTGTTCTTTTATTTGTTGCGCTTTCTCCTGCTGTGTTTTCTCCTGCAATGTTTTTTCCTGCTGTGCCTTCAACTTCTCTGCTTCAATCTCCTTCTGCTTTTCTTGCTCCACGCGGTTCATTTCATTTTCTACCTCCATCACTTTTGCGCGGACTGCGGCAGCAAATGTCGACACAGGATACAACGCGATCAATCGCTTATATACCGCCAAGGCACTGTCATTATTCTTCAAGGTATTCTCATAATGCCATCCGACGGAATATAATGCTTTTGGAGCAATCGGAGATGATGGATATTTCTCTGCGATGGATTTAAAGGCACGGATCGATGCATCCAGATTCGGAGATTCGGATAGAATTTCCGCTGATTCAAACAATGTCAATGCGGTATCCTTTTCCGCAATTATAATCGGAATGCCGATATTTTTTCTCGCTTCATTAGCGTACGGCGATTCTGGATAATCACGAATAATCTCTTGGTAGATCGCTTCCAATTCCTTCTCGGTGCGGAATTGAACGGTGCGATAAATCTCTGCGATAGTATACAATGCCCGGGGTGCGAATTGGTTCTTCGAATAATTCCTTACGACATCATTCAGCCAGACGAGTGCGGAATCCGGTTGCTGCAACTCCAAATAGAACAATCCGCCGAGTTCGAATTTTGTCCGGATGATCGACCGTTGAAGCGAGTCAAGCATTATCTTCCGCTGTTGTTCTCGATTCATTCGCTCTTTAGCCCTAAGGGAATCAAGCACGGCAATACTATCTTTTTCCGTTTTTACGGAGGCAGTTTTCACACTCTTTTTCAATTTCTGTTCTTCACGAACAATAAGGGTATCTTTTTTCCTTAGAGTGTCTTTTGCCGCTGCGGCAATTGAATCCGTCTGTTCCGTCCTAAATGCTTCAAAAATATAGAGAGAATCAAACCGGAACAGGTCTTTTTTCAGCGCCGCATACTTAATAAACATATCTGCTTTAATGACAGCGGAAGCAGTGATTTCTGACCCGGCAAATTCCGATCTTGCTTTGGTATACATCACCCTCGCGGAATCAAAATTCCGCTCGGACTTCTCATAGTATTCTCCCAAAAGAAAATACGATCGCGCCGCCTCATCAGTTCGAGCAAATGCTGTATCGATATATCTGAATTTCTCAACGGCAGCTTCTGTCTTCCCCTGAAGGTTCAAGATGTTCGCAAATTCGAAGTGAATAATACCGTAGAATTCTTTGTTTTTACTATCGTCCAGCATATCGTGCAAAGCCTGAAGTGCTTCGTCATATCTCTTTTGATATGCTATAGATTTGACTTTTTGTAATTGCGACTGGAACAACAGTGTATAGACTGGTGACACTTTTACCGCTTGAGCAAACGCTTGTTCAGCTTTTTCAAATTGCAATAATGCTGAATTGCATTTTCCAATCTGAAAATAAATTTGAGTTTTCAACTCGTCGTCATTCACTTTTTCAGCAGCAAGCGTATAATGCTTTTCGGCTTGAGAATATTCCTGCAGAGAAAAATAATGTTGTCCAGTTTCATACGCAGCCTGTCCCGCCAGTTCATCGCTGCCATCGGCCGTATTTGTATAAACATCTTCGAGCTGTTTGATCCCTTCGTCTGTCTTTTTTTGCCGGAGATAACTCTTCCCAAGCCACAATTGTGATTCAGGAATAAGGTCGCTGTTAGGAAACTGCACCGCCAATTCAAGAAACTTCCGTTCCGCCCGGACATCATCCTCCATGTAAAAATATGCTTTCCCGATCATCAATAATGCGTCATCAACAAATTTCGATTCGGGATAAAAGGACAATACTTTGGAATTCTTTTCGATGGAGGCCTGAAATTTCTGCCGGGCTGAGGAAGGAATGGTAAAAGCTTTGGCGGTGGCTCCCCGTTCCAGATACTCCCGGTGTGCCCGCAGTACTTCGGTTTCAGCATCGTTGTACAACCGTTGGGCATTGTAGTACGTATTGAAATAGGAAACGGCGTTGGTATACCGTTGTTTGGTAAAATCTGCTACGGGATCATACACTGCGCAACCGGAGTGCACGACCGCAAAACCAATTGCGGCATATATGTGGAGTTTTTTGATATTCACGTTTCTTTCACAAAATAATTAAAGGTTGAATGCAATTCAATGTTAAACTTTCGCCGATGCGATCGTGTCAAAAAGCCGACATCACACAAGACCCCAACATCATTCACTCAATTACAGAGGTCGATATGAAACAAATGTTCAGGTTCTTCCCGATTCTTCTGCTCGTGTTCATTTCCGTTGCCGCAGCGCAACATCAATGCGACTGTCCAATGCCCAAGGAACTGAATCTTACCGATGCACAACAACAACAGTTTGAAAAAATCTCTTTTGATATGCAGAAAAAACAAATCGAATTACGCGCCAAACTGGAGACAGTATCTCTTGAACTTCGCCGCCTGTTCACCGCAGAAAGTATCGATAAATCCGCGATTGAAAAGAAGATGACCGAAGTTGCCCAACAGCGGGTCGCACTGCGCATGAATCATATCAATGCCTGGTCTGAAAAGAACAAACTGCTCAATGCCGATCAACAAAAGATCTGGAAAGGCATGCTGGAACACCAGCCCCGTAAAATGATGCAGGGACGCAAACAAGGAGCAATGATGCGTCATGGCCGTATGGATGACGACATGTCGCCCCGGATGGAACGACGCATCGAAAAAAAGATCATTACGGAATAACGCCGGACAGTTATTAACGCCGAACATTCATTGATGGATGTTTGGCGTTCGTATTTTAAAGCAGTATCAAGAGGTGTATGTTATCTCGGCTTGATTGTGGGTCGGATATCGATCTCACTGACGTTCACTCGGTTCGGCATTGTCAATGCAAACAGCACAGTCTCAGCAACATCTTCCGGCTGAATGATCTGCGATTCAGATAATTCTTTATCGGAAAAATGTGTGTTCACCGATCCGGGCGAAATTGTTACGACACGGATGTTATGGTCCCGCACTTCCAACATCAAGGAACGTGCAAATCCAATCAATCCCCACTTTGTAGCAGAATAGACCGAACCGCCCGCAAATGAATTCTTCCCCGCCAGCGAAGCGATATTGATGATCTCACCGCGCCGTTGTTTAATCATTGTCGGAATGAATGCTCGGCTGCTGAGAAATACTCCCTTTAGATTCACGTTCATCATCGCTTCGTAGTCTTCCGTCTTCATATCGACAATATTGGAAAAGATTCCGACACCGGCATTGTTTATCAGGATATCGATTCTTCCAAATAATTTCAGAGTCTCGATCGCAAGATTCCGAACTGAATTTTCGGACGTCACATCGGTCGGAATCGAAACGGATTTCCCTCCCGTTTCAGCGATTTCTTTATGCACCATGGAAAGCAATTCCGTACTTCGTGCAGCAAGCACGACAGTCACTCCATGTTTCGCCAGCGTCAACGCAATAGCACGGCCGATCCCTTTACTTGCGCCGGTTATGACCGCCACAGAACCGTTCAGATCCATCACAGGTCTCCCTCCACCGGACGCAGGACGATCTCATCCGTTGTCATGCGTTGCGGCTGACAGTACAGGGAAACGACGGCATCGGCAACATCTTCCGGCTGAAGCATCTTGCTGTGATATTTTTTCCTGACAGATTTATCCCACATCTCTGTTTCTACCGCACCCGGAAGAACATCGATTACACGAATTCCTTTTTTTCGTACTTCCAGGCGGAGACATTTGGAAAGTGCCAATGCACCTGCTTTTGAAGCAGCATACACCGAGGAATTGTTAAATGTCGTTATCGCTGAAACGGAATGTATGTTGAAGATATGTCCCTTCTTTTGTTTCAGCATGGAACCGAGAACTGCTTTCGTAGTCAGAAAATATCCGCGCAGATTCGTATCGACAATTTGGTCGAATTCTTTTACAGTCGTTTTATCGAATGACTCAAAGATGGTTACGCCGGCATTATTCACCAGCACATCAACACCGCCGACTTTCTTGGTAATCGTCGCCGTTACTGCGCGCACACTGGTTTCTGAAGTCACATCGCAAACCAGCGGAAGTGCATAACCGCCCTGGTCGATGATCTTACCGGCATTAATTTCTAGTTGTGATCGATTCCGGCCGCTAAGAATCAATTTGCAGCCGATAATCGCAAACGCATTGGCGATCGCCAATCCGATTCCTTTGGTGGCTCCGGTTACCCAAACAACGGGCACATAATTTTTTTCTAACTCAATCACGATTATGAAAGTTTATTTGTTATCAGTGTCAAAAATTCAGTTCTTGTTTTGATATTGGTCTCGAAGACTCCGATCATTGCACTGGTGGTGGCAAGTGAATGTTGTTTTTCCACGCCGCGCATCATCATACACATATGTTTTCCTTCGCAGACGACAGCGACTCCCTCTGGATTCAGCACCTCGAATAACGTATTTGCAATTTGCCGGGTCATGCGTTCCTGCACTTGCAGCCGTCGCGCAAACATATCCACCAACCGCGGAATCTTGCTCAATCCAACTATTTTTCCGTTGGGAATATACGCAATATGGATCTTCCCGTAAAACGGCAGCATATGATGCTCACACATTGAAAAATAATCAATGTCCTTAACAATGACCATTTCGTTATAATCTTCTTTGAAAATAGCACCGTTCAAGATGGTCTTGATATCTTCCGAATATCCTTTTGTCAGGAACTGAATAGATTTCGCAACGCGGTGGGGTGTTTTTAACAATCCTTCGCGTTGCGGATCTTCACCAATCAGCTGCAATTGGTGAGAAACCAGTTTTTCCAATGCCTCAGTCGTTTTGGCGGATATTACTTTTTTACTCAATGCTATTCTCCTTTGTATTCTACAAAGTTATTTTCTGTCTCGTAGATTCTCACAGAATAAAGCTTTCCGTCCGAGATATGCGGAGCGATTTGATGCCAGGCAGCTATTGCAATATTCTCCGTAGTGGGATTGATACCGCGCAAAAAATCGACATCGACATTGAGGTTCTTATGATCAACTTTGTCCAAAAAACGGTCATGCAGTATCCGTTTTACGCGTTTCAGATCAATTACGAAACCGGTCTTTGGATGAGGAATACCTGCAATGCAGACTTCTATATAATAGTTATGGCCGTGCCCGTTAGGATTGGAACAGCCACCGAAAATTTCAAAGTTTTGCTCGTCCGACAACTGTGCGTCAAATAAACGGTGTGATGCGCTGAAATGCGCTCGCCGAAATATATAAGTCGTACCGGTCATTCTGAGAGCGCTTTTAATACTTCTACTGCATGTCCATCCACTTTGACCTTAGGGAAAATATGGGAGATCTTTCCTTGTTCGTCGATAACAAACGTCGTTCGAACCACTCCCATATATTTCCTGCCATACATGCTCTTTTCCTGCCATACGCCGTAAGCGGTCAGCATTTCTTTGCTTTCATCCGAAAGCAGCGGGAAATTCAGATCATATTTTGATGAAAACTTCACGTGTGATTTAACTGCATCGGGACTGACTCCTATAACAACGGCTCCCTTTTTCTTAATAGTGGAGAGATTATCGCGGAAAGAACAAGCCTCTTTCGTGCAACCAGAAGTATCATCCTTTGGATAAAAATACAGAACGATCTTCTTCCCCAGGAAATCCTTTAAGGAATATTTTTTTCCATCTCCCGCCGTCAGGGTGAACGACGGTGCTTTTTTTCCAACTGTTATTTCAGCCATGAATATTATGCCAGCGCTTTCTTCACTTCGTCGTATGGCGGTTCCATACCGGGATTTTCGGAAATCCACGCATAGGTTATCATTCCGGTGCCGTCCACAACAAATGCTGCTCTGTTGGAAGCCGTCAGTCCGATAAGGCCTGCAAAATTATTGATCAATCCGCAATAATTCGATGCAACGTACCGCGTGTAATCGCTGAGTAGAGGAAATTTCAACCCGTTCTTATCTGCAAATGCTTTATTTGCTGCCGGAGCGTCAACACTAATGCCGAGAATCTGTGCCCCTCCTGCATCGAAATCCGCCATCGCATCTCGAATTGTACACATCTCTTTTTCACATACCGCGGTGAATGCTCCGGGATAAAAAAAGATGACCACTTTTTTCCCTGCATAATCCGACAGCGATACTGGTTTCCTGTATGCATCTGCCAAAGTGAAGTTAAAAGCCTTTTGACCGACTGTTAATGCCATGTCGTTCTCTCCTGATTTTGATTGAATGATACTTGATAACGAAGAAGTTTGGATTTCTGTTCCCAGAATTGAAGCGAACGAAAGAAAAGTAAAGAAATGATTCCGGAGTGTCAATCGAATGAAGAAGTAACCTTGTAATTATGCGGAGAGGGAGGGATTCGAACCCTCGATAGCCTTGCGACTATTCCAGTTTTCGAGACTGGCTCTTTCAACCACTCAGACACCTCTCCTGCTGTTGAAACTCAGATGCCGGGATCGGATGCTGATCCCGGAGTGTGCAAACTTTTGTCGGACTGCGGAGAGGGTGGGATTCGAACCCACGGTACCCTTACGGGTACACTACCTTTCCAGGGTAGCCAATTCAACCACTCTTGCACCTCTCCAGACGTAATTGCAGTGCAAATATACAAAAAAAAGAGGAAATTCCAATTGCACTTTTTAAAAAACTTTTTCTGATTAATCCGCCAACAATTGAAACAGAATATCGTGAATGCCGTAAACAGTTCTTTATTTTTATTACATTGTTGATACTTCTATGAAAATTATACTATCGTTCCTTTTTATTACCGCAACATTGTTTCCCCAGCAAAAGGCAATCCTCAGTGGTTTTATCCGGGACAAATCAAATAAAGAGTCTCTCCCCTACGCTACTGTCGCAATCAAGGAATTGAAAATAGGAACAGCAACGAATATTGAAGGATATTACGCCATCCCAAATATTCCCGATGGTGAATACGAAGTGACGGTGACACTTCTGGGATATCAAACCAAGGTGTTTACTATCAATACCCGGGAGGACAAACGACTTATTCAAGATATTTTACTCTCTGATGAGGCTTTGCAGGTTTCGGAAGTACTTATCGAAGCGGAAAAGGATGAAGAAAAACGGTCGACACAAACCGGAAGGATTGTGATGCAAGCAAGGGATATTGCACAGCTTCCCACCATCGGCGAAGCAGATGTTTTTCGCGCATTACAGATGATGCCGGGTGTGAAAGCAACGTCTGAAATCTCCAGCGGATTGAATATCCGCGGAGGAAGCACCGACCAAAATCTGATTCTGCTGGACGGAACAGTCGTGTATAATCCTTCCCATTTGTTCGGATTCTTTTCCACATTCAACAATGACGCGATCAAAGATATCGATCTTATGAAAGGTGGTTTTCCGGCCGAATATGGAGGCAGGCTTTCTTCCGTTTTGAATGTGACGAATATTGACGGAGACAGAGTCACGACACATGGGAAAGCCTCCATTAGTCTGTTGAGTACGCGGGTGACCGGCGAGGGACCGATTGGTAATGGATCCTGGTTTCTTTCCGGACGAAGGACATATTTCGATCAATTGGTAAAATTTGCAGGACTGGATACTGGAAAAGATGCGATTCCTCTCTATTTTTTTTACGATGCTAACGCAAAGCTGAATCAGGATATCGGCGAAGATGACAAACTCTCCTTTGTCGGCTATTTCGGCGACGATGACCTCACCTATTCACTTGGAAACAACGAGTTGGAACTGAACATGCTCTGGGGTAACAGAACCGGTGCAGTCAAATGGACGCATGTGTTCAGTCAAACAGTTTTTTCGAATTTTACCGCATCCTATAGCACGTACAAAGCCACTATCGGCGGGGATTTCGGAGGTTCCGGATTCTCCAACACGAACAGCGTTCAGGATTATTCCCTCCGTGCCGATGTCGATTTTTTTGCATCGAACGATCATCTAATTAAACTCGGAGTATGGTGGTCGCAGTATGAAATTCAATACCGGGAAAGCTTCGACGGTGATCCATATCTGTTTCACGAGCGGCCTGCGCAGATCTCTTTTTACGGACAGGATGAATGGACAATCAACGAACGTTGGAAAACGCAATTCGGGTACCGGGCAGAGTATCAGGACCTGACGAAGCATATTACACTCGGACCGCGATTTAATCTTCGTTACAATGTGGATGAATATTCCACTTTGAAATTTGCCTCGGGAATGTATTACCAATTCCTTAATGCAGTGCCTGCCGGAAGCGATAATGGCTTCTCTCCCTTCGATATCTGGGTGCCGATCAACGAGAAGATGAATCCCAGCCGCTCTATCGATTTCGTTCTTGGCATTGACACAAAGTATTTCGAGGAATACAAACTTTCATTCGAGACATATTATAAACTCTACAAAGAGGTTCTCTTATTCAAACGAGAGATCACGCAGACACTCGACGTTGAAGAGCTTTTCCATGTTGGGAACGGCAGATCGTTTGGATTCGAATTCTTTGCACAGAAACAAGCGGGCAAGTTTACGGGGATGATCGGTTACACTTTGGCATGGACCTACCGGACATTCGATGCATTGAATGAAGGGAAAGAATTCATGCCGAAATTTGACCGACGAAATGACCTGACAATTGCTGCAAATTATCAATTTAATGAATTATGGAAGATCAGCAGCGTTTTTACATTTGCGACGGGTCAAGCATATACGCCGGCTTCTGGAATATTTCAAGATGTCTCAACCGGAAATACGCAAACAGTCATCGTGCCCGGCGCATTGTACAGCAAACGTCTGCTTCCCTATCACCGCTGGGATCTGAGTATCCACAAAAAGATCACCATGTTCGATCTCGATGGAAGCTGGTATTTCCAGATATTCAATGTCTATAATTATCGGAATATCTGGTTTAAGAACTTTGATTACTCAAAAAATCCTGTAGAAGTCACTAATGTGAAATTATTGCCGATCATTCCTTCGCTCGGCATCGAATTTAAATTCTGATCGTATGAAAAACTTACTGTACTCGATTATTATTATCTCAATCTCTGTGATCGGCTGTGATGAGTCCGCATCACCCTTTGCATACGACAAACAAATCGTCGTTACCGGTTTGATTGAAGCGGGCCGTTCGGTCGACACCGTCAAACTGGTCTACACCGGCGAAGTGGACAAAGTGTACAATCCCTCATCCTATGCAATTACGAACGCCGTTGTTCGGATTATCGGCACCGATGTTGCATTCATCGACACGCTTGTTCACGATCCAATAAATCCCGGCCGTTACTATTCAAAGGATACGACGAAAGTGATTCAGGCGACCAAAACGTACAGCTTAGATATCAAAACGGCAGACGGTAAATCGGTCACGGCAATTGCCACCGTGCCGGATACATTTAGCATGATCTTTGCAACAGTCATTAACAACAGTGTCATTCGGTATAATACCGAAAATCCAGTAAATTTCTTTGCATGGACACCTAGCAGATTGCATGGTACATATCTTCCGACAGTCACAAGCGTTGATTCCGCTGCTGCGAGAATACCGAAATCATTTATCCGGGATACCACAGGATTCCCACCTCCCGACAAAATCGGATACCGCATCGGGCTTCCGAAAGAACAAACGTATACCGAATTACCCTGGATCTTTCTCGGTTACTTTGGAACAACGAGATTCGATATCTATGCCGTTGATGAGAATTACACACAATTTCTGAACCAGTTTGCCGCTGCGCAAGGTGGCGAATTACGCGAAATCCGATACAGTATTCGGGGAGGCTTGGGCGTTTTTGGAGCCAGAACTAAGGCAAAAGGGAGTATTACCGTCTATATTACGCCATAACATTTGCCCTGCAGCGTTGTATGAAAGGATTGTGTGCAACCACAATCCTTTTTTTATGAAGAAGATTATTATATTCCGGCACTATGAATCCCATCCTTTCCGGTCATGATAACGAGACGGATATTGTTGCAGTCCATGCACACACCGACTCCTCCGTGCGGATCTACAAACGATCCGACGGATTGATTCACTTCCGTGACGAAGAATTCTATCCCTTCTTTCATCTTTCCGACAAACGATTTATTGAACATTTCCCGGAAAAATTCTGGCTGAAGAAACTGGATGGGACAAGCTTCTACCAGTATCTGTGCGTTTTTCCTTCCGTCCCTCTGTTATGGGATGCAGTGAATTATGTCCTCCGGCAAATTACAAAAGAATTTAAGACTAATTACAATTCGTATCTGGACACGGAACATATTTTTCTCCGGCCGGATATGAACACGCAATATTTGCTGCAAAGCGGCAAGACACTGTTTAAAGGAATGGCATTTAAAGACCTTCATCGATTGCAGATCGATATCGAAACGTACTCCAAAGACTACCGGTTCAGCCGAGCGGAAAAAAAAGATGATCGAATCATTCTGATCTCCCTTTCCGATAACCGCGGATTTGAAACGGTACTCGGCGGGAAGAGCGTCCCCGAGAAGAAACTGCTTCAGCAATGCATCAAACTGATCAAGGAAAAAAATCCGGACTTCATTGAAGGACACAACATCTTTAATTTCGATCTGCCGTATATTCTTCGCAGATGCGAATTGAACGGGATTGAATTCACCATCGGCCGCGACGGTTCTGTCCCTGCCGGATTCCGTTCTCGCACCTCTTTCGCGGAGAATGCCGTGGAATACACCAGTTACGAAGTAGCCGGAAGGCATATCGTTGATACTTGGCTGCTCGTACAATCCTATGATATGACGAAACGAAATATGGAAAGTCACGGTTTGAAGTATGCCGCAAAATACTTTGGCCTTGCCTCATCGGAACGCACATACATTCCCGGCGACAAGATTTCCTGGTACTGGGATAATGATGTAGAAACTTTAAAACGGTATGCACTTGATGATGTTGTTGAGACAAGAGGACTCAGCGAAAAACTTTCCGGTAGCACGTTTTATCTAACGCAGATGCTCCCATTCAATTACGGTACTGTCGCCAAACTTGGATCAGCAGCAAAAATTGAATCGATCTTTCTTCGCGAATATATCAAACAACGGCATTCTATCCCAAAACCGCAAAAGGGATTTCAAACCACCGGCGGCTATACAGATATTTTTTATACCGGTATCTTTAGTCCCATCGTCCATGCAGACGTTGAATCGTTGTATCCTTCTATCATGATCTCACGCAATGTAAAACCGATCACGGACGAACTGGGTGTTTTCCAATCTGCGCTCCGTTTTCTAACAACACTGCGCCTGGAAACAAAACGAGCGATGGTATCTGCAGAGAATGAACAAACTCGTTCCACACTTGATGCGATGCAATCCTCCTTTAAAATCCTGATCAATTCCTTTTACGGTTATCTCGGGTACGGAAAGGGATTGTTCAATGATTATCTGCAGGCGGATTTTATCACCAAAACCGGACAGGAATTGCTGCGTAAATTAATCCGAGAGATCGAAGTCCATAACGGCACCGTTATCGAAGTGGACACCGATGGGATATTCTTCATTCCACCGGACAATGTTATCGGCGAAGAAGCCGAAAGAAAATTTGTGGAACATCTCTCCGAAACACTGCCGGAAGGGATCAATCTGGGATTCAACGGCCGCTTCCGGAAGATTATGAGCTACAAAAAGAAAAATTATGCTCTTTTGCATTTTGATAACCGCATTGTGATCAAAGGATCCTCCCTGATTTCGCGTTCAATTGAACGCTTCGGACGAAGTTATCTGCATCAATGCATCGATCATTTATTGAATGACCGGATTCAGGATCTGCACAATCTGTATATGGAACTGGAAAAAACTATCCGAGAACACGGATTGGACATTGCCGATTTTGCAAAAACGGAAGTCCTGAAGGACTCGCTGGAGCAGTATACGGAAGACATTGCAGCGGACCGACGCAACCGTGCAGCATCCTATGAATTGGCACTTCGATCTTCCCGGAAATACAAACTCGGCAGCAGGATCAGTTATTACATCACCGGCTCCGAATCGAATGTAAAGGGATTCGAGAATGCAAAGGAAGCGCATGAGTGGGATGCTAATTTCCCAGACGAGAATACGGAGTTTTATTTACGACGATTGGAAGAGTTTTCGAAAAAATTTGAATTGTTCTTCGATGAACGTGGTTACTCGGCGATATTTTCCACGGAAGATCTCTTCGGGTTCGATCCGACAGCAATTGTCATCGTCAATCGTCAGGAAAAGAGTACCGAACCAGAAGAATCAAAAGATGAGAATTATTCCATTGAATTCGATGATACCGAAAGTTAAGCTGGAATCTTGAATGTGTTCTTAATATAATCGACTATTGCGAATGTTGATGCACCGGGAGTAAAAATCTCGCCGATCCCCATCTCCTTCAGTTTCAAAATATCCTCCTGCGGCACAATCCCTCCTCCGAACAACAACACGTCATCCATCCCTTTCTCTTTCATCAGATTTTTCACCTTGGGAAAGATTGTCATGTGAGCGCCGCTGAGAGAACTGATACCGACGGCATGAACATCCTCTTGCAGTGCTGCTTCGACGATTGCTTCCGGGGTCTTTCGGAGTCCGGTGTAAATTACTTCCATGCCGGCATCACGCAATGCAGCTGCGATCACTTTTGCGCCGCGGTCATGGCCGTCCAATCCGGCTTTTGCGATCAATACGCGAAGTTTTTGAGTCATACAGATCCTTTCAAATATCCGAGTTTCCGGGCAAATGATATTAACGCAAGATAGAACTTCGCCAGCGGAAATCCAACAACCGTATTATAATCCCCTGCGATGCGTTCCACGAAGACGGCTCCGAAATCATCTTGAATTCCGTAGGCTCCCGCTTTATCCATTGGCGATCCTGATGCGACATACTCCGCGATCTCAATTTCGCTCAATTCCCGGAATGTGACATTCGTTTTTTCGACGTCAATATAGGATTTTTTCGAATGTGCATCAACCAAAGCGAATCCTGTAAACACTGTGTGTGTTCGTCCGCTGAGGCTCCGGAGCATTTCCTTCGCATTCTCTCCGGACTCCGGCTTTCCCAGCACCATATCTTCGATGACAACGATCGTATCGGAACCGATCACGATTCCTTCATGCACAGTTTCCGCGACCTGCTGTGCTTTATGCAGCGAAAGCCGTTTCACATTCTCTTCCGAAGTCGCAGCTGGATCGATTTCTTCGTGAACATTACTTGGTTGAATGGAGAACGTTAGACCAATCTGGCTTAACAGATGGGCCCTCCGAGGAGATTGTGAAGCAAGAATGATTGGAACTGTGGTTTTGATCATTAAAATCGTACAAAAAAAAAGCGATTCATGAGAATCGCCTTACACTGATGTTCGTTCCGATTACCGGAACATCGCCTTCAGACTTCCCCAGGTCCGTTTTACACTGGAGACATTATGGGAAATGGTGATGATGCTCGATATTTCCGCTCCGCCGGAGAAGGAAACACAGTGAATCCTATATTGATAGATACTACCCGTCGATTTGAATGCTGTTCGATCGATGTACTCGTAGTAGGAGTTCGAGCCTTTCTTCCGGACGATACCGATTGTGATGAATTCCCCTGTTGTTCCGCTGCGTCGTTCAATCTTGTATTCTTTTACCAGGGACTCATCCTTGGAACCCCATTGAACGATGACATTGTTACCGTCACTGCGTCCCTGTAACGAGCCTTCGCGGAAAACATCGGCGAAAGAAATCGTTATTGAAGCAATAAGCAATGTAATCAACAATCTCATGATCACTCTGGTTTGGTAATTTGTGCGGAAGGCGGGACTTGAACCCGCACGCCTTTTGGGCGCCACCCCCTCAAGATGGTGTGTCTGCCAATTCCACCACTTCCGCAATGTAGCAAATTCATGAATGAAAGCAAATACTATTTTTGGTACCGAAGGCCGGACTCGAACCGGCACGGAGCTTGCGCCCCTCAGGATTTTAAGTCCTGTGCGTCTACCAATTCCGCCACTCCGGCAGGGAATTTAGAAATTGGTAAATTTAAAAACTGATAAATTGACGATATACAATATTCAAATTACCTAGTTTCTCAATTTAACAATTTTCTGAGGCGCCGATCAGATTCGAACTGATGCATAAAGGTTTTGCAGACCTCTCCCTTACCACTTGGGTACGGCGCCAAACGAAAATCCCGTCCGAAAACTGGGACGGGCTCTTGTGTTTCGAGCGGGAAACGGGACTCGAACCCGCGACATCAACCTTGGCAAGGTTGCGCTCTACCAACTGAGCTACTCCCGCATTATCTCTTTTTTGATCCTTTGAACGACTGTATTACCGAGTTCTTATCTCTAAAACTGATACAAATATACTGAACTGTTCCCCATAAGTCAAGGTTAACAATACTGTTACCGAGAAATTTCGACAATCTCGTACTTCAATATCCCTGCGGGGACTTTAATTTCTGCTATCTCCCCAACTTTTTTTCCCATCAATCCTTTTCCGATGGGTGATGTTGTGGAGATTTTATTCTTCTCAAAATCCGCTTCTTCCGGAGAAACAAGCAAGTATTCAATCTTTTTGGAAGTCTTTTGTTCTTTTACCGTTACTTTGGAGAGAATATACACTTTATCATTCGGCAAATCTTTGCTGTCAATCACTCGCGATTTCGAAAGGGTTTCTTCCAGTTTTGCGATACGATATTCCAGATGGCGCTGTTCTTCCCGTGCCGCATCGTATTCAGCATTTTCGCTTAGGTCACCGTGACCGCGCGCTTCAGCGATCTTGGCAGCCACTGTTTTGCGGCCGTTAATCTTCATGTCGCGCAAGTCTGCTTCCAGCGCGATAAATTTTTCTTTGGTCAAATAAACAACATCACTCATAAAAATCCGACAACTTTGTTTATGGATATGAAAAACAAAAGCCATCGTCCGTAATGGACAATGGCTGATTTTATTATTATCAATGTAGAAGAAAATCCCAGCAGATGCAAGAAATTTTTACTTGCTATCCGCCATAATCAGATGACCGAGCTTATCCCGTTTTGTTTTTAGGTAGCGCTCATTCGAACTTGTTGCCTTTACTTCAATCGATATCCGTTCAACCACTTCAATACCGTACCCCTTCAGTCCAACGATTTTTTTCGGATTGTTCGTGAGTAAACGAACTTTCTTCACGCCGAGGTCGAGTAGTATCTGTGCCGCAAGACTGTAGTCACGAACATCTGCGTGAAAACCAAGCGCCTCATTCGCTTCGACCGTATCTTTCCCTTCATCCTGTAACTTGTATGCCTTCAGTTTGTTCAACAATCCGATTCCTCGTCCCTCCTGCCTCATGTAGAGGATTATACCATTCCCTTCTTTTTCAATGACTGCCATGGAGGTATGCAGTTGTTCGTTGCAATCGCATCGCTGAGAACCAAAGACATCGCCGGTAAGACACTCGGAATGGACACGGACAAGTACGGCCTGCGATGTGTCAATCTTCCCTTTTACGAGCGCGATGTGTTCCTTTGAATCGATTGATGATTGATACAAATGGACATCGAACTTGCCATTCATTGTCGGTAGGAATGTCGAAACTACCTTCTCCACCAGTTTTTCGCGATGACGGCGATACTCCACAAGGTCTTCGATTGATACAATTTTCAGATTAAACTGCTTTGCGATCTTCGTTAATTCAGGAAGCCGTGCCATCGTTCCATCGTCATTCATAATCTCCACCAATGCGCCGGCGGGATATAATCCCGCTAATGTACAAAGATCGACGACTGCTTCCGTATGTCCTGCACGACGAAGAACGCCCCCATCTACAGCGCGAAGCGGGAAGATATGACCTGGCCTACCGAAGTCATTACCCTTCGTCTGTGGATCGGTCAATGCTTTAATCGTTTTTGCGCGATCGGAGGCAGAAACACCGGTCGATGTTCCGTGCAGATAATCGATCGGGACGGTAAAGGGAGTTTCGTGAAGCGAGGTGTTATTCTCCACCATCGGTTCAAGATGGAGTTCGGCCGCCCGCTTTGCAGAGATGGATGCGCAAAGAATTCCGCGTCCATGCTTTACGAAGAAATTCACCGTTTCCGGAGTGATCGATTCGGCAGCCGCTATGAAATCTCCCTCATTTTCCCGGTCCTCATTATCCACCACGATAATGGTCTTCCCGGCGCGAAGATCGGCGATTGCTTCATCAATTGTGTTCAGGCTTGAGCGCATTACTTTGTCATGCTTTCTACTTCACCCTGTTTGTTCACCACGGAAATGGAATTCCGTTCAATTTTCACTTTTACTTTGTCCGCTATTTCAATCAACAGTGTCTTTTCATCCACACCGATAACCTCTCCGTGAATGCCGCCTGCGGTTATGATCTTATCCCCTTTTTTAATCTGGCCCAGCAGCGCTTCGCGTTCTTTCTGCCGTTTTTGTTGCGGACGGATAATCATGAAATAAAAAATACCGATGATCAGTGCAAACATAATGAGCGTACTGTAGATTTCACCGCCGCCCTGCCCTTGCTGTGCTGGTGCCATTGCAAAAATTAAACTAAGCATGTCTATTCCTTCTTCTGTGTGATAGTTGTTGTCTTATGAAATTACATTTGTGATGCCATCATTTCCAGCATTTCTTTCTTCCAGACAAAAAACGTTCCGCCAAGGATATTCTTTCGTGCTTCACGCATCAGCCATAGGTAAAATGCCAGATTGTGGATTGAAGCAAGCTGCAGTGCGAGAATTTCGTCCACCTGAAAAAGATGACGCAGATATCCCCGCGAAAAATTCTTATTTGTATAACTTTCAAAATTACCGTCCAGCGGTGCATCATCCATCTTCCACTTTGCATTCCGCATGTTCAGCCTACCGTACCGAGTAAAGACCATTCCGTTCCGTCCGTTCCGCGTGGGCATCACACAATCGAACATGTCCACTCCGCGCTCGATACTTTCCAACAAATTTTCCGGTGTTCCGACTCCCATCAAATATCGCGGTTTCTCTTTCGGGAGGAATTGCGTGGTAAACTCGGTCATTTCATACATCGTTTCAGCGGGTTCTCCCACCGCCAATCCGCCGATGGCGTAACCCTCGAAATTCAAATCTGTCAGCGCTTTCGCGCTGTCGCTGCGGATATTTTTGAAGACACTTCCCTGCACGATAGCAAACAGCGACTGTTGGTGGCCGTAATACGGCTGAGTATTGTTCAACTCCTGTTGACAGAGTGCTGCCCATTTTACCGTCAACTTGTTCGATTCGCGTGCATATTCCTCATCACATGGATAAGGTGGACATTCATCGAGAACCATCATAATATCAGAACCGATCGCCCGCTGGATTTCTACCACTTTTTGCGGAGTGAAGAAATGTAACGATCCGTCCAAATGGGATTTGAATGTAACACCGTCCTTTGTGATCTTACGAAGTTCCGTTAATGAAAAAACTTGATACCCACCACTGTCCGTCAAAATTGGCCGTTTCCAGTTCATGAACGAATGGAGCCCGCCCATTGCTTTCATCACTTCTATACCGGGTCGAAGATACAGGTGATACGTGTTACCCAGAATGATCTGTGCTCCGAGTTCGACCAATTCACGCTGTTCGACGGCCTTCACCGTCCCTTGCGTCCCCACAGGCATAAAAATCGGCGTCTCGATGACGCCGTGATCTGTTTCCAAAACACCTGCGCGCGCAGATGCATCTGTATGGACGAGGGTAAACTTCACTGTGGAGAAGGTACGAAAATATTGATGCTATTTCAATGAACGTTATTTCTTCTGTTCTTTGTTTTCGATGATCGCCCACATTTCGTCAGTGGTTTTTGCGAGCCGTTCTGCGAGACTGATGAGTATTTTGTTTGCAATATCGGGATGATTGCGGATCACTTCGTCGATACTGCTTTCCACCACCATCACTTCCGAATCTTCCAGTGCCCGCATGGTAGCTGTGCGCGGCCGCGCGAGAAGTCCGCTTAATTCGCCGAAGATCACACCGCGTTCTGCGAACTCGCTCATTTTCATCTCCCCCTTAAACACTCCCACCCGGCCTTTTACCAGTACATACCAATCAAAGGAAAGATCACCTTCTTTACTGATAATCTCATCTTTTTTAAAAACTCTTTTCTTTTGTTGTAATGCCATACGTTCCTCGCGTGGTCTATGGTGACAGCCGGGCAATTGACCAGACCGCATCGTTCTGTTTTTTATATGCGATCCTGTCGTGCAATCTGCTTGCGCGGCCCTGCCAGAATTCAAATTCATCCGGCTTGACTCTGTAACCGCCCCATTGCGGTGGCAACGGTATCTGACCGTTTTTAAACTTTTCCAACATTTCTCCAAACGCTTTTTCCAGCAGGGCACGTGCCGAGATAGTGCTGCTCTGTTGTGATGCCCAGGCGCCTAATTGTGAATCGATCGGCCGCGTTCGGAAATATTCAAAAGATTCGGCAGCAGAGATCTTTTCCACCTTCCCGGTGATCCGGACCTGTCGTTCCAACGGTTCCCAAAAGAATAATAATGCCGCTTGAGGATTCTCTTTCAGGTCTTTTCCTTTTGAGCTTTCGTAGTTTGTAAAAAAAACAAAACCTTTTTCATCGAACTGTTTTAACAATACCATTCGTGCGGAGGGGCGGCCGGCTGTATTTGCCGTTGCGATTGTCATCGCGTTTACTTCGGCGATCTCTGACCGGACAGCTTCTTTGAACCATTTATCGAATTGTTCAAATGGATTCGGATCGACATCGTGTTCGTCCAATGTCCCTTTTTTATATTCCGTCCGAATATCTACTATGGAGAGTTTGCTTTGCATTGCCGTCAAATATAGCAAAAAATTGCTTACTGCAGAAGAAAAGAAAAATCCCCAAAGCCGGAAACTCTTCGGGGATCGTTTGCAATGTATTTTATAGTTTACCTGCTCTTATCCGGGAACGGCGGGGGATTTGGGATACGATACTTGAAGTTCTTCATTTCTTCTTTGATCACTTCAATCGCCTTTTGCAGTTGTTCATCGATACCGTCAAACTCTTTTGCTGGATCGTTGTCGACCACGATGTCCGGATCAACGCCGTACCCTTCCATGATCCATTCCTTGCCGTCATTGTCGTACCGCGAGAATTCCGGTCGGTTCATGAAACCGCCGTCGACGATAGGAAGACTGCCGCGGATACCAACAACACCGCCCCACGACCGTTTGCCGATCAGTTTGCCGAGATTATATTTCCGGAACCGGTATGGGAAGATATCTCCGTCCGATGCAGAGAATTCATCCAACAACAACACTTTCGGACCGAGATGCATTCCTCCGGGATTGGTGGAAGGCACACCATTCCGCTGATACCCGATCATCGAGAGTTCACGGCTGAGACGTTCCGTAATCATCGGCGAAACGTTACCGCCGCCGTTGCCGCGGTCATCAATAATGAGTGCTTCCTTGCGAAGTTGCGGATAGAAGTGTTTCACAAACTCGTTCAAACCGTTCACACCCATGTCCGGAATGTGAATGTAGCCAACCTTGTCGCCAGTCGCTTTCGAAACTGTTTCGATATTCTTTTGCACCCAGTTATAGTAATACAACGGTGCCTCATTACCGATCGGGATGATAACCGTTTCACGGCTTCCGGATTCCTTCGCTGATGAATTCACTTTCAATTTAACCTGTTTCCCGACCGTTCCGACAAACGCTTCAAAAAGATCGTTCATTGTATCCGTCGGTTTGCCGTTTACTGCTATGATGTAATCATTTTCTTTAACATCAACGCCGATCTCCGTTAATGGCGACCGAAGTGCGGGATCCCAATTTTGACCTTTCAAGATCTTCGTGATGCGGTAATATTTCGACGAAGGATCGCGCTCTACTTTCGCTCCAAGAAGACCGAGTTTGATCCGTTCTGCTTTCGGATAATCACCTCCGCCCACATAGGCGTGGCCGATATTGAGTTCTGAGATCATTTCGCCGATCACATACGAAAGGTCCACGCGATGGTTCACGTACGGCAATAATTGGGAATAATTCTCTTTCATCTTTTTCCAATCCACACCGTGCATTGTTGGTGTCCAGAAAAAGTCCCGCATTTGTCTCCACGATTCATTGAAGATTTGCGTCCATTCTTCGCGCCTGTTCAGATTCATTTTCATATCGGAAAGATTCAGTTTTTCCTTCGGATCGATCTTTCCAGACGGCAGATCGATAATGGAATAGGAACCGTCCATCCCGACGAGCATTTTCTTCATATCGGTAGAAATCTCATACCCATTCACGTCGCCCAATTCGGTTTCCTTCTGCTTATCAAGTTCATACAAAAACAGTTTTGCTTTTCCGTCTTTGCTTCCCTGACGCTGATAATACACCTTGTCCCCGATAACGTTCAGATTCCGATAATTCGCTGCTGAGACCGGCAGCGACGCGATGCGCTGCACCAACCCATCCACATCTACTTTCACAACAACAGTCTTTGCTTCATCCTTCTTCTTATCGTCGGATTTTCCCTTGTTGTCGGATTTTTTCTCGTCTTCCTTGATCTTCACTTCGTCGCTTTTCGGTTCGAACGGAGATTTTGTCTCTTTTGCCAGCGTGATGAAATAGATTTTGGACATATCCAGATACGCATGATTCCATTCCGTTTGACTGTAAATGGGGCTGAACGAACGATCGGAAATGAAGAAGAGAAATTTTCCGTCCGAACTGAAGACCGGTGAACCAGACTCGAACCATCCGTCCGTTACATCCACTGATTCTTTCCTGTCGATAGAATAGAGTTTGATTTTTGTCATCACATCTTCTTCCGGATTCGAATAGGTAATCCATTTCGAATCAGGTGACCAAGAATAGTCAGTATATTCCCACACCTTCGATTCTGCCACCAGCGTCACCGATTTTGATTCCACATCAACGTACTGCAGACGCTGCGCTCGGTCTGACCAGAGCAGTTTCTTACTGTCCGGCGACCAGATAGGTTGATATTTATAATTGCTGGAATTTTTTGTGACCTGTACCGGTTCACCCAAGCCATCCTGCGGACGGAGCCAGATCTCGTCTTCACCGGTCACGTCGGAGACATATGATATCCACTTTCCATCCGGGGACCATTTAGAATTGCGCTCATGCACTCCGGAAGTATTGGTCAGATTGCGCGTATTCCCATATTTCGCTGGAACCGTGAAAAGCTCGCCTCGGGCACCGAACAACGCCCGATTGCCGTCCGGCGAGATCTCGAAATTAGATACGTTCTTACTAACATCTATGATACCACCCCTGCCGCCGTCCAAATCATCATTGATACGGATTTCCACTTTGGCAGATTGTCCTGTGGCAAGATCGAATCGATAAATAAAACCGCCATTTTCAAAAACGATTGCATCATTTCCGAGTGACGGAAATTTAACATCAAAATCCGAGAACGTTGTTTGTTGTTTCGTTTCTTTCGAAACAAGGTTATACGAATAGAGGTTCAATCGTTTCACACCGTTGCTTTCGCGATCTGAAATGAAATAGATTTTATTCCCTGCCCACATTGGGAAAATATCCTGCGCGGAATTGTTGGTGATATTTTCAGTTTTCCGTGTTGCAAAATCATAAATCCATATATCATCAGCCTGGCCTCCGCGATACCGTTTCCAGGTGCGGAATTCACGGAAGATGCGGTTGTATGCTAATTTTTTCCCGTCGGGCGAAAATGAATTCCAGCCGCCGCGCGGCAGCGGCAGTTGGTTTGGGATACCGCCATCAATAGAAGCATAATAGAGTTGTCCCTTCCAATCATTGAATTCGATTCTGCGGGAACGATAAATGACAGTCGAATTATCTTTCCATGACATAACAATATTGTTCGGACCCATTCTGTCCGACACATCATCCCGGTCCAATGTTGCCGTATAGGTCAAACGTCGTGGACTGCCTCCCTCTGCGGGTATTACAAATACTTCCGTGTTACCGTCATATTGACCAGTGAATGCGATATTTTTCCCGTCCGGAGAAAATCGCGCAAACATTTCCATTCCGACATCGCTCGTAATCTTCCGGGCAACGCCTCCCTGTGATGAAACAGTATACAGATCTCCAGCATAGGTGAAGACGAGTTTTTCTCCATGGACTGCCGGGAAACGCAGCAGTCTCGATTCTTGCGAAAAGAGCAGCCCGCTGATGATACCGATACAAAAAACTATTTTTTTCATTGAAACCTCATTCGTGAAGTTTGGTTATTGATTGGTGTTAATTGATGGTGTTGATGAATTCTTTATCACTTAGACTTTCGTTCCGCTGTTCCCCCTTTTTCTGAATCTATTTTTACCGTGTATGAACTTCCCCCTTCAACGATCCACCGAACGGCAACGGTTCCCAAACCAGGTATATTCTCAACATTCAGACGGCCGGGTGTGACTTTCTGTTCTTTCATATTCCCGAGAAAACGATTTTCCAGAATACCCCCGGCAATCACCTTCCCGCCTGACAGCGATACCCAATCCGGACGGGTGATCTGATGCTTCACATCCTGGAATGTATGTGTCGGTATTACCCGCTCATTAGAAATGATCGCGGTAACTTCCTTTAATCCGCCCGGCAAGTTTTTGACGATAATGGAATCAACGGCAACCTTCGGTGTATGGAAAAGATGAAAAAGCGTAAACGCCATATTGCGGTGACACATATCTTCGATCATAAACGACGGTGCGGTTCTTGTCCACTGTTTTTTGATACCGCCGATTTCTATTTCGCCATACTGAGGATGCTGATACTTTTTCCACGGAACGATTCCTTCCCGGAAAAGCAGCAGCCGGTCGAATCGGTACAGGTCCTGACTGGAAACATCGCGTGTCGAGTCCATCGGTCTGCGGAAATAATCGAATTCACTCCACAGTTCATTCGTGAACGACAGAATTCCGCGTCCGCCGTAGAACCATTCCACTTCACCTCCATAGACAGTATAGAGGTCTTTCCAAATAATCATGTATTTGTATCCGGGAAGCTGTTGTTCACCCAGCTCTCCAAGAAAATTATAGGTTTGAACATCCTGCCGGCTGTACGATCCTTCATCCGTTTTCGATCCGGGACCCCTGAGAATCATTCCGCCGTTGTTATGGAATGACTGTGCCGCGGCAATGTTCGTATGCTGCAAGAAAAAGTTGCGAATAGACCGGTTCTCAGGAAATGTAAACGGAAACCGATCGGATCCACTTTGAATATAGCGCGGCGCCCAATTCCACGCCCAATCCCGATTCGGATCGTAGAATCCCGGATTATCTTCATTGACAGAACCGTCTCCATCATTATCGATCCCTTCCCAGCCGAGAAGTGTATAATTTCCTTTTTCGCCGCTGTTCGTCTGCACCATCAGGCGGGAATCGCTGGGATCCACGTTCCAGCGACCATTCGGGTCCTTGATTCGCATGAAGACAACATTACCGTCGCCGTCTAGATCATCGTATCCATCCTCATCAAACTCGCCGTCACCATCGTCGTCCCGTTGTGCCATGCCGCTTCGTGGGGAATGCGGATTATTCGCCTTATAGATGAAGTAATCGCGAGCATCGGGATTTATCGTAGGGACGACATAGAGTGTTTTTTCGTCCAGTAAGTTTTTGATCCACTCAACTTCATCGTACAATTCCGTCACGTACCAGGCAGTATACAGAACAACTTCGGCTCCCTGAATTTCGTTGGAGTGAATATTCCCGTCAATATACATAGCAGGCTTTTTGTTCGGATCGCCGTTTTTAAAATTCGAGATGGTCATCTGCCACATCTCTTTTCCTTCCACCGATTTTCCTATGCTTTTTACTTTCACTAATTGCGGATAAGCTTTTTCAATCCGTTTCATGATTTCATACAACTGTTTTGTATCGTAATATCGGTTCCAGGCTACTTCGACTTTGGGATTGTTCGGTGCCCCCATAGCTTTCAATGCACTGGGGGTAAACTCTTTCGACTGCTGTGCAAAAAGGATCGATGAGAACATCAATGACAATAAAAACTTTTTCATCAAAAACTCCCTGATCATTGTAAGTCAATTTTTAATTCCGACATTCCGGCGATAGGACTGTCGGCAGATACGGTAACAGAACCATGGCCGACGATAATCCACGAAACTGTTTTGAATCCGCCGCTGCCTTTTATTGGATTCAGCACTTGTTTCGCTTTACCGCTCGTGACCACGTTCTTATTGCCCGCATTCAGCGTTACACGAACATTCCGTATCCATCGTGTTTTTTGCGCTATTCCGCTGTTCGTCGGCAGGTATCCATTATTTACAACATCCACGGAAACACGAAAGACATTCTCCCCGATTTTTTCCACCTTGTGGTTTTCGACGGAAAGAGACGGAAGCAATGACGGAAGAACTGTGAGAAAATTCACATAAGGAACTGCAACAGCATTCAAACTTTCTGCCGGAGGATTAGTTAACCGAAACGGTTTGATTCCGCCAATCTCAACCGTTTGTCCGGGAAAATCGGGATGAGAAAACACTTTCCACGAGACAGCAACATCGCTTGCACCGATCGCATCATACCATTTCAACGTCTTCATCTGTGGATCTTCAGTCTTGTCCTTCTCTTCCTTCTTTCCTTCACCCGTTTTTATCGTTGTATCTTTTATTGCTGCAGTGTCTTTCACTTTTGGGATTTCACCCGGCCACCAGGGACGGACTGCAAACGACCATCGGCCCGAATGATAATATCCCCATTCACTGAATGCGCCTTCGCCTTTCACCGGCTTTGGTGCATCTTTCAGTTTGGTGATCTCTCCGAATTTTTTGCTGATGAAGGAGTAATAATCCTCATCGTCTTTCAAGACAGAAGAAATTACCGATGATTCGCCTTTAGGAGGTTCGTTCTTCCATGCCGTGGTAAGATTGTCGTTGGAGGAAAATGTAAAGAGCATTGCAATGTTTGGACGATCGAATACAAAATTCGCCAGCGCTCTTGTCGCATCTTCCGAAATTTGGTGTACACCGCTGTTCTTACCGAAAAATTGATAGTTATAAGTGAAGTTTCGGTTGAAGTCCGTTCCACCGGCAGGATCTTCATTCCACTCTTCATCCTTATCGTTGTCGAAACCTTCACTGAGCAATCGGTATTTTCCCTTTTCGCCTTTTCCCGGATCCGCTTTCTTCATCAGTCGTGCATCATCGGGATTGATGACCCATTCTCCTCTCGGATCTTCGATCCGCATCCACGAAATAATTCCATCTTTATTGACATCATCGACATCATCCTCATCCACCAGCGCATCGCGGTCATCGTCCATTGGAGAATAATCCGATTCGCGCTCCGTCAATGGAACAGTAAAATAGGATTCGCTGGCATCAGGATTAGCCCTCGGCACAACATAGACCGTCGTATTATCCAGTAACCTGGTTATACTATCCACCTTGCCGTAACTGGAAGCAAGATGTTGAATATAGCGTAAAGCATGTTCCGTCCCTGCCAATGATGCTGCTTCAATTCCACCCACGACGAGAATTGCTTTGTGGTTTTGAGGTTCCTTCTTCCCAATCGTTACGACCCATAGATCATTCCCCTTTACGGTTCTGGAAATTGACTCTATAGAGATTAATGAAGAATACTGTTTGGCGAATTGTTTCAGGGCTGAAGTGACTTCGTCGTTACTGTGGTATTTGGACGGAAGTTGGGCAAAAAGAGTGCTGAAGATGTAACAGATGAAGAAAGCGACTTTTTTCATTGAATTCCTTCCGTTGTGGTAATGGCGGTGCTTAGACAATTGTATTTAGGGAAATGATAGTCTGTTTTCAAGTGATAATTGTAAATTTAATTTCTCTGCGAATTTTTACTCCTTCTTTGTCCAACTAAAAAATGTCGATGCGAAAACCAATCACAAATCATTATTTGACTGCACACTTGCACTTCACTGTGAAGAACGATATTTTGCGGCGGTATTCCAACGGCAGATAAAACGCCGATATCTTCATCCATTTCCAGGGAGGTACATATGAAAAAAGTACTATTCGGTTCCGCCGCAGTGTTTGTTGCGATGAGTATCATGGATTATTTGATTCATGGAGTCCTGCTTGCTGCTGCCTACGAAGAGACAAAAAACCTGTGGCGTCCTGATATGGAGTCTCTCATGTGGATTTTCACCGTGATTTCGCTGATCGGGTCTTTTTTCTTTTCATTCATCTTTTCAAAGGGATATGAAGGAAACGGCGTGGCGGAAGGAGCCCGATACGGATTATACATTGGAATTTGGATGAGCCTCGGTATGGCGTACGGAACGTACGGAATGATTGCCATCCCCTATTCGATGGCTATACAATGGTTCCTTTATGGCGTTTTGGAATATCTCATCGGCGGAATTATTCTTGCACTGGTATTCGGGAAAAAAGAGGCAGCGCCGGCGGCGTGAAATGCCTCGAAAACCTTGTCAAGGTTTGGTAAGAGTTTTTTCAATGCCTTGACAAGGTATTTTATAGCGGAATATTGCCGTGCTTCTTTTTTGGATTTTTATCCACTTTCGTTTCGAGCATTTCCAATGCGCGAATGATTCGGGGACGCGTTTCGTCCGGTAGAATGACATCGTCAATGTATCCTCTTTCCGCAGCATTATAAGGATTTGCAAACATGTCGGTGTATTCCTGAACCTTCTGTGCCAGCGCTGACTCTCTATCCTTCGCTTTATCAATATCCTTTTTAAAGATAATCTCTACTGCGCCTTTCGGCCCCATCACTGCAATCTCGGCGGAAGGCCATGCAAAGTTGATGTCACCGCGGATGTGCTTTGAGTTCATCACATCATAAGCGCCGCCGTACGCTTTTCGAGTAATGACGGTAATCTTTGGAACAGTCGCTTCACAATACGCATACAACAATTTCGCCCCGTGTTTTATGATGCCGTGCCATTCCTGGTCTGTTCCCGGCAAAAATCCCGGTACATCCTCGAACGTAATGAGCGGAATGTTGAATGCGTCGCAGAAGCGGATGAAGCGTGCCGCCTTGATGGATGCTTCTATGTCCAGCACGCCGGCAAGTACTGCAGGCTGATTTGCGACAATGCCAACGGACATCCCATTCATCCGTGCAAATCCGACGATAATATTTTGTGCATATTCCTGATGCACTTCCAGGAAATCTCTATCATCTATGACGGAGTGAATCACATCCTTCATGTCATATGGTTTTGTAGAAGTGTCGGGAATGATCGAATTGAGCGCGGCATCTTTCCTGTCGATAGGATCGGAGCAAACCGACTGCGGCGGATCATCGACATTGTTCTGCGGCAGGAATGAAAGCAGTTTTTTGATATGATCGATGCATTCAATCTCGCTTTCGCATGCAAAATGAGCTACTCCGCTTTTCGACGCATGTGTCATAGCGCCGCCGAGATCTTCGCTTGTAACCTCTTCGTGAGTCACCGTCTTTACCACGTTCGGACCGGTAACGAACATATAACTGGTATTCTTCACCATCAGCACGAAATCAGTGATCGCGGGCGAATAGACTGCGCCGCCGGCACACGGTCCCATGATCGCTGAGATCTGTGGAATTACTCCTGAAGCGAGAGTGTTGCGAAGAAATATGTCCGCATATCCTCCAAGAGAAACGACCCCCTCCTGAATTCTGGCTCCGCCCGAATCGTTCAACCCAATCACCGGAATTCCGACTTTCATCGCCATGTCCATGATCTTGCAAATTTTCTCCGCGTGTGCTTCCGAAAGCGAACCGCCGAAGACCGTGAAATCCTGACTGTAGACGAACACTTCGCGGCCATTGATTTTCCCATGCCCGGTGACCACACCGTCCCCAAGGTATTTCTGTTTTTCCAGTCCGAATGCTGACGAACGGTGAGTTACCAGCATACCGATCTCTTCGAAGGAACCATCATCAATCAGTAATCCGATTCGCTCTCGAGCGGTCAGTTTCCCTTTTTTATGCTGATCAGCAATACGTGCTTCTCCACCGCCGAGGAGCGCTTCCTCTTTTTTTTGTTTTAATTGTTCAATCTTATTTTTCATACTATTCAGGAAAAGAAAAGAAGGACTGTTACTACCACAAATAGGGTGAGCGACAGGAAAAAAATAATTGCATGGCTTAGTGATAATAATAAGAATTTTATACCAGTTTTCCAGGCGGATTGATGATATGCATTTTTCAGTCCTGCATAGAGATACACGGGAATTGAAAGCATTATGATATTCCCATATAGATGCGTCCCCTTTGGCATGACCATTTCGAAGAGAGTATCAATCAACAGAATAAAGAAAATAAATGAATGGAAATAGAACGAGAATACCAAATGGCGTATGTAAAGAATTTTCAACCGAATATACACCAGTTTCAGCAGCAACGCGAAGACAGGCAGTAACAGGAAAACAATCTTTGGTAAATGCTCTTTAACCTTATTAAAAAATTCTTCCGGATCATTTCTGGTTGATCGGAATCCTTCAAGGAATCGTCTCCCGAAAAGTTTCTCCACTTTCGCTGTATCAGCAATTGTAAAAACAACGTTTGATCTCCTGCTCCGAAGCGATACTGCCGATGAATCGCCGTTGATCACGGTAATCGACGAATCCATATTTGCAAATTCACTCCGAAGTTCTTTTTTTGATTCGGAAAGTGACAGGGAATCAACGAAGAAAAATAGAAAACTAATGAAGAGATAGAATTTAAAGGGGGAAAGATACTTCTTCCGTTTTCCCGAAAGATATTCAGCCGTCAAACGGCCGGGTTCCAACAATAAAGACCTGAACGTGCGAAACATCCGTTGATCGAAGGACGGAATGACTTCAATAAACTCACCTGCGAGCTCTTTCACCGGAATGTAAAGGTCTTTGTCCCTCTGTCCACATGCGGAACAATACTCCCCATGCAATTCGATGCCGCAATTCTTGCAATATCGCAGTTCAGTCGTCATAATTTTTCAGTGGGTTAATGTAGAAGGAAAAAAGTTGAATTGCACTGATAATCCACAAACATCTTCGCAAACAGTAGTTATTGACACAGACTCGATGCCTTCACAATGTGATCCTTCGGATCGTCAGATGGATTAAAGGTTCGACTCGTCCCTTCGGGGCTGGCTCACCATGACTCCGAAAGAAAATGAGACTCTCCCCAGTGCCAATGATCATTGAATTTCACTTCATTTTTTTTTACTTTAACCTTGTCGTTAACGTAAAGGTTGACAGTGTATAAAATCGGTGAAATTGCGAAACAAGCAGGGGTCACTCCTCGAACGTTGCGGTACTATGAACAACGCGGGCTGATTACACCTTCCCAAGTCAGTACCGCCGGATATCGCTACTACGATGATGATACGCTTGCCATTCTTACCCGCATCAGAAATCTGAAACACGTCGGCCTTACGCTTGAAGAGATTAAAGACGTGATTGGATTATACTTTACACTCAAAAAACCATTAGAAGCAAAAGAAAAGACGCTGGTATATTTGGACAGTCATTTGAACGAGATTAACAGTAAAATATCGATGCTGCAAAAAGCAAAACTGGAATTGAAGGAACAGATACAATTAACACAACAAAGATTATCCCAATTAGGAGTGAAAGGGCAAAAAAACGGTGGACCTAAAAATTAAGGATGTCGCGGAATTCTTAGTCCTGTCCGAAAAAGAGATCGTGAATCTGGTGAAATCAAAGGAGATCCCTCATCAGGTGATTCAGGACAGAGTCGTGTTCAACAAAGATAAAGTGATTGAATGGGCATTGGGAAGAAACATGCCGCTCAATATTTCCGGCAGCCGCCATTTTGTGGAATACCAGATTAAAAGTTTGCTGCCGTTACTGGATGTACAATCCATTTTCTACAATTGCGATTTCACGGAATCACACTACATCGAGCAAATGACGAATCTTGCATTGTTCGATGCTTCGGTGGATAAGGATGTTGTTGTCCAACTACTGAAGAGCCGGGAACAACTGATGTCCACTGCTATCGGTAACGGTATCAGCCTTCCTCATCCGAGAATCCCGCTGGTGATCGGACGAGACAAACCGCTGGTGCATTTCTTCTTCCCGAAAAAAGCTCTATCACTGAACTCTCTTGATGGGAAACCGGTGCATACGCTGATACTGATAATTTCGCAGACGATCAAACAACATTTAAGCCTTCTTGCGCACGTCAGTTATCTTCTCATAAAAAAAGAGATATGCCAGGCACTGGAACAGCGCGCCGCGTATCAGGATCTAATTTCCATCATCGCTACGTTTGAGGAACAGCATAAACGATGATCGAGTTTTTTTTTATTGACGGTTTCATCTTGGTCCTTTCCCTTGTTGCTGCAGCGGTGACTCACAATCAACTGTTGCTGAACCGCGTAGTGCATGGGTCGATCATAACTGCGATGTCGTTCGGTCTTGTATTTACCATCCTGGCATTTGTCCAAACGGTTCCATTCGATGTCCCATTGTTTATCCACCCGGGATTCGGGACAATCGCATTGCATTTCGATCCTCTCTCCCTCTTTTTTCTCGGTATCATCCAAATCGGCGGTATCATCGTTTCTATTAATGGCATCGGTGAATTGACACCGCATGCGTACCACCGATCATTGAAACCGACAATTGTCGCAACGGTACTGCTGTTCTTTTCCATGCAGTTGGTTGTTGTTGCCGGACATGCGTTTCTCTTCCTGACCGCGTGGGAGATTATGGCGCTTTCCGGGTATCTTTCAATCCTTCTTGAACGGGAAAAGAATGAAGTGCAAAGAGGAAGCCTGATCTTCTTTGTGGCAACACATATCGGGACTCTTTTCCTCTATATAATGTTCATTCTTCTACATTGGCAGACAGGAAGCTGGGAATTTGCACATTTCTCCATACCCGCCGCTCTCCCCGCCGTGATTTCAACGGTATTTTGGACAGGATTCATCGGCTTTGGAATGAAAGCCGGATTCATGCCGTTCCATTTTTGGAAACCAGAAGCATATCCTGTTGCTCCAACACATATTTCGGCAGCATTATCCGCTATTATGCCAAAGACAGGGATCTACGGACTGATCCGATTGATCACTTGGATTCAGCCAACAGATCATTTTTATGCCTCAGCACTGCTCGCCGTATCAGGTGGAACAGCAGTAATGGGAATTTGGAATGCGTTAACGCAAAAGGACCTGAAGCGGATGCTCGCCTATTCCTCTGTGGAAAACATAGGGATCATTGGACTATCTCTTTCCGTTTCAATGTTCGGCATAGCATATCAACAACCGTTCGTTACATTTCTCGGATTATCCGGAGCATTGTTCCAAACACTCAATCATTTCGTTTTCAAATCACTATTATTTATGAGTGCAGGAACGATCCAACGATATTTTCATCACCGCAACATGGAAAAGATGGGCGGACTAATGAAATCAGCACCACTTTTCGGCGGAATAGTTTTGACAGGATCGCTCGCAATCTCCGGACTTCCTCCGCTCAATGGATTTGCTTCCGAATTCTTAATCTTCAGCAGTTTTTTTGAAGCGTCCAATGTTTTACATGGATACTTCCCATTCTTCATGCTTATTGCCGCTGTCATTCTTGCATTCGTCGGTGGATTGGCAGTCGTCGCATTTTCTAAAACATTCTCTATGATCTTTCTTGGCAGAGAAAAATCCATGCCACTACAACCGCTGCGCATGAATTCAGCAGAATTGATCTCTCTTCTTTCGTTGACCGCTATCGTTGTTCTCTTGGGAATCTTTCCCGAATGGATCGTCGGAATGAGTGTCACAATATTTTCCGGACTCTTTCCAACAAGTCATATTCAAACTATGAGTACATCTGTGGAAACAGTGCACACCGTCGGACTGACTGCCTTCGGTGTTCTGTTAATCATCTCTTTGTTGATGGTCTGGAAGAACAAAATAATCGTCCGTAATTCATCGCGCACCAGTTTGCCATGGGGATGCGGTTATCCCGGACAGTCCGTGAGAATGCAATATACAGGAACCTCCTTTTCCGATACGATAGTCAACATTGCCGGTAAGGCATTGACCGCAGAGAATGAGGTCAGCATTTCGCATGTCATATTCCCATTGCCCAGCAGATTCAGAACCAATGTGCAGGATTTCATCCTTTTTAAGATCGTGAAGCCGTGCATGACGGGTCTGGCCTGGTTTACGGATCGTTTTAAATGGCTCCAGTCAAGTCAAATACAGATTTATGTCACGTTTTCCATTGTTGTTCTAATATTCTATTTATATTTGGCATTTTATTTATAACAGTTTGCATCGGCACGCGCTTTTCTTTTACGAAAGCCGTTCTTCCTCATACTATAGGACGTTTTGTGGATGTTTTATTTACAATAGGATGTAGTCTCCTTCTGATCGGTGCAGTGGGTGCATTGTTCATCCGTCCTCTTAAACGGGCGCTGACGATTTATGTGGTGATCCTTATTGCAGGACTGTCGCTAAACTTCTCTTTCGCGTTAATTCAAATCCTGTCGCTCCCGACTATCACACCGGTGTTTTCGCTGTTCCCTTCAATCTCTATTTTCTTTCAAGCAGACGGACTGGCCCTTTTTTTTCTGCTGGTTATTACTGTATCAGCCATACCGACGGTGTTAGCGTCATATTCATATCTTCTGTCGTATCTTCATAAAGAGTCAGCTGTCCGTGCTTTTTGCGCCGCATTCGCGGTGATGTTTCTCGCAACACAATTATTGGTTCTGTCAACACACGCAATTGCATTCCTCGTCCTGTGGGAAATGATGACACTCACAGCGTATCTGGGAATGCTTCTGGACAAAGAGAAAGAAGAAGTGCAGCATGGAAGCCTCATTTATTTTGTAACAACACATGTTGCAACATTTTTTCTCTACATCTTTTTCTTTCTTCTGCATGAGCATTCCGGCAGCTGGATGTTCAGCAGTTTTCATATCACACCGGAGAGCGGCGCGGTCTTCTATATCGTCTGTCTATTCGGTTTGATGGGATTCGGCATTAAAGCAGGCTTTATGCCGTTCCATTTCTGGCTGCCGATGGCTCATCCCATAGCGCCAACAATTCTGAGTGCTTTTCTTTCCGGGGTAATTCTGAAAACCGGTATATACGGAATTTTCCGAATCGTTGAATTCTGTTCACCGCTTTCAGCATGGATCGGACTGGGCATGATCGGGATCGGAATATTCACCGGCATCTTCGGTATTTGGAATGCACTTGCTCAAACGGATATCAAACGGATGCTCGCTTATTCCTCCATCGAAAATGTCGGCATTATCGGAATCGGGATTGGCCTCGGCGTAATCGGCGTCGCGTATTCCGTTCAATCACTTGTCTGGCTTGGATTTGGCGGTGCACTTTTTCACACATTCAATCATGCCATCTTTAAGAGTTTACTTTTCCTCGGATCCGGTGTTATCTACAGGAATTATCATACGCGGCGTATCGATCTGATGGGAGGAATCGTCCACCGGGCGCCTTGGTTCACCGGCTTATTCCTTATCGGATCCATCGCTATCTGCGGCATTCCCCCGCTCAACGGTTTCATGTCCGAATTTTTGATCTATAAAGGATTTCTGGAATCCGCTTCAGTCCTCGGCAAATATTTTCCGCTCTTCATGTTGTTAATGTCGGTAGGATTAGCCTTTGTCGGCGGATTAGCACTGGCAGCATTCACGAAAGTCAACGGGGTGATGTTCCTGGGTTCGGCGCGGACTGACCGCGTTACCTTTACTGTTTCAGCAACCGAATACATTGCATTGGGTATCCTGGCGTTTTTCTGCATTCTATTCGGTGTTTTCCCACAATCGTTGCTGAACACTATCTCTTCGGTGATCGCATTTAATCATTGGGGAATCCGCATTCAACCGTACGCTATGTTTGCGCAATGGGATGTGATGTCACTGGTCTTTCTGAGTGTGCTGGTCACCGTTGTGATTTTAATCGGATGGAAGAAATTGAGCATGCAGCAGCGAATCGCCCGGGCATGGGGTTGCGGTTATGAATTCCCAACTTCCCGAATGCAATATTCCGGCACTTCATTTTCAGATGAGATGGTGACAATCGCCAGCACAGCGCTGAATGTTGAAAAAGAGATCACACTTCCCATATATTCGTTCCCGCAGCCGTCAACATTTCGAACCACTACCCGGGATTTTGTTCTGTACAAAATTATTTCCCCTTTGATGACTGCATTTCATTGGACGACCGGCAGATTCACATGGCTGCAAGCCGGAAAGATTCAGGTCTATATCAGTTTTTCGATTGCAGTGCTGTTGTTCTATTTACTACTTTCGATATTTATTTAATGGAAAAGAATTTCATGAGTCATTTACTCCAATAATCGTGGACTATTTCTTCATCATAGGATGCGTTCTCTTTTTTGCCGGTTCGATAATCGCAGTAACCGTACGACCGATACTGCGGGCATTATCAATATACACTGCTGTTCTCATTGTGGGATTGTCCTTAATGCTCATTTTTGCCGTCAATCGCATTCTTATACTTCCGAAAATACTTTCGGTTATTTCTGATATACCACAATGGGAGAAGTTTTTCCGTGCTGACGGACTCGGGCTGTATTTCTTGCTTGTTATCGCAACAGTCTCAATTCCGATCGTTCTCTCCACCCGAACGTACATTCAGCGTTATTTGCAACGGGGTATGCCGGTCCGTGCTTACCTTGCAATCTTTTCGATGCTGCTGCTGTCGACGCAATTGCTGGTTCTCGCAAATCATGCAATTGCCTTTCTCATCTTCTGGGAATTGATGACGTTGATGGCCTATCTTGGAATGCTGTTGGAGAAGGAAAAACCGGAAGTCCAAAAAGGGAGTTTCATATATTTCTGTACGACCCACGCCGCCACATTCGTGTTGTACATATTTTTTTTCATCCTCCAACGGCATTCGGGGAGTTGGTATTTTACCGATTTTCACTTTACTACAGACAATGGTTGGATGTTCTATATTGCATGCCTGTTCGGGTTTACAGCCTTCGGGATTAAAGCGGGATTTATGCCGTTCCATTTCTGGCTGCCGTGGGCTCATCCCATCGCACCGACAGTACTGAGCGCTTTCCTCTCCGGTATTGTGATCAAGACAGGGATCTATGGGATATTTCGACTGATAGAATTTTGTTCCCCTCTTCCTGCGTGGATGGGTCTGATGATTCTTGCAGCGAGCCTCTTCAGTGCTATCTTCGGAGTATGGTACGCGCTGGCGCAACACGATATCAAAAAACTACTCGCTTATCATTCCATCGAGAATATCGGAATCATCGGTATCGGCATCGGTTTGGGTGTTATCGGCATATCCTATTCTGCGCAATCGTTGATTTGGCTCGGATTCGGAGGTGCACTTTTCCATACGTTTAACCATGCAATCTTTAAAAGTTTACTTTTCCTCGGCACCGGGACTATTTATCAAAATTATCATACGCGAGATATTGAATTAATGGGCGGCATTGTCCATCGCGCACCGTTCTTCGTTGCCCTTTTTCTGACGGGGTCCATCGCTATCAGCGGTATTCCTCCGTTGAATGGTTTCATGTCCGAATTTTTGATCTACAAAGGATTTTTTGAAACAGCGTCGCTCCTCGGTGAATATTTTCCTCTTTTTATGTTGTTGATGTCTGTTGGTTTGGCATTCGTCGGAGGATTAGCGTTGGCGTGTTTCACAAAGATCAATAGTGTGATGTTCCTTGGTACGGCACGGAAAGGAAATCATCAGTTCAACGTTTCAGTTACAGACTATCTCTCCCTGGGTATGCTCGCAATACTGTGCATCCTGTTCGGAGTGTATCCACAATCGGTTCTTGGAGTGATTTCTACCGTCATTACCTATAATCGCTGGGGGATAATTGTCCAACCGTTCTCCATGTTCGCTCAATGGGACGTAATCACTCTGGTGTTTGCCAGCGTTTTGGTTACCATCGGTTCCATCATCGTCTGGAAAAAAGTGAACGCCTGGCAGCGCGTCGCTCCCGCCTGGGGATGCGGATATCCGCTGCAGACTGCCCGGATGCAGTACACCGCTTCGTCTTACGCTGATGAGATCAACAATATCGCTTCTGCAATGCTGCATCGGGAAAAGCATGTTGTACCGCCAAGATCGATTTTCCCTGTCCGGTCGCACTTTAGTTCACATGCACAGGATTTTTCTGACGTAAAGTTCGTTGCGCCGTTATACTCTTACATTCTTTCAAAAATTAATACAGTAGAATTTTTAAGCCGGACCGATATCCGGTACTATATCTTATATATGTTAATTGTCGTACTACTGTACGGCGGGATTGCAATCGTATGGACATACTTCTAAGTTTTCAGGGACTTCTTCCCTTTTTCTTCATCATCGGCGTATCTCCGCTGCTGGTCGGGCTGATCAACAAACAAAAAGCCTTATTAACCGGCAGGATCGGTGCACCGGTCTGGCAACCATATTACGAACTACTTCGGTTAAGCCGGAAAGAAACGATCTATGCCACCACTGCATCGTTTGTCAGCAGACTGGCACCGGTCGTGTCGTTTTCTGCTATCCTCATTTCCAGTTTGATGCTGCCGATCGGATACGTTCGTCCGCTGCTGAGTTTCAACGGAGACATCATTGTCTTCGCATATCTGCTTGGTTTGGCAAGATTCTTCCAAATCCTTGGTGCGATGGATATCGGCAGTTCATTTGAAGGAATGGGTGCCGCCCGGGAAGCAACCTTCGCAGTGTTTGCGGAACCGATTTACTTTTTTACGCTCGGAAGTCTGGCATTCATCACCGGATACACGTCGATCTACGACATCTATCATTCCATCCATCTTGATAATCCGACATCGATTGTGTTTATCATCGTCAGTTCTATTTCCGCATTCTTTTTGATGGTCACGGAATGTTCCCGAATGCCGGTGGACGATCCGACGACGCACCTGGAACTGACCATGATCCACGAGGTGATGATCCTCGATAATTCCGGCATCGATTTGTTTCTGTATCAATATTCCAGTTATATCAAACTGATGGTGTATGCGGTCTATGAAGCATCCTTCTTCAATCCGTTTAGCATGCAGAATCACTGGATTGGATTTTCGGTTTTCCTGATCGTCCTGGTGCTGCTTTCTTCCGTGGTGGCATGGGTTGAAACAATGATCGCACGGTTTAAAATGAAAGTTATTCCGCAGTACCTGTTATTTGCCACCGCCATTGGCATATTGAACTTACTTATCTACACATTCGTTCGTCACTAACAAGAGATTCATATGGAAAATGTCCTTAGCATTCTTTTTTGTCTCACACTCCTGTATCTTGTCGTGACATCACGGATCAAGACGTATGTTTCGATCCTTCGCATGCAGGGAGTCTTGCTCTCGGTGATTATGATATTCCCATTCATCGATCATCTGTCAGTACATATCCTTATCATTCCGGTGATGTCATTCATCATTAAGACAATCGTCATACCCCGCTTTATCGACAAGATTGTGATCGAGCTGGATGTGAAACGGATCGTGGAGCCGAGCATACAGCCGTTCAATTTCTTATTGTTGACGGTCGCATCGCTTTCGGCGATCTTCGTTGCATCGCACGTTCTTTCCGGTTTCACACCGATTGAACCGATACCGTTTGCGTCGGCTTTTTCGGCGATGATTACCGGTATTTACTTAATCATTTTCAGAAAGAAACTGATTGTACACGTTGTCGGCTTCCTCATCCTGGAGAACGGTATTTTCCTGTTCGGAACATCCGTGGCGGCAGAAATGCCGACGCTGGTGGAACTCGGCGCAATGTTGGATGTCTTTGTGGTGGTTTTCCTGATGGGGATCGCGATTAACAAGATCAGTTCTACTTTCGCAAAACAAGACGTGTCCGTCCTTGGGAGGTTAAAAGATTAATGACTGAACTATTTTTTATCGCCGGACTTCCACTGGCAGGTGTTGCAATTAACTATCTCGTGAAGAACAGACTGGTGCAGTTTTCCGTTTCTCTTGTCATCGCAATTCTGCATCTGGCAGTATCGTATGCAATTTTCACCGGGATGGTTCGGCCTGAAGAAAATGAATTCATCCGTTATGATGCATTGAGCAGATTATTCCTGCTTGTTCTCTCCCACGTGTATTTCTGGGTAGTGCTCGTTTCGTATTCCTATCTCAACCGCCCGGCTCTGGTGAACGAAGAAAAGAGCAAGCTGCTCTATTTTATGATGCTGAATTTGTATCTCTTCGCCAATACGCTGGCACTGATCAGCAACCACCTCGGTTTGTTCTGGGTTGCATCGGAAGCAACAACACTCAGCGTTGCACCGCTGGTCTATTATTACCGGGACGAGGAATCTCTGGAAGCGATGTGGAAATATCTCTTCCTGGTCTCGGTCGGTATCGCATTTGCATTCATCGGATTCCTCTTTCTTTCTCTCTCTGCAAGCGGCACCGTTCTCTCGGGGCATCAACTGTTGATCTCTTCCTACTCTCATTATGCCACACACCTGAATCCGATCTGGCTAAAAGCAAGTTTCATTTTCGTCTTTGTCGGACTCAGCACTAAGATCGGCATAGCGCCGATGCATCCCGGCGATATCGATGCAACGAGCAACGCGCCAAGTCCGGCGGCAGCTTTAATGTCCGGTTCTTTGCGGGGAACGGCATTGCTTGGTTTGCTGCGAGTGTATCAAATTATGATACCCACTGCTACTGCGGATTTTGCCCGCACGATCATGATCATTGGCGGCATGTTCTCTCTCTTTGTCGCTTTTGTCTTCATGTTCAAAGTGGTCAATTACAAGCGTATGCTCGCCTATTCCAGTGTGGAACACCTCGGTCTCATCACGCTTGGCATCGGTACCGGGGGTATTGCGTTTGTTGGAGCAATGCTACATGTGGTTTATAATTCATTGACCAAAGTCGTTCTTTTCCTGAATGCCGGCAATATTCATCGTACCTACCGGTCACGCGATGTTACCTCCGTTTGGGATGTGCTTAATACCATGCCGTGGACCGGTTGGCTTTTCCTTTTCGGTTTCTTCGCCATTATTGCGATGCCGCCGTTTGGCATTTTCTTCAGCGAACTGTTGATCTTTCAGGGATTGATGACAAAACCGTTACTGCTGGCTGCAGTACTGTTTTTCCTCTTTTTCATCTTCGTTGGGATGAGCAAAACAGTTTTTCAGATGCTCTATACTGCACCTCCGAAGAACCATAAACCGCTTGCAGTGGAAAAATTCGATATTGTCCATGCTGCATCATTCACATTGCTTCTTCTGTTGATTGTGCTGGGATTGTTCATGCCGGCACAACTGTACGACACCGTCATACAAATCTCAAAGGATTTTGGAATCACATTATGAAGACATTGAATGCACAAAATCATCAACCCTTTCGTATCAAGGATATTCCGATCGTCTCCGTTCAGGAATTTGAGGGAACGCTGCGGGATGCAATGCTGACGCATGCACGAATGATCGGTTTGTTCGGTCTTGAGTCGTCGCAGCCGGATACTACCGTGATTGCCTTGCTCAGTAATCCGTCAACCTCATCATTACATCTGATTGGAACGAAATTTTCCGCAGCACAGAGAAAATTCAACAGCCTTGCCGGTGTACATCATCAAACACACTACTTTGAATGTGAACTGGCTGAGAACCACCATATCATTCCGGAAGGACATCCTTGGCTGCGGCCTGTCAGGAAACAGACTGTGGTACTGGATGATCAACCGTATTCAATGTATCGAATGGAGGGTGAGGAAGTTCATGAAGTTGCCGTTGGACCGATTCACGCCGGCGTGATTGAACCGGGACATTTCCGTTTTCAATGTCACGGCGAACTGGTGTATCATCTGGAGATCAATCTGGGATATCAGCATCGCGGCATCGAAAAAATGATGTTGACAGCATCCCCCAATCAACAGAGTATTTTGTGTGAATCCATTACCGGTGATACAACCATCGGCCACTCCATTGCTTATGCAATGGCAGTCGAATCATTGTCCCGTGCAACTATCAGTTTGCGGACACAATCCCTTCGTTCGATTGCGGAAGAATTGGAGCGTATCGCCATGCACCTTGCAGGATTGGGGGGAATCGCCAATGATGTTGGATATGCGATCGGTTCCGCCTCCTACGGAAGATTGCGGACAATGGTGATCAACAGTTCTGCACTTTTGTGCGGATCACGATTCGGACGCGGTTTTATCGTCCCGGGAGGAGTCCGGTTTGATCTTTCCGATTCCGCTCTGGAACAATTGAAAAAAAACCTTTCACTCGTTCAAAAAGATGTTTCAACGATCAATACTGTTATGTTTGATGCAACCAGTGTGCTGGCCAGGTTAGACCATACGGGAACGGTCAGCGGCGAGTGGGCAAAATCCATCGGCATGGTTGGTCCGGCTGCCCGCGCTAGCGGAATCGAACTTGATACTCGCAGCCAGTTTCCATACGGCGCTTACCGGTATTCACCCCTACCGTTAATCACGCTGTCCACCGGCGATGTGTTTGCGCGGGCGCGCATTCGATCGTTGGAGATCGACGAGTCCATCCGTTTCATATTTGAGCAACTGGAAAATCTGCCGTCGGGACCGATTTTTAATGAACTGCAGCCGCGGGCTAAAGAGAGCGGAGTGATCTCAATCGTTGAAGGTTGGCGCGGTGAGATTGTCCATAGCGCATTCACGGACGAACGCGGGGATTGGAAACGGTATAAAATTAAGGATCCATCATTCCATAATTGGTACGGTCTGGGACTGGCGCTCAGAAGCGAAGCTATTTCCGATTTCCCGCTGTGTAACAAAAGTTTTGATCTCTCATATTCCGGACATGATCTATAACAAGGTATTCTTATGATTGAAAGTATCCAACTGCGAGTCCTTCAGGGCGACCCAATCGTTCACGATGTCCACCATGCATCGCTGCCTCCGCTCTTCCGTGGCATGCCAGAACTCCACCCGGAGAAATGTCCGGACGGATGCAAGGAATGTCAGACGGTTTGTCCAACAAATGCAATTTCACTTGAACCATTATCCATCGACCTTGGTCTCTGTGTCTTTTGCCCCCTTTGCGAACAGCAGTGCCCGGAAAAAGCGATCCATTTTACCAATGAATATCATCTCGCATGCAGTACTCGTGAGCAATTGGTGGTTACCGGGACTCAAAAACGGATTACTCCTGAAATCGCGTCGGAAAAAATCCGGAAATACTTCGGCAAGTCGCTGAAACTCCGTCAAATATCTGCGGGAGGATGCAATGGATGCGAATTGGAACTGAATGCATTGAGCAATGTGAATTTTGATATGGGAAGGTTTGGGATAGAATTTGTCGCATCGCCGCGTCATGCGGACGGTATCGTTCTCACCGGTCCGTTACCAAAGGCGATGGCGGAAGCAACATTCCTTTGTTATGACGCTGTTCCGTCGCCAAAGATCAACATCCTTTTCGGCGCATGTGCTATTTCCGGCGGAATCTTCAAAGATTCACCGGAATTAAACCGCCAGTTCATTACTGATCACCCGGTCGATTTGTTTATTCCCGGATGTCCACCGCATCCTCTCACGTTTATCACAGGTCTGCTGGACTGGCTGGATCGGAAATAAGTATTGTCCTTTCCGCACACTGTTTTCACTTATCGCTTCGGGATACTTGGATAACATATCCTTCCACAGGGTGTTGCTGTCCTTCCACACTTCGCATCTTTCCCACGTGAGATACGAACACGCTGCCGTAATGATTATCAGAAATGTAATGACCATTCGCCGCTTTCCCGAATCCCACGCTTTAGCAGAATACATTCCAGCGATATAAAACAATCCGATGTAAGCAAAATATGTAAATCGGTCCGCAGCGAAAATCTGACTGAAACGGACAAATTGCAGCACCGGCAGAAGTGAGACAATAAAAAACAAAATTCCAAAGAGTAGAATTTGATTCCGGCGGTATTTCCACAGTGCGATCAAAGCAACAATTGCAATGAATGCATACACGATGAACTGTAACGGAAGATCTGACGGGTATGGATACAGATGGGAAAGTTTTATAGGCAAAAAGAACTTTTCGATGTAGAAAATAATCCCGTGCAGCGATACAATCCCGTTTTCCAGAATGCTGGCCGAGCGTTTCACAGCATCGACACTTTGTTGGCCGATTAATCCGATCACTGAAAAAGCCGCTGCGACAAGTGCAAATGGGATTTTCTCCATCACAATTCCCGGATCGACTTTTCTTTTCTTTAAAAAATCATACAACAGCAAGATCAGCGGAAATGTCAGAACGATAATCTTGGACAAAATTGCACAGACAAAAAGAATAAATGCCGCCGTCAGCCATGATTGTTTTTTGACTCTGATATAGCGAAGGTAGGAGATTGATGAAAGCAGGAAGAAAAACATGGAGAGAACATCTTTCCTGGCCGATATCCATGCAACAGATTCCACGCGCATCGGGTGAATACCAAACAGTAGTCCCCCGACAAGCGAAGCTAGAACGCTGCCTGTTAATTGATACATAAGAAAAAACATCAAACAGGAATTTAGGATGTGGAACAGGACGTTCGTAGCATGAAAGACTTTCGGATCGAATCCACCGATTTGATAATCGATCATATAAGAGATCATCGATAACGGAAGATACGATCCATTAACCGGTGTGGTAAAAACTCTCTCAAGGCTCTCTGCGGATATTTGCTGCACGGAAGGATTGTCGACGACATAGACATCATCGTCCCACGTTGTCCATCCATTGAACAATGCGGGAACAAAGGAAACTGTTGTCACCAAAAGAATAAGGAGGATTGAAACGAGGATCTTGAAAGTGGATGTTGCCATTTAGAAAATCCTTCGACAATACGGACTACAATTCAACGAAGCGCCTGATCGATGATTGCCCCGCCGACGAGATCTTCTCCCTCATAAAACACGACAGACTGTCCCGGAGTGATGGCACGCTTCGGTTTTTCAAATTCAATTGATACACGTCCGTCCCCGTTACCGCTGCCGTCCAACTGGGTCACAATGGCAGACTCGTCAGTATCTTTATAGCGTATCTTTACTGTCAGCCGTTTCCCTTCATGAAGATTGCTGTACTTGATCAGATTCAATTTTGACGCCGTTAGTTGACGGTGCAGCAGCTCAGCTTCATAACCGACAGTGATACTATTGTTCTGATAGTCAATAGATGTTACATAGAGCGGATCGGGATGGGCGATGCCCAACCCTTTTCTTTGTCCTACGGTATAGAACGGAAATCCTGTATGTTCACCAACCTTTTCACCGTTCATTACAATATTTCCGCCGGCAACCTTCTTCTCCAGATCCGGCAGTTTATGCTTTAAAAACCGTTCATAATTATTATCCGTTATGAAACAGATCTCAAAGCTTTCACCTTTCGCTGCAGTCCGCAATCCAAATTTCACGGCAAGCGCCCTGACCTCCTCCTTCGTATAATCCGCCAAAGGGAAGAGCGTATGATCCAGCGACTCTTGCGTGACATTCCACAACATATAGGATTGGTCCTTCTTCACATCCTTCCCCCGAGAAACAACATACCTTTTCGTTGATTCATCAACACGCAGTTTTGCATAATGTCCCATCGCAACGTAATCAGCGCCAAGTTGTTTCCCCTTCCGCAGCAATTCTTCCCATTTAATTTTCCGATTGCAGATAACGCAGGGATTCGGGGTTCTGCCGTGCATATATTCGTCGATAAAATTATCGATCACTTGCGCGCCAAAGACTTCAGAAAAGTCCATTACATAATGTGGAAAGCCGAGTTTGGCTGCAATCAACCGGGCATCATTGATGCCGTCCAGCGAACAGCAGCTCTTATCTCCCTCTATCGTTCCGCCAACATCGTCATAATTGAACGTTTTAATCGTCACACCGATAACGGAATATCCCTGTTCTACCAAAAGAGCAGCACAGACAGACGAATCCACGCCGCCGGACATTCCAAGAATTACTGTCTTATTTTTTTCAGAAGATTTCATTGTCCTAATTTACAGAAAATTCGCTACATCTGAAAATCTAATTGCATTGCGATACGGCTCTCCAGGTTTCCGCGGATTACATCATCTCCGCTTCCCAGTACTACTTCATGAAGTTTTTTCGTTTCAGAGTATTTGAGTGACAGTGTGAAATTATCAATGATCTCGTATCCTGCAACCAGATACCAACGAATTCCTTTGCCATATAATGGCGGATTTGAATAATTCCCGGCAACATCGGATTCATATTGATATAGACGGGAATCGTATGAGTGTGTATCAAAAAATACTATTCTGGATTTCAACCGAATTCCATTCTGTGTATCATTAAATGATGCATCGAGAAATGTCAACGTCCCATGTTCAGGAGGTTGAGTAATCTCGCTAGTTACTGTAACGACTTCTATCCTATGAGAAATGCTTAATCCTGAGAAGACTTTGATATTATTTGTCAACCGGTAATTTGTTTGAATTTTTTCTACCGATGAGGAAAATGACTTTCGACGTAATTGAATCATCGACTCCAAAGAAGGGCCGATAGGAAGAGAACATGCGATAAAGGTTTCCTTGCCAAACGCCGGAAAACCATCTGATCGCGCCGGCTGGGTGAAATGATCCGCATAAAAACTGATCGAAGCTTTTTCCACCATGAATTCAACACCGAGATAGTTCCCCTGTTCTCCGTCACTGATATCGCTCAACTCCCCGAAAGGATGTGCAAACGGATTACGATATTTGCCGGAATACGATCGATGATGATATCCTGCAGAAATTGATTTTGAAATACTTATTGCGGCGCCAATGGACCGGCTGTAGGATTTCCCATCGTTCGACGCAATTTCTCCAAAGGAAGTGAATCCGGCAAGAGGAATAAGCCAGGAAACACTTCCCGCAGAAAGTGAACTCTTTCCGTGAAGATCAAGCACATTTGGCGGAAGTGACTTTGAATAATGAACATTCAGCGCTGTCATACCAACTGTTGACTTTCCATCCGGTGAGTATTCCAGAACACCGCCCGTTACAACCTCACCAACAGTATTTATTTTTTCTTTTTCATCGGAGGTGCGGTACAATCCGGATGTATAAAAACTCTTTATCGACCCATTCGGATCAACGGACGCAGGCAAAGTTCTTTTCGAATAAAATCCGATCATGCTTATTCCATCGTACCGTATCCTTGCTGCCGCACCCTGGAAGAAACGAAATTCATCCGTCGAAGTGACGGGGATAATTTTCTTTCCTTTTTGCATAGCCTGATCCGCAGCATTTGCCCCTTTGCCGGGTTTCATCGAACGGGAAAAAACCATGCCTTGCGATGAAGCAATCATAAAATTCCCAATCACAAGATCCTCTATATTTGCTAATTTCCGTATGCTCACGTAACCAGATACGAATGCATTTGCATAATTCTCCCCTGCATCCTTTTCCGAAACAGCTGCCAGTTCATAATCAGCATTCCCCAGACGGATGCGCTGATATATTCCATTCCTATCCCCGCTGTATTTCCCTTCAGCAAATCCTTTCGTTCCCTGAAATCGTCGTTCCAACCTGGAACGTGAAACCGCTTTAATCGGCATTGATGACCAAAGACTCTTTTTCGCTTCACGTTGCTCCACGGTAATAAATGGAGTGATCTTTGCTAAAAGAACCGGTGTCATCAAAAAAACATCCTCCAGTTGACTGATCTTCGTAACGGAGTTGGTATCGGTAAATCGAATAATCGATTCTGCAAGAAGCGGAGAGACAAACGGTATCTTCAACAACTCATCAAAATGAGGTTCGGAAATATTTACGGGATGGGAAAGCAGGAAATCCAGTTCCTCTCCTTTTGCCTGCACATCTTGTTCTTCACTATCAGAATTCATGAACTCTTCCATCAAATCTTGGTCCAGAGAATGGACTGTATTCTGTGCGCGTATGAGGAGGGGGAAAAAGAGAAAATAATATTTGAACATTTTCATTTTCATTCTCTTTTTATGGATGAAATGTAATGCCGATGGAATGCGTCAGGCCAAGCTCGGTATGTGTTGTAATCCCGTAGTCGATCTGCCAATCGGGAATAACAATCCCGATACCTCCGCACAGTTGTGATGCATCAGAACGCGTTCCGGCATTGACGACGATATAGTCATGCAGGCGAATGTCGAATCCAGCGCGATACGCTGCGGCAAACCGTACATCTTTAACAACATCCATATGGATCGCCGCTTGTTCTGAAAATGAATACGAAATGCCCGAAGTAATCACTCTGGGAATGTCATCATCACCGCCGAACGATGCACCGGAAAGGTTATTCAACACCAGTCCTATATTTACCTGTTCATTGAGAGAATAGATCATACCGATATCCATTACACCTTTGGTTGATGATCCATACTTTTCTATCGAAAGATGACACAAATGAATACCAACTCCCGCCGCGATATGTTCATTGATCGCTGAACCAAGAACGATTGATCCGGTACTTTCCCGATAGAGCGAAAATCCAAAAGAAGAAAAGCCGACTGCTGCCGATGCAATCCAAAACGGACTTGATGTTATCACGCCATAATTCGAAAGCTGCGATAACTGGAACGGCGACGGTGAGTAGAACATACTCGTCCGAAAGGACGGAACATGTGCAATAGATGCAGGGTTTATCCATGCCTGCTGTTCGGAAAAGAAGGCCGATCCTGACATACCTCTACTAAAAACCTGCGTCGGCTGCGATGTCCGTTCAAATCCGCAGTAGAGTGTGTTTACGGTGAGAATAACTTGAAAGAAGAGAGTGAAAATTTTATATTGATGCATAACATTCCCTGAAAGGTTGTGAAATGCTACGACTGCTGATGATTTTTATTACGGTACCGCTCTTAGGATATGCGCAAGTAGAATGCGATGTTTCGGTAAACTTCGATCAGGTCTCTGCTGCGAAAGAAAAGCTGGTTCATTTCGAACGCGATGTGGAAAACTACATTAATTCTCAGAAATGGTCAACAGATGATCTCGGTGGAGAGAAAATAAAATGCACGATCAATATTTTTTTTACTTCTGCCTCGGATGGCAATTCGTACAAGGCCCAGGCCTTTATCGGCAGTTCCCGTCCGATCTACGTCGGGAAGGATAGATCATCAAAGAATACTCCAATGCTTCGCATCTTTGATGACAAATGGGATTTTGTTTACGTGGATGGGCAACCGCTTTTCAGGAATGAAGCAATCTATGATCCGCTGACAGATTTTTTGGACTTCTACGTGTACCTTATTCTGGGATTTGATTATGATTCGTATGACAAACTGAGCGGTACAGAATATTTCCGGAAAGCATTCAACTTATGCAACCAGGCACCTTCCAATGCATCGGGATGGGATCGAGGAACCGGATCGAATTACAGCAAATACAATCTTCTCGAAGAAATCCTGAATCCAAATAACCAACCGTTCCGTGAGGGATGGTATTCCTATCACTTTAAAGGATTGGATCTGAAAGCAACGAAGCCGGGAAAAGCGTATGAAAATATGCTTTTCCTTATCAATAACATCGTAACATTAAAACAAAGCTCGAATCCTCGTGCAATACTCTTTAAGAATTTTTTTGATACGAAGTATGGGGAATTAGCGGAAGTGTTCAAGGGGTACGGCGACAAGAGTGTTTACCAATTATTGATCCAGGTGGATCAAGCGCATCAAACAGCGTATGAAGATGCGATAAAAACTGAATAAATGAGGATGGATGTCCCGATAAACACCATCGCGTCCAGTAACTCAGTTAGCTTTTCAGAAGTCTCTATTTTGTTGTTCTATTCTCCCCACTCAAGAACTTCCAGTGTAACATTGGCAGTCCCTGTTTTCATCATATCCAACGCTTCTGCTGCACCGAGCGACAGGTCCATGATTCTTTCCAATTTGAACGGTCCTCGGTCATTCACGCGTATGATACATGCCCTGCCGTTATCATTGTTCGTCACCTTCACTTTTGTATTGAACGGAAATGAACGGTGAGCAGCTGTAAGCCCATGCATATCAAAAATTTCTCCGTTCGCAGTTTTCTTACCGTGAAAATCATGCGCATAGTACGATGCTATCCCTTTGTACGTGGTCGCTTTGCCGTTTGTTGAAGAAGCTGCCGGTTTTGTTGATGAGACCCTCGGCTCGGAGAACCGGTCCTTGGTAAACCGCGGGGATGATGCACAGGATGTGATTATCACACCGAGAAATACGGACAAAAAGAAATTCCAGACCTGCCGCTGAACCAAGCGAAGTCTGGAATCACGGACAATGCGGACTGAAGAATTAGAGATATTCATTCATCTGTTTTCGTTTCAAGTGATCGACGATTTCCTTCACATCCTGCGATGCTCCTTTTTTGCACACCAGAATTGCATCGGGTGTATTGATGATAATAACATCTTCCAGCCCAACCGCAGCAATCAATTTGTCTGATGTATGCACATAAGTGTTTTTGGAGTTAACGGAAATCACTTTGCCGTGATGATAATTTCCCTGTTCATCCTTTTTTGAAATCCTGTTCACTTCATCCCATGATCCAAGGTCATTCCATCCGAAATCTCCTTTAACGACATATACACGTTGTGCTTTTTCCATCACGCCGTAGTCGATAGAGATGCCGCGGATAAGTCCGTAGACAGTTTCAAGATTTTGTTCAAATAACGGAGTCCCGATGGACGGCTGGAGATTCATTAACTGACCATGCAATTCGGGAAGGCTGCGATGGATTTCATTCAGAATCGTATCCACCCGCCAGATGAACATTCCGCTGTTCCAGTAGAAATCGCCGCTCTCCAGAAATTTGATCGCCATCGCATAATTCGGTTTTTCCGCAAAGGTTTTCACTTCAAAAACACCATCGATATTCACCGGTTGGGTCTCCTCGCTTGCGTCCTTCGCCTGGATATATCCGTATCCTGTTTCGGGGTGCGTAGGATGGATGCCGATCGTCACCAATCCGGCGGTAATATGCGCAACCTGCGCTGCTGTTTTCAGCACCCGGATAAATTCCGGTTCGTTGCCGATGATATGATCTGCCGGCAACACAATCATGATTCCTTTCGGATCGAGGCGGTCTATGAAGAGCGCTGCCAGTCCGATGCAGGGAGCAGTATTCCTTCCTACCGGTTCGACGATAATGTTTTCTGCAGGAACATTCGGCAGCTGCTTAATGATTGCATTCTTCTGTAACTTATTGGTTACGACAAAGACATTCTTCTCTTCTACGAATCCTTTCATCCGCTTGACGGTATTTTGAATCATCGTGCCTTCGCCGGTGATCTCCAGCAACTGTTTCGGATTTTTTTCTCTGCTGCGGGGCCAGAAACGTGAACCGACACCTCCCGCCATGATCACCGCATAAATTGGCTGTTGTTCCATATTATCTCTTAGAAAAAAGTTCTTTGGGATTGCTGACATACATCGTCAGGTTTTTCAGATGCGTTATTCCGCCTTGCTGTTCTTTCAGTGCACCGGAAAGTCGGTCGCCAATATCCCGGATGATATCGGCAAACGGATCACTTTTTATCTTCCCCTGTTCATCCGCATACGCGATCAGTTTTAAAATGCTGTCAAAAAATTCCTGCACAATAACATTTCCGGCAGATTTCGCCGATTCCCCTGCAGCACGAGCCGTTACGCGAAAGACCGCCATTGCAACTGGACGTTCACCCGGGGTCTTATCAAAAAATTCAATCGCTGTCTGCGCAACACGTTCCGCCGATTCAAAGAGATCCGGGGTCATCGCTTCGGAAAGTGCAGGAGTAGTATCTTGCTGCGATGAACTTTGCTGCGGTTCCGTTGGCGCGGCAATAAGCGCCGCTTCGAACGAATCTATGGATGCTTGAGAAGTATCCCATGACGGTTCCGCAAAAGTTTGCGTCGATCCTTCCGGTTCCGGCGGTTGAACTGAGGCTTGTAGGTCTTCCTGTTGAACGTGATGGCTTGATCCGAAAAATTCATCATCGGAGACCTGGATGTCCTGCTGGATAGGACGGACCGGCGCTTCGAACGTCCGTGAAAAATCCGGCATATCGAACGGCTGGTTGAGAAATGCTTCAAACAGTTTCTCATTCAGCAGCAGTACATCGCTTTCAAATTGTTCCGGCGAGAAAAAATCGTTCGACCGTTGTGTCCGTTCGAGAAGCCATTCCATTGCAAGAGCACATTTGCCGAATCCCTGCACATTTAACAACGATTGCACTTCCCACGACACCGATTCGGATGTCTCGATTTTTTGCAGCAGTTTTGTCAGTTTTGCACCATGCGCAGGGATAAGACTGTCCGTCAATCCGCTGCTGGTGCGGCGGAGGGCGCGCAATAAATATTCTTCGTTATTTTCCATAGATATACACTCTCGGTACTCGCTGTGATATCGCAGTCGTCACTTCATACGGGATTGTTCCTGCCGCTTTTGCTATGTCCCAGGCTGTGATGACTTCTTTCCCCCGTTTTCCGATCAGCACGACTTCATCTCCAACACGAACAGGATTTGATCCGGTGTCCGCCATGATCTGATCCATGCAGACTGTTCCCGCTACCGGATATTTTTTCCCACGGATGAGCACAAATGCTTTGTTGGTCAATGTACGAAAATATCCGTCAGCATATCCAACAGTGATGCTCGCAATCGTGGAAGGCATCCTGGTATAATATCGCCTACCATAACTGATGCTTGTCCCCTTTCCCACACATTTCAAAAATCCAACCCTGCTGATGAAATCCAGTGCCGGCAGCAGACGGAAATTCAGCTTCATATCCGCCGCCGGAGTATAACCGTAGATCATGATGCCGGGACGAACCATATCAAAATAGGAATCGGGCATTTGCAGAATAGCCCCGCTGTTCGCGCAATGCACCAACGGAATGTGAATTCCCTTCAATTCCAGAGTCGTTACAATGGAACGAAAGTTTTTCAGTTGTTCATGTGCGAATCGCAAATCCCTTTCATCGGAAGATGCAAAATGCGTCCAAATTCCTTTGACAATAAGATTCGGCAGTGTCAGGATTTTTTCGACGAACCGGACGGCTTCGGTTGAACTCACACCGATCCTTCCCATGCCGGTATCTATTTTTATATGAACAGGTACAGTTTTTCGAAGTTTACCGGCAGCATTATTCAGCGCACAGGCAGTTGACAGATCGCAGATAGTTGTTTCAAGACTATAACGGGCGAACAATGCAAGTTGTTCTTTATGCGGGGAGGTAAGTACGAGAATTGGGAGTTTGATCTTCGCTTTTCGCAGTTCAATCCCTTCTTCAACGATTGCAACACCGAAATATTGAGCGGATCCGCTTCGGAAAATCGATTGGGCTACCGGTATCATCCCGTGACCGTATGCATTCCCTTTCACCATAGCCATAATCAATGGCTGCTTTCCGACGATCTTCCGGATCTGCTTCAGGTTTGTATTGACAGCGTGCAGGTCGATTTGAGCAAACGTAGGGCGCATGAGATCCATAGTCAAACAAAAAAGCCCACAGAAGAGCACTTCAGTGGGCTGTGAAGGTGAACTCCTGTGTTATTTCTTTAAAGCGATCTTGAGACGGTTCAACGAACGATTCAATGCAACGCGTGCACGTTCAACGTCCGCATCACCTTTTTTTGCAAGCCGGTCAAGTGCCCGGCTTTTGGACCGTTCCGCCCGCTCTATATTGATTTCTTCCTCGCTCTCCGCTGATTCTGCGAGAATAATCACTTTGTTCGATTTCACTTCAACAAATCCGCCGCTGGTAGCAAATCGGATTTTTGCACCGTCCGTTCCGACGATTTTAATCTCACCGATACCGATAGCCGAAAGAAGCGGAGCATGATTGAATAACACCTGAAAATTTCCGATAACTCCGGGTGCTGTGAAACTCAGCACGTCGCCGGAGAACACTGTCTTTGCCGGTGTGATGATATCCAATAAGAAATGTTTGTCTGCCATAGGTAATTATGCCGCCTGCAATGCTTTTGCTTTTTCAAAGACATCTTCAATACCGCCGCACATCAGGAATGCCTGTTCCGGAACGTTGTCGCATTCGCCGTCGACGATCATTTTGAATCCTTTAATGGTGTCTTCGAGTTTTACGTAGCGGCCGGGGATACCGGTGAACTGTTCCGCAACGTGGAACGGCTGCGAAAGGAATCGCTGTATCTTGCGAGCTCTGGAAACAGTCAGCTTATCCTCATCAGAGAGTTCGTCCATACCAAGAATGTTGATGATATCCTGAAGGTCTTTGTACTGCTGCAGGATCACTTTCACAGATTTTGCAACATCATAGTGATGTTGTCCGACAATAAGCGGGTCCATGATACGCGAGGTGGAATCGAGCGGATCAACCGCGGGATAGATACCAAGTTCGGAAATCTGACGGCTTAACACGGTCGTCGCATCCAAATGAGAGAATGCTGCTGCCGGTGCCGGATCGGTCAAGTCATCCGCAGGAACATAAATTGCCTGCACGGAGGTGATGGATCCTTTGCGTGTAGAAGTAATGCGTTCCTGTAAAGCACCCATTTCCGTTGCCAGCGTCGGCTGATATCCCACGGCGGACGGCATACGGCCGAGCAGCGCGGAGACTTCAGAGCCTGCTTGAGTGAAACGGAAAATATTATCAATGAAGAGCAGAACATCTTTCCCTTCGTCATCGCGGAAATATTCAGCAATTGACAATCCTGTAAGCGCAACGCGCAGCCGGGCTCCCGGGGGTTCGTTCATTTGGCCGAACACCAGCGCGGTCTTTGCAAGAACGCCGGATTCTTTCATTTCCAACCAGAGATCGTTTCCTTCACGAGTCCGTTCACCGACACCGGCAAACACAGAGTATCCGCCATGCTCAGCAGCAATATTACGGATCAATTCCTGGATCAATACTGTTTTTCCCACACCGGCGCCGCCGAAGAGACCGGTCTTCCCCCCTTTAGTATATGGTTCAAGAAGGTCAACAACTTTAATACCAGTTTCGAACATCTCTTTTTGCGTAGAGAGTTCGTCGAATTTGGGAGCAGGACGATGTATGGGATAACGAGAGACACCCTTGATCTCGCCAAGACCATCAATACCATCACCGATTACATTGATCAAACGACCAAGCGTGTTCGGTCCGACGGGAATGGAGATCGGACTTCCCGTATCGATTGCTTTCATGCCGCGAACAAGACCATCCGTAGAATCCATCGCAATGGTGCGAACACGATTTTCACCCAAATGCTGCTGAACTTCAACAATCAGATTCTCATTTGTCCCTTCAATGTTCGTTCGCGGGATCTTGATTGCATTAAGAATATTCGGCGGTGTACCATCTGAAAAATCGATATCAACAACAGGTCCGATAACCTGAACAATTGTTCCTTCGTTCATTGCATTCCTTTCAAATTTCGAATTGGTGATTTTATTACAAAAGTGAAGTAAAATAAGGAGTTTTTAGAAGATAATCAATGTAAAACTTCAGGAAAAGTGGGCGCTGTACTCATGCCGTATCGATTGTTGAGATTGTATGCAGCGTTACAAGCATTTAACAATCGCATCAATGATTGTTTTTCCGTGTAACCGACCGTTTTCAATAAAGATTGAATTGTTGTTCTTCCCTGCAACGATCGATCCGGCGACATAAAGTCCTTTCACATTGGTCTCCAATGTTTCGGAGTTTCGATTCGGCGAGTTGTCTTCTTCATTCAGTTCAATGCCACAGGTTCTGAGAAAATCGTAGTCCGGATGATACCCGGTAAGGGCAAAAACAAAATCGTTTTCGATCTCAAATTCACCTTCAGCATTTTTCAGCCAAACACTATTCTCCGTAATGGAGGTGACCTGTGTATTGAACAATGCAGCGATCGATTTTTCTTTGATTCTGTTTTCCAGATCGGGGAGAATCCAATATTTGATCTTATCGGAAAGTCTTTCGCCGCGATGAACGAGCGTGACATTAGCGCCGTGTCTGTACAACTCGAGTGCTGCGATCGCAGCGGAGTTCTTTGCACCGATGATCAATACACTCTGTTGAAAATACCTATACGGTTCATTATAATAGTGAGAAACCTTGGGAAGTGTTTCGCCGGGAATGTGAAGAATGTTGGGATGGTCATAATAACCGGTCGCCAGCACAACGTTTCGTCCTTCGTAAGACGCTTTTGACGTTTTTACAGAAAATGAGTTGCTGGAATGAATAACTGCGGTAACAGCTTCAAAAAATCGACAGTTTAAATGGAAGTGGTCGACAATGCGGGTATAATATTCCAATCCTTCTGCACGGGTAGGACGCATCTGCGCCGATGTGAACGGGATGTTTCCGATCTCCAGCAATTCGGGTGTCGAAAAGAATGTCATCTCCGCCGGAAAATTTTGCAGCGAATTTACAACGCCTCCTTTTTCAATGACGACATATTTCAACCCGTTCTTTTTTGCTTCAATAGCAACCGCAAGTCCGGAAGGGCCGGCGCCGATAATAATAACATCTTCCATAGGTGATCCGTATGTGAAATAAAAAATCCGCCGCGGCAGCGACGGATTCGATTCAGTCAGAACGAATGTACGGAGAAAAACAGCACCGTTCAATTCCTCGGCAAATTGTATTTCTTAATCCTGTCGTAGAGTGTAGAACGGTCGACACCCAATATTGAGGAGGCTTCCTTAATATTCCCATGTGTACGGTGCAGCGTAGCAGTAATAGCCTGATTTTCAATCTCTTCCAGCGTCAGCTGGGACGGGATGTCCCATTGTTTCTTTTCCACCGAGTGGCTGATAATAAAAGCAAAATCATCCTCCATCAACACTTTTGTTTTGCACGTAACGATCGCACGTTCAACGGCATTTTCCAGTTCACGCACATTGCCCGGCCAGTTGTGATTCAACAAAATCTTGAGCGCCCCTTCTGAAATATCGTTCACTTCCCTGCCGAGTTCCGGGCCAATGTGTTCGATAAAATTGTGGACGAGTAACGGAATGTCTTCCCGCCGATCGCGAAGTGACGGCAGATGTATGTTAATAACATTCAATCGGTAAAAAAGATCATCGCGGAATCTTCCTTCTCTTACCGCATCTTCCAGATTTCTGTTGGTTGCCGCAATCACTCTCACATCCACATCAATCTGTTCCGTCCCACCAACACGATAGAAATTCCGTTCCTGAAGGATTCGCAAAAGATTTAACTGCAGTTTGGGAGAAATGTCTCCGATCTCATCCAGGAAGATCGTTCCGCCTTCCGCCATTTCAAATTTTCCTTTTTTCTGTCCCGTAGCGCCGGTAAAGGAACCTTTTTCATGGCCGAATAATTCTGATTCAAGCAGGGATTCAGTTAATGCAGCACATGAAACACCCACGAAAGGTTTTCCTGCCCGATCTCCGGAGTAATGGATCGCGCGGGCAATCAACTCCTTCCCCGTACCGCTTTCTCCTTGAATCATCACAGTGCTGCGAAGACTCGCCACCTCCTTTATCAGGTTGAAAATTTCCAACATCTTCGGATTTTTGCTGATGATATCACAGAAACTGTACTGCTTCGTCAACTTCTTCCGCAGGATGGAATTCTCACGCTGCAGATTTTTTATCTTAATGATGCGGCTGACCAGCAATGAGATCTCTTCCGGATTGCACGGTTTAACGATATACTCCTGTGCTCCTTCTTTCATCGCTGTGATGGCAGTATCGACCGTAGCATAAGCAGTGACAATAATAATCGACGCTTCCGGCTGGATCTTTCTTATCTCCATCATGGTTTCAATACCGTCGTGCCCGCCCGGCATTTTCAGATCGATAAAATATATGGCATATTCCTTCAATTTTGTTTTATCGATCGCCTCTTTCCCCGATTCAGCTGTCTCCACGGTATATCCATCTTCTCGAAGCCAAGCGGCAAGTGATTCCCGCATTACTTCTTCATCGTCTACTACCATAATGTTCCATAATTTTTTCATTGCTGCATCTCCATGCCGTTCTCACGGCGGCTATGTTTGGTGGATTCTTCGAAGAGAATCGTACAATTATTGCAGAGCTCTCCGTTTTTTTTATCGACAAATTGAATCGCATTGGACAAGGACATTGCGCAGTTCAAATCGGGGCAATGGATCAATCCGAACGTGTGTCCAATCTCATGGATTGCTTCCTTCATTACCCGGTGGAGGAATAACTCCCTGTTCTCCGGCAGGTGATAAAAATCCTGATGGAGTCGTGCGAGTGAAACGATCGCTGCCGGCCCGTTCAACTGTGCATGACCGAAAACGAAACTGAGCATCGGAATAAACAAATCGCGGCTCGTGATTCCCAGGACCTTTTCCGCATCCTTTGGTATTTTTTTTAATAGGTCCTTTAAAACGAGTGACGAATTATATTGATTGTTTTTTACATCCAGTGCCGCGGAAGGATCCGGCAACGGCGGTATTCTACGAATATCAAAACCGTAAACCTGCCACAGGCAGATTTCCAGCGTCGATAAAACATCTTCCTCAATTATCCCGAATGGAGCGAGGTAGATCGCATTCACACTTTTGTCCCCGTTATTTCCGGTTCCCGTGTAACCGCAACGGTGGTTTCGTCAAACGGCAGCGTTACGGTAAATGTGGTTCCTTTGTTCATTTCACTGTGAACATCAATATCTCCCTTATGCGCTTCGATGATACCGAAAACGACTGCCAGTCCAAGTCCTACGCCTTTTCCTTCTCCCTTGGTCGTAAAAAACGGACTAAAGATCTTCGAAAGGTGTTCTTCGGGAATGCCATCGCCGTTGTCGGTCACGCTAAAGAGCAGTTGGTCGCCCGCAGAATTTTTTTCTGTTTTCACCATCAGTTTTCCGCCCGGTTTTCCCTGCGATGCTTCGGCACCGTTCATGATAAGGTTGACCACCACCTGCTGCATTTGCGAACCGTCGCAATGAACGGTCGGAAGATCGTGCTGCAAGTCCAGTTCGATGGTTACACCGGATAATTTCAGTTTGTGATCCAGCAAATTGATAGTGGACTTAATCATCGAATTGAAATCGATCTTTGCTCGAAACGGTTTCGAGCGGCGGGAAAAGGCAAGCAGATCCTGCACTATCCGCCCGACACGCGCCGTTTCGGAGACTACCTGCGAAAGATATTTCCGGAACTCTTCAACACGCTCTTTGGGAATGCCGTCTTCTTTCATGATTCTTTGCATCAGCATCGCCAGATTCAACACGCCGGAGACCGGGTTGTTAATCTCATGTGCCACGCTCGCAGAAAGTTGTCCGAGAGACGCCAGCCTGTCGCTTTGAAGCAATTTTTGATGAGCAACCTTCAGCTGGTCCGCACGCTGTCGGATTTTCATCTCCAGTCCTTCCGTAAACTGATTAATCTCTTCCAACGCCGATTTTAACCGGATGCGCATGATGTCGAATGAACGGGCCAGTTCACCCAGTTCCTCGCTGGACTCGATCACAATCGGTTTGTCCAGCATCATTTCGCTGACGGCATGCGTGCCGGCGATGAGATGTTGAATGGGTGCATCAATAACATGCTTTGTAAAATAGATAATGAAGAGACTCATCACGACCACAATAGTAAAGGAGATAATGATGACCCGGATTTGCAGCTGCGCCATTTCCGCATCCACCATATCCAGCGTCATTGATACATCGAGAACGCCCAAAACATTTTGAGAAACCCGGTGTGCGTGACAATCTGCCTGAGTGCAGGATGGTTCATTATAGATAGGAGTGATCATCGAAAGAGTCCGGTGTTTATCCGGCGTGGTATAAACGCGCGCTCGTGTCGGAACATCCACTTTCACAAGAGGTTGTTCCGCCGAATGGCACATGAAACATGCTTCGGCATACTTATCGACAACTCCGGTATCTGTTTTGGTGGTGGAGAACATGATTCTCCCCTCCTTATTGAAGATGCGTATCCGTGTAATCCCCTGTTTTTGTGCGATCGTCTCCATCGTTTGATACGCCGCTTCGCGCTGATCCGCCAGCATGGCATGCCACGTAGCACTGGAAATACTTCCCGACAACTGATCAGCGCCGAGCATCATGGCTTCCAACAGTTGCCCCTCCTGCGTCTTCACATGGATATAACTGGAGATAATACCGACGATCGTCATAATGACGGTAAACGAAAGTATCAGTTTTTGGGAAATCTTCTTCGGCGGCAGTCGCAGCAATTTTTGTTTGAGGTTCATCGATGTATATCCCTACATTGTCTTCCGTTGAATATTGCATCATTCATGCCATGATTTCACATATGAACATATTCTCAATCCTCGTTTTCCTTTCAATTCAGTAGTATTCCTCAAACTGCATTGTTTGATTTTGGAAATCATACTTATCGGTGTGTTGATTTTTTCACCTTACAATCTGCAGGTATTTTCCTTTCTTCTTCTAGCACAATTGACCCGATAAACATTGATCTGGTGAACTAAACAGAATTGACCATTGTGTTGATTTTCCCTACGCACCATGGAGGAAATTCCCACAGTCAAGAATCAAAAAATGCATTTGATCGTTGAGAGAAATTCACCGTTACTCGAATGTTCTCAACAAGTTATAGCTGCAGCGTAAATTGAGGCATGCAATTTGACTTATCTTTCTGTGAAATACCTCAGCACACATTTCGTAAAAAGCGACAACTACAAAAAGGAGACTTATCATGTTCAACACTATAGATTCGGAAACTTTATGGCTCACAATTACCAATGCGGGTCTTGGCCTTGTTACAGTGGTATGCATCATTGCAGTCGGTGTCGTAATAGCAAAGGAAGTTTTTGCCGATGTACGCAGTAAAGTGCGCATTCCGCATCTTCAGGACGATCACTCCTTCATGCTTGATGATCTCGGCATTACGATGGCAGACGGCGGCAAGAGGATCGATGAAAAAGAGCGTGCGGCACAATTCAATGCTGAAGATAATGATGAAAGCAATATTCAGCGCTCTGAAAATTAAACGAAACACTTGAGGAGTGAGGTGAATCATGCGATGCCCATTTTTACGTGAAGCACAGGTCAAATTCTGCCGCGCATCTGCGTACAGAAAAATGATCGTCCGGCTCGCAGAGCAACCCGAACATGAGCGATGCTCATCCAGCGAATATGTCCATTGTCCGGCTGCGAAACAGCATATGGAAGACCGTCCGAGCATCGACCATTGTCCATTCCTTCATGAATCACTCGTTCAGTATTGCACAGCAGCCGCTGTAACGAAATACATTCCGTATACAGAATCAGTCTTATCGCAATGCGGCACGGATAGTCACAAATATTGTGAACTGTACTTGACCCTTTCACAACCGAAAGAACCGGTGATAGCAGGTAATGCAGCACAGTCGGTTAACGGAAGCAACTCTGCCGTGGACGATGTAAAGATTCCGTCGGATCTGTATTTTTCACCCAACCACATGTGGATGGAGGTCGGTTCGGACGGTGTTTGCCACATTGGAGTGGATGCATTTCTGACGAAAGTGCTTGGTTCGATCGATCAGATCACATTCCTCACAACGAAAGGACCGCATCATCCGACCGTCTCTTTCTCCGTCGGCGGCGCAGATCTGCAATTCGTCTTTCCGCTCCCCATGAACATTACCCGTGCAAACACTTACCTGCGCACGAATCCGGAAAAGATCTTTTCTGATCCATATAAAGTGGGCTGGTTGTTCGAAGCAACCAATGAGCGGACAAAGGACCAGGAAAACGCATACGAAGGATTGATTTCCGGAGCCGATGTGTATCCATGGATGAAACAGGAAGTGGATCGGATGACTACGCTTGCCCATCGTATATCCGCACAACCGGATATGCGTGGTGCTGTGCTGATGGCAGACGGCGGTATGTTCCAATCAAATATTGCTCACCGTATTACGCGGGAGGAGTTGTTGAAACTCTATAATGATTTTTTTTCTCCTTTGACCCACTGGATTAAACAACAATGAAATCGAAAATCATCTTTATTGCAGGCATACTGTTCGGATCGTTCATCGGATGGTATGCCTTTCCATTTGCATTATATTATTCCAACGAACAGCCGTTACAATTCAACCATCTGGTACACACGGGAGAACAAGGAGGAATGGCGTGCGAAGATTGTCACCAGACCAATGAACTGGGACGATTTCAAGGTATTCCTGTCGTCGCAAAATGTGCGGAGTGCCATGCTTCCCCGCTGGGGGAAACAGAGAACGAAAAACGGCTTGTCGATGATTATATCACTCCCAATAAAGAGATACCGTGGTTCGTGTATTCCCGTCAACCGGACAATGCGTTTTTCCCTCATGCACCGCATGTAACACTTGGTGAGATGAAATGCGAAGAGTGTCATGGCGACCACGGGGCGACCGAAGTGCTGCGACTGCATCAAACGAACCGCATCTCCGGATACAGCAGAGATATCTGGGGTGCAGGCATCTCGGGTATTTCTTCTACGACCTGGGAAGGGATGAAGATGGACAAATGCGTACGATGTCACGGCGACAACGGCAGGCGTGACGGTTGCGTTGCCTGCCACAAATAATCGCACCGATGCCGATGTATTCACTTCAATTACCAGAGTGTTAATCTAACTTTTGAAAACGACTATGGCAAAGACACTTACACGAAGAGATATCTTAAAATTTACCGGCGGCGGCATTCTTGGTTTACTATTTTCCCCGCTCCCCTGGAAATTGCTTGATGATTCATCTATTTGGACACAAAACTGGGGACTTACTCCGAAACTGGCGCATGGTCCAATCACAAACATCTTTTCCCATTGTTCACTCTGTTCCGGCGGCTGCGGAATTACCGCACGCTGTGTATCAGGATTCCCATTTGCTATCACCGGAATATCGGGACATCCGGTTTCTCAAGGCACCGTCTGCACGCGCGGACTTGCAGCACATCACATGGCGCACCATCCATTACGGATCGTCCATCCGCATACATTCACCGGGAAGGGATCCGAAGCTACTCTGTCTGCAGTTTCTCTTCAGACTGCTGTGAGTGCAACAGCTGAACACATTGCAGCATCGCACGGAAGTGTTGTCATCCTGGATCAACAACCGGGCCGTGCAATCTCTCACGTGTATAGAGAATTCCTGAACTCAATCCCGAATGGAATTTATCTCAATTCTCCGTCGGTAGAAGCAGTAACAGTAAATACTCTTAAAGCAATGACGAGCGGAGAAAAATATTCCTATGGTTTCGATCTTGAAAATGCCGATCTGATCCTTTCCTTTGGCGCTCCGATATTCGACAATTGGGGGACACCGGGCAGGTTAACCGCTTTACATAATGCAGGAACAACGAAAGTGATCCAGGTTGACAGCCGGTACTCGCGTACAGCAATGCAATCCACTGAGTGGCTGCCGATTATTCCCGGAATGGAAAAATTCCTGGCACTGGGAATCGCCAATATCATGATTCAAGAGAAAATGGTTCCGGCACAGGTCATCCGTTCTATGTCTGATTATAAAGCATATGTTGCGATAACGAATGAATTTACACCAGAAAAAGTATCTCAAATAACCGGCATCGAATCTGACAGAATTATAAAGACCGCAAGGGCGCTTGCTTCGTCGCACCATCCAATCGTGCTGAGCGGCGCAGATCCCGGCGGCGGTCCGTTCGATAGTGAAACCGATAAATCCATTACTGCATTGAACATCCTACTCGGAAATGTCGGGAAATCCGGCGGAATCATTTCTCGAAGAGATGTTCCGGGTTATGAAATTAATTCTGAACCACTGCATTGGGCAAATATTCCCGATCATTCCATCGAAGTGCTGATTGTTGACAGTGTTGACTCCGGATATGCACTCCCTTGGACATTGATCCAAAAGAAGATGCTTCTAAATGGAGGAAGTATCCTGAGCCTTTCCCCTATACTAAATGAGATTTCCGCACATTCTGATTTTCTCATTCCCGCGCCGGCACTTTTCGAATCTTTGCAAGATATTCCTACACCGCCCGGACACCCTGTCGGAACATTCGCTATTTCAACACCTCTCCTAAAAAAACAGGAGGAAACAACTGAACCAGCGGATGTCATTCGTCTTCTGGCAACAGCGTTAAATGTCCAATTGGAAATCCCTCCAATGGAAGAACTGATCAAACAAAAATCTGCCGCACTCTATTCACACAAACGCGGGACTTTGCATATTGCTTCGGACAATAGCACACTCCAAGTCCGCGAGATTGCAACGGCAGATGATTTTTGGACTAAACTGACAGAAGGCGCAGTATGGATCGATGAGAAAACGCAGCAACACTCCCAACGATCATACACCATCGGACTCTCTGCAGTGAACGTCCCTGTACAAGGGATGGAACTTCCAATGATTGCCTACGGCTGGCGCGGCGCCACTGCCTCGGCGCAGGTTTCGCCAATCTTGAGCAAAGTATTTCAAGAAACAGAACTGCGTGCGATAAACGGAACAGTGTCGATAAATCCGACAACAGCGATACAATACGGACTTTCGAAAGATGACGAGGCTGAACTTTCTACTGTCAACGGCACGATGAAAGTACATGTGAAAATTGATCCGACGATCCGGCCCGGTGTGATCGAGGCATCTATCGCGCCGCTTTTGAACGGGATCGAAACACCAGCCCATCCGGCTGGAAGTAATATTTTAAATCTCTGTGAAGTCACCAACGACGGAACCTGGAGAATCACTACCGCAAAACTTCTGAAGGTGTAACAGATGGAAACGACGATTGAAAAAGTATATAAGTTCGGGATGGTCATCGACCTCGATAAATGCAACGGATGCGGAGCGTGCACCGTTGCCTGCGCGGTGGAAAATAACATCCCTCCCGCACTGGAAAAAATGAATAAACGAAACGGCCTTACCTGGTTGAATATTTCCACTGTTTCCAACGGCGAGCAATTCCCAAAAAGTGAATCGGTTTTTGTACCAATGTTTTGTCAGCAATGCGAAAAAGAAACACCCTGCATGACCGTGTGTCCTCAAAACGCGGTGGATATCGATCCATCGACCGGGATCGTCGGTCAGGTGCCACAGCGCTGCCTTGGCTGCCGGTATTGCATGACGGCATGTCCGTATCATGCACGATATTTCAATTGGTGGGATCCTGAATGGACAGAAGGGATGAAACAGCAACTGAATCCTGATGTTGCTCCCAGAATGCGCGGTGTGGTTGAAAAATGTAATTTCTGTCACGGCCGGCTGCATGCAGCAAAACAAAAAGCAGCGTCACAGGGAAGCCGCGAGATCGATCCTGTTGACTACGTACCGGCATGCGTTGAATCCTGCTCAAACAAAGCAATAACGTTCGGCGATCTCAATGACACGACGAGCCCGGTTGCACAGGCCGCGAGGGACGAAAATTCATTCCGGTTTCTCTCACGCCTCGGGACTGAACCGAAAGTCTATTATCATTCAGCAAAGAAATGGGTCCGCGCAATGGCAGAAAAATCATTAACTCGTTCACACCAGGAGGAATTCCATGGATAAGTTTCTCATCCCCCGCGGATTGCAGCGAACGTCATTCGGCGCATTTCTCCTGTGGCTCATCCCCTGGACGGCACTTCTTTCGCTCGGTCTCTATGCTATTTATCTTTGTCTTGCCGAAGGATTGTTCCACACGAATATGGACAACCGTTTCGCATTCGGTATCTGGATCTTCCTCGACCTGACGGTGATCGCACTTGGAGCCGGAGCATTTTTTACCGGTTTCCTTCTGTACATACTCCGAAGAAAAGAACTCAAAGCGGTGATTAACAGCGCCGTAGTGATTGGATTGATTTGCTACAGCGGTGCCGTACTTGTATTGATGGTGGATGTTGGACAGCCACTGCGGGCATGGTTTACCTTCTGGCATCCGAACACCCATTCAATGCTGACCGAAGTGACATTCTGCCTGACCTGTTATCTGATTGTTCTGCTGATAGAATATATCCCGATCGTGTTGAAGAACCGTCAGCTGCGACAGATTCCGAAGTTTCTCGTTTTCGAATTCGAACTGCACAAATTGATGCCGGTTCTGGCAGGGATCGGAACATTCCTTTCATTCTTCCATCAGGGTTCGCTTGGCGGATTGTTCGGTGTGCTGCGGGGGCGGCCGTTCGCGTTTCGGGAAGAATTGGGGATCTGGCCGTCCACATTCTTTCTGTTTGTTATTTCCGCGGCAGCGGCAGGCCCGAGTTTTATTATGTTGACCACCTGGTTGGTGGAAAAGATCACACGAAAAAATCTGGTAAAGCCGGAAGTCTATAAATTCCTCGGTAAAGTTTCTGGTATCATGCTGATAGCGTACGTGTTATTGAAATCTATCGATACGCTCATCTGGATTAACAGTACGTCTCCCGGAAACGGTTTCCCGGCATTCGAATTCTATGCAACACAATCGTTCGGTTCGTGGATACTGTTCACTGAGATTGTCACTTTCGGATTATTGCCGGCATTGGTGCTCCTCAGCAGCAGGCTGCGCGAACAGCGCAGGTTCCTGTTCGGCGCAGGTTTCCTTGTTTGCTGCGGAATCATGCTCAATCGCTTCGTTATGACGATCCAGACGCTGGCTTTGCCGACACTTCCGTTCGACGATTTTCTGACGTATTCGCCGAGCTGGGAAGAAGTTGCTACGTTCCTTTTTGTTGTCGCCTATGGGATGATACTGTATTCTGTCACATTCCGGTATGCAACACTGTTCCCGCAGGAAAAAGAACTCAATCAATTGAACGGTGAACTTTCCATGCAGGAGTTCGCAAGAACCGGGAAGACAACATCATTCTGGCAGCCGAAATTTGTCACACAGTTACGGAACAAATTCGCCTCTTCAAAATTGTAATTACTAACTGTATTGGAGTCAATCATGCTACCATGGGTTTATGAATTTCACTGGACACCGTTCCATGTTATTTTCCTTCTAATCTTTTTTTCCATTTTTGTTACGATTGTTGCCACAGTGATTGTTGCGATGCGGCGAACGAAAATGGCAGAAGTGCTGCAAAAAACTGAAGCGATTCAATGGCATTCGGATTTCGAAGATCTTCCCCCCTCCATGAAAACCTGCAGACATGAATTAAGCGGCGATGTAAAGCACCGTGTTTGCGATCATGAATTCGATTGCCGCTCCTGCACTCAGCACCCTGTTCTGAGCAAACGGCAGACAAAAGCTCCTATGCTGCAGTTTGAAGTTTATGGATTCACTATGCCTCCCTACAGGCTCTATCACCGCGGCCATACATGGGTCCAGCGCGAAGATGACGGTACATTCAAGGTCGGTATAGATGATTTTGGCACACGTATCATCGGTAAACCGTATTCCATTGAACTGCCGCCAGTCGGTTCCCGATTATCGGTAAATGGGAAAGGGATGCTGGTAAAAAAGCCGAACACGAACATTCGCATACTTTCCCCCATCGATGGTGAAGTGATTGAGCATGGTGATAGTGAAAAAGGTTGGTATTTAAAGATCAAAGCGAATGATCCAGAGAAAGCGACAACACATCTATTGAAAGGCAACGAGGTGCCGAACTGGATCCTGCGAGAGATGGAACGGCTGCAGATTTCATTTGCTACAAGCGGCATCGGCGTAACACTTGCCGATGGCGGCGAACTTGTCCCCGATTTTCACCGGCATTTCCCGAAAGCTGATTGGGATAGCGTGTTAGGACAGATGTTTCTTGAGGCTTGAAAATATTATGATCCGGTCAGGTGACCGGGTTGATATTGAGTAATCATTTTTATCGTAACAGGAACGGTGGTTTCATCGTTCTTTTTATTCATTCTCAGAGACCTCTGAAATATTATCGTTCTAATGTCATTTCGAGCGAAGCCCCTCCCGAGGGGATGCCTTTCCGAAGGAACACTTCGTGTCGGCAAAAGGGGCAAGCGAGAAATCTCAGACCGTAAATTCGGTAAAAAAAACGAGATTCTCCCGAAGGTCCGAAGGACTCCTTTGGAGGATCCCTTTGGCGAAGCCATCACTTCGTGACGGGACTCGTCGCTCTGCTCCTCGTCACGAAGTGATCCCGTTGGGGGAATGACATTGATTGTGAATTTTTCAGATGTCTCTCTCAATAAAGTGTTACATCCGATGTTAGTCGGAATAGAGGTATCTCTTTGGGAGTGACATCATTGTGGCGGCGAGAATGTTTTATGAATCGGTTTGGGGGGAATAATTTGCACGGATTTGCGTCCGTACGGACAACGCTACTGCCGAATCACTTCAAGATATAATTCTTCTACTTTCTTCCTTGCCCACGGAGTTGTGCGCAAGAATTTCAAACTGGATTTGATACTTGGGTTCTCTGTAAAACACCGGATTCTTATACATTTCCCTAATTCTTCCCAACCGAAATGCTCAACAAGATGGTTCAGGATCATCTCCAATGTTACGCCATGGAGCGGATTGTTGGGTTGAGTTGACATAGTTTTACTCATTCAATGTGCGCTATTCATGGTTTCAACTGAGGTTTGCGGATGCGGATCGTTGTTGTTGCCAGATGCACTTCCCGCAGGAAAAAGGTCAACCCTATCACTAGCACCAGAGTTGCGGATGAAAAAAGCAAACCAATAGCCCACTGCAACGGAACGGAAAACATCACTTCAAGAAAAAGTGTGGTGATGACAAGGCAGACCAATAATGCTGCAATGGTGAACGCTGTGATTGCAACGCTGGTGAAATGCCGGCGCTTTTCCAAAATGTGCAGTTCTGCTTCAACGACATCACTATCCGACGCTACGGCAGTTCGTCCTCCCTCGGTAAGAAAACGGCCCCGGTCGATGATCCTGCTCAATCGTCCTGCCATCACTCCGAGCATTCCCGCAATGGCCGTTAAAAGGAAGACGGGGGCAAGTGCCAGTTGAATAGCAGTTGCAATCTCGCTAAAGTGGTCAGGAATCATACGCTATTCTCCTTTTGTTCAGGGAGTGATTTTTTCATTTTACCGGTTTCAACAAAAGATCGTGAAAATCAAAACTAAAATCGGTCGATGGTGAGACCGCTTTCATTTTGGCATGTTCGATACTGCCGTCAGGATTCAGAGAAAATGTGATGAAAGCATCAGCGCGCATTTCCGGATCGCTCCAGCGTACGATGAATGTGTTGTATTGATAGTGCTCCAGAAAACCGCCTAATGCCGGGGTTGCTTTCAATTGCAAAAAGAGTTTTCCATTTTTTGTTTCTATGTCAATGTCTCCATACCATGCATCATTGTATTTTCCTTCATAGTTCTTTAAGGACAATGACGGCTGCGACATGGAGTCGCGCTTGGCCATCGTTTTTGTATCGGCGGATTTGCTGATAGAATCAGCACGTTCCTTCATGGCTTTGTACGCATTTATCCAGTCATAGTGAGTACCGAGATAATGGTCCAGTACTCTCCATCCTATCGAATAAAAAGCACCGCTCATTTCCTGGTTTGTGAAGACTGCTACACCCACTCGCAGTTCCGGGATCATCGCAACCAATGAAACCATTCCGCTGAGGCCCCCGGTATGCCACACCAGTTTTTTCCCGCGATAATCCCTCAGGAAAAATCCGGCTCCGTATCCGGCAAAATTTGGCTGAATTGGCGACAGTTCTTTTGCGACTTTCTCTACTGGCAGCGGTGTTTGAACTGACCAGAGATACTGAGCGGTTTTTGCTGTAAACAGTTTTGATCCATCCGATAATTTTCCAGAATCAATTTGGCAGATCATCCATTGTGCAATATCTTCTGCATTGGTGTTTACTGTCGCGGCAGGATTCGTTTTTGTGCTGTCAGATGCAGCAACAGGACGAACAGTGCCATGCACTTCTGCATGCGGAGTCGCAACATTCCCTTTCTTCACGGCATCAGCAAATGTTAATGTGCTGTTGCCCATCCCGAGTTTGTCATAGATTCTCGTCTTCACGAATTGCTCCCACGGCATGCCGCTGACTGCTTCAATCAATTCTCCAGCAACAAGATAAAGAATATTATCATATGCATAGGTGCTCCGAAAACTTGTTGCCAGCGGAATATTCTTGAACCGTTTTACAACATCCTTTTGGTTATATGTATTGGTAGGCCAGATGAGCAGATCTCCGGCGCCGAGGCCAAGGCCGCTGCGGTGCACCAACAGATCGATGATGCGCATTTCTTTTGTTACGTACGGATCCGAAAGCTGAAACCATGGAAGATGATCAACGACACGATCATTCCATTTTAGTTTTCCTTCTTCAACAAGAATTCCGATCGATGTTCCCACAAATGCTTTTGTGTTGGACGCAATGCTGAAATTTGTTTTGCTGTCCACTTTGTCTTTCGTGCCAATGGTCTTTACACCATATCCCTTCATCAATACAGCTTTCCCGTCTTTCACGATGGTGACAGATACACCGGGGACATTAAAAGTTGCAAGAACTTTTTCTACATAGGCATCAAAGTCTTTTGGCAACTGTTGTCCGTGCAATATCGTCACGACTGTCACCAAAAAGGAGATAAACTGCTTTCTCATTACACTTTCCCTCCCTTATGAGAAGTATTTAAAACAAATTATATCTTTAAAGAAGTCACATTCATTTTATTTCAACGACACGGTATCTCATTTCTCTCTTTGTATAGATATTTCGAACCAATAGACTCAATCGGGAACGCGCCAATACTCTGTAAAGTGTTTTTAAAATGCAAGCGGAAATATCACCTCAATCCCCGTTTTTTCTTTTCAATGATCACCTGAACATCCACCGGTTCGTTACAGACAGAACAGACATACCGCCGTGTGGTTTCATTGAAATCGGGTTCGCGGGTTTGTTTGCAGTTAGGGCATTTAATTTGGATTGGTTGTTCTTCTCTGGATTTCGACATTGTATTTCGTTCGTCAATGATAGATGCTGTAAGATAATGGTATTCAGGCCATACCGCAATTTTTTGTTTGATTGTATATTTTCCTCTGATAGCCCGTCATTATTTCGTATTTTAATTCAGAAACAGCACTTCGTTCCGTATTAACATCCATTAACACTTTTTCTATGGCAAAACAAATCAGTCCGGTATTCATCGCAGCAAAAGATATCTCCATCCGATTCGGCGAACAGGTCGTCCTGAAGGAAGCATCTCTCAACATTCATCAAGCAGACCGGATAGGACTGATCGGAACGAATGGATCCGGGAAATCGACTCTGATTAAAATCGTTGCCGGACTGATTGAGCCAGATTCCGGAGATATATCGCGGAAACGCGATCTCATTACGGGATATCTCTCCCAAGATTTTACTTTGGATGAATCGAAAAGTGTTTTTGAAAACATCATGGATGGCGCTCATGATGTGATCGACATTCTTCGGGAATATGAATCACTCCCCTATGATTCGGACCGCAGACATATTCTTGAAGAACATATCCATTTACTGGACGGTTGGAATCTTGAAAATAGAGTTGAAGCAGCGATGCATTCGTTAAATGTTCCCGATAAAAACCGCGATATCACGACACTTTCCGGCGGTGAAAAACGACGAGTCGCCCTTTGTCGCGCAATCATTTCCCGTCCCGATCTGCTTATTCTTGATGAACCGACAAACCATCTCGATACGCAATCAATCGAATGGATGGAAGAATTCCTTGAAGATTATGCCGGCGCATGTCTTTTTGTAACACATGATCGGTATTTCCTTGATTCCATTGCCAACCGGATCGTTGAACTTTCCAACGGACTCTGTTATCCACACAGCGGGAACTACACCGATTTTCTTATTGACAAAGCGGAGCGACAGACGCAATTAGAAAGTGAAGAAAAGAAACGGAATAATTTTCTGCGCCGTGAACTGGAGTGGGTGCGGCGCGGACCAAAAGCGCGCACAACAAAATCCAAAAGCAGATTGAAAAACTATTTCGAGATCGCAGATAAAGAAGGATTTCAGGCCGAGAAAGAAGTGCAGTTGCTCATCCCCCCGCCTGCCGGATTAGGATCGACAATCCTCAATTTGAAACATGTCGGCATGGAACTCGGCGGAAGAAAACTATTTTCAAGAATCGATCTGCTTTTCGACAAAAAACGAAAACTGGGTATTATCGGACGGAATGGACTCGGTAAAACAACCCTTCTGAAGATTATCCTGAATGAACTGGAACCGACGGAAGGTTCTATTGAAGTAGGAGAACGAACCCAGATCAATTATATCGATCAATCACGGATCGCACTGAATGATGAGAATTCCGTCCTGAAAGAGATTGGCGAAGGGAATGATTGGATCATGTTTGGCGAGAACAAAGTAACGGTGTGGAATTACCTCCGCCGTTTCTTGTTTGCCGACGATCGGATTAATACCAAAGTAGAAAAGCTTTCCGGCGGAGAACGGAGCAGATTACTCCTGGCGAAGATTCTAAAGAATGGCGGCAACTTCTTGATCCTTGACGAACCGACGAACGATCTGGATCTTCCGACGCTGCGCGTATTGGAAGAGGCTCTCGTCGATTTTGAAGGATGCGTCATTGCGGTCAGCCATGACCGATATTTCTTGAACCGGGTCTGTAACGGAATTCTTGCCTTCGAAGGAGATGGACATGTTCATTTCAGCGAGGGAAACTATGACTATTATATTGAAAAACGGAATGCACGACTTAGCGTTGAAGCTGAAATGGAAAAGCAAATGAAACTCGATACACCTTCCAAGTCTGAACCAAAAAAACTGAAATGGAAAGAGGCGAAAGAACTTGAATCCATCGAGCAGGATATTCTGAAAGCGGAAGAGGAAGTGCATCGTATAGAGTCACTCTTCGCTGCCGATGACTTTTATCAAAAGCATGGCGATAAGGTTGATCACCTGAACAAGGAACTGGAGAGCGGCAAGGAAAAAGTGGAACGACTGTATGCCCGGTGGAATGAACTGGAAAAACTGAAAAATGGTTAACTATTTTATGAAAACTCTGTGCCTTTGTACTCACCAAAGAACATTGACACAGAGTTTTCATAGAGAAGTGCTTTTACATGCCCAGCCAATAGCTGATCTTCAGCATGAAGATATTATCCGGCTTTACATTGATGATCCTGTCCACTGAACGATCGAACTGGAAATCGCCCGCAGATTCAATATCTTCCCTGCTTTGCGTCCAAACCAGGAAGAGCGCCGATCCCGGAGAATATTCCCATCGAAGCACCGCATTCCCCCGCAACGATCGATAATTGAAATCCGGTTTGCCGATTCCAATGGGTGCGGCTGAACCCGAACCATCCGGGTCAAGGGAATAACCGGCCACAGCGCCGTTCGGATCGGTCAGAGGAGTAATCGTCGAACCGTTTGTGCCATAAGCTAGAAAATCAAATGATTTCGACTTCCGCAATTCCTTAAAGTTATTATAAGAACCGGAGGTAAAATACGGTTGAGCATAAATCTGGAAACTCAATTCGGGATTCAGAATCCAGTTCATTCTGATTGTTGCCCCAACCGACGTCTGCTTGAGATCGGCAAAAATGTATCGCCTGCCGTATGTTGCGAATGCGGAGGCGTCCGCAGAAGAACGGATAAACTGAGCGCTGCTGTTGTCATAGGAAATATCCGGACCCAGCGTGAGCGTGAATGTTGGAGTCAATTTCAACTCGGTTTCGATATACACATTGGTATTTTGGTCAGCACCGCCTGCTGACATCCCGCCTCCGACATAAAGAATCCACCAGTTTCTACTGTCGCTGTACAGATTCACACTGAATGCGTTGGAAGAAGGATTTACCATCAACGGCCCTCCGCGTGTCCTCCGTGCACTGTATGATTCAGGATTAAGCGTCATCCGAAATTGCCCCCCATAATAATTTGGCAGTGTCAAATATCCGCCAAACCAAAAACCCTGGGCAGTCTTATTTCCGCCGTAATCATAGTTCAAGAATGATGCAACGTCAAATCCTACGAACCGGTAGTATTCAGTCGGATCATTCCAGCGGTATCCGGTAACGATATGTGAATTGATAACATCGGCAAAAGACATAAAACCTAAATCGTTCGATTCAAAATACGGATTGATAACACCGACAGCAGCATTCAATGTCCATTTCCCTCTATTCTTGTTCAATACTAATCGACCGGCATACCCTGTCATCGAAGTTAAAGTACTGTCCACTGTAATATGTGAAGCATCGGGCCGTTGGAAATAGTGGCCGGAACTTCTCTGCATCGAAATCATTTTTGTTTTATTTCCCTGAACGCTAGAGACTCCAGCCCATCCTGTTAATACGTAGGTTCTCTCTTCATCAAAGAATGTCCATCCATCCACCGCGGTGACCATTGCGTTGTTATTGATATAATCCTGAAGCACAGGATTATCAAACATCCGTTTTGTATATGTTGCAAGAAATCCTAAACCTTGTTGGCCGCGGTCAAAATCCCTCTGAGCCCTGAACACACCGTAATACGATTGCGGCTCCATCTCTTGCCGCGAACGGTGTCCGGCGGAATCGAGTGTCGCTAATTCCTTGTTCGTAAGCGAATGAATCATTCCAATCTTCCAATCATCCCCTATTCGTCCGGATATTTTTCCTGCACCGAGAATTTTCGTGCCGTTGGGATTTTCAGCATAGTCGTAATACGGAAGACTGAATTGCGGACGCTGCGGTGTTCTGCCGATTCTGCGGCTGTAAAAGATCGTTGGATTGCTCCAATTGAACGACCAGTTGTTGTTCGTTCCACCCTGGCCGAACCGGAAGATGCTCACACCTTCCGTAAAGAACGGACGTTTTTCCTGGAACGACGTTTCGACATCCGATAGATTCACCACTGCAGGATCGACTTCAACCTGGCCAAAATCCGGATTGATCGTACCGTCCAGAGTAAGACTGGTGCCAAGTCCTACTTTCATATCGAGCCCAGCACCGGGAAGATATTTTTCTCCAGGATTGAACGGATCGTTTGGATTATTTCCAATATACTCTGCTTTTCCCGTTACATACGGCAGCACTTCCATTCGAGAAGATGGTGAAATCCCCTCCAATCCGACGAGATCAGGGAATCGTGAAACGAAACCATTCTCATTGCGCGGAGTGTACACCATCATGGCTGTTTCATTTTTCCTGCCAATGTACCGTTCAAAATTGATCCCCCAAATCTGTTCTTCTCCTTCACGGAATCGAAGCTGAGAAAATGGAATTTTCATTTCCACCACATAACCCTCCTGATCGATCCTCGATACACCTTCCCAAACAGCATCCCAAGAGAGTTCAAACCGTCCATCGTTTTCAACCAATCCGTCTGCTTTCGTACCGGCAGCAGAGACATAGAAAAGATTTCCGGACATCTTATCGTGATAAGGATCGATATAGACGATGAATCCATCCGAAGGATCTCCGTAAACGAAATCGCGCCTAACAAGTCTTGCAACAATGGAATCCGATCGCTGATCATAGAGTTTGGCTGCGATATACAAGGCTTCATCATCATATGCCACCCATGCCTCACTCTTCTCGCTTCCGGGCGCACCTTGATCGGGTTCGCGCTGTTTGAAATCGGTATATCCAATGCGCTGCCAAATTTTTTCTGAGAGTACACCGTCTACTCTGATTTGTTCGGTAGTCTTAACGGCAGTAACTGTGGAAGAATGAAGAAAGAGTGAAAGGACAACCTGCAGAAATTGCGCAATGGCAAATAGTCTGAATAGTTGCATAGGATCTCCTTTGGAAGGTGGATAAAGCATGAAAGTAACGGAGAGAGTTACGGGAAGGAGGATTGGCAGTTCACTACAATAGACAAGATTATCCGAAATTTAAGAGTTCATTGTCGATTGTAAATAATTGTTCAAAGGAGGGCGAGTATGAATTGCAAAAAAAAGCCGGAGAGGACTGCGTTCCCTCCGGCGTTAATGTTCACGACTGAAGAATTTATTTGATACGCTTTACGACAACAATGGTCTGGTCGTCCGAATATTTCCCTTTGGAACTGTGGATCTGAACATCTTCGATGATCAGGCGGGCGATATTCTGCGCCTTCTCGTTTCGAAACTCGGTCAATTTGGTCGCCAGTCTCTTTTCCGAATACTGAATTCCGAGATTATCCATCGCCTCGGAAACACCGTCCGTATAGAGAAGCATGATATCCCCTTTCGCAAGCATGATCCCTTCACTGCGGTACATTTGATTCGGAAATGGTCCGACGATATTCCCTGTCGCCTCAAGAAATTCAGTAGTGCGAGAAGCCGCTCGAAATACGATTGGACTGCTGTGACCGGCATTCACATACACGCACAGTCCTTTCAAATCATTCGATAGTTCTGCATAGAACAATGTCAGGAAACGGTCATCGGAAAAAGTATGGTGCACAAGATCGTTAATATTGTGAATAAGGTTGCTGATCTTGGTTTGATAACTCGCTCCCATCCGCAGCGCGCCGGAGACATACAACGCCTGCACAGCGGCAGATATACCCTTACTGGCGGCATCACCGATAACGATACCGACCCGATCCTTCTCTTCGCTCATGATATAATCAAAGAAGTCACCTCCCACAATTCTGTCGGCAATAGAGATGCCGAACATCTCGTAATTGTGGAATTGCAATTCATGCGCGGGGAGAATACTTTTTTGGATCTCTCGCGCTTTGTCCAGGTCCTTCTGCAATTGTGATGTGCGCCGCTCGATCCTCCTGTTATTCACCATGGACGTAACGGCGAGGCTGATGATGTTCAATGTGGGAGCAACATTCTCATGCTGCCCTTCGGTATTGAACGAGAGGATGTACGGATATAGAGATGCCCCCTTAACAGTAACCACTTCACCAATGCCGGTTGCGGAGTATTTCACGATCCCTTTGCTGCGAAGATATTCATTCGTTTCTTTAGCGACAATGGTCCGATGCTGCGCCAGTTGTTTGAACATCTTATATTCGTCGACCTTCAGAGAAAAATGAGGTTTAATCTTTTCCACTTCTCCGTGCTGAGCGATCACTTCGTATGTCGATTTTGTCGTATCGAGTTTCCAAACTCTTCCGCCTCTGATCTCGATCCGGTCATTGGAAACGATCTGGTGAAGAACATGGGCAAGCATTTCTTCCGTTGAAGAAAATTCCTTGCTGTCAAAACTCTCGATGGTTTTATACAGGGAGCGTTGATTCATAACGTTTTTGTCGATTAATCAATTTTCTTGTAATATACGAAAGTATTGCCGTTCTCCCTACGGGAACCTGTGATCTACAACGTTGACATCACTCCTTGAATTGTCTATACTGACCGTAGTCGCACATTCTATCACGATTACTCAATTACTCGAGGAAACACTATGAAGAAGAGTCTTAATGCAATAATACTGTTTGGTTTACTGTTCATCGGATTGACCATCATTGGTTGTAATGAATCAAGTAACTCAGCTGCCGGTGGAAGCGGCGGGCCGCTATTTAAAACTGCTGGAACATTCAATTTCTCATCGAACCGTGGAAGTATTTCTGCCAATGGTATTTTCGATACGCTGTACACAGCCCAAAATGCTGCAGGCGCTTTCCGATTTAAAAGCGGCAATGCGAATATCTATGTTGTTTTTGCGTACAATGCAATTTCCCAATCGGAAGTTCAGGTTGCATTTGTTGGAGTTGCCGATACCGTGAATGCCATTGCCAATGGATCGTATCCGTTCGTTTCAACAACTGCCAACAAACGGGCATTTTTCGGATATTTCCCTAATGCTGCAGATTCGACTGCTTCGAATGAATTTTATGGCCTAATCAATGGTTCCGTAACCATCAGCGCTGTTTCTGCTACTCAAGTCACCGGCACATTTTTAGGTTCAGGGTATGATCAGAATAGTCAGGCAAATCCGCAAACAATTGATGTAACCGGAGGGACATTCAACAGTCCAGTCGTTGAACAAGCAATTGATCTTTCCGGAGATACTAATGAACCGGTCCAACATTGGATAAAAAGGGCAATTCTGAAAGACCGTTCAGTAAAAATTTTCTAAATCGCCACAGAAGTGTCAAATGAAAAATTGCCATCCTTTTGCGGGGATGGCAATTTTTTTCTTCACGAATCTACCTCTTCAATACTTCCAGCATGATCTTTGCACACGCTTCAGCATCCGAACCAGCATCATGATGATTCAGAGGAATAAACAGCTGCCGACAGACATTGGCGAGATTTGCAGGACGAATTTTTAACACCGATCGTGATAATCGTACTGTGCATCGGTATTCAACATCCGGTTTTGAAATTCCGTAGGTGGAACAGCAGGACTCCAAAACCCGGCGATCAAATCCTGCATTATGCGCAACAACAAAATCGATCCCATCAAAGAAGTTGGCAATCGTTCCCCACGTTTCTTTGAACGTTTTTTTGTTTTTCACATCCTGCCACGATATTCCGTGAATAGAGGTAAACTCAAAATGCTCATAAGGAGGCTTGATTAAGATGGTCTTTTTCTTGACGATGTGTTCATTCTCAACACTCACTAGTCCTACGGAACAGGCGCTGTTCGGATATCGATTTGCAGTTTCAAAGTCAATTGCGAGGAATTTCATTTTTGATTAATACCATTCTGCCAGACATTTAGCATTCAATTTTTTTCGTCATTTTCCTGTGATGCCGTCCTTATATGCTCTCGCCATCAACGCGTGCCGGCTGTGCACATGCAGTTTTTTATAGATGTTCTTCAGATGTGTGGTTATAGTAAAATAACTGACATTCATTTTTGCCGCAAGCTTCTCGTTCGACATCCCTCTCACAATTTGATGAATAATCTCCCGCTCTCGCATTGTCAGCAGCTTTGGCACATCAGCCAGGCCGGTATTGTTCATCAGCATTCCGACAATTTTTTTTGTGATCATCGGATCCAGCGGCGATCCGCCTTCGATCACCTTCTCAATTGCCCGGCTGATATCGAGTGCAGTCGAATTCTTTAACAGATAACCGGTAGCGCCGTTTTTCAACGATTCCTGTATTTCCTCCGGATCGTCATGCGATGTCAGCATGATTACCTTCACATCCGGTGCGGACTGCAAAATTGCGGGAAGTCCGTCGATCCCGGATTCCTCCGGCATGCGAATATCCAACAGCATCACTTCTGGATCAGCTATTCGTTTTTTCTGGAGTGCTTTCAGCACTTCCTTGATCGAATGGAAATAATTCTCAACAACAATTTTCTTATTGAACCGGAGTGATTCACTTAATAGGATGCAATAGTTCTCATTGTCATCAACAATCCAGAGTCTCGTTCTTTTTTTTGTAATGTGTTTTTTCATGTGCGATGTTGTACTATCGGCAGTGTAACTTTAATGGACGTGCCGACATGTTCTTTGCTGTCGATTGAGATCCAGCCGGAATGCTGTTTGGCAATCTCTGCAACCATGGATAGACCTAGCCCGGTTCCTCCGGAATTCCTCTTTGTCGTATAAAACGGTTCGAACACTTTTGGCAGCGAATCTTCCGGAATCCCCTGACCGTCATCCGAAATCGTCACTGTAATGAAACGGTTCATGTCCCCCATTCGTTTCCGCTCCTGTCGATCCGCTCTTTTTTCTTCTTCAATCTTCACAACAATGCGTCCCTTCTTATAAATAGCTTCTTTAGAATTCCGAAGGATATTCAGAAACATTTGTTTTAACTGATTTTCGTTGCCGTTGATCATCACATCCGATTTCTTCAGCGTATTCTGGAATTCTACCTTTATCGACCGTCCCGCAGAAAACGAATGGAATATCGAACGGAACAACGAATTGAGATGAATGTGTTTGAATTCTTTTTTGATTCCTTTTGCGATGGAAAGGATATTTGCAACAAGCAGTTGTCCGTCGGTGGTGCTGTTCTTTGTCGCTTTTAAAATCTTCTTCCCCCGTAGGGAGCGAACCTGTTTCTCCAGCAATTTCAGAGAGAGTTGCAGCGGTGCAAAAACATTTTGCAAATCATGGGCAATACTGCTGGTTAACAGCGATATTGCTTCCATTTTCTGTGCACGTACGAAAGATTCCTCCAGACGACGTTTTTCCGTGATATCGAACAGAACGCCGTGGATCGTATGGTCGGTGGAATCTTCCCTGCCGGAAAAGAGAAAAATCAATTGCTTCCCGGATTTCGTTCTATACTCAATCTCACAATCCTGGAACCATTGACTTTTCCGCAGACTGTCGAGGATCGATTGTTCCTTGCCGGCGAGCATTGAAGGAAAAATGTTCTGGAATTCATGATGATTTAATAGCTCCAGTTTATTCAGCATCGATTGATTCACATCGATCACTTTCCAGTGTTGCCGGGAAAAATTCACCATCCCGGCGATTGTGTTATTGAACAGTGCCCGATATCGTTCCTCCTTCCGTTCCAATTCCTTCAATTTGGAAAATTGGGTTTCAATCAGCATTGAATTGGTGCGGATGATATTCAGGACATATCCGATCGAAAGAACAATAATGATCGTGATCCCAAGAAATATGGCCAGCATATATTCCGTCATAGCATCATCACAAGCATAATTGGTACGGGAAGAAGAAGTTCAGATTGTTGTTGTCGGAAATGCGCGGGTAAATGAAGCCCACGATATACCGATGCGCCAAGGAAGAGTATTGAAGAATTCAATGAGACGCAAGACCAGACGAAATGTATTTTCATCGACACTGTCTTCGATCAAAACTGACAACTGTTTTTATCGCTGTGACTGTACTTGGTACACTGAATCGATCAGCGTCCCGTCCACCCATTGTACTACCGCAACGACATGGTCAGAGGAAATGTTCGGAGGTTCAGGTTTGCCTCCGCAAATATTCTCCACTTCCAGTTGCAGTTCCCTGATCGTCCGTATCGGAAGCGTCGTACCAGAAAGCGCTTTGATCAGGTCCTTCCGGAGAGGATTGATTGCGATCCCCCGTTCGGTAATGACTACATCGATCATTTCGCCCGGGCCGCACAGCGTTGTCACACGGTCCACAATAATAGGAACCCGGTCCCGGAATGACGGAACGGCAAGGATGACACATTTTCCGAACAGACAATCCTGCCAACCGCCGATACCGTGCAGCAAATATCCATCAGAATGGGTGACAACGTTTGCATTGAAATTCACATCGACTTCCGTCGCGCCGAGGACAACTGCATCCAGCATGGAAGCGAAATTTCCCTTCCCGTGAAAATTATAACTGGTGAAAGGACTAGTATTGACATGATAAGGATTGTCGCGCAATGAGCGGACACCGACCGTATCAAACGCCTGTCCGTCCAATATGTATTCGGTTAGTCCTTCATTCAACATTTCAGTAAGATACTGAGTGCTGCCGCCGCGGATGAACCGTGCTTTTACACCTTTGGCTTTCATCCGTTCTTTCAGCAGAAGGAGAAATGCAAGATTGATCCCACCTGCTCCGGCCTGGAAAGAAAAACCGTTCTTCAAAATTCCAGATTCTTCGACAAACTGAGCGACATATTCCGCGATCAAAATGCGGTCTGGACTTTTTGTTACCTGCGTCGTGCCGGAAACGATCTTGGTTGGATCTCCAAGGGAATCTACCTGAACGACATAATCGACATTATTTCCCTGTATGTGCCATGGCACGCAAGGGAAATCGACCAGTGTATCAGTCACAACAATCACTTTGTCCGCGTATTCTGAATCCCCAAGAGCAAAACCGAGCGGACCGCAGGCGGATTTTCCCGAAACGCCGTTCGCATTGCCGAACGCATCGGCAGTCGGTGCAGCGATGACAGCAATATCCACCTTTACTTCCCCATCCTGAAGTGCGCGATATCTCCCTCCATGAGAGCGGAGCACTCCAATCCCCTTCATCTTTCCCTCTGACGCAAAACGACCGAGCGGGCCGTTCATGCTTCCTTCGATGTGATGAATCGTCCCGTCCTGAAGATACTTTATTAGATAGTCATGACAAGGAAATGACGCACTGGGATACCATCGGATATTCTTCACTCCCATCGACTTAATCGTATCGAACAGGATGTTTGTCAATCCGTCGCCATTCCGGAGATGATGATGCGTGGAAATCGTCATACCGTTCTTCAGTCCGGATTTGGTCAGCGCTTCCTTCAGATTCTTCACTAATTTATTTCCGTCTGATGGATAATCGGCGCAGCTTCGTACTGGCGGTGAAGCCATTGCATGGACAGGGCGATACTGGTTGACGCCTTTGAAAGGAATTGTCGGGACACCATTGACTGTTGCCGGTACATGTCGGCCTGCAGCATTCTTTACCATTCCCGATAGAGATTTTTTTGTCATAAGCAAAACTACTTTTTTGATGTGGAAGATGCCAACGCGAGCGTACGATGCGCGCGTTTAACGACCGGCGCATCGATCATTTTTGATCCCAACGCAACAACTCCGGAACCATTCTTTTGTGCCAAAGCAAATGCCTCCAATACTCGCTGCGCATAATTGATCTCATCGGCAGTCGGGGAAAAAGCTTCATGGACTATTGGGATTTGGCGCGGATGGATACATCCTTTGCCGTCAAAACCAATCGCTTTTGCTTCGATTACACTGCTGCGAAGTCCTTCATCGTCGTTCACATCCGAGAACACGGAATCCAGCGCTTGAATACCGGCTGCTTTTGCTGCATTGATCACCGCACTCCGAGCAAAGAGGCTTTCCTTGCCTGTTTTCGTCCGGGCAACACCGATATCGGCAGTATAATCTTCCAGTCCGATGGAAAGTGCGCATATCCACGTGCTGGCAGATGCAATTGCATACGCTCGTTCGACACCGAGTGCACTTTCAATAATCGGGAGTAAAAACAGATTGCGTTTGATGGCGTTCCGACTCAACAGGAGGTCAATCGCAGCATCGATTTCAATAATCTGTTCTGCGGATTCGCATTTCGGAATGAGAATTACCTGAACATTGTGCGGGACGACCATCCGCAGGTCTTCGAGACCCATCGGGAATGGATTAATACGTACCATTTTTTCTGACGCACCGAAATCCACATTCATAAGCGCATTCCGCACAAGGATGCGTGCAGTGTCTTTTTCGGACGGTGCAACACTATCCTCCAGATCAAGAATAATACAATCCGGCTTGTGCAGTCCTGCATTCAAAAAATAATGCGGCTCATTTCCCGGTAAATACAGTCTTGATCTGCGGAGTCGATCACGAACTGTTTTTTTTGACGGTTTCAATGAAGTATCAATGAAATCCTTCTCCACACCGGGCATTGCCCTTTTGATTGCAGCTTCTACCCGTGATGCAATTACGAACGGAACTGCCCCCTGATCTTCCATAGTGACATGGGCATTGACAATACCGTAATAGCTGAGAATTGATTTCACCTGAGCTTGGATGGACGAACCGTACATCGATTTCACTTTGCTGTTCAGATCAATCGCGATACCGCCGCGCGTTGTGAGTTCGATCTGTACAAAACAGTCGGATCGGATAGTGGTGCCATTCCGTCCAGCATTTCCGGATTTCTTTTTCACTGGTTTCATGTTTGCACTTTCTTATTTCACCAATTCCGACAATTGTTCAGCAACATCGAAGAGATCAACCCCTTTGGTAAACGGCAGACAAACGCCCGTGGTGATACGAACTTTTTCCGCCCACGCCGGTGGAATGCTTTTCATCCCATGCATGGCACCACTGATGGCGCCGACGATTGCGGAGATTGTATCAGCATCCCTGCCGAAGTTTCCGCTGTAAATGATTCCCCGTTTGAAATCTCCGTCCGTTAATTTTACTATCGCCAATGCGGAAGCGACCGCTTCGGGCGAAACAGATTTGTATTCCGTCCATAGCGCATCGTGCAGCGGTTTCCAGGAATCTTCCAATGTATTCCGGTCCTGGATGATTTCCCATGCTTTAGAAAAAGTAAACCGCATCCATGAATCTTTCGGCGTAACAGAGAGAGCAGTTTGATAAATTTCGTCAACCGTAGCGCCTGCCATTGCGACTGCGACTGAAGCGGCGACCGCCTGAGCACTCCAAAGTCCGTCCCGCGAATGACTGATCCTTGAATCGATCTCGGCCAATTGCGCTGCGCGCACTGGATCGCCTGCACACGCAATACCGATAGGAGTTACCCGCATTGCTGCACCGTCGCTCATATAGTGGGAATTGTATATTCCCGACAACGGCGGCAGCACACCACGACGAATATTTGCTGCCGCTTCCCGTTCACTGGCACCGCCGCGTTTCAATTCTGACAACGGCAACACATGTGTTTTCCAACTTTCTAACACGGCTGCATCTGTTAGATTTCCTTTGGTATTGATCAACGTTTGTGCAGTGAGAAGCGCAAATTCTGTATCGTCAGTCCCCGGTGCCGGTTTTTCCGTAAAATCCATCGTGATACCGTATTGAAGATGATAATCCGGAGAACGGGCAATATCGCCAAATGAATCGCCGATAGCATGGCCAATTAAACTGGCCCGTGCATGGTCCAGTAACCGCACTTTGTCGTTCAGCAGTTCTACTTTACTCAGCATAATTTTCTTTCAATTTTTTGGAGTGAATTTTGCACATGCGGCTGTTTTGGATGCAAGTGCGGTGATTGAAAATCGGTCATATCCTTTTAAACCTGTGCGGATCTCATTATTCAGCGGTCCGATCCATTTTGAAGGAAGCTGTTTCGCGCCGAGCATTGTCCCCATAATGGAACCGACAGTCGCGCCGTTGCTGTCCGTATCCCACCCTCCCATCACCACATTACAGATCGCGCGTTCATATTCTCCATTGGATGAAAGCAGTGCTGCGGTCACCAGTGCTGCATTGTTAATGGTGTGGACCCAATGATACGATCCGAACGTCGTATACAAAGAATTGACCGTTACATCCCACGGTTGATTCTGGATTGGCAACGACAGAACAAAAGTAATGGCTTCTGCAAAACGAGAACGCGGCGGAACGTATTTCAATGCTTCTTCAATCACACTTTTGGTGTCGCTGTATTGAAACGCGGCAGCAATCGCCGCCGCAAAGAATATCTCGCCATACATGCCGTTTCGTAAATGACTGATGGAGGCATCCCGCCATGCAAATTCCGCTGCTCGCGCCGGCATTGCAGGTGAAATCCATCCCCAAAAATCCGCACGGATCTGCGCACCGATCCACTCTCTGTATGGATTCAACACTGAAGCAGTCTGCGGAGGTTCGATGCCGTTCAACCGATTCAGATAAGCGACCCGTTCTGCCGTAAACGTGGAAAGTACCGGCGCCATTTCCAGCCAAGTTCTAAGAACATGTTCCGGTGTAAACACTTCGCCATATTGTGCGAAAGTTGACAGGTTCAACATCGGGTAATTCATATCGTCATCCTCTGGCATGCAAACGATATTCTCTTTCAAACTTTCTTTGCCATAATGCCTGTTCCACGGATACTTTTTCAACAGTGTCTCCGGAATCCCCTGTGCGGTGATAAAGTTGTTAATGGGCCACGTACCATTCGATGAAAGCAGTTCGATAATTCCGGAGCGCGGGTGTTTCTCGATAGGTTTTCCGAGGAGACAACCGGCACTTCTTCCCAGCCAGCCCCCTGCGATCCTGTCCTCGATGAAGGAAGCAGGAAAAACCGGGATGGGATTCTTGCTAACGCGGCAGCAGGATACGATTGCATTCCATTCCGATGGTTCATGAACGGCATTCTTCACAATGGATGGGGTTGCCTCCAGTTTGCGGTAGAATTTTTCGGCCTCTGCAAGAAATGATGCCTCTTCAGTTTTTCCGCTGGATATCAAATCCCATTCACGGCGAAATGCGGCCACGTCGTTCCCCTCTTCGGCGCGTTGCTGAAGTTCGTGATTGATCCGTTCCGGTATTTCAATCCAGGATATTCTCATGATAATTTAGATTGACCTGCCATATTCGATATTTGCAAAGCTAGTGCGGCATAATCTTTTCCGGCGAGAGAAGGGATCGCTATTCCTTTCATCTTCCGTATTGCATTCATCCAGTGTTCACTCACATTCATCGAAGGATCCATGGCGCCGGAAAGCGCTCCGACGATCGCCGGCAGTGTTTCACCGCTCTTCGTGAACAATGAAGATGTCATTAATGCTGTTTCAAAATTTTGCCCATGCAGTTTTGCAATACACAATGCAAGCGCCAGTGTTTCCGGCGCGGCATTGCCATAACTATATTCCCGGTTAACTATCGCATTCTGCAATTGAGGAATAACGGGAAACACGGAATTACTTTTTTCTACCATGGACAATGCTTCAATAACAGTCCTATGGATCCACGATGAAGAAGGGAGAAAGTGAACAGCTGCTTCTATTGCGGTATTCACGCTTTTTCCGTTAGAGAGCAGGCTAAGGCATATTGCAACTGCCTGCGCAGCCCAGAGACCATCTTCGCTGTTGGTTACTGATGCATCGGTTTCCGTCAACCGTGCGGCAATATCCGGCTGTCCCGCACAAAATAATCCGATCGGGACAGCTCTCATCATCGCCCCGTCATCAAAATAATGAGGATTCTCCCTTCCGCTTTGCGGAGGCAGTATACCATTCTTGATATTCGCTAATGCCGCCTGTGTGCTGACTCCTCCGCGAATTGGAGTTGTGGATTGCGCCAGAGCCATCCATTCTTTCAGGATGGAACGGTCATATCCATGCGGGCCGTTTTGAAGCAATAATTCTGCGGAAAATGCCGCCCATTCAGTCTTATCCGTCGGGGAAATATCAAAATGATGGGCAGGCTGATTGAGAGAGAACGGCATGGGTGTGACGATGACGTTCGTCGATTCGGACGAAGCATCAATCTCCCGTCGTATTCTTCTGGTCCACGCCGGAAGAAGAATACTGCGATGGAACATTGAAGTCCAACTGATCGCATCACCAATGGCAAGTCCGATCATAGAGTTCAATGCTCGTTGTCTGATCTCGTTCTTCACGGTTTGCTCCAAGTGGATGCGAGGTTGGACAGTTCATCGGCGACGCGCTCGATATTCATTCCTTTGACTGTCGAAATACACGTACCGCGGGAAATTCCGATCCGTTTAATCCATCGCTCCGGGATTATCTGCATGCCTTGCGATGCGCCGCAGACTGCACCGGCAATTGCCGCGATTGTATCGGTATCCCGCCCAAGATTAACCGCTCCAAGAACCGCTTCTTCAAATTTCCCTTTCGCCGCGGCAATAATTCCGAAGGCCAAACCGACAGCTTCCGGCGCCACGTCCGGCCAGAAATAGTAACGGCACGCAATGGAGGAATGGAGCGGTTGCAGTGCACTCCAAATATCGCTCTGGACATTTCCTATTTTGATTCCGCGTTTAATGGAAGAAAATGTCCATGAATTTTTGGGAATCACATCCAAAGCTGCTTGAACGACTTTGTCCAACGAAGCACCGGTCATTGCAACGGAGATCGCAGCAGCCACTGCCTGTCCGCTATAGATCCCTTCTCCCGCATTTGCGACAGCACCGTCTTCCAATGCAAGATGGGCAGCAAATTCCGGATCGCCCGATGCAGCAATACCGTACGGTGTTACACGCATTGCAAGACCATCGCTCCAACTGTGCACATGTTGGCCTGTCGCCGGCGGCTGCAAACCTTTCCGCAATTGATTGATGGCAATGATTTCGCTGAATCCTGCACCTTTGTATGTATTGGAAGAATTGATGATTTCCTGTCGATACGCCTCCGCTACAAGAGCAGACGATAATTCCCTTTTATGTTTCAGCAGAAGTGTCGCACTGAAGAGCGCATATTCCGTATCATCGCTCCCTCCTTGTTCATCGGAAAGAAAATCGGTAATTCTTCCCCATCGTGCATTGATCTCCTCCGGAGTTTTTCCTTCGGTAGGACTGCCGAGTGCATCGCCGACAGCGAGTCCGAGAAATGCTCCGCGTGCTCTATCCTTATGGGTGATTACCACACCTCACCTCTTTTTTTGTATCGAGAGAGGACGATATTGCTTTCCTGTTCGATGCGTTGTGCGGCTTTATCGACCGACATTCGTCCGGCAAATAATTCCTGAAATGCCGGATTCGCCACGCGACTCTTCCACTCCTCATATCCCGGAGCTCCCAGCCATGAACCCACTCCCAGAGTGGAAACTGCAGAACAGGTGATATCCCATCCACCGATTGAGCTTTTGAATTCCGGCATTGCAAGACACGATTTCCGTGCCGGAATCATCCAGTCGTTTAATGCCAACCGAGCAGTGTTCGCAGAATTAAGCATAAACTCGATAAACATCATCGCTTCCTTTGCGCGTTTTGATTTTTTCGGAACGCTCAGTGTTTGTGTACTGGCGCCGTACATTTGCGACTTCGCTTTCAACGGAGGCATCACACCCCACCGGAAAGACTTCGGCCCATTCACAACAATTTGCTGCCTTCCCCACGAACCGATACCGATGAGCATTGCGTATTTTCCGCTGATAAATCCAGGAATCATTCCTGCGCCGGACTCTCCGATGCTTGCCGGCGACGTCGATTTATCGGTATACAACATGGTAACTATAGTTTGCAGCAATTTCTTTTCTGCACTGTCTACTTTCACCACAAAATGTCCATTTTCTTTTTTAAAGAATGATCCGCCAAAACTGATGGAAGTGTTCATGATAATATTCGCCGAACTTCTTAATCCAAATGCCGCACCGTATTGGTCGGTTCCACCGTCGCCGTTTGTGTCTTTTGTCAATCGTCGGGCAGCGGACATCAGATCGTCCCATGTCCAAGGATTTTCAGTTGTCGGCGGAACGATTCCTTCTTGTTCCAACAAATTGCTGTTATACAGGACAACGAGCGATTCAATCAGGAACGGAATACCGCTAATCTCTCCGTTCGGCCGGGTAACTGTTTTCCATGCGACATCAAGAATATCATCTTTTGTCTCGGACGAAATGTAAGAAGAAAGATCGGTTAAATACCCGCGCATGGCATAGTCTATGATCACAGACGACTCATAGTGGAATACATCCGGAACATCGCCGGTTTCAAAGGAGGTAATCAGATAATCATGTGCCGAATTCCATGTTCCCTGAATATATTCAACCTGCATATCCGGATGAGCAGAATTCCATTCCCCAACAATGGATTTGTTCGTGGCGATCGCCCGTTCCTGCCAGGCGAGACTGACGAATCGAAGCGGTTTATTCGCCGGGTCGCCTTCTCCCTGTTGAGACCAATAGAATAGGGAGACACCGATCATCAATACAATCGATATGGCAAAGAGCTTTCTCATCACCCTTTCAATGCTCCGGAGACAAGGCCTGTTGTGAACCATTTCCGAAGTGCAATAAACAAGATCATAGACGGAATAGTTGCAATAACACTTGCCGCTGCAAGCGGACCCGTCCTCGCTTGTCCTTCCATTCCTGTATATCGCGCTAATTCAACTTGAAGAGTTGCGAGTGTCGGGCTTTTCATCAGCACCAGTGCGAAAAAGAATTCATTCCATGCCGAAATGAATGCAAACAACGCCGATGCTCCGATAGCAGGAAGCAGCAGAGGCATCAACACGGTAATAATCACCTGTGAACGGCTCGCTCCGTCGATGACAGCTGCCTCTTCCAATTCGATGGGAATACTTTTCACGTATCCATGCATCATCCACAACACGAACGGCAGAGACCAGACGACATAAATCACCGTCAATCCCGTCAATGAATCTGTCAATCCGATGTACCGAAGCATCACATACAATGGGATCATCACGAGAATGACCGGAAATATTTGAGAGACAAGAATCCAGCCGAGAATGCCGTTATTGATAACTGATTTGTATCGCACCATCGCATATGAGGAAGGAACAGCAAGCATAATCACCAACAGAGTTGAGACCGCTCCTACGACGATACTATTCCACATGCTCCGGAATAAATTCTGTCCTTCAATAACGGTGCGGTAATGATCCAGTGTGATCCGTTGCGGTAGAATCGTGGGAGCGCCGGAAAAAATCTCCTGCGTCGGCTTTAAAGAGCTGGAAACAACCCACAGAAGCGGGAATAGCAGGAATGCAATAAATACGATGATCGCAGTGTGGATAGCAATTGTCGTAAATATCTTATTCATGCTTCATTCCTTTCACGCAGCTGCACCCGAATGTACATGAACAATATCAGCGAAAGAATTATGACCATCACATTTCCTATCGCCGCAGCATATCCGATATAACCGTACCGGAATCCTTCCTCATATGCAGCCAGCATCGGAAGGCGTGTCATACCTCCGGGCCCTCCCTGTGTCAGCACCCAGATGATACCGAATGTATTGAAGTTCCACATAAATGTGAGCGATACGATCGCCGCAAGGACTGGCTTCAGCACAGGTATTGTGATATTCCAGAATTGATCCCACGATCCTGCTCCGTCGATTCTGCTCGCTTCATACAGATCATTCGAAATTGTTTGAAGTCCGGCCATGAGGAAGATTGCTGCTTTGGATATTTCTCCCCAAACTCCGGCAACAATCACGGCAGGAATCACATATTCAAAACTGGAAAGCCAGTTAATCGGCGCTGAGATCACTCCTGCATCGGTCAACAAAATGTTCACCGCTCCTGCATGCGGTTCATACATTTGTCTCCACAAAATCCCGCGAATAATCGGCGGTGTTGCCCATGGAACCAGGATCAGAATCGTGTAAAACGCAGTGAATCGGATTTTTGTATTGAGAAGAAGCGCCAATCCCAATCCAAGCGATACCTGCAGCGCAGTTACGATGACAGTCCAGATCATTCCGATTCTGAATGAACTCCAGAAATATTCATCCTGAAAGAGTTGAATATAATTATCAATTCCGTTGAAAGAGATGGGATCACCGAGGCGATAATCGGTGAATCCTAGATAGATGCCGCGTAATAACGGAAGTATCGAAAAAATTGTTACCAGCACGAACACCGGAAATAGTAATTGGATCTGTCCCAATTCCTTTTTTGAATACAGCGTATGTGTTTTCGTTGTGGAAGTCATGAGTACGGTTTAATGCTTCTGGACCAGAGCAACACAACACCTGATCAATTCTTTTTCAAATTCAGCATGTGAACTGCCGACGGAATTCCGTGCGGATATAATTATCAATTCCTTCGTAGGATCGATACGAAAGACCGTTCCTGAAGCAGCGCCGTGTCCGAAAGCCGAAGGGCTAAGTCCATCCCCATCCATTGCTGTTGTCCCGATTCCCCAGTTCCGATCACTCATCGGCAGTTTCTTCGGAAGCATTGTATCAAAAGATTGTCCGGAAAACAATTTTGTTCCGTTCAACATCCCCTTTTGCAGCAGCATTTGCCCCAATTTTGCAAGATCCACGGTGGAACAATACAGGCCGCCGTATGTATTATCCGAAAAGGCACTTGTCATACCAAGAGGAGAAAAGATTTGTTTTTGAAACAAATATGGTACCGCCTGTCCGGTTATCCGTTCCATTACTTTTCCGGCCAAAGCATATCCGACTCTGTGATAGACAAAGGATTTTTCAATTTCTACTGTTGGCAGAAGTTGTGCAATCTGATTTTCGAGCGAAGTATTCCAATCAGACGCCCACTCACCGGCGATATGCAATCCACTTGTATGCGTAAAGAGCTGACGAATTGTTAGTGTTTCATTTCCTTTCCCTGAAAGTTCCGGAATGTATCGAACAACAGGTTCATCCAAATCGATGATTCCCTGATCGACAAATTGCATCATCAAAACTCCGGTGAGCAGTTTGGTAATCGATGCCATCCATATTGGGGAATCTTTTGTCACTGGATTTCCAGTATCGTCCTTTCCAAACGATTCATGAAAAATAATTTTCCCTTTGTGCACCACTGTTGTCACATTCGGATATCCTCCTTTTTCCGACCATGCACTGCAAATCATTCGTAATTTTTTGATCAGTTGATCGTCATATCCATCGGCTTGAACGAGCGTGTCATTGAAAACTGCTTCCGGTGTTGCTTCGGACATTTTTGGAAGGGACAAGGGATTCTCCTGCTGGTCAAGTCCTTCAAGTTTTCGTTTCAACGTTATCCACCACTGCCGATCCCGAATCCGAGGAGTATCGAATGCTGTATTTACCGTATCAAGTTCACCCAATCCCGCCAGGAACACGGCAGCATCAGGATCTCTCTGAGGAAAGTATTTCAAGCTGCCGAAGCTGTATCGCAACTCTTTTTCCGAATATTGTTTCCATTTTTTTAAATCTATTCCATAACCGCGAAGCGGATTCATTTGAATAGGAACAGAAAGACTATAATCGTCGAATTCCACCGGAGCACAAAAGAGCGTCACGTACCGTTTAATGGTAAAACCGGATGAAGTTTTTCCTTCAATCACGGCACCATAGCGTCCCGGCGAGATTGCTGTTTGCACTCGCTGAAATGTCCGGTCATAGTATGAGATCGAAAGTGGAAAATCTCCCAATTCATTTTCCACCATAAGTTCATTCTTCCATCGGCCGAGAGGAAAATCACCGGGAGCAAACACGTATTTGTCAAACGTGAACTCTTCATTCATAAATCCGCGGATTCGCATCCCGGCAATGGTGTTCCATTCTATCGTATCAATAGGAGTGTCGGAAAGTTTGACGATGGAAGCAGTTCCGCTCCCCGGTTGTTCGGATCTGGGAATGCGGAGAGAAGTTTTGGACAATGCACCGTCAGCGGCAAGAGTACCGGCAGCAATGGTTTTCGATCCGTCGAAGATCTGAACTGTTTTTCCGGATAATTTTTTCGGAGCACAAAGTGTGAATACTGCTTCGCCCATCCGAATAAATTCTATTTGCGAATAAACCGGTTGCAGTTCCTTCTTCGCGATTGTTGGTATGACATCTCGATAAGAATACATTCTATACCATATCTCGTCACGAGCTGCTCTCCCCTGGATTCGGATCGTTAGAAATTTCTTTGTTGCAAGCATCGACCGCGGAACAGTCAACATCATGTATCCAAGATTGGCTCCATATCCATTTCGTGCAACTGCAGTGAATGTGAGTCTTGTTCCGTACTTTCCCGGCAGCGACCACCAGGCATCATTGACGGTGGAAAATGATACCGTTGCACTGTCATTGACAAACAGTTCGAACCATTCGTTTCCGAGATTGTTTCCAAATCCGCAAGCCCAGATGAATGATGCCGAATCCCCTTTCCACGCGGCAGGAACCGACGCTGTATTCCACGTGAACATTGCCTCGCCGCCCAATGTGCGCGCAACGAATGCAGAATCCCGTCGCTCGCCGCTGCGGTGGGATTGATACGGAGAGAACGATCCATTCACTGTAGATTGAAATCCTTCGAACCACTTGTTCTTGTCGGCGGCAACAGAATAATGCAATCGTGCAACTGTTTCAACGTTGATCTGCGCAGAAGCAATAGTGGCGAACATTAGCATGACAACTGAACAGAGGAAGTTTCTCAAGTGATTTCGAAGAAGTATTTGCAAGTATATCTTCACTATTTTTTCTTCGTCAAGAGCCATTCGTAGATAGCGGGATTGTTATACGTTCGCGTCCAGGCATCATGGTACAGGTCCGAATAAGAAGTAAAAGTCGGATTTCCACCGCAATCGATTAATGTCGTAATAACACTTTGCGCTTTAAAAAACGGTATAATATCGTCTTTTTCACCATGGAATGCCCACATGGGAATATTCTTGATTTTGCAGAGATCCCAGCCGACTTCAATTCGGAATGCAATCGGAATAAGCGCGGCAAATCGTTTTGGATAACGAATCGCAAGGTCCAATGTCCCGATGCCACCCATACTTAGTCCAGTCAAATAGATTCTGTTCGTATCAACCGGATACCGTTCGATGAGACTGTCAATGAGCGTGTTCAGTTTCGCCTGCATTCCATCATTATAGTACCACTCGGCCGATGAAGGGCATTGCGGAGAAACAACGATGAATGGAAAAGTGTTTTTCCCGTCGAGAATCTTCGGCAGTCCCTCCCCTTTCACTTTCCACAAATCGCTCCCTCTTTCACCGATCCCATGAAGAGAAAGAATCAGCGGGTATTTTCCATTGACCACCGCTGAAGTATCACGTGGCATGAACAATAGATAGTTCACTGTGAAAGGATCATAGATTTCTTGTTGTATGATCGGATCGCTACCGAAATCCGGCTGACCGAGGACATAATCCGCAAAAGCACCGTTCGGTAGTGCAGCGGCGTGGTTGTAAATTAAAATGCGGTTATTCGATTCATCGACAAGATATATTCTGCCTGCATCGTCGCCGAAGACTCCACGAAGATTGCTTAATCCATTACGCGACTGATTTTTGAGATTGGTCGTAAAATCCGGTTGACCCAGAACGCCGTCCGCCGCCGCTCCAATCGGTTTATTGGATACAGAATCAAACCGTATTACTCGATTGTTATCATCTTCACAAACCCAGAGATTATCGAACTTGTCGAGATAGACTCCCATCGGTCTATTCATGGCAGTTGCAGAGAGACCACTTGCACCGGAAGTAAAATTCGGCTGGCCCAATACTCTATCGGCCGCTTCACCGTTCGCTTTTGCCGCCGCACCGTCAAAACACAGAACACGATGATTTAACCGGTCAGTAACCCAGAGTCTTCCCTGCAGATCGCAAAAAACACCCACCGGTCCTTTCATTTTCGTTGCAGATAGTCCTGACGTGTTGGATGTAAAATCACTTTGTCCCAACACAGCATCCGCCACCGAGCCGCTTGGTTTCGCGGATGCGTTATCAAACCGCAGCACTCTGTTGTTCAAATAATCGCTCACCCACAATCTTCCCGAAGCGTCGACACATGCTCTCAACGGATCGTTCATTTTGGAAGCAGAGGAACCGCTGGAAGATGTGGAAAAATCCGGTTGACCGAATACTGCTTCCGCAGGAGAGCCGTTGGTCATTTTTGCTGAAGAACTCCACCTCAGCACGCGATTGTTATATCGGTCGACAACAAACAGTTTACCTGTGGCGGGATCCACAGTAACGCCGGATGGAGCATGCAGTGTGCTCGAAGTGGTGCCAAAGATACCGGAAGTGAATCCTGATTGACCGAGCACACCGTTCGCAGGCATATTATTGAACAATGGAGACTGGGCGAAGAGTGCACCGGTCAAAAGAAAAATCCTTGCAAGCATAGCTGATCTATTTTTCATCGAAAGAGTTTTACTTTTCATAGACATCCTATTTCACCAGACACATTCTTCGCGTTAGGCTTCCCTCTTCCGAACGCAAAACATAAAGATAGATACCGCTTGAAAGATCTTTCCCGTTTGCTGTGATAGAATAGAGCGTATGCGCTGTAGCTGTCTCATTAAATAGTGTGGCAACAGTTTGTCCGAGCAGATTGTACATTCGAAGAGAGACCGGACCATTCCTTTCCACCGAAAATGAAATCTGTGTTTGGGGATTAAATGGATTGGGATAGTTTTGCGAAAGGAACATATTTCTCGGAACAGCAGCGGAACGCGTGACCTCAACTGCCGTCAGCTGTGAGACATCGAATCGCAGCACACGGTGATAGTCGAAATCCGTTACCCAAAGATGTCCATTCTGTGAATCAACGAACAATGATTGTGGATAGGCAAAATTACTGGAACTCGGTGGCGCTGATTGTTGAATAGCATCACGGTATTGTGCAACAGCTACATCCAAAACCAAGAGAGTCATGATCAACAATATGAGTGAATTTCTGAACTTCATAGGGATCTGAACATAAGATACGAATTATTAATACCGTGAACTCAAAAACAGTATTTGATTGCGAATGTTTTACAGCGGTATAGTGCATGATGTAAATCAAACCCTTGAAAGGCTGAGAGGATCCGCTCTTCGCGGTGCAGCATTCCTCAGAAAGCTCAACACCTTTCAAGGGTCTGTAATTCTATTTCTCTGTTACTTCTGAAGCATCAGTTTTTTTACTTCCCTGAAATTCTTCTGTACCGTGCCGTTAACGGAGGCGGCATTCAAACGATAGATATAGACACCGCTTGAATATCTCGATGCATTCCAATCGAAATTGTAATATCCCGCCGACAGTCGGGTGTTGACAATCGTTTCCACTTCCCTGCCGAGCATATCATAGATCTTCAACGAAACATCGCTGACTTCCGGTAAACCGAACCGGATGGTCGTCGATGGATTGAACGGATTTGGGAAATTCTGTGAGAGTGAAAAAACGGTCGGCAATGTTCCGCCTTCAGATTCGACTGCATTGGGTGACGGTGTGGCATTCACTTCGTTGCTGTACGGACTTTCCATTCCATACACATTCACCGCAGTCACTCGGAAGTAATATTTCGTTTCATTCGTCAAACCGGTGACTAATTTCGTTGTGTCCAGGATGCCGCCGGTTGTGGAATCGAGCTTCGTTGTTGGACTTGCCGAAGTGCCGCCGTAAATACGATAGCGAACGAAATCGCCCTCTGAATTCTTATTCCAACTTAACGTTACCTGTGCATTTCCGCGTTGTACCGCGAGATTTTGCGGTGCAGCCGGTGGTGTCACATTCAACGATGGACCGTTATAGCGCAGAACGCGATGATTGTAGGCATCCGGAATCCACACATGACTATTCACATTGTCGATAAATACCGAAATTGGATAGCTCAGGCTTGTAGCATTCGGAGGATTCGGTGCAGCATCCGATGTGAAATCTGCCTGTCCATAAACCTTATCGGCATTTGCACCATTGGCTTTTGCTGCGGCATTATCATACACCATCACACGGGTATTCCCTTCGTCCGCAACATATAACCTACCCGACGCATCTACCGCAACGCCGCGCGGTTCACCAAGACCTGATTGTGTTTTTGCATACGACGAAGAGACAAAATCCGCCTGACCGAGCACTCCATCCGCCGCAGCGCCGTTCGATTTTTTTGCAGCATTGTCAAATCGCAGTACGCGGCTGTTGGAACGGTCTGCCACCCACACGCGGCCGTTCACATCCATGAACACACCCCAGGGGGCACTCATTGTTGCTGCAGTCGTACCGGCAGTTGACGAAGAATAACTATCCTGACCCAATACTCCGTTCGGTGTTCCGCCGTTTGATTTCGCAGCGGCGTTATCATACCGAAGTACACGATTGTTTGCGCGGTCAGCAACCCACACTCTGCCATTGGCATCGGCATACACACTCGCCGGTGTATTCAGTTTTCCGCCAGCCACGCCTGTCGTGTTGGTAATAAAATCCGGTTGACCAAGTACTCCGTCTGCAGCTGCAGAACTTGCTTTGGACGAAGCGTTATCAAATCGTAATACTCGGTGATTATCCCTGTCTGCAACCCACAGTCGGCCATTTGCATCCACCGAAACACTGTTCGGGTTGTTCATGGTGGATGCAGAAATTCCGCCATTGTTCACAAGTCGGGAAATAAAATCCGGCTGTCCGAATACTGCTTCTGCTGCTGCACCGTTTTGATATTTTGCGGCAGAACTGAAACGAAGCACACGGCGATTATCCCGATCCGCAACAAATAGTTTTCCAGTGGTCGGATCGATCGCAACACTGACCGGTTCACTGAACGTCGTCGTCGTGGGGAGTGTATAATCGGTATTCGTGATGAAGTCAGGTGCTCCCAATACTCCGATGGCAATTCCAAATGGTGACGGGGTTGCGCTCACTTCATTGCTGTACGGACTTTCCATTCCATACACATTCACTGCTGTAATTCGGAAGTAATATTTTGTCTCATTGGTTAAACCGCTCAATACTTTCACCGTGTCACTGATTCCGCCGATGGTAGAATCGGTTTTCACGGTCGGATTGGCAGACGTTCCGCTGTAGATGCGGTAACGGACAAAATCACCTTCGGTATTTTTGTTCCACTTCAGCGTTACCTGAGCATCACCGCGCTGTGCTGCAAGATTCTGCGGAGCCGCTGGCGGTGTCACTCCGGTTGCCGGTCCGACAAACCGCAACACTCGGTGGTTATAGCCATCCGGAATCCAGATCTCACTGGTTACATTATCCACAAAAAGAGAGATCGGATAACTTAAACTGTTTGCAGTCGGTGGATTCGGAGAGGAATCCGAAGTAAAGTCCAACTGACCGTACACATTGTCCGCATTGGCACCGTTCGCTTTTAATGCAGCATCCTCATACACCATTACGCGTGTGTTTCCTTCATCCGAAACGTATAAGCGCCCTTTCGCATCGACTGTAACGCCGCGCGGCTCACCAAGACCAGCCTGTGTTTTTGAATACACTGATGAAACAAAATCTGGTTGGCCCAGCACTCCGTTCGCATCTGAACCGTTCGCTTTAGATGCAGCGTTATCGAATCGCAAAACTCGGCTGTTGGACCGGTCTGCCACCCAGAGGCAGCCGTTCACATCCAGGAACACACCCCACGGTGCACTCATTGTTGCCGCAGTGGTGCCTGCGGTGGAGGATGAATAACTATCCTGACCGAGCACTCCGTTCGGTGTTGCCCCATTGGCTTTTGCTGCGGCGATATCATACCGCAGCACACGGTTATTAGCACGATCAGCAACCCACAATCTGCCGTTCGCATCGGCATATACACTGGCAGGAGCATTCATTTTTCCGCCGGCTGTTCCCGATGTTATGGTGACGAAATCCGGCTGTCCCAGCACACCGTCCGCCGATGAGGAACTTGCTTTGGAGGATGCATTGTCGAACCGCAGAACGCGGTGGTTGTCCCGGTCTGCAACCCATAATCTACCGCTTGCGTCTACTGAAACACTGTTTGGATTGTTCATGGTCGAAGCAGATATACCGCCGTTATTCACTACACGTGAAACAAAATCCGGCTGTCCGAAAACTGCTTCCGCTGACGCTCCATTCTGATACTTCGCAGAAGAGCTGAAACGAAGTACTCTGCGGTTGTCACGATCTGCTACGAACAATTTCCCGGATGTCGGATCGATTGCGACGCTCATCGGTTCAGAGAGCGTGGAAGTAGTCGGCGAAGTATAATTTGTGTTTGTCACAAAATTGTCTGTACCCAGCACGCCAACAGCAGCCGGCGGTCCGATATCAAAACGTAGTACGCGATGATTATAGATATCCGGCACCCATACATGGCTTGTCGCAGGATCGATAAAGAGTGAGATCGCATAATTCAAACTGGATGAGGTCGGAGGATTAGGTGCTGCAGTGGAAATAAAATCTGTCTGTCCGATCACGAAATCTGCATTTGCTCCATTCGCTTTATCGGCAGCACTGTTATACACCATTATGCGGGTGTTCCCTTCGTCGGCAACATATAATCTTCCCCGAGCATCAACTGCAACTCCGCGTGGTTCGCCAAGTCCTGACTGTGTTGTTGCATAGGCCGCGGAAATAAAATCTGCCTGTCCTAACACACCGTTTGCAGCTGCACCATTGGCGCGTGTTGCGGCTGAATCAAATCGTAAAACACGGCTATTGGATCGGTCTGCAATCCACAGTCTTCCTTTGGCATCAATAGTAACTCCCCACGGAGCGTTCAATGTTGCGTCGGTCGTACCGCTTGTCCCCGTAACAAAATCCGCTTGTCCCAGAACACCGTCTGCTGCTGCGCCATTTGCTTTGGCTTTGGCATTGTCAAAACGAAGAATACGGTTATTTGCTCTGTCTGCTACCCACAATCTGCCGTCGGCATCGACAACTATACTTGCCGGTGTATTAAACTTTGAATCGGTAAGACCCGAAGTGATTGTTGTAAAATCAGGCTGCCCCAACACTCCATCCGCAGGACTGGAACTTTCTTTGGTTGAAGCATTATCAAATCGAAGCACCCGATGATTGTCTCTATCTGCCACCCATAGCGTCCCAGTGGCATCAACAAATACGGAATTGGGATTATTCAATGTTGAATCCGAAACCCCGCCGGTATTTGCCGTCCCTGTCGTAAAATTCGGTTGGCCAAACACTGCTTCTGCTTCAACTCCGTTGATAAGCTTTGCCTGTGCGCCGAACCGCAATACTCGTCTGCTGTCCCGGTCTGCAACAAATAATTTCCCTGTGGTCGGATCGATCGCCACGGATGCCGGTTCGGCAAGCGTTGATGCTGTCGGCGGAGTATAATTTGTATTTGTAATGAAATTATCCGTTCCGAGAACACCGGCAGCGGCCGGACCGTTCGAGAGCGGATTCTGTGCGAACAATGACATACCAGTCATTGTCAGCAGCAATACTGCAACCAGTATCTTGTGTTGTTTCATAGAACCTCCTTATGGGAGAGGTGTTTGAAAAAGTGAACTAGGTGATCTATTTCTTTACAACAAACTGTAACCGTCTGCATCACCGGACGGAAATTCAATTCGTTACTTTACCAGCATCATTTTCTTTGATATCGTATTGCCATTCACTTGCAGCCGGTAGAGATAAATACCAGTTGCCAGTGACGATGCATTGAACGGAATACTCATTGAACCTGCCGGCAGTTCGCGATTCACCAACAGGGAAACCTCTTGTCCCAGTGCATTGAAAACGGACAGAGAGACGAATGCTTTTTCTTTCAACTCAAAAAGTATCGTCGTTGAAGGATTGAACGGATTTGGATAATTTTGATGAAGCGTAACGGACTGTGGCGACAGTAGTGATCGATCGGAGACCGACGTGAGCAAATCGTTTGAGTAGATCGTCATGCCGTCCAGTTTTTCTGCCACATATACATACTTTCCGTTTACCGATACTCCGCGAGATTCTGGTACACCGTTAAAAAAACCATCTTCCACCGGTACGGCAGGATTGGCAATATTGATTGCGCGTATCCCCGTTGCTTCGGATACCACATAGCAATAATCACCTTCCACTTCCGCTGTATAACCGTATCCGCCTGTATAGATACCGCTGATGTACACCGGAGAAAGCATATCGCTGATATCAAATATTCGCAGACTGTCTCCGTCCGGCACAAAGGCATATGTCCCTGAAATTGCAAATCCTTCGTTGCCGATGTTCAATCCACCGGTAGATCCTTTCTTCACTTCTGCCAGAGGATTGGTGATATCATAAAAAGTAATTTGACCGTAATCAGAGATTCCAGCGATCGTACCGTTGACAGCAATATTTTCACCATTCACATCGGCACCGGTATAGTTCACTACCACAGGCGCACCGGGATTTGTAATGTCTATGATTCCCATACCGCTGTCGCTGGCAGCAACGAATACTTTTGTACCGCTGATTGCTATGCCTCGAGCCCGGGGAGTTTTTACAGTTGTTACTTTAACAGGACTGGCGGGATTGGACACATCCACGACATACACTCCCGAATCTCTCGCTGCTACATAAGCATAATTTCCACTTGCCACCACAGCTCGCGAATCTCCGCCCAGTTCGGCTGTACCAAGCAGTGCTGCGCCGGAAGGATTTGACACATCAATAATCCTTAATCCAGCCGTTCCATAGGCGACATACACTTTGCCATTGTCATAAAACGGAATGTACGCTGTGCCGGAAGGAGCCGCCTGTGCCGCAAGAAATGAGGAAGTAACCGGTGCACTTGGTGTCGAAACATTTATTGCACTGATTCCCGGTGCAGGATTTCTGTTCGCAACAAAGACATGGCCGGTCGGATTGCCGCCGACCGAAATCGCACCGTAGTATAATGACGCAGCACGTCCGGTCGTTTTAATTTTCGTAGTATATACCGGTGATGCGGGATCCGTGACATTATAAATTTGCATGCCGGAATCGCCGACAGCGACATACGCGTAATTTCCGTCAAAAATTATCCTCGCCGTCCGATATCCGGAGGGTATTTCCATTACATTTACCGGATTGGCAGGAGCTGTGACATTCACTATTTGCATTCCTGCATCGTAGTTGCAGATATACGCATAACCAGAACGGACATTAATATATTGATGATATCCGCCGTACCCGTAAATACCGGCAACATACAAAGGTGCTTCGGGATTGGTGATGTCCAGAACATGGCTGCGCGATCCTGCAGCGACAAAGGCATACTGACCGGAGATAACGACGCTTTCACAATATTCAAGACTATCGATTGAAACGACGAGTGATGGACTTGCCGGAGTTGCAATATTATAAATTTTAAAACCAGCACCGCCCGCTGCAACAAACGCATACGTGCTGCTGGTTGCAATTCCTTCGCAAGTGCTGGATGGTGCAACGGAAACCGTTGCTACAAGCGAGGGAGTCGTAGGATTCTGCACATTCACCAGCCACATATAACCGCCGCCGCTGGCAACGATATATTGATTGCCTCCGATAGAGGTTCTCACAAGATCTTCCACAACGGCGGAGACGACGACACTCCCTACTTTAACGGGAGACTCCGGGTTTGTAAAACTGGCGATCTGAATCTTGTTTCCCAATCCATAATACACCAGCGAACCGGCAGCGAAGACTCCTTTTGCTTCTCCTTCGCCCTTGCCGTAATTCCCCACCAGGGTCATGTTCTTGCTCTCTTGCGCCGTCAGGTGTTGCCCGACTGACATGAGCACCGCAAGAATGACGAATAACATTGTTTTTGTTTTCATCTGAACCTCCATCGTTGATAGATATGTTAACGTGATATTTTCTAGTGGATTGCTTCCGCTTCCGAAGAAACATAGGAAGCGATAAAATTTTCAATTTCCATTCTGCGCGGCGCCGAGTTTTGCGCACCCATTCGCGTTACAGAAATCGATGCCGCAGCGTTGGCCATTCGTGCCGCCTTTTCTAAAGAGAGTCCTTCTGAAAGGAACGCCGCCAGCGAACCGCTGAAGACGTCGCCGGCTCCGGTAGAATCAGTAGACCGCGCTTTATATGCCGGGATGTGTTCCATCACTGCATCAAATCCTGCAAAGACCCCTTTCGATCCGAGTGTGATCAACACATTCTTAATTCCAAATTCCTGAAATTTCTTGACAATCGAACGAAGACTTTCATCATCCGTCACTTTAATTCCGGTAATCATCTCCGCTTCCACTTTGTTCGGCGTAATGATATCAATCACTTTTAATAGGGAATGATCCAGAGGTTGGGCAGGTGCAGGATTCAAAATGACTGTGGTGTCATGTTCATGTGCTTTATGAATCGCAGCCCGGACTGTTTCTAATGGTGATTCCAGTTGCACCAGCAGTACTGTTGCCGATGCAATCTCATCTACGACGGATTCGATATCTCCCGGTGTTAACCGTGCATTGGCACCGGAAGCAACAACAATGCTGTTCTCTCCCCGTTCATCGACGACTATGAATGCAACTCCGGTCGCCGCATCGTCATCATGGAAGATGAACCGGGTATCGATCATTTCCTCGGTCATCCTTTGAATCCCTTCATTGCCAAGCATATCATTCCCGACCCGCGCAATGAAACTGACATTTGCCCCTGCTCGCACCGCTGCAACTGCCTGATTTGCTCCTTTTCCTCCTCCTCCTTCGGAGAAGATCCCTCCAATCACCGTTTCACCCGGCCGGGGAATCCGGCTGGTTTTAATGGTGAGATCTGTATTATAACTTCCTATGACAACGACTTTGTTTTTCATATTGAGTGTTGGTCAGGTTTCATAACGATACTCCGATCGGAAGCGATACGGCTGGATGGTGACGCCGTTCTTCCGCCGGTTACAAAGTAAATCCAAGCGAAAACATGTGCACCTGTGTCAATTCGCCGAAATCAACATAGGCATAGTTGATAGAACCAAGAGTCCCGCCAAAGGGATAGGTAACACCGGCGCCGGCGGTAAACCGCTGTACATCATAATTGAATTTGTAACCTGCACGGAGAAAAAATTTCCCTTCAAACGCATAACTTGCCCCGCAGTGAATCTTTTCTCTGCCGTCATTCGGATGATCCCCTTCGACTACCAGTGTCAGCAGATGAGGACTTCCTTCGTCATCCAGGAAATCCATCGCCATGCCGGCACGAAAATCGAGAGGCATGCGGATGAAATCTGATTCCGTCTGATATTGTTCACTCCATCCGCCGTAGCGTGAGTCCGGACCAAAATTCCTGGCCGTGATCGCAATTCGTAAAGAGCGGAAACCGGTGTAATACATCGTGCCGAAATCGAACGCCCACTTCTGCATGGAAAATTCTGCAATTTGCTGCTGCATCCATCGGATATTTCCGCCGATGGAAAGTTGTTCCGTGATGCTTCGCGCAAAAGAAATTCCTGCAGCGATATCGTTCGCCGTGAACATACTCCCGGTAATCACCGGCGTTGTGCCGTTCAGTCCGGCCGGTTCGTTGATCGTTTCCGGAATATCCCCGTAGTCCATTAACGCCACGCTCACACCAAAGACTCCTACATCGCCGATGTTATAGGCGGCAGCAACGGATTGGTGACTGATGTCGGCAATCCACTGAAGCGCATTTACCTGGATATCGATATTCTTCACATCCGCCAATGAAGCAGGATTCCCGAAGATTGCACTTGCATCACCGTGAGCAATTGCCGTATACGCATTCCCCATTGCCGCTTGCCGGGCATCGCCATTCACTTTTAAGAATTGCCATCCGGATTGTCCTGCGCGTTCGACATCGATCGGCGCAATTCCGGATTGTGCCAATGTAACAGTATGAAGGAGCGAGAGAAATAATAGGACAGACAGTGGAATGAATTTCATCGCATGCATGAGTGTGTTCTCCATTACTTCACAATTGCCAATTTACCAATGTATGATTCACCGGAATGTCCGGGGACAAGCGATTCCACCCGATAGATGTAGACTCCGGGGGCTATGTTCAGCGTCCACTTGTTCAGCTGATAATCCAGCCGTTTGATACTTCCCCATGCTTCCGATCCGCTGCCGTCGTCATGTTCAATCTCCTGAATGATATCTCCGGTGAGTGTGTAGATCTTGATTTTACATTTTGCCGGGATTCCCACGAACTCCATCCGGTACCGTTCACCGGTTCCGACCAGATTACTATGCTGGCGAAATGGATTCGGCACAACATAGACAGCGTTGGGAAACGATGTGTTTGGTCCGCGCAGAGGATAGACCGGGAACCTCGTATTGTTCACTTTTCCGCTTTCGTTCCCTTCCGTATCATAGCTCGTGACACAATAATAGTTGCCGACGCCGAACGGCAGGTCTTTATCTATGAAACGGACATTTCCTCCAACAAGGTGAACGGAATCCTTCTTGATATCCGCTGCCAGTGTCCAAGGGCCGATCGTGAAATAATTCGATCGGTAGACACGATATCCCGCAACATCGTTCACATTAGAGATTGGATCTTTATAGGTGGATGGAATCGGCGTCCAATCGATGTTCACATTTCCCGGTTCCGTAGTAATCTTAAGACTGTTCTCTCCATCCGACGGTGTCGGCGGCGGGTATACGGCCGGGAGATAATTATTTGCAAAAAGTTTTCGTGCTGCACGAACATTGGCAAGAAGAGAATCCCGTGACGCCGTTGCCATCAAGTCGATATTCGTAACGCCCCCTTCGACGATCTTTGCACGATCCATTTCTCCCATGACTTCAGCAAAAACGATTTTCACAGAACCGAATGGAGATAGTGAAATTGGTCCGACACTCACGAGAAATTCAGGACGGCGTTCAAATTTATTTCCCCCTTCACCACCCAGTACCCGCGCTGAATCCCACGAAACTCTCGGCTGCTGGTGGATCATCACTTCTTTCACCCGGGCATGAGAAGAAGACCCCTGGATGAACATTTGATCGACGGTCGTCGCCCCTTCCGTTAGACCTTGCCCGGTGTGTTCCAGGATGTTCTGATAAATGTTGCCGCCGGCAGAATCCAAAACGACAACAGTAAAGTATCCCGGTGCGTCGATTTCGTGCTCGCGGATGCCTTGCTGATAGATATCTCGTGCATCGCCGATATCACCGCGCAGCGGTCCGACACCGAAATTATAGGTAATCGGTACTTCGTCTTGTGTTCTGAACCGCTGGTGATCGTAGAAATAGAAAAGTTTCTCAGTCGGATCCCATGCATATTTCTCATCCCCGCGGCTGCCGGAACGCTGTGTCATCCGCAATCCGTACCGCATGCCGAAGATCAGCGAGTCCACTCCGGTCAATTCATTATTGGTGATGGTCACTTCGTGAATAATAAAGTCGCTTAATCCCGGATAACTCCACACCATACTTCGTCGCGAAACATCCACGTTGAGTCCGTTCACATGATGACCGCCATTTACTATTTCCTCTCCGGAAATTCCTGGATTTTTAAGATTATAGTTCTTCGTCAAAATTGTTTCTTCAATCGGGAAGATGTCCTGACCTGAAGGAAAGAACCGAGAGTTGATCGTGTACGATGAGGCAATATTCTGACGGACACCGTAGATTGCATAACCGGCCGCTTCTGCATAGTTCAAAGCATCATTCACATTCGTTCCTTTAGAATAGCCGGGATAATCGATCGTGTGAAATCCATTTTGTGTTTCGGTCGGATCGCCATACTGCAGGGAATTCCAGATCGTCGCCCACAATTTCCCTCTTTTCAAAGTTTGTTTCCCCCAGTTCACCTGTGCCGAAAGGATATTCGAACAGATCAGCACCAGGATAATTGCAGAACTAATTTTTTTCATGTCCATGTTCGGCTTTCGTTAAAATTTAATCGATACCTGAAAGTAAATTCGTTGCGGCGGGACTTCATAGGTGTACCATTCCCAGATATTCGGTTCGGAGAAATCAGAAGTCTTCGGCAGCCGTTCGTTGTCCGGCATATTTGGATTTTCCATATACCGTATCAGATCGTCACCATACAGCCGGCGTAAGAATTTTGAATTGAGAAGGTTTTTCACATCAATGCTGAATTCCGTTGTAAAGCCAAAGGCATCTATTCCTTTCGTCACTTTCAAATCGATCTGGTAATAATTGAACCAACGCATATTGTTCGGTTCCGTAGAAGCATCGCCCGGTCCATGATATGTATACGGATCGCCTGCCCGCCACCAGAAGTTCGAATAGATATTCACATTGCTGAGCGGCTGTATCCCGCCGAACTCCGGTCCTTCATCCTTACCAAAAAAGAAATTCACCCAACCTTCAATCCGCTGATTATCTCCCCAGGCTCCCCGTTCCTGACGAAGCCCTTTGGGGACATTGACGCTTTGCGATCCCGGCTCATATAATCTGCTGTATCCAACTTCACCCCGCAACGACCAGTAAATTTCATGACTGAGTCCGAAATTAAAGATGCCATCGAATTTCGAATCGAGTTTCGTTTCAATGCCGCGAACATCGGAGTAACCGGCATTGCTTGCCATTAATGCTTTGGTTGCACTGTACGTTGCCGCATATACTCCGGTAACCACACTCGCTTCGTTCGCTGCATCTTTATAATATCCCGTCAGGTCCAACCGCAGAACATCCGCGATATTATAGTCGACACCGAGTTCATATTGGATGGTTCGTTCATATCCCATTTCCGAATTGCCGTAATATCCCTGCCACTCATCCATATAGGTCGTCTGCTTTGCGTACGGATTGGTGATGCTATCCCATATGGTCGTGTAATTCACGAAAGGAAATCCGAACATTTTCGTCCACGACGGCCGCTGATAAAAATGACCATACATGAAATGCAGTACAGCATTTTCGTTAACCGGATGAGAGATACCGAGACGCGGTGCAAAAACCATTTGCAGTTTTGTCCGTTCGCGTTCAGGCGTTCCGGGTATTCCCAGCGGTTGCCCGGGATCGTGTCCCGGCGTAGCGATCTGGAATGCGAGCGGATCAAAAACATTTTTCGGTGCGTCCCTGTTTTGATCGAAGAAATCACTGCGGACGCCGATGTTAACGATCAATCCGGGAAACTCTATCTTATCCTGCACATACACATTCCCCTCGTACGGCTGCCCGTTAAAAATATTCATGGAATTATTTCTGCTGCTCTTGGATTCAGCGGCGAAATTCTCATAATTAAAATCATGCGTCTTAACGGTAAAACCGGTTTTAATGTTGTGAATGGTGGTGATCTGATTTGTATAATCCGCTTTGATCTGGTAGGATTGTGAAAAGTTTTTCGTCCACGTGTGATAATAGGCCTGCATTGTATATCGCGGATGCATGGAAACAACATCCGGCAGCCACAAACTGTCCGGAATGCGATTCTGACGGTCCGACCGAACCATTCTATTGCTCAAATAACTGACTGTTACTTCATATAATGATTGCGGATTGAGAACGTGAGTTACTTTGCCGTAATACTGAGACCAGCGTGTCAATTCCGGCCATTGTCTGAATGGAGCACCGAAAAGATTGAACTTTGCGCGAGCATATTGCTCATCGATCCTCATAGGCGCCAACCAGCCAGCCTCCTGCCCCATTTCCGATGTATTAAAATTGGACGATGTGTAATCGGCGCTTTCGTATCCTCCGTAAAATCCGCCGACGCGCAATTTAAACTCAGGGGTAAATTTATAATTGAAATATCCTTGAACATTGAACTCCGGATTATACGGTATGGCCTGTGGGAATATTCCAACGCCTTCCTTAAATCGGCCGGAGAGCAGGAAGCTAAATTCATCCGTTATTCCACCGAATAACGTCCCTTCATACTCCTTTTCAGCCCGGTCAGCATATTTTGCAAGAACTTCATTTGGCGTTGTTTGTGCACGCCATGCCTGGAGCAATGAATCAGGATTCATTGCAAAGTATCTGCTATTGACATCGTTCGATTCATCGGTCCAATAACCAATCCCTGTACTGATGTAGTCATTATTCTCTTTACTGTACATGTTTCTGCCGAAATGATATACTCCGGCGGGACGAATGCGGGCAAGCAGTGTTCCATGGAGACCTTCGGACGCTTCTTTCGATATGATATTGACGACAGCTGAACGTCCTTCGCCATATTCCGCATTATATCCGCCGGTGAGGACCGATATCTGTTCGATTGTTGAAGTATTGAAACCGGAATAATTGTCCGATACCAATCCGCTGTTCACAGAGAGATTGTCGATCATAAACACCGCCTGCACGATCGTACTGCCGCGGACATATCCTTTGGTCGTTCCGCGCTGCCAAGCAAGGCTCGAGTTATCACTGAAGATGCCTGCCTGCAGTTCAAGCACGTCTTTTACGGATCGGGCACCGGTGTTTTCCAATGTCTGACTTGTAACGATCTGTTCGCTGGAGGTATTATCCTTTTCAAGGATCGGCCGCTCGGCGATGATATTTACCTCTTTTCCTTCGATGATGGTGGCGTCGAGAGCGAACGTTTTCACCGTTGTTCTGTCCGCCATAACGAGAACGTTGGAACTGTTCACTGTTTCATAGCCGATCAATGAGACGGAGAGCGTATAGGTTCCGGGTGGGATATTCAGGATGAAGTAATCGCCGTTCACATCGGTCGAAGCGCCGGTCTTCAATTCTTTCACAACCACATTGGCGCTGATAAGCGGCTCGCCGGTCGCTTTATCGGTAATCCTTCCGGAGATCTTCCCCGTGTTTCCGGCAAAACCGATAAGCGAAACCAGCAGTGCGGCGAGGAGAATTCCGGTGATCCTTTTCGTTCGTTGACTCTGTAATGTCTTCATGCGATGGATCCTTTTGCTGCGACAGTGCAATTATTTTTCGTGTTTCGTGATATGCGTGATATTTGTCAGTGTAGACAAACGTGCAACGGAATTCCGGACGTTCAATTTCGGTTCCAGCAGTACTTTCCTTCGCTCGTCGTTCGGATTCCTCATCCTGCGATAGAGCATGGCCGCAGCCATTTCCGTCATTTTGGTGATTGGTTGTTCGATGGCCGTCAACGCCGGTGACAAGTACGAAGTGAAGATAGGATCGTCGAATGTTACCAGGGAAAGATCGTGCGGGATGCGGATGCCGTTTTCTCTGCACGCTTCAAGCGAACCGAGTGCTATCAGATCGCCGGCAGTGAAAATGGCAGTCGGCGGTGCGGAGAGTTTTAAAAGATGTTTTGTTTCAAGATATCCGTTCAGTGACCGGAAATCGTCGCCGACTATAAGGTGTTCATCGACTGCGATCCCGGCATCATGCAACGCTTGTTTGTAACCTTGCAACCGGGTTTCATTCGCATACGTCCCAGGCAATCCCTGGATAAATGCAATGCGTGTGTGCCCTTCTTTGATGAGATGGTTCACTGCGAAGAGCGAACCTTTCACATTATCGACGCTGACTGAGTCAATATCCAGTGAATCGAAACAGCGGTCAATCATCACCAATGGAATGTTCGCATCGCGGATTTTTTGAATGTGCGAGAATTCCTGTCCGACGGATGCAATGATCAAACCATCAACTCTTTTTTCCAACAGACTTTTGATAGCGGAACGTTCGAGCGAAATATCTTCGTCTGTGTCATACACAATGAAGTTATATCCTCCTTTTCGAAGTTCGCCGGCAAGGCTTTTGATGACAGCAGAAAAGAATGGATTGGCAATATCCGGAACGATTAATCCTATCTCATATGTTTTTTGCAGACGCAAACCTCTGGCCAGCGTATTAATCCGATAACCCATCTCCTTGGCAGCTTGTTTCACCTTTTCCTGGGTCTCTTCACTGATCTTGTATTTTTTAGAATTATCATGAAGAACTCTGGATACTGTGGAGACTGAAACGCCGGTTTTTTCGGCAATATCTTTAAGAGTGGATGACATAGCAGTCGTCTATTGAGTGAGGTGCAAGCGTGTAATGCAAACGTTTGAACGATTTTTTTACATTTTTACAAATACATTGAGATAATACTCATGCAATCGTTTGCACAACCTACCAAATAATTTCGGTCCTGTCAAGTACAAAATTTGAGATCGGCAATTTTACGACGTGAAAAAGGGAATATTGGGGAGTTTAATGGAGTTTTTGAAACGGTACTTTTGAGTCCTGTTTTCTGAGTTTTCAGTTTCGTGTTGACCAGTTTGGAAATATACTATGTCTCACATCTCCTCACTTATGAAAACCGACATCCGACAACTGACTTCTGACGATTGAATTCTAATTTCTGATTTATGCCTCATGACTGAAGATTTTTCGTTTTTCATTTTTTTTCCTGTTAACTCTCCGCAAACTTTTTGATCGTCTCAATATATTTAATGATCGCTTTCGCTTTACTTTTTCCGAAAGTGAGCCAGTGCCATGATGTTTCAGGATTGGGATCCTCCACAAGAGGAATACGAAGGATTGGCTTTCCCTTATACTCGGCGATAGTTGGCTGTACTTCTTTTTTCACTTCTTCCATAAGATACCTCTTCCTAATATTTAGAATATTAATTGCCGTGATAATTCTACCGAATGAACACGAGCTTTTTCACTTCAGTTCCACTGTTAGTGGAAAGACGATAATAATAGATACCACTGGAAACAAATTTCGGATTCCATTCCATTGAATATTTACCTGCGGCAAAATACGCAGATGTTAAAGTCGCAGTGACTCGTCCCAAACAATCGATGATCTCCAATGTAACATGTCCCGGATTGTTAATGGTAAATGGAATGGTCGTTGCAGGATTAAATGGATTTGGGAAATTTTGGTGAAGGGCAAAATCAGCAACGGCAGCGTGATTTTCTCTGTTGACACCTGTGCTCCCTCCCATAGTTGTATGAATGATCTTCCCTGAAACACCCACAGCATATGCGTGCTGTGCTCCGGACATTGATATTCCGAACAACGTCGGCGTTGTATCATTTGAAACAATGTTCCACACCGTACCACCGTCCGTTGTTGCCACAATCGAACCCTTGTTCACACTATCTCCGGCGGCAAATCCAATTTGATTATCGGAAAAATCGACGCACCATAACCGTTCCATAGTATTCGATCGGACGGAGATCCAATCACTGCCGCCGTTCGTCGTTCGAAGGATAGTGCCGTTTTCACCAGTGACAATTGTGTTCATGGAAGAAAGAAATACTATCCCCCACAGATCGAGCATTGTACCGGAGAGCGGATTCGCCTGCGGCGTCCAGTTCACCCCTCCATTCGTCGTATGGATAATCGTTCCATTCCATCCTACCGCTGAACCGATCATCGTATCATTGAAATCAAGTCCCACAAGTCCTAGCGAAACATTACTGTTTTGTGTCGCCCAGGTCTTGCCGCTGTCCTCGGATCGCACGATCGTCCCATTCCAACCAACGGCGACTGCTGTGGATGCATTCAAATATCGAATATCATCCAATTCTACCCACACATTGCTCTGAACTGCTTCCCAGTTTATACCGCTGTTTGTCGTCCGGAGGATCAAACCATCATTGCCGCTAATCAATCCATGCACTCCATCATAAAACGATACTCCTTGCAAATGAGTTGTTGACGGACTCGTCTGTGCACTCCATTCTGAACCACCGTTTGTCGTTCGGAGAATTGTTCCGTTCATCCCAACGATAAATATTGTATCGGAATTGATTGCACTTACGGCATTCAATACTTGATTCGTTCCGCTGGATTGTCCTTCCCATCCGGTCTGCGAATTCAATATTGATGCTAAGCATAAAATACTTAAGGCAATATTTTTCATTTGTCCCTCCCCATCATCGTTGAACGAATGTATCCAACAGTAGAGAGAACATCAATCAATTAATAGTGCTACATTTTAATGGATTTGTAACCGGATAAGATTGTCCCTTCATTCGGTTATTATCGGGAATTGATTCTTTTTATTAAAGAGTCAACTCTGCGTCAGCAACAGCTACTGAATTTACGGTTTGAACGGTAGGATCTATTTGTCATCGAGGAATTTATTTGCCATTTGTTGAAACCGTCTTTTTTCCTGACGATGAACCTGTTTGTAAAAATCACATTGTAAGCATCGTTCGAATTTATCAAGGAAGGAATGTTCGACTACACCAAAGCACATTGTCTGCTCCACCAACCAGCAAAATCTGCCGCCATTGACACCATTATTGATTTCATGGTATCGGGAATCAGTAGCTGCAGGACAAAGGCCTAATTCTGCGACATGTTTTCCCCCGGGTTGGCGTCCGCAATTTTTGAACTCCCAGCAATTCATCATAGAAGGAGTTTGCACAGTACCTGAATCCGTGTGCTGCTTCCCCAATTCAGATTTTGTATAATGTCGATTCTTACCGGCAGATCGGCGTTGTTTCGGTCTGACAATGTCAGTACCGTTGATGATTTTCCCCATAACACTTTTTGACGCAAAAATTATACCATTCCTGATTGTCTTATTTCAATCAAAAAAGAAACTCCATAGTCTATTGATATTGCATCTGTGGCAAGGATTTCTGTTTCTTCTCAGAAGTAAAAAATAGAAACAACTGAACATCAAACGAGAAATGATATTGTTTCAAACGGATAACTTTGTGAGTTCCCTTAATGGGATTTTAATAAATAATACCTTACCATATTTTATACGATCCTATTTGCATAATAAACTATTCGATATTGTCGTTCATCATTCTTTTCGTTCGGAAGAAACTCCTTCGGGAGAGATGTCCATTCCATACTTATACTCAAACCCTAACTGTTCGAGTTCTTCGATGGCATACAATTCGATGTCGTTCTCGGTGATTTTTGCCATTTACTTTTTTAGTATATCGAACAGCCTTTTATTGATGTAGAGTTTCTCTTTCCCGACTTTCTTACTCGTAAACACACCAATTCTTTCCAATTCAGTAAGATAGACCCCTGCCGTTTTTCTTTTTACTAATTTTGCATCTTCCAAAAACTGCCGTTTGCAATACGGCTGCCTAAAAATCACTTCCACTAACTCTTTAGAATAAATATCCGGTAATTTCTTTTTTATCTCTTGATCGGTCTTTACCTGCAACTCAATGATTGCATCGATTTTATTTTGGGTATAAAGTGCAGTCTGCTCAACCCCGTCCAAGATATACAGTATCCAGTCTTTCCAGTCATTTTTTTCTGTGATACTTCGAAGACCTGTGTAATATTTCGCTTTGTGATCAATAATGTATTTGCTCAGATACAGTATTGGTATTTCTAATAGATTGTTCTTTACTAAGTACAATATATTCAGGATGCGTCCGGTTCTCCCGTTTCCATCAGTAAATGGATGGATAGCCTCAAACTGATAATGCATGACCGCCATTTTAATGAGTGGATCCACTCCATCATCTTCCAAATTTATATACTGTTCTAAATTGTGAAGCAGTTTCCGGATAACACTCTCCCCCTCTGGTGGAGTATAAATCACCTCTCCGCTCTTGTGATTTGCAATTTTGGTCCCAGGAGTTTTTCTTACTCCTGCATCAGTCTCTTTAATAATATCGCAAAGTGAAATGATGAGATTTGTCGTTATCAGTCCGTTTTTCTTGACTGATTGGTAGCCTTCCCATAACGCTTCTTGGTAGTGAAGAACCTCCTTGGTATTGAGATCCGTTATTTTTTTATCTGATGCAAATGCCTGATACAGTTCATCATTGGTTGTAACGATATTTTCGATTTCGGAGCTGAGTTTTGCTTCCTGAAGGACGATAGAATTTATCAGAATTGATTGATTTGGCAACTGTTTTCCAGAACCAACCAGTTTTGCGAGAGCCTTGTTTGCGGTGATCGCTTTTTTTAGGATCTCTTTGGTTTCAATATCGCTTTGCGGCGGAAGCGGCGAAAGTTCGTTATACGGCAGGTTTTTATTAAACTTCATCATGAGGGCATCCAATGACCTTGTTTTTTGAACGAGGGCAATATAAGCATAATAATGCCCTCGTTGCAACTACGAGGGCATCAAAGTGATTATTATCTAATTGCACAAATATAAACCATTTTCATATTTGGGGAGCTTTTATAGATCTCAATGGTGATTGAGATAAGAAATTCCTTAAAATCCACCATGCATTATAAATTTGGTTAGTGTATATTTGAAGCATCTCAATGACCATGCGTCAAAGGAGTTGCGAGGCCGTCAAGTTTTACTTGGCGGCTTCTGCGTTTTAAGATATTCCACATACTCTTTCTCTTTTTTCCCTTTTTGATGGTCATATTCTGCAACAAAGGCTGTCCACGGAAGCACATATTTTTCTCTCACATCGAGAATCACAAAATAATCTGGTTCTAAATCCCTCTCAAGCCAAATGCATAAGCGATTATTATTGCCTCTTCTTTGAGGCCATACTTTAAGTCGCCATCTGTCACAGTTTTCAATGACAGGTTTTGGCCAAGGCATTCTTTCACACCTTCGTAAATCAGGAACGCGGTTTTGTTCATCTTCACCTTCATGCGTCATATGGCAAAAAAAGTATTAGCCTTCCCTTCATATTCAGGATGATATTTCAATTTCAGTATTACCCCTCGATAAATAGGCTTGGATTGGACAAAATCATTTTTGAATACTTAATAAACAGTATCAATAAATTGTGCAAATCACTATTGTAGTGGACAAAAAGGAGTCTTACACCCTTCACCGGATTCTTCTCAATAATGTTCCATGAAAGGGCTAATGAAAAAACTGCCTTAAGGGATCGCAGGTCAACATTCACTGAGGACTTAGCAACCTGCTTCAACCGTACGGTCTTAAACTCTTCAATGGTTACGTTATCGATCAGCCTTATGTCTACATCCCCTACAACGCTCATTAGAGACGCTATGGCTCCTAAATAACTACGGAGTGTTGAAACGGCAAAGAAATTTTCACTATAGGTGCTTAGTTTTGTGATAAATTTTGAAAGTATCAACTTTCGGAAGGTATTATCGAAGAGTTATCTGTTCTTGAGAGCGTATTGAAGGGCGTCTGACTTTTTATTGCAGCCGGTTGAGACTTGTCTGGTCTTTCCATTACCATCCTTGAACTGGATGTAGTATGTTGCACCACGTCTATAAACAAAAAAACTGCCGTTTGTCATCAAAAACCTCCTATGGTTTCTGACAATCATTCTGACAGTTAAGTGTCTTACTTACCCGCACTTTTTAGAAAAGTGTCGAAATTTGGAGCTGGCGAGGGGACTTTCCCAAAGGTCCGAAAGACTCCTTTGGAGGACCCCTTAGGGGGAACCTCTGACCTGCTGATTACCAGCCCGCCAATTGGAGCTGGCGAGGGGACTTGAACCCCTGACCTGCTGATTACGAATCAGCTGCTCTACCAACTGAGCTACGCCAGCATATTAAACGAATGGCGGGCAAACATTAGATGCTACACAAATATTAAAAGAACAAAAACCTGACGACTTTGGCGATCAGGCGGGCGAATCGGCTGCTCTACCAACTGATCTACACCAGCAAAACAAATTTTCGTGCAGTAATATACTAAAATCCCTTTCTTTTCGCAATAATGATGATCGCAGTATTATTTCGATTGAACAAACAGTAACTTTGTAGTGTTAGAGGAAAGTATGAAGGCAATTATGAATTATGAATGTTGAATTATAAAAGTTAAATCTTAGTTGTTTAATTGGTAACTTTTTATAAGTGAATTAATATTTCATCATTCATCATTCAACATTCAACATTCGACATTCACCATTCTTCATTCTCCATTTTCAATTATCAATTGCTTTTTGAAATGTCTTCTCCCATAAATCCAAAAAGAGTTCAAACTATCAAGGAACTTCCTCATCAGGATGGTACCGTAGTGTACTGGATGGAACGTGACAAGCGCGTGAATGACAACTGGGCATTGCTATTTGCACAATCCTTGGGGATGAAATACAAAATGTCCATCGCAGTGGTGGTGGTGCTGCCGTCGAATATTCATGATGCGACAGAGCGAACATATGGATTTATTCTCAAAGGATTTCAAGAAACAGTAACTGCGTTACGAGAAAAGAACATACCATTGTATCTATTCGCCGGCTCTCCGGAAAAAGTGATCCCGCTATTTGTCAAAGAATTTAATGTAACGAAACTCGTCACTGATTTTAATCCTCTGAACAACATCATTTCATATAAGAATGCAATTGCAGAAAATGTAAATGCTTCCATATACGATGTCGACACACATAACATCGTCCCTGCCCGATTCGTTTCCAATAAACAGGAATTCGCTGCATACACCATCCGTCCGAAGATTCACAGATTGTTGCCGGAATTTCTGGATGAATTCCCTGCCGTCAGGACGCATCCATTCGACTGGCCGTTTCCGGTACCCGAAATTCATTGGGATATGACCCGCCGGAATCTGAAGATCGATCGAACTATAAAAGAGGTCGGCTGGATCGAACCCGGCGAAATCGCCGGACGCGAAAGCATGCAAAGATTCCTCGGTGAAACTCTTCAGTATTATGGAACAGAGAGAAACGATCCGACGAAAAATGCTCAGTCCGATCTTTCCCCTTATATTCACTTCGGTCATCTGGCGCCGCAGCGGGTTGCTTTGGAAGTAGTCAAACTTTCAGGTGCAACAATACAGGAATTGACAGAGAAAAAAGAGAACGGAGTACCCGGTAAGCACAGCAACGATAAAGCATATCTGGAAGAATTGATCGTCCGTCGGGAATTGGCGGACAACTTCACCTTCTATAATAATTGCTATGATCGTTTTGAAGGATTCCCTGCGTGGGCGAAACAATCGATAAATGAGCACCGGGCGGATGTGCGGTCAAAGATCTATACGTTGGAACAATTCGAAAATGCAAAGACCGATGACGAATTATGGAATGCTGCGCAGGAACAAATGGTTGCAACGGGAAAAATGCATGGATATATGCGAATGTATTGGGCAAAGAAGATTTTGGAATGGACCCCTTCTGTTGAAGAAGCGATGGTGATTGCGATTTATTTGAATGACCGATATGAACTGGACGGCAGGGATCCGAACGGATATGCGGGAATCGCGTGGAGTATCGGCGGTGTGCATGACCGTGCCTGGCCTGAACGGTCGGTGTTTGGGAAGATCCGGTATATGAATTACAGCGGGTGTAAAAGAAAGTTCGCTGTGGAAGAGTATATTCGGCAGGTCAGCGCTCTTGTTATGCAGCACACCGGAGTGCGTTAGAACAGTATTCCAAAAAAACCGCCATGATACACTCTTTGATAATCATGCGCGTTGTTGTTCATATTCCACTGCTGATATTCCACTCTATACCCCACCACGATCCCTTCGTAGATCAGATCCGGCAAAATGAGCTGCACTTCACCGGCAAGGGATGATTGTGAGCCGTATGCCGTGCTGAATCCTTCCGATGCATACAATATGCAGCCGACAACAAATGCCTGGATCCCGAACGATCGTTCAAAGTGTTTGTATTTTAAGCCCGTACCGATTCCAAAACTGCCGATATCAAAATCCTCTACCGTATTGGTCGGCGCTTCCGCCCGTAAATAGTTGGCCCCAACGAGAACAGGAATAAACCACGATGCTTTTGTTCCCCTTGTCTGTCCCAGTGGAAAATCATTCTGTGATTCGCCGTAAACGGAAAATGATTCCCGTTCCTTTCCGTTAATATCCGTAAACGCCTGATATCCCACCGCCAGCCTGCCGTTGTTCTGTCGGAATTCGAAGAGCGGCAGCACTGTCGAAAACGTTGTCCGCTGGGAATCGGGAAGTAGATTGGAGGAACGCGGAGTGAACTGTTGGAAATTATAGCTGACCCCAAGTGCCCGGTATTCCGTGAGCATGGCGTATTCATAGCCAAAATCCTGTGCAGGCAAAAGAGAAATAACGACCACTGTCAACAAAAACATTTTTTTCATAGCAGGATAATAATATATTTTCCGATAACATTCATTATATTTGTTTTCATCATCAATGGGAGCGTATGAAAAAATTCTTGATCGTTTTATTCCTGCTGCCGTGGTCCTTCGCACAACAGCATCAACTGACTATTCTTCATTGGAATGATTTCCATGCTCAAAACATTCCGTTCCAGGTGAAGTCCAGGAACCGCATAACGAATAGCGATACAACTTTCCTTGTCGGCGGCAGTGCAACTCTGGCATCCTATATCAAAAAATACAAAACGGAATCCCCGAATGTACTCGTGGTGAACGGCGGAGATGATTTCCAGGGGAGCCCTGTTTCCGCCATTACGAAGGGACGTTCGCAGATCGATCTGCTCTCATTGCTGAAGCCGGATGCGATGACGCTTGGCAATCATGAGTTCGATTACGGACGGGAGCGAGTCAGCGAATATTTGAACATAGTGCCGTTTCCGATTGTGTGTGCGAATATTATGGACAACAGTACGCAACGTCCTTACACTGCCCCGTACGTTATCAAACAAATTGACGGTGTCACAATCGGAATCATTGGTGTTATGTCCATGGAATTGCCTACTCTCTCCGTTCCAGACAATGTTAAGGGACTTGAAGTACTGGACCGATCAAAAAGCATTTCCGCACTCATTCCGGAATTAAAGAAACAGAAAGTCGACCTGATTGTCGTTCTCTCTCACTCAGGTGTGGACGAGGATTCCGTCCTGGCCGCCACTACTCCTGACATCGACATCATCGTCGGCGCACATTCGCACACCCCGCTGTTCCGTCCGCGAAAAGTGAACGGCATACTGATTACCCAGGCTGGTTCGCGCGGTCGATGGCTGGGAAAGATTTCTTTAACCGTGGATACGGAAAAAGATACGGTCCTAACATCCTATTCGGAATTGATTGAATGCCGTACGGCGGACATTGTTCCCGATTCTGTGGTCGCCGCAAAAGTGTCCGAGTTGGAAAACCTGGCTGCAAAAGGATTAAACGAAGTGATCGGCGTGCTGAAGACCGATTGGGAACGGGGCGGCAACAGCGAAAGTAATATCGGCAACTGGATCACCGATGCTATGCGCGCCTATGCAAAGGCGGATATCGCACTACAGAACAGCGGAGGGATTCGCAAAGGAGTTCTTGCGGGAAACATCCTTGTCCGCGATCTGTGGGAAATCTCTCCTTTCGGAAATACACTCGTGACATTCTCCGTTACCGGTGCAGTACTGCGTGAAATGATCCAGCACCAGCTCTCATTGAATGACGATTTTTGCCAGATATCCGGGATGAAGATTGTTTATCGCATCGTAAAGGGAAAACGGATGCTGCACAATTTGAAAGTGAACAACGTTCTTGTTTCAGATGTCAATCAGTACACCATTGTGACAAACAATTATGTTGCAGCACAAAGTAAAAAATACTTGGGGAGAGAAATCCCCCGGTCCGAGATAAAAGAATTGAACATCTCCGACCGTGACGTGCTGATAGAAGCAGTAAAGGAACAAAAAGTGATCTCGTCACAGGTGGAAGGACGTATAAAAGAGGCAGAGGAATGAAATTTCTGAATGGCGCGGCGGCGGTGATCATCACAATGGCCCTGATAGCATGCGAAGATACTTCGACGGGATCAATCAATGATATCGAAAAGATTGTCTTCCCTGCTTCTCTGGTCAGCTATAACCGAACCGTTCAGCCACTCTTGAATATCGGTTGTGCGACAACCGGCTGCCATGACCGCGAGACGCGGGCAAGCAATCTTGACCTTTCCGATTACCTTGGTTTCCGGCAGCGGTTCTATGATATCGTGATCATCAACAACGGTGTCGGCGACACGATTAACAGCAGATTAATATGGAATCTGGAAGGCCGGGTTGGTGCATCGCCTATGCCTCCGCAGCGTTCTTTGAATGACAATCAGATTCGCGGATTCAAACAGTGGATACTGGAAGGTGCAACGGATACGATTCCTTGACCGGATTACGGCTGTAGAATGTTCAGTAAATCTGCTTCGATCGTCGTCCTCGGTTGTTCGACAATCCTTCCCATCTCGCGGTGATTCTTAAAAACGATGATCGTCGGAATGCGATAGATATTGAATTTTTCTGTCGAACCATCCTCACTCCGTTTTGCTCGATCCACGGCATACATCGTGATATTTTTTTCCGGAATCCCCAGAGCATCGCAGAGTTTCCATAGGCGGGGAATTTCCCGCTTCGAATCGCTGCACCACGTTCCAACGATGACAAAGAAGTGAATATCTTCCATCAACGGTTTCAGTCTTACCACTGTTGCGGAATCCGGAGTGTACATTTTGTAATTCATGTTGAACCACAGAAAGGTAGGCTCTGCTTCTAAATCCTCCCGGACGATATGCCCCTTCATCACTTTTGTACCGGATGGCTCGAGTTCTATGGAATATTCCTCACCCTGGCATCCTCCCATGAGCACACTGAAAAATCCAACCAGAAACAAAATACTGTTCCGTCTCATTGCTTCTTCCCTTTCACAAGCCGGATATCGCTTCCCCAAAAGAGTTTTGCCCTGAGTACATCGTAGTAACTGCGGTCTTTTCGTTTGATGAGTTTCGCCACGTGATTCGCTTTCGATACAAAAATATTCGTCGGAGGAACTAACGTTTTTCCAAGCTGGCCGTCCGCGGTGACGCGTGCTTCATTGGTAAGGTGTTCCACAACAATGCGAATGGTGCTTTCTGCCGGTACAATAACTGTCCGTGCAGAAAGCGAATGCGGCGAGATCGGCTGCACAAGAATAACATTGGTTGCAGGAGCAACGATAGGTCCGCCGGCTGCAAGTGAATAAGCGGTCGATCCTGTCGGCGTCGCCAGTATCACACCATCGCCGGAATAACTGACAAGGTAATCATCGTCAACATAAACGGAGATATGGATGATACGGGAAGAACTGCCGTTGTCGATCACGATATCGTTCAACGCATAATATTCGGGACCGTTTTTTTCCAGAGTGCTTTTCAGCACTAACCGGTCTTCCAACAGATGCTCCCCTTTTACTATATCGCGGATAATCGGTTCGATTTCCGTCAGTGAGACTTCTGCCATGAAACCCAGTTTGCCGAGATTGACACCAAGAATAGGTACTTCGGATCGTCCCACCATTCGCGCTGCAGAAAGGATGGTACCGTCCCCGCCGAAAGCGACCATGATATCACTTTCAGCGACCAATTCTTCTGATGGAAGGAATTGGAACCTGGAGGCCTCATCACTTCGTTTTTGCGTGAATATTTTCTTCAGATCGGAATGGAGGAAAACGTCCAGATTGTATGCCGAAGCCAATTTGTACAATGCCTCGATCGCTTCGATTAGTGAATCCTTGGAACTGTTTCCGATCACCCCGATTTTCATTTTCCCTCTTTTGACTTTTCGTCAACATAGTTCAATTTCAATTCGCTGATTACGGTGGAAAAGAACTTCTCCTCCTCTGCAGAAAGATTCCCTTTCGTTCTTTCCTTTAACATATCCAGCATTTCAATCGTCATTTCCGCCTGTTCCAGATTACGTTCCAATTTGTCTGTGGCGGGATTCTTGATCTTCCCCATGTGCATTAATGCTGCGCCATGCAGGGAGGAGATCAATTGGACAAAGAGCATTTGTTGTTTTTCGTTCGGGTTCATAGTGATATTAAGTTATTTGTGATTTTCGTTCCCATAATTTTGCATATTTCGTGAAGACATATGCAGAGGAAAATATGGCCAGTAACAATCCCTGGATACCGTCAAGGAAGCCAAACCGGAGGAAATACATCTTCACAAAAATCCACCAGGGACGGATGATAATATCCGTAATGTTGAAAATTTTTTCCTTCTTCTCAAGTTCATCCGCCGCAAGCGTAGTATATTGATTGAATTTGGCAAAATAGTGGAAGATGTTCGGATCGGTAAAATGCAGCAAGTCGTGTTGAAGTACGCCGGTTTCACCGCGGACGGTGAGACCTTCATGAACTGCCGCATCATTAAACGATGCACGGTCTTTTCGAAACAGTCGAGCCACCCGGCCCGGATACCATCCTGAATGCTTGATCCACTTCCCAAGAAAATATGCACGCCGCGCAACAGTGAATGCTCCCTGCGTCGGATCTGTTGCAATAATCCGTTGGATCTCAGCAGCCAATTCCGGCATCACCCGTTCATCCGCATCCAACCATAAGACCCAATCGTATTTCGTTTTTTGTACCGCATATTGTTTTGCGGCGGCAAATCCATCCCACGGCCGTATATGGATTCTGTCAGTATATGCTCCTGCTTTTGCGACAGTATCATCCGTACTTTCTGCATCGACAAGAACAATGTCCTCGCTCCACTGCACGCTGCGAAGACAATCCTCAATATTGTGCGATTCATTTTTTGTGATGACGATGACAGAAAGCGGTATCATGATATGTGACGCTCCGCAACGGATTGCGCTGCAAAGCACAGACCGACCGTAAACCAGACAAAGACCATTATCTCATGATCGCCGAAATTCCATTCGAACAATCCGTTCACAATAAAACCGCTGAAGACCGCAATGCTTCCGAGTGCGATGTTCCGGAAGAACGGATCTACGGAGTATCTTTTGAACACTCGATATTCCGTCTGCAGCACCTTAAAGAAAAGAAAAAGTACTATGCCGGTGCCGATTGTTCCCAGGGTCACCAATAAATGGACATAATTATTATGCAGATGTCCTGCCGGTTCGTCCCCTGTCGGCGTTCTGTACGTCAGATAGGCATCATAAAGATCTATATCGCCGAAGCCAAGAAGCGGCCTGTCTTTCCACATTCGGATACCGGTTGACCACATATGTAATCGTCCGACATTGGTGGAATTGGTAAAATCCAGGATGCTTTTAGCACGATCCACCTGCTGCACGGGAGCAAATGCAAAGAACAGAATAATGGCAGCAATGAGTATGCTGAATAATTTTCGATAATATAAAATGCTGATCACCAGCAGGCCGCATACCAGCCCAAGCCATGCGCTTCGCGTATTCGTAAGAATCAGTGCCAGTATCACCGGCACGAATGCTGCGGTGAAATATATCCGGTCTCTTTTTTCGGTTGCATCGCTGAGAATAAACGGGATGAGAATGAGCGCGATGATCATTTTCAAACCGCCGGTTGTCATGTAATGCTGGAAAACATACAATCGTTCATTGCCATGCATATAATAGAAATAAATTTCAACCAGTGACAACACGGCAACAGAAGCGGAAAGCAACAATATCCCCTGCCGGAATCGCTCTTTCGAATTAACCGCTATGACAGTTGCATAGACAATACCGATTAACAACAAGCGCTTGCTGTTCCTCAATGCATCCACTGTTTGGTCAGAGTTCACTGCAGTAACGAATTCGATAATGATGTAGGCGATCACTGCATGATCGATGGATGTCTCTGGAAGGATCCATTTCTTTTCTTTGAATGTCAGGACAGCCAACAACAGTAAAGTCAACGCAAGGGAGAACGATGCCGCTGCAATAGAAACGGATATGATGCTGACATGCAGCACCAACAACCAGAACAGCCATGTTTTGATATCAAAAGAGTTGGTCATTGGTGGTCGAACTGCATGTCGTGGAGTTTTTTATAAAGCCCGTTCTTCTGTTTCATCAGTTCCACATGCTTGCCTTCCTGCACGATCTTGCCTTGTTCCAGGACGATGATCCTGTCTGCATTCCGGATGGTGGAAAGTCGATGTGCGATTACGAACGATGTCCTGTTTTGCATCAACCGTTCCATCGCTTCCTGTACGAGAATCTCGCTTTCGGAATCCAGCGCAGAGGTTGCTTCATCAAAGATCATGATGGGGGGATTCTTCAAGAGGGCCCTGGCAATGGAAAGGCGTTGCCGTTGACCGCCCGACAGTTTTACTCCACGATCGCCGATCATCGATTCAAATCCGTGCGGCATTTCCTCGATGAAAGAGAGCGCATTAGCTGCCTTGGCCGCTTCACGGATCTTTTCTATCGGACAATCATCCAGTCCGTATGCAATATTGTTCCGGACGGAGTCGTTGAAGAGTATCGTTTCCTGCGTCACGATACCGATTTTTTCACGGAGAGATCTCACTGCGATATCCTTAATGTCGATGCCGTCAATAAATATTCCTCCGCTGATCGGATCATAGAACCGCGGAAGCAGATCTACAAATGTTGTCTTTCCGCTTCCGCTGGGACCGACAAGTGCGATCAATTCTCCTTTCCGCACACGGATATTTACTTCGGAAAGGACGATTCGCTTTTCTCCTGTTTCTGAAGAGTAACCGAACGAGACATTCTTATATTCTACTGTTTCTTTGATATCGTCGATTGATACGGCGCCGGGTGAATTCTGGATTGCCGGTTTCGTATCCAGTATCTCAAAGATCCGCTTCCCTGCCGCAGAAAACTCCTGAAGCCGATTATTCACACTCGCAAGATCCTTTACGGGAGGCATAATCTGGAAAATTGCGAACAGGAATCCTAGAAACTCCGCCGCTTTCATTTCTCCGGTGATCAATACCTGCTGGCCGCCGTACCAGATGATGACAGCGCCTGCGAGGATCGACAGAAGTTCCGTTGAAGGTGAAGAAAGATTTCTGATACGTGTCATTTTCAGGATTGTCTTAAAATAGCTCTGTGTCTCTTTGCGGAATTTTCTGTTCTCGAATTCCTCCATCGCGAACGCCTTAACTACTTTCACGTTGGAGATTGTTTCCTGCAGCACGGAAGTGATATCAGCCATCTTTTCCTGCATAATGCCGCTCTGTTTGTGCAGCCGCAATCCGATTCCGGAGATGATGAGCAGGATCAGGGGGAAAACGATGAATGCCAGCAACGTCAGTTTCCAGCTTAACGTAAATGCTATCGTCAAGAACACGACTATCAGCAGAGGTTCTTTAATAAGAGTGACAAAACTTGCAGAAACGCCGCCGTTGACAACGTTCACATCGTTGGTGACGCGAGAAATAAGGTTGCCGGTCCGCTCGTTGGTGAAATACGCGAGTGATAAATTATGGAGATGCTCGTAGAGCGCATTGCGCAGATCCCGCATAAGACTTTGTTCAACACGTGCCATGAGGTACGACTGACAGTAATCGAAGAAATTCTTCAACATAAAAACAATAAAGATCAGAGAACAAATCTTAAACAGTGCCTCGGACTTTGTCCCGGCGAACAGATATCCCCGGATGCCGTTCTCCAAAAATTGTTTCAAACCGACGATCTCATTCGGTACAAGCTGATTCTTCGGCGGTGTCTGTGTTGCGGCGATCTCCACCGGCGTCTGATCGAACAGTGTCTCCAGCAGCGGTATGGTCAGATAAATGGAAGCACCGCTGAATACCGAGAACATAATTGTACAGGAAATGGAGAGTGCGAGCGTGCGCCAGTAAGGACGAACATAAGCAAGAATTCGAAAAAATGTTTTCATTGACCTTTACACATCAAACAGCGATGTGACCTCTCTTTCCAAATAACGTTATGAATTTTTTATCCCGGCGATGTCCGATGCACTGACCGGCGGCAACGCTGTACCGTGCTGTTGAGCAGATTGGTATTCCCAGCATTTCGCAAAGATCGCCAGTGAATGTATCGCGGAATAATACGCTAGTATATAACCGTAAAATCCGTCTTTATACCCTTTGAGCGATATAAACATTCGTAAAAAGACTGATAACGGATTAAGGATAAAATTATACCAGTGCACCGTTCTGCCGCTGGAAAGTTTGTTCAGAACATCCAGTGAAGAATAATCATTCATCTTTTCGATGTACTGATGCAGCGAATTGTAGGTATAATGATTCAGATCCGATTTGAGCACACCGATAAGCCCTTCAATAAGAAATCCCTCGTGCACCGGACGATGGTTCATTCGTGTTTTAGACTTTCTGAACAATCGCAGCTGATATCCGGGATACCATCCGCCGTACCGGATCCATTTTCCCAAGAAGAAACTTTTCCGTGGTATCTCATAGCCGTTCAGCGATTCCGGCAGTGTTATGACGGCACGAATCTCCTTTTGCAATTCTTCTGTAACTTCTTCGTCCGCATCCAGCGAGAGGACCCACTCATTAGATGATTGATGCATTGCAAACTCTTTTTGCTTTGCAAATCCTTCCCACGGCCGAATGATAACGCGGGCATGCAGCGATTCAGCGATGCGTACGGTTTTATCCGTACTTTCTGCGTCCACCACAATAAATTCATCCGCCCACTGAACGCTTTTTAAACATCGTTCAATGTTCGCTTCTTCATTTTTGGTAATGATAACGACAGAGAGCATGGGAAAAATATCGGTAATTGAAACATTGGTTCATTGCAACATTGGATCATTGAAACATTAGTTTATTGGTTTATCGGTCTGATGTTATTTTACCACGATATTCACCAGCTTGTTCTTCACCACAATCTCTTTTACGATTTGCTTCCCCGAAACATGCGTTTGCACATTCGGTTCCGCATGGGCGATCTCTTTCAGTTTAGTTTCTTCGGTATCAGTAGGTGCATTGAACTTTGCACGAATCTTACCGTTTACCTGCACCACAATTTCGACTTGATCCATTACCGTTAATGCTTCGTCATACTTCGGCCAGTGAGCGGACGTATAGAGTGATCCGGAATTACCCATACGGTTCCATAGTTCTTCCGCAATATGCGGTGCGAACGGAGAAAGAACAATAACGAACTCCTGCATCAGTTTCTTCGGTACTCTCTCCTGTTTATACGCTTCATTGATGAAGATCATCATCTGAGCAATGGCAGTATTGAATCTAAGTGCAGGCACATCCTCCGTTACCTTTTTCACCGTTTGATGAAACACACGCAGGAAATCCGACGATGGTTCGGCATCGACGATTACCGGATTGAGCGAATCCTCCTCGTTCAGATACAATCTCCAAACACGGTTCAGGAAACGGAAGACCCCCTCAACACCCTTAGTGCTCCAAGGCTTCATCTCTTCCAGCGGCCCCATGAACATCTCGAACAATCGGAGCGCATCGGCACCATATTCTTTTGTGACATCATCCGGATTGACCACGTTCCCGAGCGATTTCGACATCTTCTTCGAATTTTCTCCGAGGATGATCCCCTGATGACGAAGCTTCATAAACGGTTCCGCTGTGGTGACATATCCGAGATCGAACAGCACCTTATGCCAGAACCGCGCGTACATTAGGTGAAGCACTGCATGTTCCGACCCTCCCACATATAGGTCAACCGGCATCCAGTATTTTTGTTTTTCCAGATCGCAAAAAATGGTATCGTTCTTCGGATCGATATAGCGGAGATAATACCAGCAGCTTCCTCCCCACTGCGGCATAGTATTCGTTTCGCGTCTCCCTTTCTTTCCGGATTTCTGATCGACGACATTCACCCACTCCGATGCCAGTGCGAGAGGAGATTCTGTGGTGCCGCTTGGTTGGAATTTTTCAAGGCTCGGAAGCACCAGCGGCAGTTCTTTTTCGCTGACAGTGCTCATGGTGCCGTCTTCCCAGTGGATAATTGGGATCGGTTCGCCCCAATACCGCTGCCGCGAGAAGAGCCAGTCCCGCAGTTTGAAGTTGATCTTTTTTCTGCCAATCTCTTTGAATTCGAACCAACTGACGATCTTCGCAAAGGCTTGTTCATACGCAAGCCCGTCGATATTCACTTCACTATTGGAAGAATTGACACACGGTTCGTCCGTCGCGACGAAGACCATTTCATTCACATTGTGCGGCGACTTCACCACTTCGACGATCGGCAAATTGTATTTTTTTGCAAAATCCCAATCCCGTTCGTCATGTGCCGGCACGGCCATGATTGCGCCGAAACCGTACCCCAGTAACACATAATCAGCAACCCAAATCGGGATCTGTTTTCCGTTCGCAGGATTTATTGCATATCCTCCGGTGAAGACACCGCTTTTATTCTTATCCATACCGCGGTCCAATTCGGACTTGAGCGAAGCCTGTTTGCGATAGGCTGCAATTTCTTGTTTCTTTTCTGCGACCGTAATTGCATCAACCAGCGGATGCTCCGGCGCCAGCACCATGTATGTTGCGCCAAAGATTGTATCGGGGCGTGTCGTAAAAATCCTTATCTTCTCCGTTGAATTCACAACGGCAAAATTAACTTCCGCGCCTTCCGAACGCCCGATCCAATTCTTTTGCATTTCAATTGTGGACACAGGCCAGTCCAGCGTGGCAGCATCTTCCAGCAGACGTTCACAGTAAGCGGTAATACGCATCATCCACTGTCTCATTGGCCGGCGTTCGACGGTGTATCCCTTCTCCACCCATTCATCCACTTCTTCATTAGCGAGGACCGTGCCGAGTTTCTCGCACCAATTCACCGGTATCTCGGCGATATAAGCAAGACGAAAATCCTTCAGCACATTTTGCTGCTCCAGCTCGGACATCGACTTCCATCCCTGTGCAGTAAAACAACAATCATTGTTTCCGCAATACAGAGTGCAATCGATTTTTGAACAACCGGTATTTTCAAATTCGGAGATCAATTCAGTGATCGGCCGGGCTTTCCCCAACCTGAAATCATACCAGGAGCCATAGATCTGAAGAAAAATCCATTGCGTCCATTTATAATACAGCGGGTCGGTCGTGTTGACTTCCCGGCTCCAATCGTAACTGAGGCCGAGCATTTTAATCTGCCGTCGAAAGTTATTGATGTTTTCTTCCGTTGTAACGGAAGGATGGATATTCGTCTGCATTGCATAACGCTCTGCCGGAAGTCCGAATGCATCCCAACCCATCGGATGAAGAACATTCACACCGTTCAACCGCTGAAAGCGAGTGAAGATATCGGTCGCGGTATATCCTTCCGGATGACCAACATGCAGCCCCGCACCGCTGGGATACGGGAACATATCCAGCACAAAGAGTTTTTTCCTGGACGGGTCTTCAACTGTTTTGTATGTCTGATTCTTTTCCCAGAATTCCTGCCACTTTTTTTCTATTTCAGTAAAAGTATAACTCATGGATCGGTTCTTCTCAATAAATGTGAATAGTTACTGTTTTTCCCGGATCGTTTCGGTGCGGATCAGGAGGTGGTTCATTGTCGATGGAATCTCTCCCATTTGTTGATTGAGTAACTTTATAGTATCAAAACTAACATGAAGAAAATACATTCGATTATTCCGCTCATAAGGATTCAACACAAACACTGCAGTTTCGGCATCCCTGAATGTATTTACTGAAATTCCATACATTCCGCTCCGAACTGATGTCCGTTCTCCTTCATTTGCACCGATGTATTCCTGCTTCAGAATGAACGGCGGTTCCGGATTGTTTTGATCGACGAATAATTCCAACCTCGTTTTAATTCCTCTGCAATCGGCACACGGCAGAATACCTTCAAATACAAGCCACGTTCCGGCGGGAATGCGCGCATTCCATAACTTCAATGAAGGATCGGAGGAAACACAGCCGTACAAAAGCAATAAGCATAGATAAACAACCAATCGGGCTCGGAACCATGGAGTATTATTCATCCAGATATCTCTGTACCGTCAGTTCTTTCACAATATGGAATTTCTTTTTGATCTCATCTATACTAGCCCCTTGTTGAGCCATTGTCTTTATGGCTGTCAACCGAAGAGATAGGGCCGTGATCTTTCTCGCTTCACCATTCTTTACGCCTGCTTTTTCAAGATAAAAGTTGATTCGTTCACGGAGCCCTCGCGAGGTCATCCGTTGACCGCGGGTTCGGTTGCCGGCGCTCATAAAAAGTGGTTCATTCTCCATTGCATTCGTCCGAAATGCGAGATAACTCTTCATCGCATCTTTCGCGTCAGTCGGAAGGATGACGGAACGATCCTTGAACTTCATTCCCTTCAATTGTAACTTAATCACCATGAATCCTTTTTTTGTTCTGAGGTCGCCGATGTCCGCACGGATCAATTCAATTTCGGAAAGTCCGCAGGTAATCATCAGTTTTACCACTGCAAAATCCCGAAATCCGATCTCATCTTTTCGCTCTATAGCCTGTATCAACGCCTGCACTTCCTGCGGGGTGATGCTCTTTCGGGAATGCTGCTGATTCGGCGCCCCTCCCTTTACTAACTTCGCAGGATTGGAGGTTAACACCCCGATGCCGACCAGATAATCAAAAAATTTCCGCACAGAAGAGAGATACATCGTTACCGAAACCGGTGAAAGTTTTCTTTTTGTCAACAGGAACTTTTTGTATCGCTCAATCTCCTTCGCCGAACACTCCAGTTCCGGTTCCAGGCGGACCCACCGCATGAACTCACGCAGAGTGCGTTCATACGTCCCGCGAGTTTCGGGATTGCGCCGCTGGAGTTCGTTCACGTAATCGGAGTGGAGTACGAGAAGTCGTTGAAGCGTGATGGTCTGTGGGTTGTAATGTTTCATCGTCCGTTATGGAAAATAAAGAAATTGGGTAAGATTAGCAATCCATCGGTTTCCCTCAAACTGTTGAAAGAAGATTTTCGCATTCCACCATCCATTATCAATGATCAAATGCAATTCTTGAATTTCAATCAATCTTTCTTTAGAATGAACCATGAAACGACTTGCCTCCGCATTTTCCTTTATCTTTTCCGATAATGAATGGTTCAATAAGGTGCTGATAGGGGGACTTTATTTTTTGCTCATTCCCTTCGGCATCGGCATGGTTATGCTGAACGGCTATCTGGTAGACTTTATTGACCGGAAGAAGAATGACGAAAAAGGAATGCCGTACTGGAGATATGCGCGGATGATCTTTCAGAAAGGGATTAAAAGAAGTTTGTTTGCTCTGTTGTCCCTTGCAACGGTCTATGCTGCGGTGTTCGGTGGAAATCTTGTTTTTACAATTCCGGCTTCAATCCTCCTGCTGTCGTTATTCTTCACGATCAACTGCATTCAAATCACACGGACGTTTGATTTTTTTGCTGCTGCTCTTTCCATGATACTACTAATCATCGCTATTTCTATCGGATGGATGTGGATTGTCGTCGGCTGGCCTCTGCTGATATTTTTGGCTTTACTGGTGCAGACGCATTTGTTCACTCAATCAAAGTCCGAATGAACCGTTACTTCTTCATCCACTCTTCAAAAAGCTGCTCCAGTACAAGACGTTCGAATCTCGGGGAACCATAATATCCTTTCGCTTTCCGTTGTCGCAGTGCTTCGTAAATCGTCACTGCACAGGCAACGGACACATTCAAACTCTGAATCATTCCCATCATCGGGATATAGACTGTTGCATCTGCCTGTGCTGCTGCTTCATCCGTCACTCCAGCGTGTTCGTTGCCGAAGACAAAAGCGGTCGGTTTCGTCAAATCGAAATCGTACAACTGACGTGCTTGATCGTCCAGTCTGGTGGCAAGAATCTGATACCCTTCCTTCCGCAAACTGGCATAGCATTCTTCAACGCCGGGAAATTTTCTGCGGCCGATCCATTTGTTCGCACTGGATGAGCTTTTACTCCCTATCTTTGGAAATTTTGCGGAAGTATAGATCAGATTCACCTGATGAATTCCAACGGCATCGGCGGAACGGAGCATGGCACTCACATTATGCGGATCATGGATATTTTCCATCACCACGGTCAGGTCCGGCTGCCGCTGTTCGAGCACTTTCCGTAGCTTATTTTTACGGCGATCAAGTTTCATACTTCACTGATTGTTCATACGATGAATGGATTGGTCACTCCGTAACAATAATCGGTTCCCCCTTCGCAGAATCCCGCTGAAGCAGTACGATCGCCGCAATAACACCGACAGCACCGACGATCTGGATTGTTCCCATCACACCATCCAGAAAGAGCCATTCCGAGACAATCGCCACGACCGGTTCCAATGTGCTGACGATGATCGCCTTGCTGGACTGGATATGATGGAGCCCGTAGTAATACAGCGTATATGGTATGAGAATGGAAATGAGTGCGATGATACCAAAAACTTTCCAGTCTTCCAGCGTATATTTTGCGCGGAGAATGTCCATCGGCGTATTGATAAAACTCCAGAAGAGTGTCGCCGCACCAAGCAGATAGATTAAACCTGTCCAAATGGAATATTTTTTTGTCAGCGATTTCCCGCTGATGTTGAAAATGGAGAACGACACGGCCGCCAGCAACGCCAAAACGATTCCCTTCATCGTTCCCTGTATCACTTCCGGATTAAAGGCGCCAATCGCGAGAAAGATACCCCCGACCGATAACACTAAAGCTGCAATCTTCACCGCAGTGAGTTTTTCCTTTTGAAACAACACCGTATACATCATCACCATAATCGGAGCGGTGTACTGAACAAGAATCGATAGTGAAACATTCGTCTCCTTGATCGCCGCATAATAGAAGTAATTGGATCCTGCCACACCGAGAATACCGACAATCAGAAAGTGCGGAATATCTTTCAGTTTGAATGCGAGAAGAGAACGGTTCGTTGTGAGGAAATACAGAAACAGGACGGCAAACGAGAGGGACACGCGCATTTGTACAAGTACGAGCGGTTCATATGCTTTATTGAAGAACGATTTTGCCACAACAGCAGCGACTCCCCATGTGATCGCCGCGAGGGAGATGGCAATGTACCCTTTCAGGTGTTTCATTTGATGGGACTCTCCCCGGATTCGTCGGCCTTTACGCGGTAGTATTCCGCAAGATCTGATTCGCCGACGGCGTGATACAGCACTGCAAGGCGGAGACAGAGATTTTGATTATTGGGGACAAATTCATAGCCGATCTTCAGGAATTCGATCAGCATTTTTGCGGGCGGAATATCGAGATCTGGATTGTAACAGTCGCATGCATCTATATATGGATCCGGTTCGCTCGGCTTAATGGCGGCAGCCTTTTGATAATAACTGACAGCCAGCTCAAAATTGTCCTTCTTACCGAACAGCACTTCGAAGATATTTGCTAGCCACATATAGACATCGTAAGCAAGATGGCGGTACTGGCGTGCGAGCTTTTCACCGAACAAGATCAGTTCATCGCTGCCAAGGGAATCATTCCAGAAGAGAACGCGGTATATTTCAACGTCATCAATTCCCTGTTTCAGGGCTGCGTCAAACGCATCAAACAATTCATTGAAATTCTTCGACTCACTGAAAATATGTCGTATTTCCGTTCGTGAAAGCATCACCATTCTTGATTATCCAATTGGAAAATAGTGAATGGGAACTGGAGAAGCAATAAACATCCTCGCCGCTTCGAAGGAGTCCTTTGGGCAAGTGTCGGAGTATTAGATCCAATAGTGGATAAAGAGAAAGGGGATGAACTTTCACGCTGAATGTCCATCCCCCTGCTCCGGCATAATTGCGAAATCTACTTCTGAAGTACCATTTTCTTTGCTGAAACAAAATCACCGGCTCTCAGTTGATAAAAATAGATATCGCTGGAGAATTGCGCAGCGTTCCACTCCACTGCATACGAGCCTGATGAAAGATGCTGTTCCACCAGTGTTGAAACTTCTCTTCCGATAACATCATAGATTTTCAGCGAAACGAATCCCGCATCCTTCGTGGAAAAAGAGATCGTCGTGGCCGGATTGAATGGATTGGGATAGTTTTGGCCTAATTCATACTCAGTCGGACGCAGAGTATTCGTATTCTTCACATTCAAGAGCACATCTGTGCCGCCGGCGTTTGCATAGCGGGCTCCGAATTCTTGAAGATAGAGATTTGCTATCCGCGGACTCTGGATGATTAATGTGTTCTCATTATTGCTGTTTTCCGCATTGCTGCTCCAGTTATGAGAACCGGTTATAACGTACGGCGTGCCAAAAGAGATTTCCGCATCGATGATGCCGTATTTATGATGCAGTGATCCGGTCACATCGCTTCCTTTCACGCGCATGTCGACTCCATTGCTTGCAAGCGCATCAAACACGGACCAACTGTCCGATTTTACATCTGCGAGCGCATGCACTTTTACTCCCGCCTTTGCCCTGTTAATGATCGCAGTGGAAATATCGGTTCTGGTAAAAGAGAGTAATGCAATATCAATGGAGACTGCTGCTTTATTGACGGTGCGGATGATCTGACTGGTCGTTCGGTCGGAAGGACTGAAGAAAAGCTCGACCGGAGTTCCGTTGATGATGAAATGATGCGGTGTATTGTCTGTCTTTCTCGCACCAAATCGGGATGCTGACGCGTTGGGAGATTCGGTAGCACTCCCCCACATTTCATTGAATTCCATTGTGAAGGCATTGGCAAGCGCACGGTCCTGGATTTCAATAATATTTTGCGCATCGCCGTTCGTGCCGGGATCGGTTAAATTCCATGAACCGGTCCAGATCCAATCCATTGTATCCGATAGTGCAGCATTTCTGTTGTCGATCACCACAAATTTATTGTGCATGAAACCGTTTCCAGCATTAATAGCATCATAATTATCAAAGATCAACGGTATGCTTGCGCCAGACAATGTGGACCACGGAGCAGTACCGCTGTTATCGTTCTCTCCGATCACCCGCACTTTCACTCCCCGGTTTTTTGCAGAGACAAGTGCTGCGGCAACATTCGCACCAACTGTTCCACTTAAACTGTACAGAGCTGCATCAATCGAGTAGTTGGCAGCGTTGATCCGGTTAATCAACTTATTGACGATTCCGCTCCCAAGCGTTTGAGCGTTTTCGCCGCGCGCCAGTGTTGTGTTGACGCTGTAATTGAAATACACATTCGTCTGACCGGTTGAATTACTCGAAGAAGTGCTAGAGATTAAAGTTGCGGCAAAACTCGTGTCGGTTCCGGACGCCGAGAATGCTTTAATGTAATACGTTGTTGCCGGTGTCAAATCATTTAATGTGATGGTGTGAGTCGTCCCTTCCGCATTGTCGGGAGCAACAATACCTTCTTCGAAAGCAGGAGTCTTTCCATAATACAATCTGCTCGTGCCAGCATTCACCGTATGCCATCCAATCGTGAGTGATGTTGGTTGAATGACCGTTTCTGTCGGGAGTGATTCGATGATCGGACCGGTAGAAATGATATCCTCCTTTGAACGGGGCATTAACTGATACCCGCCGATGTACGGCGGCGCATTCTTAAATTGTCCCACAACGGCTATCAAATCCACTGCTCCGGAAGGGACAGGAGAGCCGACAAGATTCGTTGCAATTGGGATTCGAATCTCAGTACTTCCTGTGGCATCGGAGATAGGATAATTGGTGTTTCCCACCCAGTTTCCCGACCCTCCAACGGTAATGCCGTTCAGTCGGACGAGTGTTCCTTCAAAAATTTCCTCTCCGCCGGTACCGTCATTGGCGATCTGGCTTGCATTCACAACCAACGGATCAATGACATTTCCCGTACTGACGATGGAATGCAAAACAGGATTGACGATCTCACTTAATCCATTGAATGGCTGCACCAGTCCCGATACAACCACTTCATCTCCCAAATTCACCGCGGTTGAAAATGCCGATCCGAAAATGCCGATTCCTCCGGTATTGTCCTGGATGAAGGATGGTCCATTGAATTGATTTGCCACGGTAACAATTCCGCGAACAGTTATCAACTTGTTGAGATTAAGCATCACTCCATTGACATCGTTCGCTTTTGCTTCTGCAATGGAAACCGGTGCACCAAACACCACTATCCGTTGCAACGGCATCACATCCGCATATCCATCTTGTTTTGATTGAATCTTGAATGGGAAATAACCTGTTGTATTTGGTGAAGTGACATTGGCGACAGTAATAATTGTTGAATCCACATCAAAAACAATATTGGAAATGGTGATCGTATCGCCATTCACAACTTTATCGGCAGTGATATTCGTTAATGAAACATCACCGGCGTTCTGTGACCAGGAAAATTCCGGCGGAATAACAATCTTGAGTCCGTTAACCGTGAAAGAGGTATCCCTATTATAGATGAAATTAATTGGACCGGTCACGCCGCCATTCAATGTATCTGGATCCAGCCGGACGCTACCGGTGCCGTTTCCGGATGCCTCCCCTGTTTGCACTGTAATATTTCCCACTCGAAGCTGAGGACGGGTATTCGATCCGGCACTGTTGTAATAATATCTCCAGCGGAGTTGAACAACCGGCTGGTTATTAACAGTTGCGGGAAGTAACGTTGGTCCAAAATTCTGTGAATGTCCTGCTGTTGGATTCACCGTATATTCGATCGGTCCTGGAACGTCGGTCCAAGCATTGCTGGTTCCGACTCGATACTGCAATCGAATGCGGTATTCACGCGTCGTCGCATCCACTGCCACGGTCCCGCCTGTCCATGAAATAGCAATATTGGAAATTCCGGTCGTATTTAGTGCAAGCACTGCGGCACCAAGATCACCGCCTGTGCTGGTATTACGCCAACTGAATCCGTCAGTCCCCAAACCGTTCATCCGTGCACCGGAAGTTCCGCTATAGGAACCTGTATAATCCGCAGTGGTAGCAGTGGACAGTAAAGGATCGACAACAGCCCCGCGATGGAATATCATGTTCGGAGGATATGTCCCTGCTGCACTGGCACTGGGCCAGTTGGTAAACGTATATGTTCCGGTGGAGAGATCGTATGGAACTGGATTGGTTTGTGCGATCAGTTGTTCTGCACCAATAAGCAGGAAAACTGTCGGGAGAAGTAATTTAATCAGGATACTTTTCATAAGGAAAATTGATTGAAAAACAGTATTGGAAAAAAATAATAACGGACGTTATGCAAAAGGTATATGTGGTTCACCGCGGTGCAGAAAATTCGGTCTGGAGTCCTTTCCTGAAGGGATTGCTTTGCGGTGGACCTGGGCAAAATCCTTCCTGGTGTATTCCGAAAGAATCCCTTAGGCGAAGCAATCAATGCGTGACGTGGGAAGAAAAAGAATGAGTAACTAATTAATTCTGCACCTTACTCACTATGGCCATTTTTCAGGTCCTGCATAACGTGAATTTATTATGTAAATAAAGATAAATTTACAGTGCTAAACAAGAACAAATTGTTGATTGATGTTTGAAAATAGAGTATTTTAGGCAACGAATATGCTTCCAATACCTATTTCACCGCCGAATCAGTTAACTCTGTTCCGCATCGCATTAACACCGGTTTTTTTGTATTTCCTGTTCTCTATCAATCCGGTGGACAAACAGATCGCGCTGGGCATCTTCCTTGTTGCCGCGATCACGGACTGGTATGACGGTTATGTCGCCCGCCGATGGGGTTTCATTACCCGATGGGGGAAATTTTTGGACCCGCTCGCTGATAAGGTATTAACATCGGCCGCATTCATTTCTTTCATCTATATCGGTTATGCCGAAGCATGGATGGTGTGGATCATCGTGATACGGGACTTCCTCATCACTAGTCTCCGGGGATATTCCGAATTCAAAGGCAAAACAATCAACACCAGCGGCTTTGCGAAAACGAAAACATTCTTTCAATTGGTGGTGATCTATCTTTTTTTGGTCGAATACTGCGTACGGACTTCAGAATCGCTCAACATCCAGTTCGGATGGTTTTTTGATATTGTCGCCGCACCGACGAACATGTTTCTTCTTATGAGCATTACGACATTGCTCACGGCGCTCACCGGCATCCTTTATCTGATCGCAAACAGCAGTATCATTGTCGAATTATTTACCCGTCAACAAAATGGAACAGGAACAGAACCCGGAAATTATTGAACAGGAAAAGCCATCGGTGGATGGACTGACAAAGTTCGTCGCATCGGGAATCTACACGGGGTACGCTCCCGCTGCATCCGGAACATTCGGATCGTTGGCAGCGTGTGCGTTCTTCTTCATTCCGAATTTCACTTCGGTCTACGTCATTATTCCCGCCACTATCCTGCTGTTCATTATCGGCGGGCGCGTGGCGGACAAGATGGAAAAAGTGTACGGACAAGACCCGTCCCAGGTAACAATCGATGAGTTCGTCGGAATGTGGATCAGTGTTTGGTTCATTCCATTCTCATTCCTGAACTTTGGTCTGGCATTTGTCATCTTCAGGATTCTTGATATACTCAAACCATATCCCGCAGCGGAATTTGACAAGCGCTCCGGCGGATGGAACATCATGCTGGATGATGTGATCGCCGGAATCTATACCAACGTTATTATTCAATTGGCACTTCGCATCAACCTTTTCTTCTAAATGAACGCTGAAATCATTACGATCGGCGATGAACTTCTCATCGGACAGGTCATCAATACGAATCAGGCTTACATTGCCGAACAGTTGAACAATGCCGGTATCTATTGCGATCGGATGACGACTGTGGGAGACACAGCAGATGTGATCATCGATGCATTCTCCGCAGCATTCAAGCGTGCGGATGTAGTGTGTGTAACGGGCGGACTGGGACCGACACATGATGATATAACAAAGAAAATGGTTTGCGAATTCTTCAATACAGCCCTGGTGATCCACAACGAAACATTGGAGCATATCAAAGCTCTTGCACTGCAACGCAATATCGCAATGATTCAGTCCAATGTCGATCAGGCGCTTGTCCCTGCATCGTGCACGGTCATTCCCAACACCGTCGGCACGGCGCCGGGAATGATGTTCGAACAAAACGGAAAATATTTCTTCGTGATGCCCGGAGTCCCTTTCGAAATGAAAGGGATGGTCGATTCCTGGATTGTGCCGTTCCTTATGAAGAAGAACACAGTCTCCGTTGTCCGACACCGCACGCTGAAGACAACCGGCATCGGCGAATCAATGCTTGCCAATGAGATAGGCGACATCAACGAGGTGATCGGTACAGACGGAACAACCACCCTCGCATTCCTTCCCAATCCGATGGGAACAAAGCTTCGCATCACGGTAAAAGAAACATCGGAAGATGCAGCACTGGTAAAATTGCAGCATGCCGAAAACGTTTTGCGTACGAAGGCGGAGAAATATATCTATTCCAGTGATGAAAAGGACCTGGAAGATATTATTGGAATCCTTTTGAAGGAACAATCGTTGAAACTAACAACAGCGGAATCTTGCACCGGCGGACTGTTGGCAAACCGCATTACAAACGTCTCCGGCAGTTCAGAATATTTTCTCGGTGGATATGTCGTCTATCAAAACCGTTTGAAGATAGAAGAACTCGGTGTTCCGGAGAAGCTCATTCTGGACCACGGAGCAGTGAGCAAAGAAGTTGCCGAAGCAATGGCAAGCGGAGCGCGGATGTCCGCTCAGGCAGATATCGCTCTCTCTACGACCGGAATTGCTGGACCATCCGGCGGCACACCGCAAAAACCGGTCGGACTCTGCTGGATAGGATATTCGGACGCCAGTTCGACATTCGCCATGAAGTTCAATTTCGGAGATAACCGATTGCGATTCAAAGAACGTGCGACGCAGGCGGCACTGGAAATGATGCGCCGAAAACTCCTTAAAATGCAACATTAGATTCTTGATTCAGGAATTCGAATACATTACTTTGCACAATCAATTTTCAAAAAAACACATCTATATAAAGGGTACGCCATGGCTGAAGACAAAGACGCAAAAGTTCAAGCGCTGAAAGTAGCGATCGAACAAATTGAAAAGCAACACGGAAAAGGTTCCATCATGAGACTTCATGACGGACCGATCATGAAAATTGATGCTATCTCAACCGGCTCGATTTCGTTGGACACTGCCCTCGGTGTCGGCGGTGTTCCGCGCGGACGGGTGATAGAGATTTATGGACCGGAATCTTCCGGTAAAACAACCATCTGTCTGCATATTATCGCCGAAGCACAAAAGACCGGCGGTATCTGTGCGTTTATCGATGCTGAACATGCGTTGGATACAGGATATGCGCGCAAACTCGGTGTCGACACTTCTTCCCTGCTCTTATCGCAACCGGAGTACGGCGAACAGGCATTGGAGATTGTGGAAACCCTTGTCCGCAGCGGCGCACTGGATGTTGTTGTTATCGATTCCGTTGCTGCGTTGACTCCCCGTGCTGAGATCGAAGGCGAAATGGGAGATCCGACCATGGGCGTTCATGCACGATTGATGTCCCAGGCACTGCGGAAACTGACCTCGGCGATCTCAAAATCGAAGACGATCGTTATTTTCACAAACCAACTGCGCATGAAAATAGGTATCATGTTCGGCAATCCCGAAACGACCACCGGAGGAAATGCATTGAAGTTTTATGCCTCTATACGAATGGATGTCCGCCGTATTGAAGCGATCAAGGACGGAACAAATATCATCGGAAACCGGACAAAAGTAAAAGTAGTGAAGAATAAAGTGGCGCCTCCGTTCAAAGAAGTGCAGTTTGACATTCTCTATAATGAAGGAATTTCCAAACTCGGAGACTTAATCGACGTAGCCGTGGAACAGAATATCATCAACAAAAGCGGTTCATGGTTCTCCTATAAGGAAGAACGGATCGGACAGGGTCGTGATTCTGTAAAAGCGTTTTTGACCGGTAATGAAGCATTGGCAAAACAGATCGATACAGAAGTACGTGTGAAACTGGGTGTCGCATCGGAACCTCCGGCGAAAGCACTTGCAAGCGAAGAAAAACAAGCGCCAGCAAAAGAATCAAAAAAAGCAAAGTAATATTCAGCGAACCTCCCGGATCCGCGCGGTCCGGGAGGTCAATTATTTATGATCATCACAAAAATCGAGCGGCAAAAGAAAAACAGACAGCGCTTTTCAATTTTTGTCGATGAGAAATATGCATTCAGCGTCAGTGAAGATGTCTATGTCCGCTATGTGCTGCATACGGGACAGTCCCTAACGGACGAAGAGCGGGAACAGATCGAATACTCGGAAATGGAATCTTCGGTGAAACGGATCGCTCTTCGGTACAGGTCCTATCGTCCCCGTTCTGCCAAAGAGATCAGCGACTATCTGCACAAAAAAGAGTTCGATGAACGGTTTGTACAACAGGCGTTACAGTACCTTCAAGAAAATAATCTGTTGAACGATGCGGAATATGCTCGGATGTTTTGCAGAGACAAAATGATGTTACGGCCGGTCGGGAAACTGACGATGAAACAGTTATTGATGAAAAAAGGAATCGACCGGACGACCATCGACGCGATCTTGTCGGAATACTTCACAACGGAATCCGAAACTGCACTTGCATTAAAAGAAGGAGAGCGGAAGTATAAACGGATCACTTCCCTCCCCACACTGACAAAAAAGAAACGAATCTACGAACATTTGCTCCGCCGGGGGTATGATTCCTCGCTCTCCGGTAAAATCGCATCACAATTGGTGAAAGAATGAAAGAAGAAAAAAACTTTTTCCGCAGCCGTCAATGGAAAGTGTTTCTTGTAACAATGGCAATCGCGCTGCCAATCTTCGTGTTATCGACGTTCGAAGACCTGTTTTTGATCCTCGTGATCTCCTTTGCGCTCACCTTCATCCTGCGTCCCGTGGTGGATTATATCGAGAATCTCGGCGCGGCGCGGTGGTTTGCGGTCACGCTTGTTTTTGTTGGATTGGGGAGTATCACGGTGCTTGGTGCCGTATTGCTGTTTCCCGTTATTTCAACACAGGTGGGACAAATCACAGCGGCATTTAGCAAAGAGCATCTCACCATTATGCTGAACGATTTGAGCGCTCAGATCTCCACACAAATTCCGTTCTTGAAATCCGAGGCCATCCGGGATCAGTTGAATAATACCTTGGTATCATTCGGAAATACTGCCGGAGAGACCCTCTCCGGCTTGCTGGGAACCGTCGCAATTCTGGCGCTAGTTCCTTTTATCACATTCTTTCTGTTGAGCGACTATTATTCAATGCAAAAATCATTCGTACAGAACATGCCGAACAAATATTTCGAGATGACGCTCAACATAATGAACAAGATCGAAGATCAACTGAGCAAATATATCCGCGGCACAGTTATCGAGTCTATCATCGTCGGTATCATCTATGCAATCATCTATTTTTTCCTGGGGATTAACTATGCTACTGTCCTCGGTTTAATCGGCGGATTTACCAACGTTATACCATTTGCTGGACCGTTCATCGGTGCAGTTCCGACGCTCTTAATGACCATCGTGCAGTTTGGCGACCTGCGGATGCTTCTGCCTATTGTCATTGCAACCATCGCAGTGCAGCAGGTCGATCAAATGTTCATCCAGCCGTCGGTTTTCAGCAAGATTATGGATATCAGTCCCTTGGTGATGTTCCTGGTGATTCTCATCGGCAATGAAACGCTGGGAGTGATGGGCATGGTACTGGCCGTTCCGATCTACACAGTCATCCTTGTGACGGCAAAAGAAACAAATTGGGGATTAAAAAACTATAAAATCACTCAGGTATGAGTAAGATAGTATTTGATATTGAATCGCTCGGCTATCCGTTGGAATCTTTTGATGCGGACACGCAAACCTATCTCCTCCGGTTTGCCGATACAGCGGAAAAAGTGGAAGAGGTCAAAAAGAACCTCAATCTCCATCCACTCTCCGCGCAGATTCTCTGCATTGCTCTCTATAATCCGGATTCACAAAAAGGAAAAGTGTTCTACCAATCTGATACGGCCGAAGAATATTCTTCTACTGATGGAAGTTGTCAATTCATATCCGGTACGGAGGAACAGATTCTACAGAATTTCTGGGAGGTCATTCCGAAGTATGATCAATTTATTACTTTCAACGGAAGAGGATTCGATTGCCCGTTCGTTTTGCTCCGTTCGGCAAAGCTTGGAATACAGACCACCCGGAACTTGATGCCGTACCGGTATGATGCCGATATCCATTGTGATCTGCTGGAACAACTCACCTACTATCAAACAACACGACGTTTTAGCCTGGATTTCTATTGCAAATCGTTCGGGATCGAGAGTCCCAAAACAAAAGGGATCACTGGACTTGATATGCGGCCGTTATTTGAAGCAAAGCGATTCCGAACAATTGCAGAATATTGTTATGGCGACGTGCGCGCTACTGCTGATCTCTTCCGGCGTTGGGATGAATTCCTGAATTTTCGCGGATAGCAATACATTCTTTCTTAACTGATGTTACGCAAAACAAGTAAATCAGTCATGGTGAGCAAGGCGCAGGTTAATTTATTGAGGTCATCCTTCCCCCTCCACAAAGTGGTCCCGTTGGGAAAGGGGTCCCTTTGGGAGACGCATCCTTTCCCGAAGGTATTCCTTCGGAACAAACAACAAAGGATTTGGTCAGGATGGGACTACCGTTTCTGCGCCGCGTCGAACCATTTTATGATTAAAATTTCTTTCTGCGTAACATCAGTTCTTAATTCACTTTTCCTGCACCCTCTCCGAATAAATTGGTTTAAAACACCGAATCCTCTCATACGAGAGGATTCGATACCGCTCTTAATATTTTTGCCTACAGATTATGCCGGCAGTTTTCGATATCTTTTTGAAAACTCAAAATAGATCGCGGCAGCTGCAGATAATTTCAGGATATCCCACCATGAAAAGATCAGGAATCCGCTGGCAACCGCTTGTTCGAGATTATGGACAAACATAAAATTTAAAAATAGTGTGCCGAGTGTGAACACCACAACGAGGCCAGCCACCATTGACAACAGCGTCCAAAGATATCCTGAATGAAGTCGCACCAGATAACCGACCACAACAGCGGCTATGGGGAAGCTCATCAGGTATCCTCCGGTCACGCCAAATAATTTCACCAGACCGAATGTCGCTCCAGTAAAGACAGGTAATCCGATCGCACCGGCAGCGATATACACTATTTGTGCAATGAAGCCGTTCCGTGCACCAAGGAACGCGCCGGACAACAGTACGAAGAATGTCTGCAGAGTAAATGGAATCGGCTGATGAGGAATCTGCACTTGTGCTCCGATGGCCGTAAATGCGGCAAACAGCGATATCCATCCTGCCTGTACAAGCGTTGTCGATGCGGTTGTTGTTGTATCCATAAAGTATTTCTTTCGAATAACTTCCATTAAACCTCCGGTGATAATTGTTTGTGCAGCCATGTTGTTGTTACGTCAAGTACGTGATTCAGTGTGGGACTTTTTTCTTTGTACGGATGTTTCGCTCCATACATATGCCCCGCCCCTTCCAGCCGAACGAAATCCGTCATCGATTTATCCGCTGCGGCATACAGTTGTTCCGCCTCGTGGAACTTTGCGGGAATATCCGCAGTACCGTGTACGATGAGTAAAGGCTTCTTCAGTTCTTTTACAGCCTTTATTAAATCCAGCCGCTCTGCATTCTTTTCAATGTCATCAAGAAGGTCCGTATTAATACGGAAGACCTTGAGATCACTAACCGAATGGAGCTGTACAAATCCTTTTTCTCTCCATCGCAATCGCTGTTCATCTGTATAACGGTTAAAATGCGCGATGGTAGACCAGGCAGCAACTGCCCGGACTCTTCTGTCTTCTTTTGCGGTGATTAAACAAACAGCGCCGCCGCGTGAATGACCGACCAGTGCAACTCTCTTCTCATCAATGAACGAACATCCGAATTTATTTCTGCTCAATTCGTCGATCACCGTTTTCACATCATCAATCTCAAGCGAGACGGTATTTTTTGCGAATCGCTCATGTTCAACAAATTTTCTCGGTTCTTTCCCTATCCCGTTATGGGAAAAATTAATTACAATCGATACAAATCCACAATCGGCAAAATATCTGCCGATGGATGGAAACGGGCCCCAATCCTTAAATGCTTTGAAACCGTGACAAACAACCACCACTGGAAGTGTTGCCTCACGAAATCCGGATAACTCCTTTTTCCAACGCAAGTCTCCACGTAACGGTGCACCGGTAGGTGTGCTAAGTTCAAACTGCTTCTCTAATATTTCGCCCATAAATCGTGTTCAAAATACCCAAAGGTTGATGGAATGTCAATACAGGCCTTGTTTTCAAGTTTACACAGATCAAACGTTGACTCTCTGATGAATTTTTCTTATTTTTGTTAACTAAAATACACTTTATCCTCACGGCAGAGTCGACGCTTATTTATGCCACAATTAAAGTTGTTCACGGGACGGTCTAATCTTCCGTTGGCTGAAAAAATTGCTCACCAATTGGGTGAGCCTCTTGGGAAATTAGAATTACAGAACTTTAGTGACGGTGAAATATGGGTAAAATTCATTGACAATGTCCGCGGTGCGGATGTCTTCATTATCCAGACGACGGTTCCTCCTGCTGACAATCTATTGGAATTGTTGATTGCCGTAGACGCCGCAAAACGGGCTTCGGCGCGTAAAGTAACAGTGGTCATTCCGTATTTTGGTTACGCCAGGCAGGATCGGAAAGACCAACCGCGTGTTGCGATAACGTCTAAACTGGTTGCAAATTTGATTACGACCTCCGGTGCGGATCGAGTGATTTGTATGGATCTGCATGCACCACAGATCCAGGGTTTTTTTGATATACCGGTGGATCATTTGTATTCGTCAGTGGTCTTCGTAGAACATTTACGAAAACAAAAGATTCCAAATCTGACGGTTGTTTCCCCCGATGTCGGAGGGATTAAAATGGCGCGGGCATATGCAAAGCGTCTCGAAGCGGATCTGGTGTTGATCGATAAACGGCGTCCTGCTCCGAATGTTGTCGAAGTAATGAACATCGTCGGGGATGTAGAAGGCCGGAATGTGCTGATTGTTGACGATATGATCGATACGGCGGGAACATTTACGAATGCTGTCACCGCTCTGAAAAAAGCCGGTGCAAAATCGGTCTACGGCGCGTGTACGCATCCGCTGCTTTCCGGCAAAGCGTTGGAGAGAATCAATCAAAGCGAAGTGGAAAAGATTATCGTCTGCGACACGATCCCGTTGATGGTCAAATCGCCGAAGATCGAAGTGATGTCGGTATCGCAAGTTTTTGCGGAAGCGATCGAACGCTGCTTCCATAATAAATCGATCAGTTCCCTATTCGATGTGGATAAAGATAAAAGTTTGGATAATTAATTAATCTATTGTTCCAGTAAGGAGAAAGACAATGTCAGAAGTATTATTGAATGCAACGGTGCGCACAGAAAAAGGCAAAGCAGCGAATCGTCTGAGGTCCGACGATAAAATCCCGGGTATTTATTATTCCCGCGGTGAAGAGAACATCAATATCACGGCAACTCCGCTTGCCATGAAACCGTTGATCTATACGACGAACACACATTTAATCAATTTGAAATTGGATAACGGTGTAACAAAGACTTGCATCCTTCGTGATGTTCAGTTCGATCCGATCACTGATCGTCCTGTGCATTTCGATCTGCAGGGCGTGAAGGACAATGAAGAACTGACGGTGCAGATCCCCGTGATTCTTCAGGGAAGCCCGAAGGGCGTGAAGGACGGCGGAACATTGCAGTTCATTATGCACAAAGTGCGCGTTTCCTGCTTGCCGAAATATATCCCCGAGCATATCGAATTGAACGTCGCAGAACTCGGCATGAACGATTCCATTCACGTTCGTGATATCAAAATCGAAAACGTGACGATTCTGGATAACGAATCAGCGGCGGTTGTTGCGGTTGTACCTCCGACTATCATTAAAGAAGAGGTTGCAGCAGTGCCGGGTACAGCAGATGCGGCGGCGGCGACAACAGCAGCAGCGCCTGCAGAACCGGAAGTTATTGCAAAAGGCAAGAAACCGGCTGAAGGTGAAACTGCAGCACCGGCAAAAAAATAAACTATTTAAAAGTTCTTTGACAACGGAGTTCCTCCGTGAAATGCATCGTAGGATTAGGGAATCCGGGCAGCAGATACCGGTTTACCCGGCACAATATCGGCTTTCTTGCACTGGAGTTGATGATCGCTTCATTCAAAGCATCGCATGCAGAAAGCAATGATTTGTTCGAGTGTTATCAGACGTCCATCGGAGAGACTCCGGTATTATTCTTGATGCCGCAGACGTATATGAATAACAGTGGCGTCGCCATCCGTGAGATCCGGCAGCAGTATGATCTTGCTTTGGAAGATATTCTCGTGCTCTTCGATGATTTTCAACTCCCCTTCGGGACCCTTCGGCTCCGGCCGAAAGGAAGCGACGGCGGGCACAACGGGATAGCATCAGTCATCTATCATCTGCAAAGTGATTTAATTCCACGGTTGCGGATCGGCGTCGGCGGTGCAACATTACCAGCCAGCCACACGCACGAAGTGATGGCAGACTATGTGCTTTCATCATTCGATGCAGAAGAAAAGGAACTTCTTCCCCGTTTGCTTCACCATACACAGGATGCATGTGTCGGCTGGATAGAGGCGGGGATTCAAAAGACGATGAGTCAGTACAACAGAAATTTTTTCAGTTCCGCAGGTGCGGAATGAGTTTTGAAATAAACTGAAACACTAATCAACCTGCTCCATCCACACTCTCTGTGATGGGGCCATATGTCCAAAGGAGGATATACATGCAGTACCAATCCAAGATATATGAATCTATTATCATCATCAATGCAACGCTCGAGGATGCACAGATCGAAGCGGAGATTGAGAAGGTAAAAGACTTCATTACCAAGAACAACGGCGAGATCCGCGCTCTCGAAAAATGGGGACGCCGCCGTCTTGCATACGCTATCAAAAAGAAGAACAACGGTTTCTACGTTCTGTACGAATTCAAAGCGCCAGGCGATCTGATCGCGAAATTGGAACGACAGTACCTGCTGAACGAGAACATCATCCGTTTCTTAACTGTTGAACTGAACAAAAAGGCATTAAAAGCAAAAGAAGTCGGCCAGAGAACTCCGATCAGTGAGCCAATCGCTGCGGCTACTGCGCCCACCGAAGAAGCCAGCAAAGGAGCAGTAGCATGAGAAAAGAATCAACGTACGACAACAATAGGCGCGAAGGCGGAGGATTCCGCAGGGACGGTAATCGCGGCGACAACCGCCGGGATGCAAAAAAAGATGCGCAACAAAAAAAGAAACGTTCCTGCCGCTTCACAGCCGCAGGTACGATCTATATCGATTACAAGGATGAAAAACTGCTCCGCAAATTCATCAATGAGCAAGGTAAAATCATTCCGAAACGCATTACCGGAACAAGCGCAAAATATCAGCGTCAACTTGTGCAGGCAATTAAACGCGCCCGCCATATTGCGCTTCTTCCCTTCACATCTGAAGCCATTAAGTAATTAAACGAGGTCGGAAAATATGAAAGTCATTTTACGTCAAAATTATAACAAACTCGGCAGCATCGGTGATGTTGTTGAAGTGAAGGACGGATTCGCGCGAAATTATCTTATTCCAAGAAGCATTGCCTTCCGCGCTACCGAAGGGAACCTGAACGCCCTCGAGCAGGAAAAGAAACAACTTGCCCGTAAAGAAGAAAAGGTTGTCCAGGATTCTGAAAAGCTCGCAGCACAACTCGCCAGTGTGTCATTGACCATTACGATGAAGGTTGGCGAAGACGATAAGCTCTTCGGCGCCGTCACTTCGCAGATGATCGCCGATTCACTGTCGGAAAAAGGTTATTCCATTGATAAACGGATCATCGAACTGGAAGAACCGATTAAAACACTCGGCATTTTTGAGGTACCGGTGAAATTGCATGCCAAGGTATCCGCAAAAGTGAAAGTGTGGGTTGTGCGGGAATAACCAGAGGGATCTTTTCATTCTCCTCAATTCGGAGCATTGTCCGTGAAAAGACCTGACTGCATCAGTCAGGTCTTTTTTTTGTATATTCAACGTATGCATCCGCAGGAAGCCCTGCTTCCCTGCCGGTTCAACAACAGCGGAGTCACGTATGGCAAAAATCAAATCACTCTGGGGCGGCAGATTCAAAACTGCTCTCTCGGAAGCAGCATTACGCTTCTCATCCTCCATCGATCTCGATAAGCAGCTATACCTGGAAGATATTCTTGGAAGCATCGCACATGTGGAAATGCTCGCCGCATGCAAGATTGTATCGCTTGAAGAATCTCGCCGTATTAGAAAAGCATTGAAGGAGATTCAAACGGAGATCGAGAACGGAAAACTTGATCTCTCCTGGGAGAAGGAAGACATCCATATGGCGATTGAGCAGCGACTCATCCAAAAAGTGGGACCGATGGGAGGAAAACTCCATACGGCTCGGAGCAGGAATGATCAGGTTGCACTGGATGAACGGTTGTACCTTCGCACTGCAATTCTTGAATTGAAAAAACTCGTCGCACAGTTTCAACGAGTACTGTTGTACAAATCGGAAAAACATTTCGGCACTATCATGCCGGGTTATACGCACCTGCAGCGTGCTCAGCCGATCTTTCTTTCCCATCATCTACTTGCTTATGTTGCAATGTTGGAACGGGATTACGAACGGTTGGCCGACTGTTACAAACGCGTTAACCGTCTCCCACTCGGCGCAGCGGCACTGGCGGGAACATCCTTCCCCATCAACAGAGCAAGTGTTGCAAAAAAGCTCGGATTTGACAGTGTACTTGAAAACAGTATTGATGCGGTCTCTGACCGTGATTATATCATTGAATTCGTTTCCGTTTGCAGCGGCATTATGATGCACATGAGCAGGATGTCTGAAGAATTGGTGCTCTGGACTTCGCAGGAATTCAATTTTGCACGGATTGACGATTCTTATACCACCGGCAGCAGCATCATGCCGCAAAAAAAGAATCCCGATATGGCGGAATTAACACGCGGCAAGGTCGGAAGGGTGTATGGCAACCTGATGAACATCCTTACACTGATGAAAGGGCTCCCCCTCGCCTATAACCGCGATATGCAGGAGGATAAATTACCATTGTTCGATGCCGCAGCAACCACACGGGAATGTGTCTACATTATGACCCATGTACTAATCCATACTACGTTTGATAAGGATCGATTTGAAGAAGAATTAAAAAATGATTTCCTGACGGCAACTGAAATTGCTGATTATCTGGTAATGCACGGAGTCCCGTTCCGGGAAGCACATTCCATCACTGGAAAGATTGTTGGGTATTGTATTGAACATCATGTTTCCCTGCCGCAGCTTTCTTTGAAAGAATTGCATAAGTTCTCTCACAAATTCTCAGAGGACGTTTATGAACTGCTCAATCCTCTAGCATCCATAGAACACAAGAAATCTGCAGGAAGCACCTCGCCAAATGAAGTGAAAAAACAGATCGTCCATTGGACGAAAGTACTGAAACAGAAGAAATGATTTATAACAATAAAACGGGATCATATCCCGTTTTTTATTTAGTGAATCCCTTTCGCCTGTCCGCCATCCACCAGAATGTTCGTCCCATTAATGTAACTGGCCTTTTCTGACGCCAGAAATGCTATCACGTCTCCCAGTTCCTCCGGTTTCCCAAGTCTGCCGGTTGGAATGTTCGATGCACTCTCTTCCAGATATTGTTCCATTGAAATATTCTTTTCTTTTGAACGGTACTGCGATAACTCTTCTTGGCAGTGCGTGAAGATGTGGCCAGGACAAACAGTATTGACCGTGATATTGAATCGACCGTATTGATTGGCAAGCACTTTGGAGATACCCAGAATGCCGGGACGGAGTGTGGATGAGATCAACAAGTCATCGATCGGCTGTTTTGCCGTGATCGAAACGATGGTGATAATTCTTCCCCATCGCTGCTGTTCCATCATTGGAAGAACGGCACGAGTCAACCGAACCATGCTCATCAGTGTTAAATTAAATCCCTTTTCCCATTCTGCATCCGGCAATGATGAGATTTTTCCGCTTGGAGGTCCCCCGGCATTATTGACAAGAATATCAATTCTGCCGAATTTTTTCATTACCGAACTGACCAAAGAATCAATATCTTCGGGATGCGAAACATCGGCAACGATCGGAACCACTTTCGCGCCAGTCTTGTCCCGCAGTTCTTCAGCCGTTTTCGCAAGTGCCTTTTTATTTCTGGAGCAAATAACAAGTGTTGCACCTTCTTGTGCAAGCGAAAATGCAGTCGCCTTGCCCAATCCCTGACTGGAAGCGGCGACGAGTGCAACTTTGTTTTTCAATCCGAGTTCCATAGGATAATACTTTTATCGGTGAACACTTCACAGTAGCTCACCAAACATGCATTAACATTGAATTTTGACAATTTCTTTTTGATAGGTGTCGCCAAGAAGAATCACCTCTTTGGTCTTTGAGATATAGACGTCGATCTCCAGCCGTATACCGAACTCGCCGGGGAGATAGATTCCAGGTTCAATCGAAAAACAGGTTTCTGGAATGATCTCCCGAACATCCATTGTCTCAAAATTATCAATATGCGCTCCATTACCGTGTACTTCTTCGCCGATATTATGACCTGTACGGTGAACAAAAAACTGTCCGTATCCATTTTTCTCGATATATTTCCTCGTCACATCATCCACATCACATCCTCGAATCTTTCGACCTGCCTTCATTTCCTTTACCAAATATTCGACTGCTGCATCCCTGGATCCCTTAACGATATCAAACACTTCCTGATACTTTTTGGGAATTTCCTCCCCTGCAAATCCGACCCATGTGAAATCTGCATAGACAGCCGCCGGCTTTTTCTTTTTCGCCCACCAATCGATTAGTATATAATCTCCCTTTTTTATTGCTGCACTTTGTTCGGCACTGGGATCATAATGAGGATTGGCACCATTCCCGTTCACCGAACAATTCGCAGGAGCATATGTAGTAAGATTGTTTCTGTCAAATTCATCCATGATCAGTCTTTGCACGTCATATTCCGTCACCGTGGTTCCGTTGCGCAGGCGGTCCCCGATAAATGAGAACGCTTTATCGACTGTCCGCAAAAGAATGTTTGCCGTATCCTGTGCCTCGGCATATTGCTCATCAGTCCAGCGTGCTTCAAAATATTGCACGATATCCCCCGACGAGATGATATTCACATTGAAAGAACGGATGAATTCCACTGTTCCGGCATCGACCTTGGAAAGATACGGTATATCATTGTTCGGAGAATATTCCATACAGACGGTATTCACGCCGGTAAGAATTTTTTTTACGCCGTCATGCAGAGATTTCCATGTATTGTAGATTGTTTTGTCACCCGGCAAGTGGTCCAGGTCATATTGTTCGATACTGTGCACTAGTTTTTGCGGAACACCTGAGGCGGGAATATAATAGAAATATCGCCGTGAAGAGAGTTTTCCTGCGGTCATTTCCAATATTTTTGTCGCAAACGGATTGCAACCGCGGAAATTATAGATAAGCCATCCGTCCAATTGATACTCTGAAAGCTTTTGTTGGATCTGTCCAAGTTGGTCCTGAAATGACATCAGTCGATTCCTTTCATCTTTCTGAAATATAGAAAATAAAAAACCCTCAGCCAAGGACTTTGACTGAGGGTTGCTGCAACTGAACCGAGCCAGGGTATTGCTCCATGTCCAACGGTAAGGGGATAATTAATACATATCACCCATTCCGCCGCCCGGAGGCATTGCGGGAGCTGCTTTTTTCTCTTCAGGTTTTTCCACGATGGTTGCTTCCGTTGTGAGGAGCAATGCTGCAACACTCGCAGCATTTTCCACCGCCACACGGCTCACCTTGGTTGGATCGATAACACCGGCCTGAATGAGGTTTTCGTACTTCTCCGTAAGAGCGTTAAAGCCGAAATCGTCTTTACCGTTCTTCACTTTATCCACGACGACTGAACCGTCGAGTCCGGCATTGGCAACAATCTGTCGCAGAGGTTCTTCCAGTGATCTGCGAAGAATCTGAACACCGGTTGCCTGATCAGCATTTTCGGTCTTCACTTCGGTGAGGGCATCAATGGCGCGAAGCAATGCAACTCCGCCTCCGGGAACGATACCTTCTTCTACGGCTGCACGGGTAGCATGCAGAGCATCTTCCACACGGGCCTTCTTTTCCTTCATTTCCACTTCGGTGGATGCACCGATCTTCAACACTGCAACACCGCCGGAAAGTTTTGCAAGACGTTCCTGCAATTTCTCTTTGTCGTAGTCCGAGGTTGTTTTCTCAACCTGTGATTTAATCTCAGCAATGCGTTTTTTGATATCTTCTTTTGTTCCAGCACCTTCAACGATCGTCGTGTTGTCCTTATCAACAACTACTTTTTTTGCAGTGCCAAGATATGCAAGTGTCGCATTTTCTAATTTGTATCCTTTTTCTTCCGAGATGACCTGTGCACCGGTCAGAATTGCGATGTCTTCCAGCATTGCTTTGCGGCGATCACCGAATCCCGGAGCCTTTACTGTCACTACACGCAGCGTGCCGCGCAATTTGTTAACGACTAATGTTGCAAGCGCTTCCCCTTCCACTTCTTCTGCGATGATAAGGATCGAACGGCCGGATTGTGCCATTTTTTCTAAAATCGGCAGAAGATCCTTCATTGCGCTAATCTTCTTGTCATGAATCAGGATGTAAGGATTCTCAAGTTCAGCTTCCATTGTATCGGCATTGGTCACGAAGTACGGCGAGAGATAACCACGGTCGAACTGCATACCTTCCACTACGTCCACCGTTGTTTCAGTTCCTTTTGCTTCTTCTACTGTGATAACTCCGTCTTTGCCGACCTTTTCCATAGCGTCTGCAATCAGATTCCCGATCGTCGGATCGTTGTTAGCAGAAATGGTACCGACCTGTGCGATCTCTTTCTTTCCATTGACTGGTTTGCTCATGGATTTAAGACGCTCAATTACTTTTGTAACAGCAAGATCAATTCCGCGCTTCAGATCCATCGGATTTGCACCGGCTGTTACGTTCTTCAATCCTTCACGGACAATCGCCTGTGCAAGAACTGTTGCAGTTGTTGTTCCATCACCGGCAACATCCGATGTTCTGGAAGCAACTTCACGAACCATCTGTGCTCCCATGTTCTCAATTGCATCTTCCAATTCAATCTCTTTTGCAACGGTTACGCCGTCCTTGGTGACGGTCGGTGCACCGAATTTCTTATCGATAACGACATTACGGCCCTTCGGACCGAGCGTTACTTTTACCGCATTGGCAAGTTGATCGACGCCGCGCTTTAAACCGGCACGCGCATCAAAATCAAACGTAATTATTTTTGCACCCATAGTAGTTTCTCCTTGATGTAGTTTTCAATGTCTAATAGTTATTTCGGCATGATCGCGAAAATGTCGCTTTCACGCATAATGAGGACTTCCAGTCCGTCAACGGTCACTTCCGTACCGGAATATTTTCCATACAGCACTTTATCTCCCACTTTCACTTCCATAGGAATTTTTTTCCCGTCTTCCGTGGTCTTTCCCGGTCCTGCCGCAATCACTTCTCCCCACACTGGTTTTTCTTTTGCTGTGTCCGGAAGATAAAGACCGCCCTTGGTCTTTTCCTCTGCTTCAGCAGGTTTTACTACAATACGATCTGATAATGGATGAATTTTCATAGATCCTCCTTATAACATGTTGATTTAGTGCAGGTTATGGTATCGTTGTTTCTTTAGCACTCTCTTTGATTGAGTGCTAATATAGCGACAAAATGGTAAGATGTCAAGAATATTCAACTATTCAATAGTTAAACTATTACACCGTTGGACAAGGTAATGATGCGATCGGCTCGGTTAGCTAATTCCTTGTTGTGTGTGACTATAACGAAGGTCTGGTTCCTTTTTTCTCGAAGGTCAAAAAGTAAATTATGCAGTTTTTCAGCATTCTCAAGATCCAGGTTTCCTGAAGGTTCATCGGCAAATACGATCTTAGGTGAATTCATCAATGAGCGTGCAACTGCTACCCGCTGTTGCTCCCCTCCGGAAAGTTCGCTCGGTTTATGATGGCCTCTGTCCGACATCCCGACGTCAAAAAGCAGCGCTTTTGCGATTTCGATCTGATCAGTCCCTGAATGGCCGGCTATATATGCCGGCATCAGAACATTTTCGAGTGCAGTAAATTCTGGGAGCAAATGGTGGAATTGAAAAACGAATCCGATATTCGTATTACGCTCTTGGGACAATTGCTCATCAGTATATTTTGTGATATTCATACCGTCAAAAAATATTTCTCCTTCAGTCGGCTTATCCAATAAACCCAGCAAGTGAACCAATGTGCTTTTTCCGGCGCCTGATTGTCCGACGATTGCCACGATCTCTCCCTGTTCAAATGACAGAGATATTCCTTTTAACACTTCCAAATAATTTGAAGGGCCAGTGAGGTAACGTTTTTTGATATTAATTGCTTCTAAGATCATGATTACTCCCAACGGACTGCGTCTGAAGGCTGCAATAAGGCCGCCCGTTTTGCGGGATAATATGCAGCCATTGAACATAACAATAATGCGGAGAGCGGTACAAGGATCAAATCCATGGCTCTCATCTCGATCGGAATAGCAGGGATAATGTAAACTGTGGAATCAAGCGCAAACAATTGAAATTCTATCTGCATCCAGCAGATTAATGAACCGAGACCGAGTCCCAACATTGATCCGACAACTCCGACTATCAAACCTTCCAATCGAAAAATTGTCAAGATATCGTTCTGAGTTGCTCCCATCGCTTTCAGAATTCCGATATCGCGTGTCTTTTCAATGACAGTCATCGTTAGCGATCCGAGTAAATTGAATGAAGCAACCGAAATAATTAGCGTTAAAATAATGAATGCGCTCCATCGTTCTACTTGCATAACGGAATAAAGGTCTTTATGCAGATCAAACCACGTTTGAGCAGTGATTCTATCACCAAATCTGGAGTTCAGTTCAGTAACAAAGTCTTCGGAGTCATCGATCGATCGTAACCGCAGATCGTAGCCATAGAATGACGATGTTGAAAATAATTGCTGTGCAGTATTCAATGACGTGAAAGCATACAGTCCATCGTAATCCTTATTTTTTGCTTCATAGATTCCGATCACCCGTAATGCAAATAATTGTGGTACTGCAAAACCGGTTAGAACATCCTGAACACCTGCTGAGGTCACAACATACAAGGTATCGTCAAGTCCAATCCCTAGTTTATCTGCCAGGCTGTATCCGACAACGATCTCCGGTATACCCATCGTGAAATTGGCATCACCGATGATTATACTTTGTGCGACACCGGAGACAGTGGAAAGCGCTTCGGTTTCAAGTCCACGAATTAAGATCACCTTTGCCGTACTTCTAGAGATCAACATTCCCTTCCCGGATACGAATGACGAATATGCCGCAACATCGGAATGGGATCGGACAAAATCATTGATGGACTCAACACCGGCGGAATCCATCGCTCTCGGAACTTGAATTCGTACATGCGGATCGAATCCGACGAGAATATTCGTTACCAGACCATTGAATCCATTGAAGACAGAAAGAACGACGATAAGCGCCGCTACACCAATCGTCACTCCAAGAATCGAGATCATTGAGATGACTGTGATGAAACCGGCCTCTTTTTTTGCCAACAAATACCTTTTCGCTATGAACCAGGTGTATCTCATCAACCCAGCCTAATCGCTTTGATGGGATCTAACTTTGAAGCCAACCGTGCGGGTAAATATGATGCGGAAACACACAGCGTTATACTAATTGCTGAAACTATGACGAAGTTCTCCATACGGAAATAGATTGGAACAGTCTTCATAAAGTAGATTGTGGACGGCAGAGAAAAGAAATGATATTGTTGTTGGGTCCAACAGACCAAAAATCCCAGAACATTTCCTATGAAAGTCCCCGCCACCGCAATGATCGTCCCCTTGATCAGAAAAATCCTTTGGATGGATGCTGCTGAAGCACCGAGGGATCTCAGTACACCAACCTGTTTGCGTTTTTCCAACACTAGCATCAATAGAGTACCGATAATATTCACTGCCGCAACGGCGATGATCAATCCTAAGATCAACGGAATCGGCTCCTTTTGCAGTTCAATCCATGTAAACAGATTGCGGTAAAGCTGGTAGAGTGTCCGTGCATTGAAAGGATAACCCAGCACTTCCATAATCTGTTTAGACGTTGAATCCGCCTGCTCCACATCCGTCAGCAGTATTTCGAATCCGGAAACTGCCCGGTCATAGTTTATTAATTCCTGAACCGCCGGGATATCTGTAAAGAAATAAATATCGTCGTACTCGGACATACCCGATTCGTAAATTCCATTCACAACAAACGCCATGATGTTCGGAGCAAGCGAGGTCTGTAAATGGCCCTGTAGTCCGAACACGAGAACAGTATCATGAAGATTGGCGCCAATCGTAGTGAGCAATTTCTTTCCAACAACGCAACCGTAGAGTCCGTCCGAGATTTTGCTGAAATCGACCGTTCCATCAGTCAGATACTGACGAATCCCGTTTTCTCCAGAAACATTTTCCAATCCTTTGATGATGACACCTTCGGTGGACTCACCAAAATTGACCATCCCCTCTTTTGCAATGAATGCGGAGACCGTATGAATCTGAGGGAATTCTTTCCGCAGCTTGGTCTCGATGTGGTTGTAATAGCGTATCGGCTGATTCGTGAATGTCGTCACCTGGATGTGCGTGGTGAATCCGGTGACTTTTTCTTTCAGTTCTTTTTCAAACCCTCCGAGGATTGTCAGAGCAATAATGAGCGATGCCACTCCGAGTGCAACGCCGGTGACTGCAATAAGTGTGATGAAGGAAATGAAATTCTGCGACCGGGAAGATTTTTGGTATTGAAGAAATCGGCGCGCAACGAATGACGTGAATGCCATATTATGCGGCCTTTTGATTGCTGGATTGCATTAAATATGCTTTGATGAACTTATCTATGTCGCCGTCCATCACACCCTGTGTATCGCTGGTCTCGAATTCCGTCCGGTGGTCCTTCACCATATTATACGGATGGAAGACATACGATCGAATCTGACTTCCCCATTCGATTTTTTTCTTGGTCCCTTCGATCGCCGCAAGACGCGCTTCCTCTTCCTCTTTGCGGATCTGATACAGCCGGGACTTCAGCATCTTCATAGCGCGTTCGCGGTTTTGGAACTGCGACCGCTCTTCCTGGCATGCTACAACCACACCGCTGGGAAGATGCCGGAGCCGCACGGCGGTTTCCACCTTATTCACATTCTGTCCCCCTTTACCGCCGGCGCGGTAGGTATCCATCTCAATGTCGGCTGGATTGATCTCAATCTCCACGTCATCCTCAATTTCCGGATAGACGAACACCGAGGCAAACGATGTGTGTCGTCGCTTATTGGCATCGAAGGGTGAGATTCGGACGAGTCGATGTACACCGATCTCTGCTTTCAAATAACCGAATGCATAATCGCCGGAGACTTCAATCGTTGCGCTCTTTATCCCCGCACCATCTCCGTCTTGACGCTCTGCCAGCGAGATCTTGAATCCGTTCTTTTCACACCATCGGGAATACATCCTCAGCAGCATCTCCGCCCAGTCCTGGGATTCCGTTCCACCGGCGCCGGAATGTACCGTTAGGATTGCGTTCCGTTTGTCATCGGTGCCGCTCAGCATATTGCGGAATTCCATATCTGCCAGAGCATTGGAGATCTTCCGGAATTCGGAATCGATCTCTTGTTGAAGCGATTCATCGCCGGTCTCTTCGGCGAGATCAATAAATGCATAGGCATCTTCAATCAATCTCTGGCACGAAGACCATGCATCCACCCACGATTTGCGGGAGTTGATCTCCTGCAGCACTTTTTGCGCGGCAACGTTGTCATTCCAGAAGTTTGGTTCGGAGGTTTTATGCTGGAGGGAATCTATTTCACTTTGTTTGACTTCGATGTCAAAGAAACCCCCGAAGTTGCGTGAGCCGTTCCTGTAGTTTTTGCAGTTCAGCTTTTGAATCTTCAAACATTATATTGGTTCCTTTATATCCAGTTCCATTCGTAACATTACGCTGCTAAGAGTTTTACCTTGCGCATCGTTCTTTAACGATTTTGTCCCGCCGCCGCCAAGAGAATTATGCAGCAGAAAATTCAACGCTTCGATATTGGGAAGTTCGAACCGTTCTACTTCGCCGAGACAAATCCCATCAAAATGTTTTTTCACTCTTTCCACCGTAAGGTATTTTACCAGCAGCGGATAATATTCCGGCTTCCGTGCGATAACACCCACATTCCCGGTATCCCCTTTGTCACCGGAGCGTGCATGGGCAATATGATAGAGTTGAATTTTCATATCGATGTAACCTCGACTTTCGGTGTGACGGCAGCTTTGGGCAGTAATGCCGGCCAATACGCAATCACTTCGCTCGGTTTGGGACGGCCTGCTGCAAAACCTGTCACCGAGGGTGGTCCTGTTAAAATGAGCGGGGCAATCTCTCTGCTGAAGCGTTCCATTGCATTCTTGTCCTTACCTCGAACTCCCACCCGCAGCACCACTTCATTTAATGATTCCGGATTCGTTGCCAACGGCCCAAAACTGGAATTATATCCCAAAAACTCTGTCCGAATTTCTTCAAACTGCAAGCCGAGATTTGAAAGGCGCGTACGGAGGATTTCATCAGCCTTTTTTGCTTTTTCTAATGCATCGGGCCATGCATAAGTCAATGTAGAAAAAGCAGTATATCCGTCGAAATACGCCATTGATACTTTGTACGAGTCTGTTGCTGCACGTCCTTCAATGCCATAGACACGAACTCTGTTGGGACGAATGTCTTCGAGGCGGATTGAGGTAAAATCTGCGATACAATCGGGTGTAATATAATTCTTCGGATTGCCGATCTCGTATAATAATTGTTCTTTAACCGTTGCACTCGAGACAAGTCCGCCGGTCGTTTCATGCTTTGTAATGATGAATGTCCCATCGGGATAGGCTTCGGCAATCGGGAATCCGATATTGGCAAGATCGGGTACGCATTTCCAGTCTCCAGTAAAATTTCCGCCGCTCGCCTGTCCACCACACTCCAAGATGTGACCGGCAACGGTGCCGGCGGCAATCTTATTCCAATCATCCCACTTCCAGTCGAACTCATACATCATTGGAGCGAGCGTCAATCCGGTGTCGGTGGTTCTTCCAGTGATAACAATCTGCGCGCCGAGCTTCAATGCTTGCACAATCGGTTGCGCGCCAAAATAAACATTGGCGCTGATAACATTTTTCCGGACTGCAGAAAGCTTTTCCCCCGTCTCCATGTTATCCAGATACATTCCACGAGCGGCGAGAGAATCGATTTCCGGAAGGATATCATCGCCGTACACCACACCGATCTTCAGATTGCGTATGTTTTGTTTCTTTGCCACTTCAAAGATTGCATCCCGGCAGGCAATCGGATTCACTCCTCCGCCGTTTGTGATTACCCTAATTCCTTTTTCAACGATATCCGGAAGAATCGTGTCGAAGACAGAAATTAGGTCTTTTGCATAACCAAGTTTCGGATCCTTCAGTTTTTGTTTCTGCATAATGGACATGGTCACTTCCGCCAGATAATCCAGCATCATGTAATCCACTTGCCCTTTACGGACCTGATCAATCGGTGCAGTCTGTAGATCACCCCAAAAGCCCTGCCCTGAGGCGATACGAATTTTTTCCTTCATGATCCTCTCTTTCTCGTCCGCGAATGTTTTTCAAGGACGAGGTGACGGCAGCATCGTGGTGCTGCACCAATGAATGGAGTATTATTTCAATTTGATATGTAATTCATCCAGCTGCTTTTGGTCCACCGAGGATGGATTCTCATCCATCAGTGAGATGCCGCTTGCGGTCTTCGGGAATGCAATCACGTCACGGATTGATTTCACTCCGGCGAATAACATCGCCATGCGGTCAAGGCCGAAGGCGATACCACCGTGCGGCGGTGCGCCGTATTTGAATGCATCGAGCATGAATCCGAACTTCATCTTCGCTTCTTCCGGTCCGATACCAAGCAGGCCGAACACTTTACTTTGCAAGGCCGAATCGTGGATACGGATGCTGCCGCCGGCGATCTCGTTTCCGTTCATAACAAGATCGTATGCCCGCGCTCTTGCTTTCGTAGCATCTCCGTCCAGTAGATAAGCATCTTCCGGTTTTGGCGAGGTAAACGGATGATGCATTGCAACATACCGTTTCTCTTCTTCGGAATATTCGAACATGGGGAAATCCACAACCCAGTGCAGGTCCCATTTGTTCTCGTCGATAAGATTCATCCGTTTTGCGATCTCCATTCGAAGCACTCCGAGCGTGGTATACGTCTTCTGCCATGAGTCGGAAACAATCAGTACGGTATCTCCCGTCTTCGCTCCAGCCGCTGCGCAAATCTGTTCACACACTTCTTTCCCAAGAAATTTTTCAATCGCTGATTCAATCCCTTTTTCAGTCAGTTTGATATATGCAAGTCCGCCAACACCAAGTGATTTGGTGAAGTCGACGAGATTGTCCATTTGATTGCGTGTATAGGAAGCACCGCCGGGAACAGTAAATCCCGCTACCACGCCCCCCTTTTTTGCATTTTCGGCAAACACTTTGAAACCGGAATCCTTCACCAGTTCGCTGAAGTCTGCAAATTTCAATCCAAAACGAAGATCGGGTTTATCGCTGCCGTAACCTTCCATTGCCTGTTTGTATGTCAAACGCGGGAACGGAGTAGTAACATCGATCCCTTTGATCTCTTTCATGAACCGCTTCATCAATCCTTCAACAATCGTCTGAATGTCAGATTCATCCACAAAGGACATTTCAACGTCAATCTGAGTAAATTCCAGCTGACGGTCGGCACGAAGGTCCTCATCGCGGAAGCATTTCACGATTTGGAAATACCGGTCGTATCCAGCCACCATCAGTATCTGTTTGTAGGTTTGCGGCGATTGCGGCAAGGCATAGAATTTTCCGGGATTAATCCTGCTGGGAACAAGAAAATCCCGAGCACCTTCCGGCGTACTTTTCATCAGGATCGGAGTTTCGACTTCGATGAAATTATGTTCATCAAAATACCGTCGTGTTATCTGGTACATGGTATGACGCAGCAACAGATTTTTTTGCATCGGTTCGCGGCGAAGGTCAAGATAACGGTATTTTAATCGAAGATCCTCGTTTGTGTCAAGTTTGTCCTCAATAGGAAACGGAGTCGTCTCTGCTTTATTCAATATTGTCAAATCGTCCGCAAGCATATCGATCTCGCCGGTGTTCAATTTTGCATTGCCTGTTCCCTCCGGGCGTTTTTCCACCTTTCCAGAGACAGAAATGACAAATTCCGTCCGTAATTCCTTTGCCAGCGAATGAATCGCTTCACTATGTTGAGGATTGAACACGACCTGTGTCTTGCCATACCGGTCGCGCAGATCAATGAAAATAACGCCGCCAAGGTCACGGCGGGTATCCACCCAACCGGTCAGTGTCGCTGATTGTCCGATATGCGTTGAACGAAGTTCTCCGCACGTATGTGTTCTCTTTTTATATTGCATCCCTTAATGTATTCTCCTGACAATAAAAAATCCCTGCTCAGAGGGATTATTGAAAAGTTTTACCCTTATGCTATAGTGAAGATACGGAAAAGAGCCGGTTTATTCAATGGCGGCAAATAACAAAACTAGTTCTGTTTCGCGAGACTTTTCAGGAATTCCACCAGTTTTCGCGGTATAGTGCGCGGGCGGTAACTTTCGTTGTCGGTGAGATAGGTGAAGAATTTTCCATCTTTATAGATCGATGGCGGACTGGGACTTTGAGCATTAAATGGACTGAAGATTCCATTGTCACCGCCGTACGGAATCGAAGGATTGAAGATACTCGTCGGAGACTGGCTGAATCCGTATTGTCCCCAGATATTGATGATCGACTGAGGATTTGCCGTATCAGCTAAAACCATTCCTAAGTATGTCCCGTCCGGAGCAATGATCCTGGAACCGAGCATTTGAAAGAACTCCTCATTGTTCAGCGGATCGTCCTCATCTGCGAATAGTGAATCCTCCGCAGCAGCAGCCGCTGAATTAACCGCCGTTGCATTGGCGCCAGATCGCGAGAAAGATAATTTCGTCACACTAACAGGTTCATTAATCTGGTCATATTCTACCCATTCCGTTTTGTTCCCGCGGGTATCATATTGATAGACCATCTTAAACTTCATCGAACGGTCGGTGCCGGATTCTTCCACCAGATTTTGGTTCTTATCATACCGTAGGACTCGCGAATACACAAGCCTCCCGTCCGAACCGAATTCCTTTTCTTCCAGTATTTGACCGGATTCATTAACCACATATTGCGTCCGGGATTTCTGAGAGCTGTCGGGTCGGTAGGATCGCGTCTCGATGAGATGGTTCAATCGATCATACTCAAACATAAACTGTTCATTCAGAATATATTGAATACTATCATACGATTTGAAATACCGTTGGAACTTCAACACCGTTGTCAGGTTGCCGTTCCGATCGTATACCATCGTGAATTTTCGCAAATTATTTTTAAACTCTATGATATTTCCTGTACCGTCATACAAATACGAATCGCGCATGAAGAGTTTTCCGTCATCCATCTTGCCGTATGTTTCCAACAGCAGTCCTGTTTCATCGTATACGTACGTGATCTTCTTCTCCACCATACCATCCGCTTTGTACGATACTGTTTCGATCCTATTGTTCTGCGAATTGTACCGGTGAACAGTTTTAAACGAATTTTCATCCCTTTTCAACAGTTCTTCAAGAAGATTCCCATTTTTATCATATCGGAACGACGTGATCGATCGAACTTTGCCGTCTGTTAAGGAGTACTCCGTGATCTTTATTTTGTTCCCTTTGTTGTCGTACCGAATCTGCAATTCCGGAACACCGGTCGAGTTGACTTTCCCGAATTTGTAGAGATACTTTATCTGTGTAACGTTTTGGATGCCGGAATTAACGATTCGTTTCCGTTCTTTGAAAGCAGCAATTTTTTCTTTTTCGATCTCTTTCTTGCTTTTCGGAATAAATTCGGCAGATTGCGCAGTTGCCGCCGACCATAAAAGACCGAGAAGCAGGCTGCAACGGAACACAAAAGTTGAGAGGAACAATGATTTTTGTAGGAACAACATTATTCGATTAGATGATAACGTAGTCTGTGAGAAAATTGTAAGCAAAAAAACCCCAAAAATTGATTTATTCTGCAAATCAACATTGTGAAAGTAGAGAAATTGCCATAGAATTGCAATATGAAAGAAAGCGGTGAAAATCAGCTAATCCGGAACATCACAACGTGCCGCAATGAAATTTTAAGTAGGTAAGAGATTTATAGATTTTCGGGAAAGATGTGTTCTTCCCATTTTACTGACCGCACAGTATTGTCTGAAGTACCGCTGTTTTGTATTCGTTCTCTATTCCTCGATTCTATGACCATTTTGATATAGACAGACTTTATATTGGAGCATGGAGTTCCGGATGTTGTAGAACCGGTGTTTGTAAAATACAGGACTTTAAACGTTGTAACATTTCGTGCAATCTCCAGAACGGATCCGCCGTTAATACTTCGATAAAGCTTTTTTAGTCTTGAAGTGGTAATATTCTGATAAAACCTGATGACATCAACAGTGCCATTGGTATCAATATCCGCATAAAAGCTCATTTCGTTTATTTGTGCAACAGGGAATTGTTTGTTCGTAGAATTATAGCCGGCCAGTTTCAGGTCTGCGGCAATCACCTGTGCCGGTGCCGAAATCGTTTCACTCAAAAAGATCCGTTCAGTATTCTTATAGAGTGCTTCGTGCATTCCAACCATCAAATTTAAAATTATCGCAATGATGGCCGCCCGGACTATGAGCATTCCCATTATATCGAATATTACGCCCATCAGTAGGATTTAATCGTGCTGAATGTTAATGTGATATCATCATCTTCGTCACCATCTCCATCAAGGTCCCGTTTCGGGAAATAGGTGGGATTGGTTACGGAAACAACGATTTTTTTATAATATGTTTTCGATGCGGTAACTGTGTTAAGGTCGCTGGCATTAACATAATAAACATCCACCGTGAGAATAAATCCCGTGATCGTTCCTGACTGTGCCCGCCGTTCATATCCATTGTAATCATCAACATCATCGTACCAATTGGAATTGATCGACTTGTAATTGGGAATGTCGGGATCCGCTAACGTATCTGGCAACGGCACTTTGCTGGTTTCTGAAGGATAGATGTAGATCCACCACCACATGATTTTGACACTGTCCCTGTATGTATCGACAGCAGCGCCCAGGTTTCCAGACGTTGTAAACGCCGTTACTGGTTGGAACACTCCGGAAGTATCTGCGAGTTCATCGAATTTTTTCCGAACGATTTCTGAGAGCAGTGCATTGGCAAGGTTCCCTGCCTGACGAAATGCTTCCTGTTCATAATAATTACTGTCCCTGTCAACGATCATCTTATTCGCATTCATCGCTGCAATCGTCAGCAACACAAGAAATGCCGAAGTTATCATTGTTTGACCGAGTCCCATATCGAACCATTTTCCAGACTAGTCTTCACTTGTTGCAGCTGTCACTTCATCGATTGACGTGACACCGGACATTAATAACTCGAGTGCTCGTTCCCGAAGCGTGATCATTCCATTTTTAATCGCGGCTTGTCGCAATGCTTCTTCATTGATGGACGAACCAGCATCCAAAATCAGCTGACGAATGTCTTTTGAAAAGTACAACGCCTCATGAATCGCTACCCGCCCCTTATAACCTTTCAGACAATCGATACAACCTATTGGGCGATATATTGTATTTGCATTGATTTGTTCTTCCGTTAGTCCTAATTTTAACAATACTGGTCTATCGCTCTCTTTAATCTTTGCACGGCACCGGGTGCACAATTTCCGCACTAAGCGTTGAGCTATAACAATATTCACACTGTAGGCAATCAGAAACGGCTCTACACCCATCTTGAATAAACGGGAAAGCGCACTTGGAGCGTCATTCGTGTGCAATGTCGACAGTGTTAAATGTCCGGTGTTAGCAAGTTTGATTGCAATTTCCGCGGTAGTTTTATCGCGCATTTCACCGACCATGACGATGTCCGGATCGTGGCGCAGTATCGCCCGCAGCGCACCTTCAAAATCCAATTTCGGATTCAGTTTCACCTGCCTGGCACCTTCGATGAAATACTCCACCGGATCTTCCACCGTAATGATATTCAGAGATGGATCCATAATCGTCCGCAACGCTGCCACCAGCGTCGTGCTTTTTCCGCTTCCTGTCGGACCAGTCACAATAACGATTCCGTGCGGCTTTTTAATAGCGCGCTTCATAACACCTTCGCTATACGGGTCAAATCCAAGCTCTTCGATTCTTTTCCCCATTGTCGGTTCACGAAGAATACGGATTACGATCGATTCGAACTTATTCTTCAACTCATGGCCAACCAGCGGGATTACCGATAACCGGAACCGGATCGTCTTTTTATCGATCATCAATTGTGCAAAACCGTCTTGCGCCAGATTCCGTTCGAACCGGTCGAGATTCTTTGCACGATCCTTCACAACGGCTGCCACTGCTTCCGCCCGTGTTTCTGTATGTGTATACCAGCGGGACAGTCTGCCGTCCACACGGAAATAGAATTCCGTGATCTTTTCCCCTTTGGGGACTACGTGAATATCGCTTGCTCCGACACGGACAGCGTCCACAAAAATACTTTCGATCAATGACACAAGCCCGCTTCTGCTAATCTCTTCGTCGATTTCCTGCTCGAATTTTTCTCCCTCCTCGTCATCTTCCTCAACAAATCCTTCGTCGCGCAGTTCTGTTTCATGATCCTTATAAATTGCTCGATCAATACTGACCCGATTCCAGATATCCTGCCATTGCGAGAGAGGAACATAGCAGATTTCGAATTTCTTGTTCTCGAATGAGCGTGCAATATTATATATTCCTGCATTCGTCGGATCGGGAGTGATGATGAGTAAACGGCCTTCTTTTTCCTTGTCGACCTTATACGGCAGGGCTTTATTCTCTACTGCCTGTTCGCGCAGATACAATGGGAGGGTTTGCAATTCTTTACGGATAAAGGCAAGAACACCGTCATCAGCAGAATCCTTAGAGATATCAAGCGTGCGGAAAGTATAGAACTGTGCCGCCTCAGCAAACAGTGCATCGCGGCTTATCTTGAACTGGTCGGCAAGAATATGCAACAGCTGATTCCGGGACCGCGTACCATCCTTACTGAGCACCTCTTCTGCTTTGCGCAATGTGGGTTCGTCGATGATCCCCTTTTCAAGGAGAACCGAAGTAAGAGATTTTTTTAATATTGAACCTTGTTGAACGGACATAGAAGAATACCTCAGGTCAAAGTTCGGATCACATATTTGGTTCGATATTCAACGACGCTGTTTCGGTGGAGAGCAAAGTTAAAAATACCAGAGCGGCCATAATCACAATCGTAATGCTGATCTCAATAAACGCCATTAAGTTCTTCATTGAGAACTGATTTTCCAACTGATAGTAGTCGGCCACCTGTACGGCTGTTTCTTTCACGGCACCCGTTTCTGATGCCGTACCGAATCGGGAAATGAAAATTTCCGGAAAAAAGTCCGCTGCCTGGAATGCCTTTCCGAGATCTGTGCCGTATTTCAACATGCTGGGGATCGAAACAGTCCTAATGCGATGAGACAAGTACGCATTCCCGCTCGCTTCTGCAGCAATCTGTATCGCCTCGACATTCTCACTGGACGATGTATACATGATGCCGAGAACGCGGCAAAATATTTCTGTGCTGGTGTTCCGCAGGATGTTGCCAATATATGGTATCCGGATGATCACCCGGTCTCGCATCAATTTCCCCGCATCGGTCAACATATAACCATAAAACGTTATAATTGCAATCAAGGAGACGACGGTCATCCAAACATAATTTGACTTCAGGAATTCGCTCGCTTTAAGAGTCCAGGCCGTCAACGGAGGTGTGGTTGACATTACCGGACCGAGCATTTCCATCATTTGCGGGACAAGGAACACCGCATAAAACACAATTGCGCCCAGCACTGTCACGGAGGTGATTGCCGGCATGATCAGCGAACTAATCAAGCCTTTTTTGAATTCCGACTGACGTTCCACGAGGACGGCGACACTTTTAAAAATGGATGTCATTTCACCGCTCTTCGACGCAATGCCAAGCATCAGTGCGACATGTTCTCCGAAGACCTTTTCCTGTCTGATAAAAGCATCGCGGGAATCAACGCCATTTTTTAGATCCAAGATGATGTTGCGCAGAGCACCTTTAAGATTATTATCCTTCGTGTTGTTCGCCATGATCTGCAATACTTCACTGTAGGGAAGCTTTTGCTCCAACAGTCTTGCACTTGTCACGACAAAACTAACGATCTCATTGCTCGACGCACGAAATTGAAACTCATAATGCCGCCGGACATGTTTGATCTCAAATCCCAGTCGGATTAGATTCCGCTTTACTTCGTCCGCTGATTGGGCATTTTGAAACCCTTCAATTGTCTTCGTTCCCTTCCGCACGCTGTAGTGATACACTTTTTTCTTTTTCACTGGAACCGTCAGTACCGGCTGAGGACGCTTGTTTGCCTTCTTCTTTTCTGGAAGGAACCAGAGACGAGGTTTTTCGGGAGGTTTCGGTATATTTTTTTTCGCCTGCGGAGCGATAGTTTTTTCAGCCATGTACAAAAATACACATTTTCAATACTATTCCATAGCACAACAGTGTGAGAAATCGTTAATTCAGTCCGATTTTACACAAAAAATCCCGTCAGAGACGGGACTTTTAATCCGAAACACAAATAATAAACTCACTTAGTTCATATACGGACTAATCTTATCGAGCAGGCTTTTCTTTGGCATAGCACCGACAATCTGATCTACAACTTTCCCTCCTTTGAACACCAATAATGTGGGTATGCTCCGAATGCCAAACTGTATAGAGACTTGAGGATTAGCATCCACATCCAGCTTTCCGAATTTCATTTTGCCGTTGTATTCCGTTGCAAGTTCTTCGATGATCGGCGCAATCATTTTACACGGACCGCACCAGGTTGCCCAAAAATCGACGAGGACCGGTGTTTGTGAATCCAACACTTCACTTTTAAAATTTCCATCCGTTACTTCTACTGGTTTCATTGTTTTCTCCTGGTTATGAAAGTTTAATGGCGTTCTTCCCGAGAATTTCCTGCACGCCTTCGATGAATTGCGATGTCGGGTTGATGGTATATTTCCGTGAGAGAAACACTTGTTGTTTCCCAAATTCCTTGCCAACAACATTAAAGTAACAATTACAGTTCCCGCGATTGTTTTCCATCAGTTCGCGCAACTGTCCGAGTGTAATATCGGTAACTTCATCCGCATTGAGCAAGAAAAATATTTTCTTAGCATATTTCTCACGAACGGCATCCATCGGAAGGATTTCATCCACGATGATTTTAATGATATCTCCGCTCACTTCCCCCTTACCTTCCACAAGTATCATATTCTCTTCTTCCAGCAATTCCACATTCTTCTTATACACACTGGAAAAGACGACGCATTCAGCTTTTCCGGTGAAATCTTCAATGGTAATGAACGCCATTGTATTTCCTTTTTTGTCGATCTTCTTTTTAATGCTGGAAATAATCCCGCCAGCTTTCACCGTTCCGTTTTTCATTCCTTCCACATCGCCAAGGTGAACCGTGGCAAAGGCATTGATCTCCTTCTCATATTTCAGCAGCGGATGGCCTGATACATAAAATCCCAGCACTTCCTTTTCCTTCGCTAGTTTCTCTTGGTCTTTCCACAACGGGATATTTGGCAGTTGTGGTTCCATGTTTACTGTGACCGTCGTCTGCGAATCACCCCCAAAGAGACTATCCTGTCCTCGCTCCTGCTGTACTTGAGCCCCGGATGCCGATTGAACCATTTGTTCAACGGATTTGAATAATTGTGCGCGATGTTTATTAATGCCGTCAAATGCACCAGCCAGCACGAGACCCTCGATCGTTTTTTTTGTGCAAACTTTAAGATCCACTTTCATGCAAAAATCGTACAACGAAACGAATTTTCCTTTTTCTGATCGTGCTTTTACGATGGCGTCGACAGCATTGGTGCCGACATTCTTGATCGCAGCCATGCCGAACCGGATCCCGCCGCTTGTGACGGTAAAGTCTCGTTCGCTTTCATTCACGTCCGGCGGCAGCACCTGAATACCAAGTTTGCGACAGTCATCAATAAACAACACAATCTTATCGGTGTTGCTGATTTCCGACGTAAGTGTCGCCGCCATATACTCAGCGGGATAATGCGCTTTCAAATATGCGGTTTGATATGCGACAACGGAATATGCTACAGAGTGTGATTTGTTAAAACCATAACTCGCAAATTTCTCGATCAAGTCAAAGATTTCACCCGCCAATTTCGCGGAGAGTTTATTCGCTTTCTGCGCTCCATCAATGAACTCGGCCTTGAGATCCTCCATGATCTTCTTATCTTTTTTCCCCATGGCCCGCCGCATGAGATCGGCTTTTGCGAGGGTAAAGCCGCCGACATCCGAAGCGATGCGCATCACCTGTTCCTGGTAGACAATAACGCCGTACGTTTCTTTCAGTGTTTCTTCCAGTTTGGGATGAAGGTATTCGATCTTCGCCAGGCCATGTTTCCGCTTGATGAAATCGCCGATATTCTCCATTGGGCCGGGACGATACAAAGCGTTCATGGCGGTCAGGTCGCTGATGGAATTCGGCTTCAGTTTCCGCAGCCAATCCTGCATTCCGGAACTTTCAAATTGAAACACTGCGACCGTCTGTCCTTTACCAAACAGCTCGAATGTCTTCTGGTCATGTTCCGGTATCGTATCGATATCGATCTCGACACCATGATTTTTCTTGATTTGTCCGAGAGCATTTTCAATTACCGTCAGCGTTCGCAAACCGAGGAAGTCCATTTTCAGCAGACCTGCATCTTCAAGGTCCTTCATGGTAAACTGTGTCATCAGTTCCGTTGAAGGGGTTTTATACATCGGAACAAGATTGCTCAGCGGTTCGGGAGAGATCACCACTCCGGCGGCGTGCATGCCGGCGTTACGGTTCATACCTTCCAAAACCTTCGCTACTTCAAACATCTGCTGTATTTTCGGATCGGCATTCTCCTTGAATGGCTTCAGATCCGGAAGCGAATCGAGTGCTTCCTGTATCGGCATCACCTTTCCAAGGATTGTCGGGATCTGCTTGGTGATTGCTTCCACCGTTTGCAACGGAATCCCCAGCACTCTCGCAACGTCTTTCAGAACTGCTTTTGACGAAAGTGTACCAAACGTGATAATCTGTGCTACATTTTCTTCTCCATATTTCTCCCGTACATATTTAATAACGACGTCTCTCTTCCAATCAGAAAAATCGACGTCGATATCGGGCATTGAAATACGGTCGGGATTGAGGAACCGTTCAAAGAGAAGGTCGTACTTCAATGGATCGACATTCGTGATGGCTGTCGCGTAGGCAACGATACTTCCTGCAGCACTGCCGCGTCCTGGACCGACCATTACACCCCGTTCACGGGCAGCTTTAATGAAATCCGCTACAATCAGGAAATATCCGGCATATCCCATCCGTTTAATAACGGCAAGTTCATGAACCATGCGCGCTTCTATTGCAGGAGTAATTTCCGTATATCGTTTGCGTAATCCTTCCCAAGAAATTTTTTCCAGATATTCTTCAAGAGTCGAAACACCGGCATCTTCTGGGATCGGAAATTTCGGCATCTTATTTTTACCCAGTTGCAGATCTAAATTGCACTTGTCGGCAATCTCGAACGTGGAAGCAATCGCTTCAGGATATTCTTTGAAGAGTTCGCACATTTCCTGCGAACTCTTAAAATAGATTTGGTCCGTACCGTACCGCAGATTCGTGATATCAGGAGTATCCGTTGCGCTTGCTTCCGGGATCAACAGCATAATGTTATGCGCAATCGCATGTTCACGTTTAATGTAATGGCTGTCGTTGGTCGCAACGAGTTTGATATTAAGCTCTTTGGCAAGTTTTGGCATATCCCGCAGCACGATCTTTTCAGCCGGAATCCCATGGTCCTGAATTTCAAGATAGAAATCGTCGCCAAAAAGATTCTTATACATAGAAGCGATCTCTTTCGCTTCATTATATTCACCGTTAATCAACGGATTAGCGACAACTCCACCGGCACAAGCGGAAAGGCAAACAAGTCCTTCATGATACTTGGACAATAATTCGAAATCGATCCGCGGTTTGTAATAGTACCCTTCGGTATGGCCGAGTGTTACCAGTTTGATAAGGTTCTTATATCCGGCAAAATCTTTGCAAAGAAGTATTAAATGGTGGTAATCACGTTTTTTTCTCGCCTTGCCGTCCGAGACCAGAAGATCATTTCCATCATCGCGATCTTTTGATTTTGTGAAGCGGCTCCCTTTCGAAAGAATGTATACTTCGCAGCCGATGATCGGTTTAATATTCTTCTTTTTTGCCTTTTTAAAGAACTCGATCGCCCCAAACATCACTCCGTGATCAGTTAGGGCTACTGCCGGCATATTGTTATCTGCCGCTGCTTTAATAAGCGTTTCTACTGTTGCTGCACCATCAAGCAAAGAATAGTGTGTATGATTATGTAAATGAATAAACTGTGACATGAGACTTTATTAAATTCCTTTTTAAAAAGGGCAACGCTGCCCTGTTACAGCACCAATAATTTCTTTTCCATCATCTCATTCATCGCGAACCGGACTCCTTCTCTTCCCGTGCCGGAGTCTTTAACTCCGCCGTACGGCATATTGTCGACTCGGAATGTCGGATAATCATTCACGATTAGACCTCCGACATTAAGTTCGCGGTACATCTGTTGGATTGCAACATGGTCATTCGAAAAGATGCCTGCTTGCAGTCCGTATTTAGAGCCGTTCACCATCCGTACAGCTTCATCGATGTCCATAAATTTTTCCAGCGTCACAACTGGTCCGAAGATCTCTTCAGAACAGACCTTCATAGAAGAGAATATGTTCTTCAGCACAGTAGGCGAATAGAAATTACCTAAGCGGGTGCCTCCAATCAATATGACCGCCCCCGCATCTGCCGCTTCTTTTACCCAGGATTCGACACGAACGGCTTCGCTTTCCGATATCATTGGACCAACGAGAGTCCTGTCGCTTAAGGGATCGCTGGAGACCACTTTCTGTGTCGCATCGATAAATTCTTTTTCGAACTGTGTATATAAAGATTCATGGACAATAATTCGCTGCACTTTTATGCAAACTTGCCCTGCATAACCAAAGGCACCCAAAATACATCGGGAGACCGCATGGTGTATTTCTGCAGTGCTATCCACAATCACTGCAGCATTCCCGCCTAATTCCAGAACGACTTTCTTTTTTCCTGCTTTAGTTTTGAGCATCCAGCCGACTGCAGCACTCCCAGTGAAGCTGAGCATTGCGATCCGTTCGTCCTTCACCAGTTGTTCCGCCATGGTGTTGCTCGTCGGGACAATGTTGATGGATGACTTTGACAATCCTGAATTCAATAGAACTTCTCCCAGCAATAATGAAGTTAAGGGAGTTTGCGGAGCCGGTTTCAAAATAAAGGAATTGCCCGATGCTATTGCCGGAGCAAGTTTATGAGCGACGAGATTCAACGGAAAATTAAACGGCGTGATGCATAAAATGATACCGATCGGAAAATGGTTAACAATTCCCAGTCTCCCTTTGGTTGCGGCAGAAATATCCAGTGGAATAGTTTCGCCGGTGATCCGTTTCGCTTCTTCGGCAGCAGTCTGAAATGTGATAACGGCACGCTCCACCTCACTCCGTGAGAATACGATCGGCTTGCCTGCCTCAGCGGTAATACATTGAGCGAATTCTTCTTTCCGTTCGGCCAGTTGAGAAGCGATGGAATGCAGAATTTCCGACCGTTCATACCCGGAAGCACGGGAGGTGACAGCAAATGCTGTTTTGGCAGATAGTATTGCGGATTCAATATCTTCTGGCCCGGCCAGATAACATGAAGCAAACTGTTTATTGTTAAACGGATTTCGAACAGGTACGGTGCTCCCGCTTTCCCTCCATTCACCGCCAATGATAAATTTCTGTTCTCGCATAAAACTACTATCCGTCTGATAATCCTATGCTACGGTCACAAGAACATCACTCATGCACAAACGTCACTATTTCATTGACAACCACATCGGCGGAAACATTCCACCGCTTACCCGTATTCCGGTCTTTCATTTCGATCTCGTTGTTCTTCAAATTCTTTTCCCCCACAATCACATGCAACGGCATTCCTAACAGATCGGCATCTTTGAATTTGAATCCTGCGCTTGCATCGGTCCGGTCGTCATAGAGCACTGAAATCCCTTTGGCCTGCAATTCCGAATAGAGTTCATCCGATTTTTTCTTCACTGTATCGGAGTTCATATTCACGCAGATCAAATGGACATCATATGGCGCGATCGACTTTTGCCATTGAATGCCGTACTCATCATGGTGCTGTTCAATATGGCAGGCGATGATTCGTTCAACGCCGATACCGTAGCTTCCCATGATAATCGGATTCTCTTTGCCCAGTTCATCAAGGAATGTTGCCTTCATCGACGCGGAATATTTCGTTCCTAATTTGAAGATATGACCTACTTCGATACCTTTAACGATACGCAATTTTCCTTTTCCGTCCGGCGTTGATTCTCCTTCTTCCACCATGCGGAAATCATGATAGGACGTCACCTTTACATCGCGCTGCAGGTCCAGATTCAATAAGTGATAATCGTTTTTATTGGCGCCGCAAACGAGCCCGTTTGAATTCTCCAACCGTTTGTCTGCAACAATCGTAAATTTTGTTTCCAATCCAACAGGTCCTATCGAACCGGCATCGGCTCCGGTCAACTGCAACAACTCCTCCGTCTGTGCCGGGCGGATATCCTGTCCGAACACGGATTGCAATTTCGTTTCATTCAATTGATCGTTACCGAGCATCAATACCAACACCGGATGTTTGTCGTTGATGAAGATTAAAGACTTCGCACACCGTTTTGTCGGCATTTTCAAGAAAGAAGCAACCTCGTCAATGGATTTGCATTGCGGAGTGTGCACTTCTTTTAAGGACTCACTGACGGCGAAACGTTCTGCACTCGGAACAAGCGATGCAGCAATCTCCACATTGGCAGCATACCCTGTTTCAGTACAGACGGCAAGATTATCTTCACCGGCATTAGACTCAACCATGAATTCCTGCGATCCGCTCCCGCCCATGGCTCCACTCGATGCACCGACAATATGGAATGTCAATCCACAGCGAGTATAGATCTTTTTATATGCTTCGGCATGCAGATCATAACTCTTGTCCAGCCCTGGCCATGTCGAATCCAAACTGTAGGAATCCTTCATAGTAAATTGCCTTCCGCGCAACACACCGGATTTCGGGCGCGGTTCATTACGGAATTTTGTTTGGATTTGATACCAGATCTGCGGCATTTCCTTGTAGGACTTAACATGATTCTTGGCGATGGATGTGATCACTTCCTCGTGCGTTGGCGCGAGCACCATCGGCCGATTTTTCAGATGGAACATTATGTCGCCGAACGCTTTTACGCGGTCGGTCTCTTCCCACAATTCAATCGGATTGAGCGCCGGCAAATGGAACTCCTGTCCGCCGATCGCATCCATTTCCTCACGGATGATTTGCATAACTTTCTTCATCACGGCATACCCGATCGGCAGGAAGGAAAAGACACCGGCAGCGAGTTGCCGCATCAATCCTGCTCTAATCATTAACTGATGGCTTGGGATTACTGCATCGGAAGGAACTTCTTTCACAGTGGGGAAAAAACCTTTGGATAAACGCATTGAATTATTCTGATAATAGATTGAGGAAATCTGTTCCCGTCCGAGACGGATGAAAGGAACAACATAAATTAGTGTTCTCGCGCAGACTCGAACTGCGATTAGAGGTTTAGGAAACCTCGGTTCTATCCAGTTGAACTACGAGAACAGCAGAGGGAAAATACGAAAAACTCTGAAGAATTAAAAATCCCGATTATTCGGGTGATGCTGTTTTCTGTAAGACCGCAGCGACTTTCTTCCCGTTGCGATATCCCAATACACCTTGCAGCGGACCGATGAAGCAGTAGATTATTCCTGAAACACCAGCAAAGGCGATCCCGCCGAACCACACAAGTGCAATGGAGGCGAGACCGACACAGCAGTTCGCACCGTGAGCGATGATGCTCCCTTTGGTGATAATGATCTCCGTCTCAGACAATTCCAGTTCCGTACGCTTTCGGTACGCATGGAAGTACATTACCGTGAAGATCAAATAGATAATGAAAAATCCAAGGCCATACACGATCATTAATGAAACCATCTGATCGTTTTGAATCACCGGTAGGACCGTGCCGCTATCGAGCGTAATGGTCAACGGCGACCTGCTAAACACTTTCCCGAGAAACGTTATGAGGAATTTTAAAGGATAGACAAAGAAAAGAATAACGAAGAGCAGCATCGCATTAAGCCACAATATGGTATTCCCTTCCAATCCATATCGACGGAAGAATTTATAATGCTCGTACCAAAACAGGAACAATAATGCAAAAGCAAAGGCAAATCCGATAAATCCTCTCAGCGTCTCTTCCAAATCAGAAAAGGTCCGGGGAACTTCCAACGAAACAACCAGCAATGTCAATGCAAATCCAAAGACATTATCACTGAATCCCTCAATCCGAGAAATATCACCGGCGCCGCGCCACTGAAAACCGCGCTCCTTGGACAGAGCCGATCCGAATAATCGGTCACGGATCATTGACGCTCCGCAGACAGTTCATCGGGATCAGTTTCTTCTGTTTCATCAATATCGTTGCCGGAAATGACCACCACGTACTCTCCCTTGACGGTCTGCTCAGAGAAATTTGCCAGTATTGCCGAAACATTTCCCCTGCGGATCTCTTCGAATTTCTTCGTCAACTCCCTACCGATAACGATCCTTCGGTCGCCAAAAAATGAAAGTATGTCCTTCAACGTTTTCTCAATGCGATGGACCGATTCATATAAAACGACCGTCCGTTCCTCTTTTCGTAATTTCTCGAGCTTTGTCTTTCTTCCTTTCTTATGCGGAAGGAACCCGGCAAATGTGAACTCATGGGTCGGCAATCCGCTGGCGATTAATGCCGGAATGAACGCAGTCGCACCCGGAAGCGGGATAATTCGAATCGCGTTTTCAATGGCAGCACAAATGATGGAATGCGCAGGATCGGAAATACCAGGCGTTCCCGCATCGGAGACGAGAGCGATTGCATCGCCGTTCGTCAGGCGTTTGATGATCTGGGGAACACGGGTCTCTTCGTTGTGGGAATAAAAACTGAGCAGCGGTTTTTGAATGTCGTAGTGATCCAAAAGAAACTTTGTCGTACGAGTATCTTCCGCGGCGATGATATCAACGCCCTTCAACACGTTCAACGCACGAAGAGTGATATCCTCAAGATTCCCAATCGGTGTTGGTACAATGTACAATGCGCCATGGACGATCTCTTCTGCCACTAGATCCCCCAATCACGGACATACCGGAAATCGACATTCACAGTCCGGTGTGAGATTTTGGCGATGATGGGCGGACGCCGCTTGAACTGATTAATACTGATCTTTTTACGAACAGCAGAGATGAATGACGATGCAAATCCGAGTTTTTCCAATTCGGCATCCGTTCTCCGGTCATCGACCATAAAATAGAGTAATTTATCCACTTCCCGATAGCTGAAACCCAATTCGCCTTCATCCGTTTGTCCCTGCCACAGATCTGCGGTCGGCTTCTTTTTGATGATCCGGTCAGGAACGCCTAATTCTGCCGCAAGGTCCCACACATGCGTTTTATAGAGATCTCCGAGAGGATTGACGGCGCACGCCATGTCGCCGTGTAGAGTGCCATAGCCGAGCATCGATTCAGTTTTATTGGAAGTGCCGATGACCAATCCTTTTTCCCGTTGTGAAACATCGTAGAGTACGATCATCCGCTGCCGGGCCATGATATTCCCTTTGCGGAGATTGTCAGAAATGCGCTGTACTGCAAATAACGGTTCCACCATTGCCGTGATCTCAACTCGTTCCGTCTTTACTCCCAGCTGCTGAACGATCAGTTCAGCGTCAGAAAGGCTTTCCGGACTGCTGGTTATATAGGGCATCATCACTGTATAAACATTCTTCGCGCCGAGTGCTTCAGCAGCAAGAAATGTCGCAACGGCAGAATCGATCCCTCCAGACAAGCCGATCACTGCTTTAGAGAAGCCTGCATTATTCAGTTCATCCTTTATGAAGTGAACGAGCATCGAACGGACAATGTGCATGTTCAATGCAAGCGGATGGTCATTATGTTGTTCGGTAGTTTCCATTTAGATTTTTTTCTATTCCGCGGGATTGCTCAACGGCGATGCGAATGCTTATAACTCTCCGACGCTCAACTCCTTGATTGCTTTTTTAATGATCGCGAGACCTTCATTCAGTTCATCTTGTTTTATTGTCAACGGTGTACGGAAACGGATCGAACGATCGCCGCATCCGATCAGGATTAATCCCTCTTCGTACGCTTTATCGATCAGCTGATTACGGTTCTGTGCTGTATCAAGATCGAACGCACACATCAATCCGCGGCCGCGTGGATTGGAAGCAAGTTTCGGGAATTCCTGTGTCATCAAACTTAACTGATTTAAAAGATACTCTCCCTGCACCCTGGCATTTTCCACAAGACTATCCTCATGAATGATCTCGAAGATTCGTTTTGAACGAACCATATCCACCAGATTGCCGCCAAATGTGGAATTGATACGGCTTCCTTTCCGGAACACATTGTCCAGGATATCGTCGATTCTGTTTCCTGCCATAAATCCACAAATGTGCGTCTTCTTGCCGAAAGACATCAGATCGGGTTGGACGAAATGTTCGTGTGCCCACATCTTTCCTGTCAAACCAACGCCGGATTGCACTTCGTCAAAGATCAGCAGAATCTCGCTTTCATCGCAAATCGTCCGGAGCGCCTGAAGGAATTCTTTCCGGAAATGATTGTCTCCCCCTTCTGCCTGGATCGGTTCGATGATGATGGCAGCAATATCATCCGTATTATTGATGATCGCTTCCTTAATCTGCTTGATCGCCAGAGTCTCTTCATCAATCACCTGCTGCAGATTCTCTTCCGTCATGGGAAAACGCATAGCCGGATTATGAATGCGGGGCCACTTAAACTTCGGAAAATAGTTTGTCTTTGTCGGATCGGTGTTTGTTAACGACATTGTGTAACCGCTTCGTCCATGAAACGAATGGCGAAAATGAATTACCTGATGCCCTTTCTCCGTTGTGTACCCTTTGGCAAAATTCTTTCGGACTTTCCAGTCGAACGCCGTCTTCATGGCATTCTCATTCGCGAGTGCACCGCCGTCAATGAAGAATGCATACGGAAGATATGCCGGCTGAGCAAGCTGTCCGAATGTCTCCACGAATTCCGCCATCTCTACAGAGTAGACATCGGAATTGGAAGGTTTGTTAACAGCGACATACGCCAGTTTTTCCATAAACTCCGGCGTCAATAATTTGGGGTGATTCATACCCAATGCAGACGATCCAAAAAAAGAAAAGAAATCCAGAAATCTTTTCCCATACCGGGAATCATAGATATGGGCTCCCTGGCTCTTCTTTAGGTCGATGACCATATCGAAGCCGTCGGCAAGCATATGCTTGGAAAGTGTTTTATGCACTTCTGTCGGTGCGATGTGCACTGGAGAAAAAACAGTTTTTTTTCCGTTGGCTGAAATGGTCGGTTCTTTCGTTCCGGTAAGTGTTGCAGACATGTAAATCTCCTTTCATACTTTTGGGTCAAGAATTGTTGGTGAAGAAAAAGTATGCGGAGACTCAATAGAATTCCTGATGCTCGTACATTGACACGATGTACGGACGGCCATCGATCCCTTTCAGGAATTTATATGTTTGTCTGCGAGATAGCATTGCGTTGAAGGAACTATCTTCCGGACCAATGAATGTCCGGAAGTAATGAAACTCTATAGTTAATAATTATCGATTTGTGCGCGCTGAAGTTTACCGGAATAGTCTATATAGACCGCTTTCCATTCCGTATAGAAATCATATACCGCCCAACCCCCTTCGCGGTGCCCGTTTCCAGTCTTTTTAACGCCGCCGAAAGGCAAGTGTGCCTCAGCGCCGATCGTAGCGGAATTAATATACGTAATTCCGGATTGAATATCCCTCACTGCGGTGAATGCTTTATTCACATTGGTAGTGAAAACAGATGAAGACAATCCATATTCCGTATTGTTCAGGATGCGGATCGATTCTTCAAAATCTTTCGCTCGGATCACCGACAGCACCGGACCGAAGATCTCCTCTTTTGCAATTCGCATCTCTGGAGTGACGTCACCAAAGATCGTCGGCTGATGAAACCATCCTTTTGCCAATGCTCCGCCTGTCGCGATACTTCCACCTGCGACAAGTTTTGCTCCTTCGTTCTTACCGATTTCAACGTACTGTTGAACGGTGTTCCTCTGGCCTTCATTTACACAAGGACCTACTTGAGAATCTGCAAGAAGTCCGTCGCCAAGTTTTAATTTATTGGTACGGTCAACCAACATCGACATAAACTTGTCATAGATCTTTTCTTCCAGTATCAACCTGCTGGTTGCCGTGCAGCGTTGTCCTGTCGTACCGAATGCTCCCCATAACACTGCTTCCAGTGCGAGGTCAAGATCAGCATCGGCAAGGACGATCTGAGCATTCTTTCCGCCGAGTTCCAGTGATACGCGTTTCAATGTATCCGCTGCATCCTTGGTGATCTGCTTACCGATTCCTGTCGATCCGGTAAATGAAATCAGGTCAACATCTGGATGAGACACAATTGCATTGCCAACTTCACCGCCGCCGCCATGGACGATATTGACAACGCCTTCCGGCAATCCGGCTTCCATCATAATCTCCACCAGCATCGCTGCAGTTTTCGGCGTGTCGCTTGCCGGTTTGAACACACACGTGTTTCCGGAAAGAATTGCCGGGAACATTTTCCATGTTGGGATCGCCATCGGGAAATTCCACGGAGTGATGATTCCCGCCACACCAATCGGCACACGAATCGCCATTGCGAATTTATTCGGGAGCTCGGAAGGCACAGTGTTTCCAAACAGTCTGCGTCCTTCGGTTGCTGCGTAATAAGCCGTATCGATTCCCTCCTGCACATCGCCGCGCGTTTCGGCAAGAACCTTTCCCATTTCTCGTGTCATTTCGCGTGCTATTTCTTCTTTTCGCTTCACCATCAGATCGCCGATCGTTCGCATGATATCCCCGCGCTTCGGCGCCGGCACCAATCTCCATTTTTCAAATGCTGCGCGCGCGCACTTCACCGCCTCGTCAACATCATCCTTCCCTGATTTGGGGAAAATTCCGACCACTTCTTCCCAGTTTGCAGGATTTCGGTTTTCAAATGTTCGTCCTGATTTTGCATCGACCCATTTCCCATTGATAAGATTCTTAAATTGTTGTGCCATAATGTTCTTTCCATAATAAAGGATTATACTAGTCCAACTCGTTTGAAGATATATTCGACATTCGTTAAACTCTTACCTGGATCGAATGCATCATCCAGATCCTTGTCCGTTAACACGGCGGAGATCTCCGCATCAGCTTTCAGCATTTCTTTGAAACTCTTTTTCGATCTCCATACATCCATGGCATTCCTCTGCACAATGCGATATGCATCTTCGCGCTTCATTCCTTTCTTCGCCAGTGCAAGCAGCACCGGTTGAGAATAGAGCAGACCGTGTGTTATATCAAGATTCCTTTTCATGTTCTCGGGATACACGAGCAGTTTATCGATGATGGATGTGAACTTCGCGAGCATGTGATCCAATACGATACACGAATCCGGAACAATGATCCGCTCTACGGACGAATGGGAAATATCCCGTTCATGCCAGAGTGCGACATTTTCCAGCGCCGCCTGGGCATTTCCTCGCAATACACGGGCGAGACCAGAAATTTGTTCACAGGTGATCGGATTCCGTTTGTGCGGCATCGCGGAGGAGCCTTTTTGTTTCTCTGAAAAATACTCTTCTGCTTCCAGCACTTCCGTTCGCTGCAGATGACGGATCTCCGTTGCGAATTTATCCAACGAGCTGCCGATGACAGCGAGCGTGGTCAGGAATTCTGCGTGCCTGTCACGCTGGATTACCTGCGTTGACACAGGCGCGGGAGTGAGGCCAAGTTTCGCACAAACATATTCTTCCACATTCGGACTCAAGTGTGCGAATGTTCCAACTGCACCGGATATTTGGCCGATCGAAATCGTTTTCAGTGCCGATTGCAGACGGACGATGTTTCGTTTGGTTTCGTCGTACCACAGGGCAAGTTTCAGACCGAAGGTCGTCGGTTCGGCATGAATGCCGTGTGAACGGCCGATCATTACGGTCAATTTGAACTCTTTTGCGCGTCGTGCAAGAACATCACGCAGTTCAATCACGTCTTTCAATAATAATTCACCCGCTTGTTTCATCTGCACCGAGAGTGCCGTATCCACAACATCGGAAGAGGTCATGCCGAGATGGATAAATCGGGAATCAGGTCCGACGAATTCTCCCACGCTGGTCAGGAATGCGATGACATCATGCTTCACTTCTGCTTCGATCTCGTTGATGCGTTCCACATTGAATTTGGCCTTTTCGCGTATCGTCTTGACGGATTCCTTTGGAATGATGCCGAGTTCCGCTTGCGCTTCACACGCTAACAGTTCAATTTCCAGCCAGATGGCATATCGGTTCTCATCGGTAAAAATATTGCCCATCACCGGGCGGGTATACCGTGTTATCATTTAATTCTGCTTTTCTAATGTGAGGTCTATGGTGACTATTTTTTTATCGCGATACACTTTAATTTTCCACTTATCACCTGCACGGCTTTCCTGCATGATACTGATCAGATTATCATTGGTGATGATCCTCTCTCCATTGATCTCCACAATGATATCGGCAATGAGCAATCCTGCTCTGTCCGCAGGACTGTTTTTCTGGATGTCGCTGACGATCACTCCTTGTGCTTGTTTCAACCCAAAATACCGTGCGATCTGCACATCAACGGGGCGCACGTCGATGCCGGTCCAGAAGTTCCGTTCCACTTTTCCCTTCGTCTGTAATTCATCAATGATGGTCTTCACTCGGTTGATAGGCAATGCAAAGCCATAGCCGATGTACGCTTGACTAACTCCCGCTGTATAGATCAACGTATTGATACCGATAACTTCGCCGACACTGTTAACAAGCGGTCCTCCGCTGTTCCCGGAATTGATGACGGCATCTGTCTGAATCAATCCCCGGTACGAACGGTTGTTGTCTACATTCAGATTCATTCCTTTCGCGCTGATAACGCCAACGGTGACAATCGGTTTATCGATATTATCAAACAATCCGAAAGGGTTGCCGAGAGCGATGACCCACTCGCCGATCAGTACTTCATCGGAATTCCCAAGTTGGACATACGGAAATGTCTCCCCTTTTTCGGGAGCCAGTTTTAGCAGGCATACGTCTGTGACAAGATCCGTACCAATAATCGCCGCTTGATATTTCTTTCCGTTCGTCAAAGTAACAGTGATCTGTTTTGCATTCCCCGCCACGTGATCGTTTGTGATCACATATCCGTCGGATGAAATGATGAATCCTGATCCGAGACCCTTTACTTCTTGCTTGTAATTCCTATTCCCGAAGAACTGATTGAAGAACGGATCGTTGCCGAAAAAATTCGCGAACGGATCGCGGTACTCGCGCACTTCAATGACATTAATGCCGACCACGGCAGCGCTGACGGCATCCACCGTGCGTGTGATTGCATTCTGCCGCGAATGCGAGATTTCTTCGTTCACATTTTGCGCAATAGTAGAGTCGAAAATCAGCAGGAAAACAAGAGCACTGAGAAGTATTTTACTCATGGAAATATTCTTTGATTGGTTCGATATGACGAGATAAGCACACTGCAACAATAGAACTGCCGGCTGCAAAAAAACCAGCCGGTGTAAAATATCCGGGGATGACCATACTCAACCATTGGTCCGGCAGGAAATACATTGTCGGCGGAAGAATCACAAGCGCAATAACACTTGACGCATGCACATTCTTCGTGATCTTCTCGAATCCAAAATAGAAAACGAGCCACAATCCTACCCATACAGCACTCGTTGCCAATAACGCGCCGGCGCCGGTTGCCAGACCTCTTCCACCGTGGAATTTCAACCAGACAGGATAACAATGACCAAGCACTGAGCCGAACATCGCCGCCGAAACCGGTGCCATCGCATCATCAAACATCGCAGCACCAATCAAAACGCTGACGACACCCTTCAGCAGGTCTACAATGGTCACAACCACTCCAATCCATTTCTTCCCTGTCACTTCCAGTGCATTTCGACCGCCAACATTGCCGCTGCCGACATTTCGTATATCGACATCAGACGTTCCCTTCACCACCAGATACGCCGTGGGAATCGATCCGATAAAATAGCTGATGAAGAAAGAAACGATGTAATTCCCCAAATTTTTCTCACTTTCTTTTTTTAAGGTACAAAAAATGGGATGGTAAGTCAACGAGTGAAATTGCCGTAACTTATTGAATTTTGTACAATTTAGCGGATTCGTTTCTTGATTCTCCTCATCAAAAAAACTATATTGATAAAAATCAGGTGCATTATGTCCAAAGATCTTTCCAAAATAAAATATTTCAATAACATCCTCGAAACAATCGGCAACACGCCGTTGATCAAGTTGAACAAGATCAACAAAGGTTTGAAGCCACATATCTTCGTTAAAGTGGAAGCGTTCAATCCGGGAGGATCTATTAAAGACCGGATTGGCGTGGAGATCATTGAAGATGCGGAACGTACGGGAAGGATAAAACCGGGCGGCACTATTGTGGAATCAACGTCCGGCAATACCGGCATGGGACTCGCGATTGCCGCAGCAGTGAAAGGGTACAAAACTGTCTTCACGATGCCGGATAAAATGAGTGCCGAGAAAATCAGCAACCTCCGAGCGTTCGGTGCAGAAGTGATCGTCACGCCGACTGCTGTACCGCATGAATCCCCTGAAAGTTACACCGAAGTGGCGAAGCAGCGAGTGCGGGAAACTCCGAATTCCATTCTTGCCGACCAGTATGAGAATCCGAAAAATCCTGAATCGCATTATAAGACCACCGGCCCGGAGATCTGGGAACAGACCGGCGGACAGATCGACTATTTTATTTGCGGACTCGGGACCGGCGGAACGATTACCGGTGCTGCGAAATTTCTCAAAGAAAAAAATCCGGACATTAAAGTGATCGGAGTCGATATTAAGGGTTCAATCCTTCAGGAATATTTCTATAAGAAGAAATTTGATCCGGTTTTTAAAACATATAAGATTGAAGGAATCGGACAGGACTATATCCCCAAAACGCTCGACTTCAATTACGTGGATGAAGTGATCATGGCCGATGACCGCGATTCATTCCTTGCTGCCCGAAAAATGACACGCGAGGAAGGTATTTTTGTCGGAGGATCGTCCGGAACAGCGATTCATGCAGGACTGGAATATTGTAAAAAATTACCGGAAGACACGGTCGTCGTCATTATCCTTCCGGACAGCGGCAGCAGGTATGTCAGCAAGATCTATAACGATTTGTGGATGCGGGAGAACGGATTCCTGAAACCGGAGCGGATCACATTGAAATACATAATAGACAGCAAAGAATCCGAATTACAGGAATTAATCAGCGTACAAAAATCGACGACCATTCGTCAAGCGATCGAATTGATTAAAAAGCATAACATCTCTCAGCTTCCAGTAATTGAATTGGGAAAATCAATCGGTCTCGTTACCGAATCGAATTTGCTTTCCTGCGTTGTGGATGATGCTGCAAACTTTGACAAAAGCGTAACTACTGCAATGGAACATCCCCTTCCAGAGGTCCATATGAACGAAGAGGTGAACATTGCCGTGAAATACTTCATGCAAAAGGTTCCGGCGGTGATCATCACTGATCACGCCAAGCCGATCGGGATTGTTACCCGATTCGACGTGCTGGAATATATGTCTCACTAAAACTTCCTCGACATTATGCAGTGGGATAAAAGCGCATCCGATAAGTTAGACCAGCTTGTCTCCGTCGTTCGTGATCCGTTCCGCACGATCATCAAGAACAATTCCCAAACGCATGCCGAGAAGTATGCCGAAGTGCGGAAAAGTCCTCATGTCACTTCGAAGGAAGCGGTCCTGGGTTTTTTACGGGCCCGTTCCCATAAATTAAGCAATGAAGGATTGATGATCCTTGAAGAGAACCACTTGACTGAAAAAGATTTTTTAAATTATCCGCCATCAGGGAGCAAACAATGAAATTTTCTACGAAAGCTGTCCACGCAGGACAAACACCCGATCCGTCTACAGGCGCCGTGATGACGCCTGTTTTTTTGACTTCCACTTATGTGCAGGAAGGGCTCGGTAAGAACAAAGGATATGAATATTCCCGAGTATCAAATCCGACACGGACGGCGCTGGAGAAGAATATTGCCGCATTGGAAAATGCCGCGGAAGGGATGGCGTTCGGTTCCGGTATGGCCGCTGAAGATGCAATCTTCCGGTTGTTGAATCCTGGCGACCACGTTATTGTTACCAACGATGTCTACGGTGGTACATACCGGATCGGAAAATTGGTCCTTGAAAACTACGGATTGCAGTTCGATTTCATCGACACGACTATAATCGACAATGTGGTAAAAGCATTTAAGCCGAACACAAAGATGATATTCGTTGAAACGCCGACAAATCCCACGATGAAGATTACGGATCTGAATGCAATCGCCAGGTTTGCAAAAGAACGGAAAATCCTTTCCGTTGTGGACAACACATTTGCCACCCCCTACTTGCAACAACCTCTGGAAATGGGAATCGACATTGTTCTGCACAGCGTTACAAAATATCTTAACGGCCATAGCGATATGCTTGGCGGATTTGTTGGTACAAGCAATCCCAAAGTCATCGAACGGATACGATTCCTCCAAAAAGCAACCGGCGGCATTATGAGTCCGTTCGATGCATGGCTCTGTCTCCGCGGCACAAAAACACTTGCCATCCGAATGCAACAGCACTGCAAAAGCGCACAACAGATCGCCGAATGGCTCGCCACACAAAAAAAAGTCGGAACTGTAAATTACCCTGGATTGCGGTCTCATCCTCAGCATGGATTAGCAAAAAAGCAAATGCGGGGATTTGGCGGGATGATCTCCTTTGATTTGGGAAGTCTGGCGAATGCAAAGAAATTTCTGAAGTCAGTGAAACTTTGCGCCCTAGCAGAATCTCTCGGCGGAGTAGAAACGCTGATTTCCCACCCTGCGTCGATGACTCATGCTTCCGTTCCTAAAGCGGATAGAATCAAGAACGGCGTGACTGATGGATTGGTCCGTATCTCGGTGGGCATAGAGGATGTCGAAGACATTATTGCAGATCTGAAATCGGCATTGGCGAAAATCTAAACGCCGGATAAAGAATGATACGGCTCACCGCATCGCTTTCACTCAACTTTCGTTGAGAAAATTCCTTTTGGCGAAACAATCAATTGTGCCGTAGCGATATTCAACGCAAGCGGGACATTGTGAACATTACAGACGCGCATCAATCCATGGATATCCGGGTCGTGCGGATGTGCATCCAGCGGATCGGTAATAAAAATGACTGCATCGACTTTTTTATTAGCAACCAGTGCAGCAATTTCCGCATCTCCTCCTAATGGTCCGGACATATAGCATTTCACTTTCAGTCCTACCTTCTCTTTCAACAGTTTCCCTGTCGTCCTCGTTGCGATCAGTTTGCATTTGCCCAATGCTTTTTTATTGTCGTTCGCAAATTGAAGGATATCGGCCTTTTTACCGTCGTGAGCAATAAGTGCAATTGTTTTCATTGAATTGTCTTTCCGTGTCCGTTTTGTAGTAGGCAAAGTATTTATAGTTTTGAACGAACCAAAGTCCAGGCTGCGATCGACATTCCGTCCCAGAAGACATTATTCCGAATCATTTCATCCACTTCGGATGGAGTTTTCACCATGATCTCAAATTCTTCTGTTGCATCGGGGATCGGCTGAGTCTTCACCAATTCTTTCGCAATATATACTTTGCAAATCTCATTGGTTACGCCATTGTACGGGTTAAATTCTGCCGCGAACGCTATTGCGTTTGACCGGTGGCCTGTTTCCTCTTCCAGTTCCATTACCGCCGTCTCTTCGTACGTTTTTCCTTCCTTCACACCTCCGCACGGAAGTTCTATGCTTTCTTTGTCGCACAGATAACGGTATTGATTGACAAGGATGATCTTTCCTTCCGCGGTCACCGGAACGATCATGCTGGCACCATTCGTATGGACATAATTATATTCTCCGGTGATCCCGTTCGGGATCTGAAATACATCCTTCTTATAAATCCACCAGGGATTCTTCAGGACGATTTTCGATGAAAGCTGTTTCCAAGGCTGTATCATAACCACCTATAAAAAAGAACGGCCGGTTATTCACCGACCGTCATGTTAGACAATAACGAAGTCATTGTAGAATATTAGACCAATTCGCTTTCAGCGAAGAAGAACGCTACTTCGATCTTTCCGTTCTCGACAGAGTCTGAACCGTGGACAATATTCTCGCCTTTATTATCGGCATAGAGTTTTCGGATTGTCCCTTCTGCGGCATCTTTTGGATCTGTTGCTCCGATCAGCGTACGGTAATCCGCAATCGCATTCTCTTTTTCAAGAGCTACCGGAACGACAGGTCCCGAAGTCATGAATTCGACTAGTGAGGGATAGAACGGACGTTCTTTATGGACAGCGTAAAATGCGCCGGCTTGTTCTTTTGTCAATCGAATCTGCTTAAATCCAAGAACTTTAAATCCTGCTTTTTGAATGTGCGACAACACAGTTCCCTGCAATCCTTTGCGGACACAGTCAGGTTTCATAATGCATAATGTTCTTTCAATTGCCATTGATACTCCTTACGTTAAAATGCGGCCGTTCCATGTATGAGACAGCCGTGATTGATTGATATTATTTCTTTTTCTTCTTCACAGTTTTCTTTTTGCTAACAGCTTTTTTCTTTGCGGCTTTCTTTTTCGCTTTCAAGGTATATGATGCTTTGTATTTCTTTGCCAGCGCCTGCTTCATTGTTTCACCCATCGATGCCGGTGAATCCACAACAAAAATTCCTGCGCTCTTCATCGCTTTCATCTTTTCGTCGGCTGTTCCTTTCCCGCCGGAGATAATTGCGCCAGCATGTCCCATTCTTCTGCCCGGAGGCGCTGTGCGTCCGGCGATGAATCCGACAACAGGTTTCGAAACATTTTTTCTGATATAATCTGCAGCTTCTTCTTCCGCACTTCCGCCGATCTCACCGATCATAATGATTCCATCAGTTTTATCATCCTCATTGAACAATTTGATCGCATCAATGAAGCGCGTGCCGATGATCGGGTCCCCTCCGATACCGATGCAGGTGGACTGACCAATACCCCGCTCCGTTAACTGCCAGACCGATTCATAGGTTAATGTTCCGCTGCGGGAAACGACGCCGACACGTCCCGGTTTGTGAATGAACGCAGGCATGATACCAACCTTTGCTTCGCCAGGAGTAATGATTCCAGGACAATTCGGACCGATGAGGCGGACACCTTTTTTGGAGATATATTCATACGCATTTACCATATCCTTCACCGGAATACCTTCCGTGATGCACACGATTAAATCCACGCCGCCGTCCGCAGCCTCCATAATCGCATCACCAGCAAACGCTGCCGGAACGTATATGATGGATGTATTTGCTCCTTGTTCTCGCACAGCATCGGCAACAGTATTAAATACCGGTATCTCCCGTTCGAACTGATCTTTTTCGTTTCCTTTGTACCGTGAACCACCTTTTCCGGGAGTGACCCCGGCAACGACATGTGTTCCGTATGCAAGCATCTGCGACGTATGAAATGTTCCTTCACCGCCGGTGATGCCCTGTACAACAAGTCTGGTTTTTTTGTTGACAAGAATGCTCATAATGTTTGGTTTTAGAAGTGATTTAAAATATTAATTAACAGTTTCTAGAAAATCCCCTACTTTCAGGATCGTTGCTTCGTCAAATTGTTTCCCCAACAACTGCACACCCACCGGCAATCCTTTGGCATCCGTTCCTGCAGGAACACATATTCCAGGAATACCTGCGAGATTGGCAGACACGGTATAAATATCATTCAAATACATTTGCAGCGGATCATCCATCTTTTCACCAAGTTTGAATGCTGTCGTCGGTGAAATGGGCGTTAAGAGACAATCCACCGAACGAAAAACCTCAATGAAATCATTTTGGATTAACCGCCGGACTTGTTGAGCCTTGCGATAATACGCATCATAATACCCGGAGGATAAAACATAAGTGCCTAGCATGATTCTGCGTTTCACTTCTTCACCGAATCCTTCGCTGCGCGATTTCACATACATGCTTTGCAGATCTTTCGCTTGGGGTGATCGGTATCCGTACCGCGCTCCGTCATAGCGTGCAAGGTTGGAGGATGCCTCCGCTGTTGCGAGTATATAGTATGTTGAGATCGTATATCGTGAATGCGGAAGGGATACTTCGATGATTTCAGCTCCTGCATTCTTCAAGGCATCGATCTTTTGCTGAAGTACTGATCGCACTCCGGCATCGAGCGCATCAGAAAAATATTCTCTTGGAAGACCGATTTTCATCCCTTGTACTTTTCGGTCCATAGCCTGCAAATATTCCGGAACCGCAACATTCGCAGCAGTGGAGTCGTGCGGATCACTGCCGGCGATCACCTGAAGTACTCGCGCTGCATCCCGGACAGTTCTTGCAAACGGGCCAACTTGATCGAATGAGGAAGCGAATGCAACTAGTCCGTAGCGCGATACGCGTCCATAGGTAGGCTTCAATCCGACCACACCGCAAAACCCTGCCGGTTGACGAATAGAACCGCCGGTATCCGTGCCGAGCGATGTTGTTGCCATTCCCGCAGCAACGGCAACACACGAACCGCTGCTTGAACCTCCCGGTACGCGAGTTTCATCCATCGGATGTTTTGTCGGTCCAAAGGCAGAATTTTCGCCGGAAGATCCCATCGCAAACTCATCCATATTCGTCTTGCCAATGAACACTGCATCTGCCTCACGAAGTTTTTTAATTACTGTAGCATCGTAAATCGCTTCATAATGCTCCAGCATCTTCGACCCGCAGGTAGTCACGGTCCCTTGCATGCAAAGAACATCCTTCACTGCAATCACCATTCCGGCCAGTGAACCTGCTGTTCCGGATGTAATTTTTGCATCCACCTCGCGGGCGTGACGCAATGCACTGTCGGTAAATACGTTCAAAAAAGCATTAAGGGAAGATCTGGATTTGATAATAGAGAGGTGTCCATCAACGCGGGCTTCAACAGTTTCCTTGCCACTCAGCAGATGATCACGATACACGTCGTATGATTCCTGAATATTCAAATGCGGGATTGTTTTGTCTCCACGTCGTCCACAGGTGTATCCGGTGCCGAGGGATTGTTTGGTGTTAGTAAATTGATTTCAGGAAGCGTTATTTCTTCTCTTCCTGTTTTTTCTCGGTTTCTTCCTTGTTCAGTTCGTTCTGCACTTCGTTGACTCCTTTTTTGAACTCACTGACCCCTTTCCCCAGTCCCCGTGCAAGCTCAGGGATTTTTTTTGCACCGAAAAAAATTAACACTACTAATAAAATTAAAATGATTTCCTGCGTTCCGAGTCCCAACATATCGTCCTTCCTTTCAAATAGTGAATGCTGCAACCGCGTCGATCATCGTCCGCAAGGCGGCAGAGTCAGCTGTTATACGTTGTGTTCAATAAAACTATTGATGACGGATTCAAAAAAGGCTTTGCCGTCCTTCGAACCGAGTTGAGATTCGCATGCCCGTTCCGGATGCGGCATCATTCCCATGACATTACCGCCGGCATTCATGATTCCGGCTATATTGTTGATAGAACCATTTGGATTCGACTCGTCCGTCACTTCGCCAAAAACGTCGCTGTAACGGAACAACACTTGGCCATTCTCTTCCAGTGCAGCAACGGTTGCGGGATCTGCAAAATAGTTTCCTTCCCCATGCGCAATGGGTATGCTAAGGACATCGCCGGCCGTAAATGCATTCGTGAATCTGGAATCTGCATGTTCCACTCTCAAATGTATATGTTTGCAGGAAAATGTCAGCGAACGGTTTCTGAGCAGTGCTCCGGGCAACAGGCCGGATTCACAGAGAATCTGAAATCCGTTGCAGATACCAATAACCATTCCGCCGTTGCGGGCAAAAGCAGTCACTTCTTTCATGATCGGTGAAAATCGCGCGATCGCGCCGGTACGAAGATAATCACCATAGGAGAATCCACCCGGCAGAATAATAACATCGCAATCCATGAGACTGGAATTCTTATGCCACAGGAATTCCGCATCCTGCCGCATTACATGCTTCGCCACATGGTATGCGTCGTGATCGCAATTTGAGCCGGGAAATACAACAACACCGAATTTCAGTTTTGATCCGCTCATATTTTCTTAACGGTATAAGTAAAGTCTTCCATCACAGAATTTGCAAGCAATTTCTGACATGCTTCCTGTGTGATACGTTTTGCCTCTTCCTCTGTCGCAGCATCAACGGTGATCTGGACAGATTTACCGATACGAACATTATTCACTGCAGTCATACCCAGGGTATGGATTCCATGTTCCACGGCCTTTCCCTGTACATCCAATATGGATGGGCGAAGCGTTATCGTAATGATTGATTGGTACATAAGAAGAGTGTGATGTGAAAGCAGCCGATGCTTTCAATGTGATGGAAAAACGCCCCAAAAGCGGCGATCAATTTCACTGTTTCCGCAATTTTGCGCACAAATATATTCAATTTTGCATTGAAAATCAATGAAACTCCATCACCGCAAATATAATATACACACGCAGAAATGCCGAATAAACTCAAAAACTGCTTGACTCAAGTTCACCTAATTTAGTATTTTGTATATAGTACAATAACACAAAGGTTTCAAAACCACCATACGTTGGTATTATTATCAGCCTAGACCGGCTACAGTGAACGGAGAGTTGTTTTATGAGTAAGTCAAAATATGTGACACAGATCTGTACCTCGTGCGGTCGGGAATCAAAAATGGAGATTATTGGAGCAGTTGTTGGAGCGGAGAATAAAGTGTGGTACCGGTGCACTCGCTGTCACCATAGCATGATGATCGATACTACCGGAAAAAGCAAAGAAGATAATATCATTAAATACAATCGGGAAGAGTGTGTTGATTATTCCCCTGAAAAAGTTTTCGAGGTTGGTGTTTCGATCTACCACACGGATTGGGACGATATGGGGAAAGTAACATCGAAAGAAAAGACATCGAGCGGCGCCAATGCCATTTGGGTACAGTTCGAAAAAAACGGAATCAAAAAATTAATTGAAAATCTGCAATTCGCTGAATAACTCACAAACGCCAAATTAAGGGAGGTGAAATACTTGGTAGGCATCGTCGTTAACGAAAATGAATCCATTGATCGTGCAATCAGACGCTTTAAAAAGAAATATGAACGCTCCGGCGTTCTGAAAGAATTCAAAAAGCGGACGTTCTTCACGAAACCATCCGTGAAAAAACGCATGAAGTTGGTTAAGGCAGTACGCAGAAACCAACGGGCTGAAGAAGAAGAATCAATGTAGAACACAAAAAACCCTCGCAATGCGAGGGTTTTTTGTTAACGCGCATTCATGTTCGCCTGCAAAACCCGAAGCACGTTTCCTCCGAGTATCTTTTTGATTTCCTTTTCCGCATATCCCCTCTTCAACAATTCCCTGGTGATATTCGGAAGAAAGGTGACGTCATCCATCTCTTTTGGCAATGACTCCACACCGTCAAAATCGCTTCCGATACCGACAAAATCCGCCCCGACCATTTTCACGATATAGTCGATATGGTCCACTAACTGCGAAAGTGACGGGCGGGCATCCTGATATTCATGATACAGCGCTGACTCGATCACTCGCTCCGCCTCCCATTTGTTCGATGATGTCTGCAATATCGAATCGCCCAACCTGCTGTGCCTTTCTTTGACTGCCCGTATGCGGGATGAATAATTGCGGTCTATAAATTCAGAATAGAAATTGACGCAAATAACACCTTTGTTGTTTGCAATCGCTTTTATCTGATCGTCCTTCAGATTGCGTCGGCTCGGGCAAATGGCATAAACGGAAGAATGAGAAACGATCACTGGTCTTTTTGTCACTGCCAGTGCGTCCCAAAAAGTCTTTTCTCCGGTATGAGAAAGATCCACCATAACACCAAGTTCATTCATTCTGGAAACTACTTTTCTCCCAAAGTCAGTCAGCCCTTTGAATGCGAGCGAATCTCCTCGCTCCGTTTCGTCAGCAGCCGATGTCGCCCATGACGTACTGTTGTTCCAGGTCAGGGTAAGGTAATTCATTCCGCGGGCAGCCAACGAATCGAGATTTGATATACGGTCTTCAATCATATGTCCTCCCTCCACACCAATCAGGGCAGCGATCTTTCCTTGATACACTGTCGATCGGACATCGTTGTAGGTTCCCGTCAGCACAATATTCTCCGATGCACGCCGAACAATCGCATTGAGCGTATCAATCATCGCAAGCGCACGGTTGAATGCTCTTCCTTTTCCGTATTCCGGCCCGCACCAAACGGAAAAAATCTGCAAATCCACACCTCCTTCTTTCAGCCGAACGATATCAGAATGTCCTTTGGCAGACCGAATAGAAAGATCATCCCCCTGCATTGCCCGCATCAGCATATCATTATGCGCATCTGCAACCACCGCATGCCGATGAAGCGTTTTATAATCCGCTGAAAATGCAACGATTGTAGCAAATAAAAGAATCAGAATAGTTTTTTCCATAATGTTCCGTATGTGACCGTTCAATGTAAAGAATGAGCAGTGCAAGATCAATGTGAAAACACAAAAACCCTGAAGATGCTCTCTTCAGGGTTTTTTTCGTACAACGGAAAATATCTCGGGACTTACATCATAATCTCCAACTCAACCTCTTTTCCGGATCGTTTCGGTTTTACCGGCGCTTGCTCAGAATCTTTGTTGCTTTCTCTTAACAAAGAATCCAGATCGATCAATTCCTGCTCCTCCAGATTCTGTTCTCGTATTTTTGCCTCGCGTTCGCGGCGTGCTGCCGGAGAGCGGAACATCAACTTCATCTTCGGCTGCCGCATTACTGAATCGACAATCTCAAACCGAAACTCCCCTTTGGGCAGTCTTTTTAATTCGCGCACAGTTTGTTCGTCCGCGGGGATCTCGAACGAAAATCCTGTTTCACCAATAACCGTAACACGATTTGGCATCGCGACGGGGCCTTCCGGGAAATCAGTTCTCGGTTTCACCATCTCCACCATTTCAAAACCGGGATGTACTGAAGGTGCCGCATGATCGAAATGGATTTGGAACGCACCGCTGGAAGAATGCACACGAACCCTATTCTCACCCATTCCGACAAAATTCTCTTCCATTCTTCGCTGGCGCTCAGTCAATTCCGCCACCATCCGTTCAGTCATGAGTTTCCGGTATCTCATTTCCTGCCGTCGTGCAACTTCACGGATACTATCCACATTGATGGTCATTTGTGCGATCTCCACTGTGTCCGGCGAAATGACAACATAATTATTTGTGCTGGAATATTTTGGTATCCTGTTGAGAATAATATGTGATGGAATCCTGGGTGAATTGACGGCAACAACTGCATACGGCGCCTTATGCGCATCGAGGAAACGCTGAAAGCGTGTCCGTTGCAACGGTTCCAGGCTCGCTGCAATAGTCGAGACCATGGCACGGTTCAGATCCACCAGTTCTGCGTGGATCGCCACTTCGTCATTTTCGCTGACCAGCACCGAAGCCTGCAGTCTTTCACGATAGGAACCGAGGATCGAATCTACGACCTCACGTTGAGAAGAATTAATGCCGATCTCGTCGGCGAAATCATTCAATGTTACCGGCACCGCAGGGTGTTCATCATTCCGTACGATCTGGATCTGAGATCCGCGATCATCTGAATTTTTCACCTGCAGCGAAGTTTTGTTCGTCGTATCGATTGAAATACTTCCGAACAATGCAAAATTCAGGACATCGTCCTTGTTCAGATTAGCGAACAATGGAAGGATATTGCCGGACATGATATTGTTTCGGTAGACATTCTCGACCTGATTCTTTTTTTCAAGGAAATATCGATGGAACATCGGTGCATCTTTAATATAGATTACACCGACGATGGCGATCGTGAAAACTGCAAGAGTGGTAAATGCAACAGCCGGCCGTGTTGAGAAATACATCCTTGGAGAGTGCATTGTATCGATACGATTTGAGAGTTTCAGCCAGAACCAATCATTCTTCGGCAGCCGGGATTGCGAAGAGAGAGTACGTTTGGATAATCGAAGTATTTCGACTTCCTTTGCCGTAACAGGATGCGTAGAAAGGTAATCTTCGAGCTTTTTGCTTTCTGAAGGATCCAGTTCGCCGTCAATATAGAGCGAAATAATCTGTTCCAGTTCGTTATGTGAAAGTTGGTTCATCTTATACCAATATTGGCATCAATAATTCCCTTAACATCGTCCTACCGCGGGAGAGGCGTGATTTCACTGTCCCCACTTCGCAGTCCAGCACTGCGGCTATTTCATCGTACGACATTCCATCAATATCCTTCAGGATAATCGGCATACGGAATTTTTCAGGGATCTTTTTCAGGGAATCTTCTATCACACTGCGGATATTCTCGTCATCGAACGTAACCGTCGCAAGGTTTTCGATTTTAATATTCGTTGTCGATTCAAAACTCTGGAAAGAGAAAAAGCGTTTTATTTTTTTCTTCCGTAATTCATCCCTGCATTTGTTGATCGCTATCCGGTAAACCCAGGTGTAAAACGATGATTCAAACCGGAAATTGGGAAGCGCTTGGAACACTTTAATAAAAACTTCCTGCGCTATATCATCGACCAGGTCCGGATCATTGAAAATCGAAAAAATCACATTGCGGATCTTTTCCTGATATCGCTCCACTAGATATCGAAATACTTCCTTCTCTCCGCTTTGGAATAGCATAATGAGCGAATCATCGCTTTTCTGCTCATGAGGCGTATTTCCGCTAATAATGTTGATAACCGCTGGATTTGCCATAGTGGAATTTTTGGTGTATTAGACGCATTGTTTGTCCGTATGTTCCAAAAAAAAACCGACAGAATTCCGTCGGTTTTTCATTTCAGTTTGCCGTTTTTCTTAAGCGTTTGAGGATGATTCTGCCTCAGGCGATTCATCGGAAGTTCCTTTTAATTCCTGCACTTCAATTCGAATTTCCTGAGCTTTCCGCTTCAATTCTGCCATATGCTTCCGGACTCGAGTACCGGCAGATTTATTCCCTTTATCATAAAATTTGATGAAATCTTTCTCGTAAGTTTGAACCAATTCAACAAGTTCTGTAAAACGACTCATCATGACTCCTTTATTAGATGAAAAAATATAACGATTACCGGTTAATATTGCCTGAATTCGCTAAATAGTCAAGAAAAATTTCCATTTTCTTGAATTTTCGTCAAATTCGATGTTATGCTTAAAATCCGTAATGAAATGATTATCAATAATATCGAAACAATAATCCCTTCGGCAACAAAAAACGATGAGTTTGTCTTAAAAAATGAATCAGATTCAATGCTTAATGATGAAAGAAGAATCGGAGTTATCGAAATCATCCCGACACGGAACGAGTAACCCGGCCAAACAGAAGAATAATGAACTACCAATGATGAACAGATGAGATGTTGCATGAAATAATACAATAGGAGTGTGGAAATTGTACTCCAATGCAATTCCTCAATAGCTGCTATCTCGGAAAAACTGTAGGCGACCCACAAACAACCGGATAGGAACTGAGCGTTCCGGATAGAAGACTTTTCCCGGAATGACACAAAAAATATTCCCCGGAAAATAATCTCCTCAATAAAAACTGAGGTCAACGTAAAGATATAGATCGCTGGGATGTCAAATATTGTTGCCAATATAAGGGTCGAAACATTATTCAATTTATTGACCGTCACCTCTCCAACTCCAATCCCAACTGCGATGGGAATCAGGAAAACTCCTAATGGTAATAAAAAAAACCAGATGTTTTTTTGCCAATTGAAACTAAGAAAACGCATTTGATCACCGGAGAAAGCGACTTCTTTTCTTTTCACGAAAAGGATAATGATTCCTGCAACGGTTAGTATTTTAGTGTCTATGAAAAATTCCCACAAATAAAATTGAAACGGGATATTCAGTAGACGAAAGATCCCAAAAAGGATTGAAATGAGAGTTACAGCTGCTGAAGTGCGAAAAAACGAATTTTGCTCAATCATTATATCAGAAATTTTCAATCATTGCAGAATGAAAGGCTTGCAGAAATTAAAGAGATCCATCTCTTCAATTTCTTAAGAAAACCGTTATGAAGAGATGGATCCGATGTTATTCTTTTTTGTTGTTAACCGACCAGAACACTGCCGCCGTTGACATTCATTATTTCTCCGGTAATGTGACGAGCCATATCTGAAGCAAGAAACACAATTGGACCAGCAATATCTTCGGGTGTCGGAATTCTTTGGATGGGGATTTTTTTACGCTCCTGCTCCTTGTATTTTTTATCAGAAAAAACAACATGATTCAATTCCGTATCTACCCAACCCGGTGCGACGGAATTCACATTAATATTAAACGGGCCAAGCTCCGTGGCAAGAGATTTCGTAAATGAGATCATCGCTCCTTTTGATGCAGCATAATGAGAATGTTCCGCCTCACCCCTTTGACCTGCCGTACTGGAAATATTGATAATCTTTCCAGAGTTCTGTTTCTTCATAAATGGTACTACATCATTCGTCATGTAAAACATGCCGTCGAGGTTCACTTTCATGGTCTCTTTCCACACGGCTTCGCTCATTGATCCGATTTTGCCATGAGTCCAAATTGCAGCATTATTGACCAACACATCAATTCGGCCAAATTTCTTCAATGTTTTTTCTACTACTTTTTTGGCGCTTTCTGGTTTGGAAACATCCGCTTTAATTGCTAACCCGTCACGCCATTGTTTCTTCACATTTTCAATAACATGGTTCGCTGCTTTCTCATTTTTAGTATAGGTAATCACCACATCCGCACCTGCTTTTGCGAACATAACTGCTGCTGCTGCTCCAATACCTCGCGAACCTCCTGTAATTATCACAACTTGATTCCAAAGACTGATCATAAACTCCTTAAAAAGACTATTTGGTATGGTTATTGTGTTATCTAGTGTAAATATACAAAAAAGTTGAATTGAACGGTAATTTTATTGTTTAGACAAAAGAGGACGTAGTTAGTCCAATTTGCGAAATTTGCACAGATTCGCATATTTCTCTTGACGAATCAGGAATTAAGCTTTATATTTATTTGGATTAAGTCTAAATAAGAACAAATGGACATCGAGTTAGCGAAAGAAAATTTTACGAAGTATCTAAAAGCAGGCAATTATAGAATCACACCGGAACGGTTTGTGATCTTAGATGCCGTGATGAACTATGACGGCCATTTTGATGCAGATGAACTTTTCTTTCAGGTAAAAACCGGCGGACAAAAAGTATCCCGCGCAACAGTCTACAACACGCTCGATCTCCTGCAAGACTGCGGATTGATATCAAAATATCGGTTCGGAGAAAATCATTCACGATATGAAAAAGCGTTTGGCAGACCTCATCATCATCATCTCATCTGTCTTGAATGCGGAGACATCATCGAATTCGTGAGCGACCGAATCGAAAAAATTCAACATGAAGTGTGCGACACGAATAAGTTCGAGGCGCAAACATCGACACTTCAAATTTTCGGCGTCTGTTCTAAATGTAAAAAATAATATGAATACTCTTGCCCATACCCCATCAGGAAAAACAGTACGTATCCAACAATTGAATTCCCATCCCGAAACATGCCACCGTTTGCGGGAACTCGGTTTTTGTGAAAATGCCGCGGTCCGCTGCGTCACAAACGGATCGATGCAGTTGATCTGCGAAGTGTGCAATACCCGCGTTGGACTGAATCATTCGGTTGCTGCTTCGATCATCGTCACTCCAATGGAATTATGAGCGGCCTCCGTTTGAATACATTGCGACCGGGAGACACCTGCGCTGTGGAAAAAATCGTCTCCGCAGATCCGAAATTACGGATGAGGTTGCTGGAAATGGGAATAATCAAAGGAACACAGGTCGAAGTCATTCGGTACGCACCTCTGGGTGATCCAATCGAATTGAAGGTCCGAGGATACAGGTTATCCATCCGAATTGAAGAAGCAGCATCTGTCATCGTAGTAAAACTATCATGATCGCACAAGCAATACATACCGCAGTGAAGAATATCGCCATTATCGGAAACCCTAATTGCGGAAAGACAACGCTTTTTAACTCCTTGACCGGCCTGCGACAAAAGGTCGGCAATTATCCCGGCGTCACTGTCGAGAAGAAGGAAGGAAAAGTCCTTCTGGATAATGGAACCGAGATATCCCTGCTCGATCTTCCCGGCACGTATTCCCTTTCCGCAAACTCACCGGATGAAAAAGTAGCTACAGACGTTCTGCTGGGGAAACTACCAGAGACACCCCTTCCGGATGCAGTGATTTGTGTTATTGATGCCAGCAATCTTGAACGCAATCTCTATCTGCTCAGTCAGATCATCGATCAACAATTCCCGGTTGTTGCTGCCTTAAATATGATGGATGTTGCTGAACGGAACGGCATCCTCATTGATATAAAAAAACTTTCGACGACACTCGGTATCCCGGTTGTTCCCACTGTGGGGAGCAAACAGACTGGAATCAAAGATTTGATTCATGCTGTCCAAAACACGATACGTATCTCGGACCATGCACGTCGGTGGAAACTTCCTGAAAAGATCGATTCTGAGCATCAGGAACTTGTTTCGCTGTTGGTGGAGAATGAAAAGATCAGTGAACGTGCAGCTTACTTTGAAGCTCAATCACTCCTCTCAACTCCTCATGGAATTGAAACGTTCGCGGGATCATATTCCCAACAGGTTCTTTCTCATCTGCAAAAAGATCATGAAACCCTTGATGCCCTTGGTTTCGATCGATTTTCCATTTTTGTGGAATCGCGATATCAATGGATCAAGCTGGTGTGCGACGAATGCATCACCGTTCAGCAGAGAAAATCTGAACAAACTATCAGCGACAGGATCGATGCCGTTGTAACGCACAGGATCTGGGGTTTCGTGATATTCTTTGTTATGATGGCAACGATCTTTCAAACAATCTTTGCCTGGGCGAATGTACCTATGGAATTGATCGGTATGGGATTCGATTGGCTCGGACTTCAAGTCGGGAATATCATTCCACCGGGAGATCTGCGTGATCTTATCGTGAACGGTGCAATCGGCGGAGTCGGTGCCGTAGTAACATTTCTTCCTCAGATACTCCTTCTTTTTCTGTTCTTAGGATTACTTGAAGATACCGGGTATATGGCACGCGCAGCATTTATTATGGACCGATTGATGGGTAAAGTTGGGCTGCATGGCAAATCGTTTATCCCGCTTCTCTCCTCTTTCGCATGCGCAATTCCCGGCATTATGTCTACCAGAACCATCGAAAGTCCTAAGGACCGGCTGGTAACGATGCTCGTTGCACCTTTAATGAGCTGCAGTGCGAGAATGCCGGTGTATGCGCTGTTGATCGCTGCTTTTATCCCGCAGCAGTCCGTTCTTGGTTTCATTAGTCTATCCGGCATTGTACTTGTCTCGATGTACCTGTTGGGATTGGTGATGGCGTTGTTGATGGCATTCCTCTTTAAAAAGACATTGCTTAAAGGACAATCACCGGCATTCATTATGGAATTGCCTCCTTACCGGATGCCAGCGTTGAAAAATACTCTACTTCATATGTGGGAACGTTCGTTGGTCTTTTTGAAAAAGGCGGGAACAATTATTCTCGGCGTATCGATCGTCCTCTGGTTTCTTGCGACATATCCAAAACTGGAGAATGGCACGCCATCGGAAAAACTTGGACACAGCATAGTGGGACGCATCGGTCATTTTATTGAACCTGCGATTGCCCCTCTCGGTTTTGATTGGAAGATCGGCATCGGTATGGTGAGTTCCCTTCTACAGCGAGAAGTATTTGTGAGCACGATGGGGACAATCTATAATATAGAAAATGCCGACTCGCAGTCTCTTTCACTGCGAGAACAAATGCAGCGCGAGATAAATCCGGAAACCGGTGCACCGACATTCACAGCATTGACAGCAATCTGCATCATGGTCTACTATGTTCTTGCCATGCAATGCCTTTCCACGATTGCGGTGATGCGACGGGAAACAAATGGATGGAAGTGGCCGATGTTCCAGCTTGCCTATATGACGGTGCTGGCATATGCAGGAACATTTATTACATACAGGGTGGGGTTATGGATACAATCATAACAAATTGGCAGGAATATTGTTCCCTGGGAATTGTAGCGGTCACCGTGGTTTTAATGATCCGTTCTGAAATCCTTCAGCGAAAGAATAAAAAAGATTGCAGTACCTGCGCGCTCGTCCAGATCCGCAGTCGTCAACGATATTCACTGCGAAAATAATATCATTTAAAAAAGAAACGCACCATCAGAATCCCTCGCGAAAGGTGTGATGATGCGTTTCAAATCACAAGAGCACCAGATATGGCACTCTCTGTTGTTAAGATAATGAACAGATATTCATCAAGCAATGGAATTTTAGCCTGTCTGAACTGCTCCCAAACATCTCATCTATATCAAAAGGAGCACCCGTAATGAGTAAGCATCGATTTCCCTATTTACTTCTCTGCATCATTTCCCTTGCCGGATTGCAAGATCTATTTTCCAATGAACGTAAGTTCGCCTTCACATACGAGACATCGGTACTTCCCAAAGGAGCCCGAGAGATTGAATTATGGAATACCGACCGCCGCGGCAGAGCATATTTCTACCGCCGTCTCGACCAACGCATCGAATATGAATTTGGTGTGACCGATAATCTCATGTCTGCTGTCTATCTAAATTATACCTGGAGGGTGAGAGATTCTAATGAAGGTGCTCCCGGCGGTGCGAAATCATCTTCGTATTCAATGAGCATTTCCAATGAATGGAAATACAAATTGATGGACCGGGTTGCTGATCCCTTCGGATTTGCAGTTTATGGAGAATGGACTGTTGGTCCGGATAAACAGGAACTAGAAGGAAAATTGTTGTTCGATAAACAACTTTCCAATCTTCTTTTTGCATTGAATGCAGTCGGAGAACAAGAGTGGTCATACGATGTTGTTAACGGTACCACTGAAATCGAGGAAGAGTTGATCGCCGAGATAGATCTTGCGGCGGCGTATGAGTTTACACCGCATTTTTCGGTCGGACTTGAAGCACTTCAAAAAACAGTTTTTATTAATGGCTCTTTGAAGCATTCATCTCTCTTCGCCGGACCTTCAATTGCATTTTCCAATGAATATTTCTGGACAGTTCTCACCATACAACCGCAGTTGACCAGTTTCAAAGGGGCCACGACACAAAACGGAAGCCTGGATCTGGGAGAGTTTGAGAAAGTGCAGACAAGACTCCTTTTTTCATTCCACTTATGAATTTGATGAAAAACTATACCTTAATAATATTCGTAACAGTTTTTATTTTCGCATCCGCGCATATTCTAAACAGTTGTGCATCAAGTGTTCCTTATCCAACCCAGGAAATGGTTCGGAACTATTCTACCGAGGCAGCCGCATTTGATGATGCGGTTGCCGGAAGGGAATTGTATGTAAAAAAATGTTCTGGTTGCCATAGTCTCTATGTGCCTCAGCAATATACTGCTTCAGCCTGGGACAGCATCCTTTTGGTCATGAATCCCAAAGCAAAAGTCTCTCATGATGAATCTTCGAAGATTCGATTGTATCTTTCACTGTATTCACGATCATTAAACGGGACTAATTGATATATTCCAATAAAACAATTCCACGAACTATTCTTGCAGTCAAGATGTTTTTATTTATGTTCGATAGTACTATCGAAGAAAGCCACTTTCCTTCATCATGATATTTGAAAGCAACTATGGAAAACAACTCTGCAACAACTCAATCAGAACAATTTCCCATAATCACCAAAGAACAGGTTTATGCTGCATTAAAGGATGTTTTTGATCCCGAAATTCCTGTCAGTATCGTGGATCTCGGACTCGTGTATGATGTGAAAATCATCGATGACTGGGTCGGCGTAAAAATGACACTTACTTCTCAAGGGTGCGGACTATCCGGGCAGATCGCGAACAATGTGCGAGAACGCGTCGCGTTGCTTCCTGGTGTGGCAGATGCGGATGTTCGAATTGTCTGGTTTCCCGCATGGAATCCTTCAATGATGAGTGATGAAGCAAAAAAAAAGGTGCAATTCACCAGATAGTGACTGCATCGATATCATGACAATTGTACGGCATCCAGATACCCGGGGTGCCGTTTTATTTTCGAACGTACATACCGAATAAATACTCCCCCTTCCTTCTTGCTTTCGTGAATACCCTTCTTTACCTTTTCCTACCGTTTTTCAATCAACCTCGTCTAAAGAAGGACGTTAATTTTCCCACAACGCTGAACGACAGAGATCAGTTAACTATTCATTGATCATTGACCTGCGAATGTTCGCTATGAAAATTTCCTACATCATTTCCACTTATTCACAACTCCCTCTAAAAAAACGGATCATCTACGGCATCTCCGGAGGGTCGATCCTGATCTTTATTATTTTCTTTTTGTTGAACAGCAAAGGGGGTGCTTCGTCGGAACTCGTCGTTTCTCCAGTAAAAGGCGAATTTATCGTTTCTATTACAACCACCGGTGAACTGCAAGCGAAAAACTCCATCGAGATAAAGGGTCCGGAGCAAGCGCGTGCGGCAGGCATCTGGCAAATGAAAATCTCCAACCTGATTGCTGAAGGGACTGTGGTGAAGAAAGGAGAATTCGTTGCAGAGCTTGATAAGGCAGAAATTGCAAATCGTTTGAAAGAATCGGAACTCTCTGTCCAGAAATTGGATGCGCAATATACACAGACTGTTTTGGATAGCACCCTTGCCCTGTCGCAGGCGCGCGATGAGCTGGTAAATCTGATTTACAGTTTGGAGGAAAAAAAGATCGTGCTGGAACAGTCGTCTTATGAAGCACCCGCCGTCAAACGACAGGCTCAGATTGATTATGACAGAACGGAACGTTCCATTGCCCAGGCGAAGAAGAACTATGTGACCAAGACACAACAATCTATTGCAAAGATCCAGGCAGTGGAAGCCGACCTTCTAAAAGAACGCCAAAAACTGGACATCATGAGGAGTGTACTGATGCAATTTACCATTCTCGCACCTGCTGATGGTATGGTGGTGTATGCTCGGGAATGGAACGGGAAGAAAAAAATCGTTGGAGCAACGTTGAGTCCCTGGGAACCGACGGTGGCCACACTGCCGGATCTGACAATGATGGAATCAATAACGTATGTGAACGAAGTGGATATTCAAAAGATCGCAGTGGGACAGGAAGTGACGCTGCGATTGGATGCTGACCCCAATAAAAAGCTTTCCGGCAGTGTAACACAAGTGGCAAACATCGGTGAACAACGGCCTAATTCTGATTCCAAAGTATTCGAAGTGCGCATCATCATTAACGATCGTGATACGACACTACGGCCTTCAATGACCACCTCCAATGAGATTCGCGTGGCGAAGGTCCCAAATGTTCTTTCCATTCCGCTGGAAACGATCCATACACAGGATTCCACAACATTCGTTTATATCCGGAATGGCGGCGTAGTGAAGCAGGAAGTAAAGATCGGATTGCAAAACGATAACGCTGCCATTGTACTGCACGGCATCACTGAACAAGATGAGTTATTTCTCTCTCCTCCCCCTGACGCCGGCACTACCAAACTGAAGCCGTTGAAAGAGCCGTCGTGATACAAAAAGGAATCCGGTCTATTATCGCTGCACTGACTCCATCACATGCTCTCAGCAGCAATGTGCTGACTGCCATGGAAGCAATCTTCCGCAATAAACTTCGCTCCGGCCTGACCTCTCTCGGAATCGTTTTCGGTGTTGCATCTGTCATATCTATGCTCGCGATCGGCCGCGGAGCCCAGCAGGAGATCCTCGACCAGATGAAACTGCTCGGAACGAACAACATCATCATCACTCCCATTATCGAACAGGAAGAAGGCAAGGTGGAAGAAGACGACAGCCAGAAAGCGAATGAAAAGAAGAAGTTCTCGCCCGGCTTAACGTTGCAGGACGGTCACAGCATTGCACAAACACTTCCGAATGTCGAATCGGTCAGTCCTGAAGTGGTCATTGAAACAGTTGCACTCCGTCAGGGATTGAAGCGGTCCACCAAACTGGTCGGCGTGGATTCGACATTCTTTCAGCACGCAGACTACGCTCTGGAGAAAGGTTCCTATTTTTCCCAAACACATTTGGAGCGCTCCTTGCCGGTCGCCATTATTGGACATGGAATTAAGACAAAGTTTTTTACCCGCGAAGATCCTATCGGGAAAAAGATCAAATGCGGAAAGTTGTGGCTTACTGTCATCGGCGTGATGAACGAGCGAAATGTTTCCAAACAGAACATCCAGCATCTCGGCCTCCGCGATTACAATTACGATATCTACTCCCCTGTCAACACCGTCTTGCTTCGGTATAAGAATCGAGCACTGGTGACCAGACGGGATGTTCAAAACGCCTCTCGCGATGGTAACTCCACCGACGACAGTGAAGAACAAAAAAAAGCTGTGAACTATCATCAGGTGGACCGGCTGGTGGTCCGGGTGAGTAATACGGAACAGATTCGTCCTTTGGCGGAAGTGATCAGCCGGATGTTGCAGCGCCGGCACAACGGATTGATCGATTTTTCGGTCACCGTACCGGAAGAACTCCTAAAACAGGAACAGCGTACCAAAGAGATCTTTAACATCGTATTGGGAGCTATCGCTTCCATCTCCCTGATTGTCGGCGGCATCGGCATCATGAACATCATGCTTGCATCTGTCATGGAACGGACAAAAGAAATCGGTATCCGCCGGTCGGTCGGTGCAACCCGGAGTGACATCACCATGCAGTTTCTGTCCGAGGCGATCACTATCAGCGTTACCGGAGGGATCGTCGGGATCGTATTGGGATTCACTATCAGCATCGTTATTGAATACACTGCGGAAATCCATACGATCGTCTCCTTCATTTCCATTGTCATCTCATTTGCCATTTCCATCAGCATTGGCATTGCATTCGGATATTTCCCTGCCAAACGCGCCGCCGATCAGGATGTGATACAATCTTTGCGCTATGAATAATTCTTTCTACAAATATCGTTTCCATGCCATTCTTGTCGTCTCCTTTCTTTGGAGTCCCTGCCGCCTCGGTGCACAACCTCTCGATACTTTGACATTGACTCTCAATGAGTGCATCCGCATGGGACAGGAGAACGGACCGCTTTCAGCTATGGCGCGTGCTACCTATAGCAGTAAAAAACACTCATATAAAGCATTCGCTGCCGGATTTCTGCCGCAGCTGTCATTGCAGGCGGATGCGCCGCAATTCATCCGGACAATCAATAGTATCACACAGCCGGACGGTAGCAACACATTCCTGTTACAGAGACAAGCACAATCTTCACTATCATTGGGATTATCACAGCGCATTCCTTGGACGAATACAGAGATCTCCATTGCATCACGATTGAACAGGCTGGACAATCTCGAAACAAAAAGTGCATTTTACCGCTCAACTCCACTTACCTTTTCGTTGCGACAATCACTCTTCTCAATCAATTCCGCAGCATGGGATTCCGAACTGGAGGAATTGAGTTATCAATCCTCCCATCGCGAATTTGTCGAGGCGATGGAAGATGCAGCAATTGATATCACGAGCAAGTTTTTCGGTTTCTATCTTGCCTCTATGAACGTGAACAATGCCCAATTGAATCTTGCAATCAATGATACATTGTTTCAGATATCGAAAGGGAGGTTCAATGTAGGAAAGATCGCTGAGAACGATCTGCTGCAAAGCGAATTGGCATTCCTGAATGCCAAAACACAGTTTGAAAGTGCCATAATCGAATTTGACCGGGCACTGCAGAGTTTTCGTCACTCCATCGGTATCACGGATGATCGTCCGATCTTTGTCCGACCCGATGAATCCGCTCCGTTCATCGAAGTGGACCCGGTAAAAGCATTGGAGTATGCAAATCAATTCCGAAGTGACGTACTTGAATTTGAAAGACAAAAACTGTCTGCCGAACGGAATGTGCGTCAGACATCATCCAATAATACATTTGCCATGTCTGTGTTTGCCAACATCGGCCTGAACCAAAAAGCCAATACTTTCGGCGATGCGTATATTAATCTGTTGGACCAACAGGAATTCAGTGTGCAATTACAGATTCCAATCTACGGATTCGGCACCGGCACCCACGCGGTTGAAGCGGCGGAAGCAGAACAATCCCGTATAGAACAGTCCGTTGCTTCCCAACAGTTCACCTTTAAGCAGGAAGTGTTGTACCAGGTTCGACGTTTTCTACAACTTCAGACGCAAGTAACACTCTCCGGAAAAGCCGACACCGTAGCTCAGCGGAGATTTGATGTTGCAAGAGAACGGTTCACTATCGGCAAGATCGATGTGCCGAACCTGTTCCTTGCTCAATCGGAGAAAGATGCTGCCTATCGTGCGCGCATTCAGACTTTGTCCGATTATTGGATAACATATTACCGACTTCGCCGCCTAACGTTGTATGATTTTGCGAATGGTGCACCGCTCGTAAAAAGTTCTGAAGAGTAACATTCAATTTACTGTGGATTGAAATATCTTCAATTCGCATCTCATCTTTCCAAAGTGTTCTGGTAAACTTAGTTTTTGCTTATCTAAAAGTACTGTATCTTTCATTGCAGACAATTTCCTTTAGATCATACATGCGGGGGAAACCATGAAACAAAATGAATTCCAGACAGCCGAAGTCTTTGTCCTGAGTAAGTCAATTGACTATGCATCCAATGCTATCGTCAGTAAAATGGTAATTAAAAAACCGAGCGGCCATGCGACCCTGTTCGCTTTTGACGCCGGGGAAGAACTCAGCGAACACACTTCACCGTTCGAAGCATTAATCCAGGTAATTGACGGATCCGCCGAGGTGATTCTCTTCGGACAAGCGTTCACCGTTAATGCCGGCGAATCGATCATCCTTCCCGGAAATGTACCGCATGCAGTGAAAGCGGCCGAACGATTCAAAATGCTTCTGACAATGATCAAATAAAGAGCGGAATGCAATATTCCGTATCTTGCATTCCTTTTTTCTCTTCTCTACATTGGAACACACTATTCCACTGAGAGGATTTTTATGAGTATCCGTACAATCATCTTCGGCGCAACCGGTATGGTCGGAGAAGGTGTTCTTCACGTCGCATTGAATCATCAACAGGTCGAATCCGTTCTTGTGATTGGCCGAAGACCGTGCGGTATTTCGCACCATAAATTACAAGAAATCGTCCACTCCGATTTTTATAATTTTTCTTCAATCGAAACTCAACTGTCCGGCTATAACGCGTGCTATTTTTGTCTCGGCGTCACTTCCATTGGAAAGAACGAGCAGGAATATGCGCGAACGACCTATGATCTAACGATGCATGTCGCTGTGACATTATCGCGGCTCAACCCGGAAATGACCTTTTGCTACGTATCGGGATCTGGGACGGACAGTACAGAATCCGGCAAAACTATGTGGGCGCGAGTAAAAGGTAAAACCGAGAACGACCTTATGAAACTGCCATTCAAAGCTGTATTCAATTTCCGCCCAGGATTCATAAAGCCGATGAAAGGGTTGAAAAATGCCCTGCCGATGTCTACGACTATCGGACGTCTGTATCCTTTTCTGAAAAACTTATTTCCAAATTTCGTCTGCACACTGGAAGAGATTGGACGATCCATGATCCGTTTGACGATAGAAGGCTATCCAACATCGATCATCGATAATAATACCATAACGGCTCTGGCGAGACAAAAATAAAATCTACCCCATTGAAAGATCACATGGTGATCAAATTTGATACTGATAAATTATTCGCGGAATCATGGAACCGTCCACCCTTTCTCGAAACAGGATTTTATGATTCATTTGAACCATTGATTTGCGGGTAATATTGAAGAGATCAATATTAGAACTTGATACTTTATCAAAAAGGAAAAGCATCAAGATCCAACCTGGGGATTGCACAAACCATTGACAAATAAAAAGAAGATTACTACGGAAAAAAAGAGCGGTTTGCATCCGCGGAATAAGAACAACGCGCGTTATGATTTCGTTACACTCCTCGGTCAGTATCCAGAGCTTCGGCAATTCGTTTTTGTAAATAGATATCAGCGTGAAACGATAGATTTTTCCAATCCCGATGCGGTCCGGGCACTTAATTCAGTTCTGCTTCATCATTTCTATGGAGTGCACTTCTGGGATATTCCTAAAGATTATCTTTGTCCTCCGGTTCCCGGCCGTGCAGATTACATTCATCACCTCGCAGATCTTTTGGCAACAGTCAATAACAATGTGATACCGCAGGGAACGGCCGTCTCCGTTCTGGATATCGGCGCTGGAGCAAACTGTATCTACCCGCTCCTTGGGTATAAGGAATATGGTTGGAAGTTCATCGGAACTGAAATTGATTCCGTTGCAGTCTCGTCAGCCCGGAATATCCTGGAATCGAATCATATCCCTCCGGATCACATTTCCATCAGACTACAATCTGATCCCGGGATATTTTTTCGGGGAGTCCTACTGCCGAGTGAACAGTATGATATAACGATGTGTAATCCTCCTTTCCATTCCAGCCTGGAGCAAGCTGTTGCCGGGACGAAACGGAAATGGAAGAATCTCGGAATTAATAGCAGCGGAAACACAGTTTTAAACTTTGGCGGTCAACAAAATGAATTGTATTATCCTGGAGGCGAAGCGGCTTTTGTTAAAGGATTGATTGCGGACAGTGCAGATTTTAGCGAGCAGGTATTCTGGTTCTCAACCTTACTATCGAAAGGTTCGAATCTAGAATTCGTCAAAAAGCACCTTCACCATTTTGGGGCAAAAGAGGTCCGGATCATTGGCATGGAACAGGGACAAAAAAAAAGCAGATTCGTCGCATGGACGTTTCTGACAATGGAACAACAACGTGCGTGGAAGATGAGTCATTGGCAATCTGAACCTCCATTAAAGACATAAGGCACAATAATCATGGTAAAATTTTTCTTTTGGTGCATTCTTCTTTTCCTCTGTTGGCCGGTCGCTCTCCTTGCGGTTATCCTCTATCCAATTGTCTGGCTTTTGCTCCTGCCTTTCCGAATTGCAGGAATTGCCGTCGATGGAATTCTTTCACTGTTAAGGTTTATCGTGACGCTTCCTGTACGGATAATGAATCAAAAACCGTGAGAACCTGTCCGTCAGGCGAAATTGACTTATTGATTCATTCATTAAGCATTTTAAACAAATTAGTTGAAGGAAATACAAGGATTTAACAATAAATTTCGCCATTTTAAGAAAGAACTCAGGCGATACAGTACATCATTTCGCATTTCCTCCCAAAGAACGTTGTTTTGTCAATCAAGACTGTTCACCAATACAAAGATCCATGGCATTTAAATCATTACACATCATCGAACCGATCCTGAAGGCGGTTACCGAAGAAGGATACACCACACCAACCCCAATTCAGGCAAAAGCAATTCCGATCGTATTAAAGGGAACTGACCTGCTCGGCTGTGCACAAACCGGCACAGGAAAAACCGCAGCTTTCGCGATTCCCATTCTCCAAATATTACACGGTCATAAATCACACGATAATAAAAAAAATATCCGCAGTCTCATCGTCACTCCTACCAGGGAGCTGGCCATTCAGATCAACGAGAGTTTCAATGCATATGGAAGGCATACCGGATTGACATCAACGGCGATCTTCGGCGGTGTCGGCCAACAGCAGCAAACCAATGCACTGCAGCGCGGTGTTGATATTCTAATCGCAACGCCAGGACGTTTGCTGGATTTGATGAGTCAAAAATATATTTCGTTGAAAGATATCAAGATCTTCGTGCTGGACGAAGCTGACCGGATGCTCGACATGGGATTCATTCACGATGTGAAGAAAATACTGCATGCTCTGCCGGAAAAAAGACAGTCATTGTTTTTTTCCGCGACAATGCCCGGCGAAATCGTTAAACTGTCCGGCACTATTCTTCATAATCCCGAAAAAGTGTCCGTCACACCCGTTTCATCAACGGTCGACATCATCAATCAGCATATCTTATTCGTCGACAAAGGAAATAAGAACGCATTGTTAATGCATATGCTGAAAGATTCGTCGATTAAAACAGCACTCGTATTCACACGCACCAAGCACGGGGCGGATAAAGTGGTGAAAGCGCTGTTGAAGAATCACATAAAAGCAGAAGCAATCCACGGAAACAAGGCGCAAAATGCACGGCAGCGCGCATTGTCAAATTTTAAATCGCAAACGACCCGCGTTCTGGTAGCAACAGATATCGCTTCCCGGGGAATCGATGTTGATGATATGGAATTCGTCATCAATTACGAGATACCAAACATCGCCGAAACCTATGTGCACAGAATAGGCCGGACCGGCCGGGCAGGTGCAAAAGGGACTGCATATTCATTTTGTGATGCGGAAGAAAAGGCATACTTGCGCGACATCGAAAAGCTGATAGGGAAAAAAATCCCTGTTATGGAAGACCATCCATTTCCGTTGACGAACCATCATCCGGTAAAAGCACAGGTGCAACAACAACATCGCCAACAACGTCCGTCACATCCGTCCCATTCAAGTCATGCAAAACCGAATGCAACACACGCTCCCGGCGGTGAAAAAAAGCGCTGGTTTGGACGTTCACGGTCACCGAAACGATAACAGACCTACTCCTCTTTGAGATTGCATCATGCACTGCATTCATTCACATGAGTGCAGTGCATTTTTCTTAAAAACCGGCATCAACTTGTCTGTTGACAATGTAATTCTGTTCAAGCTATATTGACCCCATTCCTTCCCAGCTGCGAAAGGTATGATATGTCAAAAGATTCCTTTGAAACATCACTACAATCCGGTCCACATCATTTCCTGGCACAATTAGTCGGAACGTGGGAAGGTACGACAAAAACCTTCTTTGAACCGGGAATACTCGCAGATGAATCACCGTGGATCGGAACACTTCGTCCCATTCTTGGCGGGATGTTCATATTGCATGAATATCACGGCAGCCTGCAGGGTAATCCTCTGAATGGAACCGCACTCTACGGATATGCAGTCGGCCTGCACCAATTTCAATCCGCATGGGTGGATAGTTTCCACAATGGCACAGTTATCATGTACTCACAGGGGAGCAACCACGACGATCGCTTTAATGTTCTTGGAAGTTATCATGTTCCCGATGGTTCACCTCCATGGGGTTGGCGGACCGAGATTTTTAAACCGGAAAGTGATCAACTTATCATCCGCATGTATAACATCACACCAGATGGTGAAGAATCGCTGGCCGTTGAAACAACATATTTCCGAGCCTGAAGTAAATGAATCCTGATAATTGGGAAAAAATGTTTGGCATGCATCAAAGAGACTGTAAATACCGTCATTTTTCAATTTCTGATGGTGACTCAACTTCCTAATTTTATTAGACAAACTGCGACACTGCCCAATTTCTTTGATATTTTTGCAGTCTTGATTTCTATTTTGCACTTTTCTACATTGCTGAAACACTTGTTCATCATTACAGGAGAACTGCTATGAAGGTCAAAAACATCTTGGATTCAAAAGGACGCAAAGTCTTTTCCGTAAAGGAAAGTGCTACCGTTGAACATATTGTTTCCCTTTTGGCCGCAAACAAAGTAGGCTTTCTTGTTGTCTTGAATGATATCGGAGAAGTATCCGGAGTGATTTCTGAACGGGATGTTGTTCACCGTTGTATGAGCGTGAAAAAAGATCCGGTGCAGTTGAAAGCTTCAGAAATCATGACACCTCGAGCATCCCTGTCTGTCGCTTCAGAAGAGGAAGAAATCGAAAGTATCATGTCCACAATGACGGAAAAAAAAATCCGGCACCTTCCAATTTTCAAAGGAGAAGAGCTTGTAGGATTGATCTCAATCGGTGATGTGATAAAATTCATTCTGGAAGAGAAAAACGAAGAGATTAAATCATTGATGGATTACGTGTCGCGATAGGAGATTATTCTTCCTGGCAGCAGTCCATTGTTGTTTCATGGACCGGGGTCTGAACGATTTTCGGACTGATAAGTGGAATACCAAGATTCATCCCCCGCAGAATGAGGATCAGTGCCAATGTGATGCTTAAAACTGGCAGTGCACGAGATATGATGGAACGAAAACGGACTGAAAGCAATTTTCCTGTCATCGAAATTGCCACTAGCGCCGGAGCAGTCCCAACTCCAAACATCATCATAAACAGGGCGCTGTACCAAACGTCGGCCACAACCGTGGCACCGATTAATGCGGTATAGACAAGACCACACGGCAACAATCCATTAAGCATCCCCATCACCAGCAGCGCTGTCTTCCCTCTCCTTTGCATCATCGAAGAGAATTTTTGTTTTACAAAATCATAGAGATACTTCAGTGGAGAATATTTTCCCAGACTGGATTTCAGACCAAACGGAATTGCTACCGTAAGGAGCATTGTCATTCCAAGAATGATCGAAATGTCCTGTTGGATGCCCATCATCACACTCTTGCCGGCGATACCCACGACGGCACCCATCACTCCATAGGTAAAAGCCTTTCCGGCATGATAGATTACTCGTTCAAGGAGAAACCTCCCTCGTGTTTTCGCGTTAGCGGGAATTGCAAGCATCAGCGGACCGCACATACCGATGCAATGCATGCTGCCGAGGAAACCTAATGTTAATGCTGCAAACAGTTCCATATTCCTACCGAATGATGACGGGAAGTTCTGAATAATACTGTTCGGTGCCGACAGTCCAAGAAATCTTCACACGCCATAATCCCAAAGCAAAATTAGCGATTGGAAATGATTGTGAGTGTGTGGAATCGATCCGGACTGGGAGAATAACATCGCCACGTTTGTCTGAAGGTCGAAAGAAATGAACTGCGCCTGAAAATTGATCCGGTGAGCCGATCTCGGGATAATGAATCGTAAGCAGCGAATCTGTCACTACAACGTCGACTTTTTGATCCAGAGCATCGGTGCTTTTCAACACTTCTATCTGGTTCTGATATTTCAATTCCTTTTCATAATAATCGTCCGTCACCAAATCGACATTCGTAGACATGGAAATGTAGACCATCACGAATGTGCCGGCGGCAAATAGAATAAAACTGACAACGATCCAGGAACCCCAATTCATTTTTTTCATTTTTTCTCATCCTTTTTGTCATGATGAGTATCGTCGTCATGCTCCCGCTTTTCTTTTTTCTCCACCGGGCCTAAAAACGACGTGGTGATCCGTTGAATTTCCTGACCGTTCGAATACACACCAAACTGGAGCGGAGTGTTCATTTTGGTGATCGCATCTTTATGCAGCAGCACAAACATCTTCGTCAAAGCGACTTCTTGTGGCGGCACATCTTTCTTATCGCCAAGGATCCGTATTTCCCCTTCCATATTGAGCAACTTCACTTGTATATCTTTCTGTTCAAATGTCTTATTGAGCACCTTCATATCATACAGGTTGCTCACGTTGTCATTCTGTTGCTCCTGATAGAACATCCCCGGTGTCCGAAGAATTGTCACGTCAATCTCGGATCGTGTAAACAGGAAAAATGTCAAAAGCGACAACAGCACGAGCTGCACAATGGAATATCCAATCACACGAGTGGTGAATATTTTCCGTGTCTGTGATTTAATCCCGTTCAACGAATCATACCGGATCAACCCCCGCGGTTTCTTGATTTTGTCCATCACCGTATCGCAGGCATCGATACACGCAGTGCAGTTGACGCATTCCAGCTGTGTCCCGTTGCGTATGTCAATGCCGGTGGGACAGACCGTGACACATTCATTGCAATCAATACAATCGCCGTGCGTTCTCGGTACATTTCGTTTTATTTTCCCCCTCGGTTCTCCACGAAGATTATCATACGCGATAACAATGGAATTGGGATCGAGAAGTACTCCCTGAAGTCGGCCGTATGGACAAACGAGAATGCATGCTTGTTCGCGAAACCAGATAAAGATGAAATAGAACAAACCCGTGAAAAGCATCATCGCTGTAAATCCGCCGACGTGATCGCTCACCGGATCTGTTACCAATATTTCCAAAGCCGGAATTCCGATGATCCAGGCGAGCAGCATGTTTGCTGTCAGAAATGATATAATGAAATAGGCAGAATACTTTATCCCTTTTTTGAATATTTTTTCACCGGTCCAGGGAGACTCGTTCAACCTCCGCTGAATTCGATTATCCCCTTCTACCCAATAATCGATCTTTCGAAAGACCGATTCCATGAAGACCGTTTGCGGACAGACCCAGCCGCAAAATAATCTTCCGAAGACAGCCGTGAAAAGCAGGATGAAAACGATCGATGTGATCATCGAAAGTCCCAACAGATAAAAATCGTGCGGACCGAATGCAAATCCGAAGAGGATAAACTTACGGTGGATAATATCAAACAGCATGAACGGATGACCGTTCATCGAAATGAACGGAGTCCCGAAGAGGATAAGAAGAAGAATCCCGCTAAAGATATTCCGGGCATTGGTAAATCTTCCTTTTGGTTCCTTCGGATATACCCATTTCCGTTTTCCGCTCTTTTCAACAATGCCGAGAGAGTCGCGAAACGATTCCGTTTCTATTTTTGAACTGCTTGATTCAATCATTATGCATTACATCGATTTCTTCTGCGTACTATCCGGTGCAGCGGCCGTGACTTCAACAAATTTCAGTCCTTCGGGTGCTTTTCCTCCGGGAGGATTTGTTCCCTGCAAGGACAACACGTAACTTCCGATATTTTGGATTTGTCTCTGTGAGAAGACAAGTTCCCAACTGATCATTCCTTTTGCCGGAACGCCTTTTTTAATGGTCGTGTATACGTTTTTGATTCCGCCTCCGTGAATCCAAAATTCATCTGTCAGGTTCGGACCGACCAGTCCGCCTGCCTGCGGTCCATGACAGGAGATACAGAACTTCTGGAAATTAGCTGCACCGTCATTCAATGACACATCATCCTTTAAAGCAACGAGCTCATTTTCATTAATCGTGCCGCCGGACGCCAGGATAATTTGTTTTTGCAGATTCGCAGCTACAACCTCTTCCATATACTCCTCTGCTGACAGTTTGGAGATACCGACCACGTGATAATCAATCATGTAGACGAAGGCAAACACTACGGTAAATCCGAAAAGATAATTAAACCAGGGAGGAATACGGTTGTCCAGTTCCCTGATATCATCGTATACATGACCGACATCCGGTGCCACTTCGCTTGGCGGAGGAATAATATAGTTCTTGATTCTGTTGAACAGGTTTGCGATCGGATCGACATTTGCATTCATTACTCCGATGATATACATCAGTGTAGCTATTACAAAGACCATGAATGAAACCGTGAAGATCAATGCAATCTCCGTTTCCGGGTCCTTCGTTTGTGAATATAACGGCATTACCGAAATAAGACTCGCCAGGGAAAGGCGTTTGAGATTTGTGAATTTTTTCATGGTTTTATTTCCCCTCCTCGTCGGAACCGTTAGAGTCCTGCAGAGGCATTTCGCCCATATAGTTCAGAAATTTTTTATCTAATTTGATCACCCAAAAAGTGACTGTGAGAAAGAACGGTATAAATATGATCAGGGAAAAGATCGGATACGCCGATACCCCGTCAATAGCACTAAGATAGGTTGAGAGCATGGTTTCCTCACTTTCCTGTTATTTTAATGTCGGTTCCTAAGCGCTGTAAATATGCAATCAGCGCAATGATCTCTTTATTTGGCTCTGCCGGAACTTTGTTCCGCTGCAGATCCGCTGCTATTGAATCTGCTTGTTGCTGCAGAATTTCGTTTGCGATCAATTCAAATCCTTTTGGATACGGCACGCCCAGCGTTTGCATCGCCTGTATCTTTGCCATTGTCGATGCAGTATCAAGATCCTGGGTAAGTAACCATGAATATGCCGGCATGATTGAACCAGGAGACATAGTCCTTGGATTTTCCATATGGAGATAGTGCCAGAGATTCGGATATTTTCCCCCTTCGCGATGTAGATCTGGTCCAGTACGACGCGAACCCCACAGGAATGGATGATCATACACATATTCACCGGCCTTGGAGTATTCTCCATATCGTTCGGTTTCAGACCGGAATGGACGGATCATCTGAGAATGGCAGGCGTTGCACCCTTCGCGGATATAAAGATCTCTTCCCTGTAATTCTAACGGTGTATACGGTTTAACACTGGCGATCGTTGGAATATTCGACTTCACAAGGAATGTCGGGACCATTTCAACAATTCCGCCGATGAGGACCGCAATGGTTGCGAACAACGCGAATTGAACTGGTTTCTTTTCCAGCCAACGATGCTTCGTTTCGGAAACATTGTGCTCATCTGGCGTCAATGCAGGTGCTTCAGCCGCTTCGTTCGGTACAAAGGATCCTTGTTTCACCGTCTTTACAAGATTATACACCATAACCAATGCACCGGTGAGATATAACGTTCCGCCAACCGCACGGATCATGTGCAGTGGAATAATCTGCAAGGTGGTCTCAAGAAAATTCGGATATTGCAGAATTCCCATCGGATTGAATTCTTTCCACATTAATGATTGCACGATGCCGGCAACATACATCGAGGAGGCATAGAAGACAATCCCCAGCGTGCCGATCCAAAAATGGAAACTCGCCAGTTTCTTGGAAAACAGATCGGTCTTATACAATTTCGGCACGAGCCAATACAGAATTCCGAATGTCATAAATCCGTTCCATCCCAATGCGCCTACATGCACGTGCGAAACGATCCAGTCCGTATAGTGTGCAAGAGCATTCACATTCTTCAATGACAGCATCGGTCCCTCGAATGTCGCCATTCCATATGCCGTAACACCGACGACCATGAATTTCAACACGGGTTCTTCACGGACCTTATCCCATGCTCCGCGCAGAGTTAATAGTCCATTTATCATCCCTCCCCAAGAAGGGGCGATAAGCATAATGGAAAATACGGTACCGAGAGATTGAGCCCAATCCGGTAGCGCTGTATATAATAAGTGATGCGGTCCTGCCCAGATATAGATAAAAATGAGAGACCAAAAATGCACAATAGAAAGCCTGTAAGAATATACCGGCCGATTCGCTGCCTTTGGAAGAAAATAATACATCAATCCTAAATAGGGTGTTGTTAAAAAGAATGCGACAGCATTATGGCCATACCACCATTGCACCAGTGCATCCTGCACACCGGCATACATCGAATAGCTTTTCAGGAATGAAACGGGTACTTCCAGTGAATTCACGATATGGAGAACGGCAACTGTTACAATCGTTGCAATATAAAACCAGATTGCCACGTACATGTGACGCTCACGGCGTTTGATGATCGTCCCGAAGAAATTTATCGCAAACACCACCCAAATGAGCGTGATGGCTATGTCGATCGGCCATTCCAATTCCGCATATTCCTTGCTTGTGGTTAATCCAAGAGGAAGAGACACTGCTGCTGAGAGGATAATCAATTGCCAGCCCCAGAAATGGATGCGGCTCAACAGATCGCTGAACATTCTTGCTTTGCACAACCGCTGGAGAGAATAATACACGCCCATAAAAATCGCATTACCAACGAATGCAAAGATAATTGCGTTCGTGTGCAAAGGCCGAATACGGCCATAGGTCATATACTGTAAATTGGCGTTAACCGCCGGAGAGAACAACTGGGATGCGATAAGCACACCCACCAGCATGCCGACAATCGCAAAGATCACGGATGCAATACCGAAATCCCGGACGATCCTGTTGTCATACTGAAATTTTTGCACTTCCATTGAAACCTCGTGGATTAGTTGTGGAGTATTTATTGATTGTTTTTCTTGTCATCAAAAAGAATGCGTACGGACGGAGTGTATTTGTCCTCATACTGTCCGGACCGCACAGACCAGATAAATGCGATCAGAAATCCAACCGCAATGATAAAACTGCATCCGATCAACACGGCAATAACAGCCATTATAACAGCCCCCTTCGTTTCGCTAACAACCGTGTCGTCAACGTTGTAAAGATTACGATAGTGATGGAACTTGTCGGCATCAGGACCGCTGCCATTACCGGCGTAAGCGTTCCCTGCAGTGCAAAGTAAATTCCTACCACATTGTACATGAACGCCAGGACAAAACTCGCTATAACGATCCGCATGCTTGAAATGGCAAACCGGATGAATTCCGGCAGTTTGTCGAATTGTGCACCGTGAAGGATTGCATCTGATGATGGAGAGAATTGCGCAATATTCTCGGAGACGGCGAAACCAAGGTTGCTTTGCATTAACGCACCGGCATCGTTCAATCCATCGCCTACCATCATCACGCGTTTGCCGCTGGATTGCAATGTCCGAACATAGTCCAATTTTTCCGATGGAGTCTGGTTGAATTGAAGATCTGTTCCGAGCGGGAACAAGGACTGCAGCCGCGGCCGTTCCGATTCGTTGTCGCCCGAAACAACGGCAAGTGTTTTTTTCCTGCCGAGGGTCTGCATCACTTCAGATAATCCATCGCGATAGAGATTCTTGATCGAAAAGTACCCTCTCACCTCCCCGCTTATGGAGATATATGATCGCGATTCATTCATCGCTCCGCTTCCCGGAGAAAAAATAACGCCTGCAAAATCTTTACTCCCGACGCGGTATTCCTTCCCCCCGATAGTTCCACTGATCCCTTTGCTGACCGTTTCAGAAAAATTGTCGACTGTAACATGTCCGGCGGAAAGGTGTTCTGCAATCAACATGCTGAGTGGATGAACGGAATTGGAAACCAGTGAATAAACAGCATCTTGTTCCTGTTGAGTTAATTCTGTTCCGATAAATTCGATTGACGATCTCTTTGCGTGTGTAATCGTGCCGGTTTTATCGAATACAACAGCATCAATCCGGGTCATCAGTTCGATCACTCCGGTGTTCTTCAGATACAAATCGTTTTTCCCGAAAATCCTTAAAGTCGTTCCCAGTGTAAATGGAATTGATATTGCAAGAGCGCATGGGCATGCAACGATCAATATTCCAGTAAATGCATTTATGGCAGTCGTCACATCCTTCGGCAGCCAATACGCCAACACTCCGAACGAAATAAACAAAACGACAACCGTAAAATACTTGCTGACAGTATTCGACAGTTCCGATAATTGTCCGTTCTCACGTGACGAGTGATTGAAATTATTCCACAATTGTGTCAGATAACTTTGAGAAACTTCTTTCATTACTTCCAGTTCGATTACCCCCCCGGCTTGCTTTCCTCCTGCAAAGATCATCTCACCAAGTACTTTTTCCACCGGAGTGGATTCTCCCGTGACGAACGAATAGTCGATTGCTGCATTCCCCTGCAGCAGCATCGCATCGGCGGGGATGATCTCGCCGTGACGGATGACGATACGGTTCCCGCGTTTGAGTGAAGCGATAGGAACTGTCGTTTCCACTCCGTTCTTCTTTGTCGTCACGGAAAGAGGAAAATAGGATGTATAATTTCTATCAAAGTTTAGCCGGTCATATGTTTTACTCTGAAACAACCGCCCGAGCAGCAGAAAGAACAATAGTCCGCAGAGCGAATCAATGAATCCCGGTCCGGTCTTCGAAATGATTTCGTAGACGCTTCTACTGAATAGGAGGGTAATTCCGAGTGCAATCGGAACATCAATATTGATAATCTTCCGTTTCAGTCCACCGTATGCCGATGTGAAGTAGTCCTGGCTGCAGTAAAAAAAGACCGGGATTCCCAACAGAAGGTTTAGATAGGAAAAAATCGACCGCAGGAATTCTTCGGTGGCATCATACCCCAAATATTCGGGGAAACTAAAAAGCATCGCATTGCCAAAACAAAATCCCGCTATGCCGATCTTATAATACAGGGAGCGGGTGATATCGCTGTCCATTTTCCTCTCTGCCGCATCGAGCTGCAATTCCGGTTCATAACCGATGGAAGAGAGAAGAATAACAATATTCTTCAATGAGGTTTTTTCGGAATGGAATTTGACGGACACTTTCTTTTTGAGATACTCCACGCGCGATTCTATAATTCCTGTATCAAGTTTATAGAGCTGTTCCAACAACCAAATGCATGAACTGCAATGGACCGTTGGAAGTGAAAGCGTTACTCTGCTGATTTTACCGTCGGAAAAGTCCAGCAGCTGTTGTTGAACTGTTGGATCGTCCAGGAATGCAAACCGCGATATCTCAATGGAAGAAGGAGTGTTACCAGGAGATTGTTGAATAGAATAATACGTACAGAGATTGTTCTGCTGCAAAATTTCGTAAACGGTTTTGCAGCCCGAACAACAGAAATTCTTCCCTTCGTGTTCGATCCGTTCGCCGCGAATTGTATCGCCGCAATGGAAACAGAAGGATTGTGTGTCTGTAACAGCGGGGGTTTTCTCCATATCCGAAAAATAACCGACAACTTTAATGCCAAAAACTGAGCTGTTAACGCATGTTTTCAGCTCTTTTCATCCAATTTTTTTGCACTATTGAAATCAGATGTCGATATCTTCTTAAAGATGGGAAATGGATCTAGAATAATTCAACAGTAGGAACATTGGGTATTAATCCCTTTTCATTTCCCAATTTGAAGAGAAGTTCAAGTGCTTCTTTACCCTTTTCACCCATATCGATCGTCAGTTCGCTTACATACATCTTTACAAATTTTTCTCCCAGCGAATAATCGATCCCTCTTCCCCATTTCATTGCGTAGGGTACTGATTCGCTTTGGTGAGTATAACCATAATGTATGCTCTCCTTCAAACCGCGGGAAAGTTTTTTTGCCAACTCTACTCCAAGATCTTTGCGCACGACATCAAGTCCCAGGGGCAGCGGCAAACCATTTGTTCTGTTTTCCCAGAACTCGCCAAAATCCAGAATTTTTGTGAAACCCTCTGCCTGGTATGTTAATTGTCCTTCATGAATCAACAAACCAGCATCGAACTCTCCGGAGTTAACGCGATCCATGATCTGGTCAAATGGAATATCGACATTCTCGATACCTTCGGTGAAGATTTTAAACAACAGTGTAGCGGTCGTTAATTTGCCGGGAGTTGCAACACGCTTCCCTTTCAATTCTTCAAGGGACTTGTATTTTTTTGACACGATTACCGGTCCGTATCCTTCACCCATACTGGCTCCGGTCACCATGATCCAATATTTGTCCGCCACATACGGAAAAGCATGAGCGGAAATAGCTGTCACTTCCAGTTCGCCGTTCATGGCGCGAACATTCAGCGATTGAATATCCTCCAGCATATGCTCGATCTTAATCCCCTCCAGTTTCACCTTTTCACTTGCTAAGCCGTAGAACATGAATGCATCATCCGGGTCCGGGCTGTGTCCGACTTTGATAACTCGTTCGCTCATTATTGTTTTACTCCGTAATAAATGGTGGCAATACCGAATGTCAGGCGATGCTCCCGCAGCGATGAGAATCCAGCCCCCTTCAAACGGTCGAGGAATGCATTCCCTTCAGGGAACCGCATGACGGTATCGGGAAGATATTGGTATGCTTCCTTATCCTTCGAAATCATGCGGCCGATCATCGGCAAAATGTGTTTAAAATAGAAAAAATACAGTTGCTTTAGCGGGAAGATATTCGGGCGGGAGAATTCCAGTACGACAATTGCGCCGCCGGATCGCAACACCCGATTCATCTCAGAAAGTCCTTTGTCCAGATCTTCAAAATTACGTGCACCGAAAGCAACAATCGCAGCATCAAACCGGCCTGTTTCGAAATTCAATTGTTCTGCTTCGCCATTTTCAAGGCGGATATGCGCTGTAAGGTTACGGTCAACAATTTTTTTTCTGCCGACCTTCAGCATTGTTTCGGAAATATCGACACCAATCACTTCTTCCGGTCCGAGTCGCAGCGCTGCCACTGCGAAATCGGCAGTGCCGGTCGCGACATCCAGGATGCATTTCGGTTGAAGCGGTATCAACGTTTGGATAGCCGCACGGCGCCAATACAGATCAACACCGCCGCTCAGGAGATGATTGAGCAGGTCGTAACGGTAAGCAATCTTGTCAAAGAGATTTCGTACATATTCTTTTTGCATAACGGAATAATATACGAAAACTTTGGTTATTACGGAACGACTAATTCCTCACACGGACCAAACAAACGAATTGCTCTTGTCAATTATTCCATCGATGAAAGAAAATTCTTTTGACGAAGTATTTTTTGTCTTCCCGATTTTTTCTTTACTTCTATACGAGCGGATTTCGACGCCCGTGTCGGCCGAGTAGCGATCCGCACTGTTTCCTCTTTTGCGGCGGCAGCAACATTTTCGATCAGCCGTTCAATCGCCCGCTGCTTATTCTGCCATTGACTGCGCGAGTCCTGTGCAACGATGCGGAGAATACCGCCGGAGTCGAGACGATTCGACAGATGATGCCGGATGAGCGAGCGGATCCGTTCAGAACACCGAATTCCACTGATGTCACAATACAATTCGACACGGGTCGACACTTTATTGACATTCTGCCCCCCTTTTCCACCGCTCCGGGAAAACGTGAACGAAACGGTGGAAGCCGGAATAGTAATCTTACTGCTGATGATGATATCTTCCATAAATAAAAATACCGCCGAATCACGGCGGTATCTGACATTGAAAATATAGTTGTTGCAGAATTATGCCATCGGGTTGTCGCCGACAAACTCGACGATATCTTCTCCACCGTCGACGCCGATAGTGTTTCCCGAGATAAAGAATGCATCTTCATGTGACAGCAGGGATATAGCTTTTGCCACAGCTTCCGGCGTTGTCAATTTCAATGCAGGATTTTTTGAGAGAGCTAGATCAATCATCTTCTTTGCACCTGGAATTTTTGCCAATGCGGCAGTTTCGGTTACACCTGCCATGATTGCATTGCAGGTAATTCCATAAGGTCCCAATTCCAGTGTCAGTTGCCGGATATATGCTTCTGATGCGGCTTTAGCCGCAGAAACAGCACCATAATCCGGAAATTGTGAATGCCCCCCGGAACTGGTCATCGTATAAATTCTACTCCCTTTTTTCAACAAACCTTTATTAAAAACACTTTGTGTCCAATAGACCAATGCATTCGCCATCACATCCATTGTCATCTCGATCTGCGCCTGCGTCAATTGGTTCTTCGGGTCCTTTGCGACGAACGGTTTCAACGAACCGAAGGCAAGGGAATGCATCAGCACTTTCACCTGTGCATCCGGTGACGTCATCTGTGCTGCCAGTGTATCTGTCACTTCCTTCCGTTTTTCCGCATCTGATGCGTTCACGTTAAAAAAGAGTGTTTTCACACCAAGTGATTCACAGTCGGCTTTCACTTTTTCTGCATTCGGAATGGTCGCAGCACGGTCGAAATGCACGCCGCAAATGTTCATTCCATGCCGTGCAAGTTCTACAGCCGTTGCGCCGCCGAATCCGCTCGATGCTCCCAGGATCAATGCCCAATCAGTGTTTTTGAATCGATAATCTATTGCCACGGTATACTTTCCTTAGTTGTTATTGAGATTCCGGTGTAAAAATACAAAGTTTTATCGGTTGAAACAAATCATTCTACTGTGACGCTTTTAGCCAGATTTCTCGGTTGATCGACATTGCATCCCCGTTTTACCGCGATAAAATAGGCTAATAATTGTAATGGGATAACGTTGACGATCGGCGAAAGCATTTCAAGCGTCTGAGGTACCTGGATAATATAGTCAGCCAGCGCCTTAATCTGTGGATCGACTTCATTCGCAATGGCAATAATCCGGCCTTTACGCGCTTTCACCTCCTGCATATTAGAGATGATCTTGTCATAGCTGCTGTCTTTTGGTGCAATGATAACAACCGGCATATTCTCATCGATCAAGGCGATAGGGCCGTGTTTCATCTCTGCGGCAGGATATCCTTCAGCATGAATATATGAGATTTCCTTTAACTTCAACGCACCTTCCAATGCTACCGGAAAGTTCAAACCGCGGCCAAGGTATAAGAAATTGTTCGCATGTTTGAACTCTTCCGCGATCGACTCAATATGACTCGTTTCCGTAAGTATTGTCTGGATTTTGTTCGGAAGATCAAGCAGCTCTTTGCAAATCGTTATTGCTGTTTCATCGGAGATTGTACGGCGCTGCCGTGCTATCAACAGCGTTATAAGCGAAAGGACGACCAACTGCGATGTAAAAGCTTTCGTGGAAGCAACGCCAATTTCCGGACCTGCATGGATATAGACACCTCCCTGACTTTCACGTGCGATTGTGCTCCCGACAACATTACAAATTCCCAGTACCGATGCACCTTTCTGTTTCGCTTCCTGCAACGCTGCGCGCGTATCCGCTGTTTCTCCGCTTTGACTGATGAGAAACAGAACATCGCTCGGCCGGATGATCGGATTCCTGTACCGAAATTCTGAAGCATATTCCACCTCTACCGGAACCTTTGCATATTGTTCGATCATATATTCGCCCACAAGGCCGGCATGCCACGAGGTACCGCAAGCTGTGATGATGATTCGCTGCGTGTTCTCCAGTTGGAGCATCACATCGTTCAATCCGCTCAGTTTGGCATTCCCTTCATCCAGTAATACCCTGCCGCGCATGGAGTTTTTGACCGTTTCAGGCTGCTCCATGATCTCCTTCAACATGAAATGTTCATACCCCCCTTTTTCAATCTCCTCGATGTCGAATGTCACTTCATGGATTTGTTTGATCTTCTCGATATTATCGATTGTCTTGGTTTCGAATTTCTCTTTTGTTAAAACAGCGATTTCCCCGTCCTCTAAATAAACTACCTGTCGAGTATATGGAATGATTGCTGCAGCATCCGAAGCAACGAAATGTTCATTCTCTCCCACGCCGATGATCAGAGGGCTCCCTTTTCGTGCCGCAATAATTTTGTCCGGTTCTTCGGACGAGAGTACTGCAATACCATAAGTGCCTTCCACCTGCCGTAACGCAAGCCGCACAGCAGTTTCGATATCCCCGGAAGCTTTTTTCATTTCTTGAATCAGCTGAACCAACACCTCTGTATCCGTTGCGGAAGAAAAAGTGTATCCCAGCTTGAGAAGCATGGTTTTAATGGTCTGATAATTTTCAATAATGCCGTTATGGATCAACGCGATCGTGCCGTTGCCGCTCACGTGCGGATGCGAATTGAGATCACTCGGCTCTCCATGCGTTGCCCAGCGCGTATGTCCGATGCCGATAGTTCCTTCATACCGGCTCAACGGAGCACACTTTTCCAACTCAGATACCTTCCCTGCTTTCTTCTGAATATGTAGTGTACCGTCTCGGAAGACAGCGATACCGGCAGAGTCATAACCCCGATACTCCAAGCGTTTCAAACCGTCTATGAGTATCGGTAAAGCGTTCTTTTCTCCAACATATCCAATAATACCACACATACAATTTTTTCCTTATTTAGTAATTCCTATCACGGCAAGCATTCGCCCGGATGATATTCCATCCCTGCGATGGGAATGATACGCCGTATTGTGGATCGTACAGTCCACGTTTGTCTCAATATTAGTATTTGCTACGCCATTTTCAAGAAGTTGAAGCATATTCGCTTTTTTCACATCTAACAGAAATTTCCCATCGGCCTTTTGTGTGCAACAGTCCGGATGAAACTGAACGGCAACCTCTTCTCCAACTTCATAACAGCATTTGCCTGCGGAAGGACCAATGAATGCCGCCACATCCTGCATCTTTGATCCAAACTTATTGTGCAATTGAAGCAGCGTTTTTTCCACGATTCTGCCGGAGGTACCGCGCCATCCGGCATGAACTGCTGCAACAATCTTATTGTGCGGATCATACAGCATTACCGGAGTACAATCGGCAATACTAATTGAAATAAAAATATTTTCCTCGGCGGTGATGAGTGCATCGCACTGTTTGGTGTGACCAGGCTGGTCTACGACAACACTATGTGTGGTATGCTGTTGACCGGCGAATGCAACCTGTAATTCCGTGACACCAAGCGCAGAGAAGAATCGCGTTCGGTTTTCTCTGACATTGTGTGGTTCATCCCTCACTGTATAGCTCAAATTCAATCCAAGCGTTCCCGGACTAACACCCCCCTCTCTCGTGCTCATACCGAACAGAAGTTCCGGATACCGGGAAAATATTTCAGAACGTACGATGAGCATCAATACATCAACAGCGAACCGTGGTTATAAATTCCGACCGCTTTCCCTTTCAGCATTCGTCCGTCAAACGGCGAGTTCTTCGATTTCGATTTGAATTTGGCAATCTCCACTTTCCATTCGACCGACGGATCGAAGAATGTCAGGTTTGCCGGTTCTCCTTCGCTCACACGGATCTCTTTACCGATAATCTTTCGGGGATTAATGGATAATTTTTCAATAAGCTGTCCGAGCGTCAGAAATTTCTTTTCCACAAGTTCCGTTATGCACAGTCCGATGGCAGTTTCAAGACCGACGATGCCGAATGGTGCCTGGATGTAATCAACTTCTTTTTCATCCAATGAATGCGGCGCATGATCCGTTGCTATCACATCAATCGTTCCGTCCTGCAATCCCGCTTTAATGGCATCAATATCATTTTGAGTTCTGAGCGGTGGATTCATTTTTGTATTGGTGTCATATGATCGGACAATCTCATCCGTCACGGTAAAATGGTGCGGAGTCACTTCACAGGTGACCTGGATCCCCTTTTTCTTTCCCTGTCGAACCAGATCGACGGCAACGGCCGTGCTCATGTGACAAACGTGATACCGTGAATTCGTGTATTCGGAAAGGAGCAGATCGCGAGCGATCATGATCTCTTCGGCCACGCCGGGAATGCCCGGCAATCCGAGTTCCGTTGAAACCCTTCCTTCATTCATTACACCGCCGTGCGCTAGTTCCGGTATTTCACAATGCTGCATCACCGGAACGTTGTACATTTTCGCATATTCCAGTGCCCGTCGCATGACCTTCGCATCGAACACCGGCGCTCCGTCATCGCTTAATCCAACCGCACCAGCGTGAACCAGTTCTGCAATCGGTGCAAGCGTCTTCCCCTCCCGCGCTTTGCTGACTGAAGCGATCGGAAACACATCGACAATTCCATTATGAACCTTTTTCCCCTGCGTTGTGATAAATGTGACGATCGATTCGTCGTCGATTGCCGGATTCGTATTCGGCATACAGCAGACTGCCGTGAATCCCCCATACGCTGCGGAGAATGTTCCCGTTTCAATTGTCTCCTTATGTTCGTATCCCGGTTCACGAAGGTGAACGTGGATATCGATGAATCCCGGTGCAACCACTTTGTTCTTAAGATCTATCACCGTATGGTCGCCGGTGACGGAGATCTTCGGTTTGATCGATTCAATTATGCCGTCTGTTATGAGAATATCGACGACTTCATCCCGCTGATTGGATGGATCGATGAGCCTGCCTGATTGCAACAATATATTTTTCGTCATGATTTTCTTTCGATTTATTCAGATGCACCGAGCAAGTAAAGAACCGCCATGCGAATGGCGACGCCATTCAATACCTGTTCGAGAATAACGGAATGCGGGCCGTCCGCAACATCTGCGGAAAGCTCCACATCGCGGTTGATTGGTCCCGGATGCAAAATGGTGATCGGTTTATTCGCTCTGTCCAAACGCTCTTTTGTTAAACCAAAGTAACGGTGAAATTCCCTGAGAGATGGGAAATACCCTCCTGCTTCCCGCTCCAACTGAATCCGCAGAACATTCAATGCATCCACTTTCGGCAAAATATCGTCGATATGATGATAGACGTCAACGCCAAGCTGTTCAATCCCGCGGGGAATGAGCGTCGCTGGCCCACACACTGAAACTTTCGCGCCCATGGTCTGCAATCCGAAGATATTAGATCGGGCAACGCGGCTGTGCAGGATGTCCCCGACGATACAGACATGAAGTCCTTCCAATTTACCAAACTTTTCGCGCAGCGTATACATGTCCAGCAATCCTTGCGTAGGATGTTCATGCTGTCCATCTCCGGCATTAATAATGTTCGCTTTAATCACTTTGGAAAGGAAATCTGCCGTGCCGGCAGCATTATGTCGGATCACCACCATATCGATTTTCATTGCTTCAATATTGCGGGCTGTATCTTTCAGTGTTTCGCCTTTTGTCACACTTGATGCCGACGCAGCGAAACTGAGTACATCGGCGGACAACCGGCGTTCGGCAAGTTCAAAAGATGTCCTGGTCCTCGTGGAATTCTCAAAGAATAGATTGACGATGGTCTTCCCTTGCAGCGTTGGTACTTTTTTAATGGGTCGGTTCAGGATCTCTTTGAAAGAGATCGCTGTATCCAGTATCTTGACGATATCATCCTGCGGCATACCCTGTAATCCCAGCAGATGGCGGCTTGAAAGTGCCATTATGCATCGCCTCCTTCCTTTTCGATGAGGTAGACAGCATCTTCACTGTCGATCTCGCTCATCATCACTTGAATGTTTTGATCATAGGACGTCGGAATATTCTTCCCGACGAAATCCGCTTTAATTGGCAACTGGCGGTGACCGCGGTCCACAAGCACTGCAAGTTGTATGCTTGCCGGCCGGCCGATATCCATCAGCGCATTCAATGCAGATCGAACTGTTCTGCCAGTAAAGAGAACGTCATCCACCAGAATGATATTTTTGTTCGTAATATCGTACAGTATATCGGTAGTCTTCAGTTCCGGCTGGTTGATTTTTCCCCTCAAATCGTCTCGGTATAATGTAATGTCCAGTGAACCGATAGGAATGGGGACATTTTCCATTTGAGTGATCTTCTGAGCTATCCGATGCGCGAGGAAATCACCACGCGTGCGGATACCGACGATGCCGATGGTTTCGGCACCTTTGTTCCGTTCAAGAATCTCGTGGGCTAATCGATTGGTGGTGCGGACAAATCCCTTGCCGTCAATGACATGCTGTTTTACCATACAAAAAAACCTCCGGTTCTCATCGGGAATGTGAGAAGGAGGTGTGCGGAAGTAACGTACTCCATATGCGCTCCTTTCCTACCTCGCGGGATAGAATTAAAGGAAATAGTGGATTCAAACTCTCAACAAAATACCAAAACTTGCGATCGGATGCAACTTACGGTAGTGTCTTAATATAACAGATAACGTCATGCCGAACTCTATTCGGCATCTATTAATTAGGAAAGAAGCTGACATTCGTCAGCATAACGATGTTTTTAAGTTGCAGATTAAGACATCATATAACTTACAGTATTTTGAAAATGTTTTCTTGTGCAACAGATTCTGGCGCTTCAATACTGCCCATCCAACTGACAAAAACAGTGCTAATTCGCTTCAATCTGCCGTTTCCAATTTTCATCGCGCAATTCATTCCGGTGCGTTGAATGAATCAAGATATAATCCGAGAATCCAGATCGGTCTCCGAAAACGAATTGCACTCCGCCCTGAATGGAATTGTAATACCAAACTTCATACGGTTTAGTATCTATCTCATTAGCATGGCGTTCTACTTCGTCCGGCGGTCCGTATATGATATAGATTCGACCGCGATCCGTTTTCCACCCTTCCCGAAAGCCTGTTGCATATTGTGAATTTGCCAGCCCAACGCGGTTAAAATATTCACCTTTCTTTTCGTTGTGCGGAGTGGTAAGGTCTTCATCTCTTCGTATCCAGAATTCGTAGAGAGCTTTTCTTTTCGCTTCGACGCCTTTGAACTGTTTATACTGATCCAGTTCGTTCTTGGTGGCGATATACCGGCATTGTTCAAATTCCTTGTCCACTTCCTGTTCGGTCATCGTTGCATATTCGGTCGCATCGATGTTCATTGTAGCAGGATTCATCAGTGTATCCATCGGCAGCGAAGGATTGAATACATTGAACCGTTCCGACGAAGAAATCACCGAATTGTCAGAAGAATCCATGATGGAGTAGGTGAATGTATATGTCCCCGTCCGAAGTGAATGGACTTTGATCATTCCTACTTCCACATTTGAATCATTCACGCGGCGCTTCGGTTTCTCATGGCTGACCACTTCTTTACCGACCGCGTTCGTGACGACCGCTTTCGTCAGATAGGTTTCCGACTGTTTCGTTTTCAGATTGTATGCCTCCAGATAATAGAACAGGACCGGTTGGTGTATGCCGTACAGCCGTGTCGGATTCGGTTTCACCTCATAGGAATTCTTATAGAACCTGTTCGTTGAATCCTTTTCCATGGGAACAATGGATGATGCCAGTTCGACATCGCTGAGTGCGACATTTTCCCGACCGAACAATTTTACATTCAGCAGAAATGTAAGGCTGTCCTTTGTCTCTTGATCGTTGGCATCCGATGCAGAAAGATAGACCCTGTAGAGGTCCGGCTTCAGCAGAAACCCGAAGATATCGGAATACAACCGTGATTGCTGCAACATTGTAGAATCGTTCACTGAAAACGGAAGCCTCCATCCCTGTCGTGCCACAATGGTGTCATTACTGGATTGTTTAATGACGACAGACACCACCGCTTCCCCCTGCTTTGACTCCCCTTTCACAATATATCGGAGCGATGAGACATCAAAGGAATAATAAAGTTCCAGATAGATTTGTTCTTCGTTGCCGGCGAATTGTGCCACATCGTACCGTAAACCGATCGGAAGACGGTTCTGTCCCCACATTGAGGATATCATGAACACCAGTGACAGGATTATGAGAAAAGATTTCATAAAGTACCGCTTCATTGATCTGAAAATTGTTTACTGAATTCGTTGCGCCAATATACACATTCTCTTTGTTAGAATCATGCATCCACATCTTGAACAAACAACACCATGATACCGGAAAGAATCATGGAGCACCCGCCAAGCAGCAAGGCATAGATCGCTTCACCGCCGAAGACGGTTTTCACGAAAAAGCCGAGGATCGCCGCAGCCGTTATTTGTGGAATGACAATGAAGAAATTAAAAATACCCATGTAGACTCCCATTTTTTCCGGGGGGAGCGAACCGGCGAGAATAGCATACGGCATCGCCAGAATGGAAGCCCATGCCAAACCGATCCCCAATTCGGAAACCAACAGCAGCATTGGATCTTTAATAATGTAAAAGGATGCGAATGCCAGTCCTCCGATAACCAGACTGATCATATGGACCGTTTTCCGATTCGTCTTTTTCGCGAGCCAGACCAATACAAATGCCATCACTGCGGCAAAACCATTGTATGTCGACATCAGTACGCCGACCCAGTCTGCCCCTTCATTATATAATGGTGATGATGGATCAGTAGCACCGTAAATATGGTGTGTTACGGCAGGAGTCGTATAGATCCACATTGCGAACAGTGCGAACCAAGAAAAGAATTGAACAACCGCAAGCTGCCGCATCGTCTTCGGCATGTTGTAGAGGTCGTTCATAATAGAGACCAATCCGCTTTCTGTGCTCCCTTTTTGTGTAAATGTACCAGCGGCTAATTGGATCAGTCCGAACAAAGCTGCGCCAACGAATAGCACATAGAGACCATAATCGCTCACACGGAAGATATAATACAGCACTGCCGCGCCGGCAGAACCAAATACCATCCAAAGGAAACCGTTGCGATAAAATTTACCGCCGGAAACTGCTATCGTGCTTCTGCCGGCAGCGGTTTGACGGAGTATATCTTCGCTGCTTTCGGAGAACTGCTTTAACTCTTCAGGAGAATATTCCTTTGTTCGAATAACAGTCCACAACACTGCGAGGAAAAATACCGCGCCACCGATATAAAAGGAATATTTTACTGAATCAGGAATTTCTCCCGGTGCGGCAACATTTGTGATACCAAGCCAATTCGTCATCATATACGGCAACGCGGAAGCTACAACGGCGCCGATTCCGATGAAGAAACTTTGCATTGAAAATCCGATTGTACGCTGAGCGGAAGGGAGCATATCGCCGACAAAAGCGCGGAACGGTTCCATTGAAATATTAATCGAGGCATCCATCATCCATAACGTGCCTGCAGCGACCCAAAGGACCGGGGAGTTCGGCATGAAGAGGATCGCCAATGATGCGAGAATCGCTCCACTGAGAAAAAACGGTCGTCTTCTCCCCAGCCTGTTCCAGGTCTTGTCGCTCATATGTCCGATGATTGGCTGAACTATTAATCCTGTTACCGGTGCTGCGATCCATAAGATCGGAATTGCATCGATGCTGGCGCCGAGTGTTTCGAATATTCTGCTGACATTTGCATTTTGCAGTGCGAAGCCGAACTGGATACCGAGAAATCCAAAACTCATATTCCAGATCTGCCAGAAACTTAAGCGGGGTTTTTCCATGATGTGTTTTTCAAAAAAAGAGTGGAAGGAATTAGTTTTTTATCAGCCCTTTACGCTTCCCAAAGTTAAACCTGAAACAAGATATTTGCTAAGAATTAAAAACAGGACAACGACCGGAACGGTGACCAGCATGGACGCCGCACCGTAGAGCCCCCATTCGGTACTCATATTTGATTCGAACGATTTCAAACCAATCGGAAGGGTCCACAGTGCTGTATCCTGTAGAATTTGCGCGGCAACGATATATTCGGTCCAGGATGACATGAACGAAAAGAGCGCTGTGATCACCAATGCAGGAGCGGCGAGCGGCAATACGATGATGTAGAATGTTTGGAACTGACTGCAGCCATCGATCTTCCCTGCTTCTTCCAGGCTGGCCGGGATTGTGTCATAATATCCTTTCATCTGCCAGACACAGAATGGAAGTGCAGTAGCTGAATACATGATCATGATACCGAGATAACTGTTGATGAGTCCGAGATTAACAAGCATGATGTACATGGGAAGCAACAACATCGTAGCCGGGAACATTTGTGTGACCAGCATACTTTGCAGTGCCGCTTTTTTCCCGACAAATTTATACCGCGAGAATCCGTATCCAGCGGTCGCTGCGAGAATAACACCCGTGAGCGTGACGGAGGCGGTGATGATCAGGCTGTTCCACATCCAGAGCAGAAAATCGGTCTTTGCAAACAAATTGGTGTAATTGGAGAGGGTCACATCCGACGGAATGATTTCGAGCGATGTGGATAATAACCGATCGGCCGGGCGCAACGAAACAGTCAACACTTGAGAAACAGGATATATCGAGATGATACAAAACAGCACAAGAACTGCGTAGGATAACGATATCCGGATTATTTTCTTTGTGTTGGATTTGGTCATAATATTTTTTCGTTTCTCATTCAGCCGTCGCATGAAGCAGTGAACTGGTTATGGAATCTTCGGACTATTCGATTGTGCCGTCCAGACTACTTCAGAATTCGCAATGTTTGTGAAAAAATAGTTACCTCACACTAATACACTGTTTCCGTCACTTTTGTTTTTCGCATGAAAATAATGCTGAATATTAATAATATGAAAAAGATGATCATGGACAATGCCGCTCCATAACCATACCGATAGAAATTGAACGCGGCTTTATACACAAACGATACGAGAATGTGCGTACTATCGGACGGTTCGCCGGCATTACTGACCAACCAGATGATATTCAGATTGTTGAATGTCCAGATCGTCCCCAGCGTTATTGCCGGCACCATCACTGGTTTGATCAGAGGGATGGTAATTGTTTTCAGTTTATGAAACCACGATGCTCCGTCAATTTCCGCCGCCTCGTAGAGATCATGCGGAATGCTTTGCAACGCTCCGAGAGCAATCACCATCATGAATGGAAAACCGAGCCACACGTTGGTAATAATTGCAGCGATAAATGCTTCCGTGGGGCCTTTCAGCCATTCTACCGCCGGCAAGCCTACCTTTCCAAGAATTTGATTGATGCTTCCATATTCATAATTAAACATCCCCCGCCAGGTTAATGCGACGATTAATTGCGGTACCGCCCATGGTAAAACCAGAATAGTCCGAAAGATACCTTTTCCGCGAATCTCCTTCTGGTTCAACACCAGGGCGAGAAAAACACCGATGATGACATGGAAGAAAAGATTGACGATCGTCCAAATAACAGTTTTAATGAAAATAACATAAAAATCGGGCTGAGACGGTTCGGTAAAGACTTTGATGTAGTTCGAGAATCCGACGATCTCCCAATCCCGGATATGCCGAAGATTCATATTGGAAAGAGACAGGATAACATTGTAAACGAAGGGATAAACAACTACACCTAGAAGTACGATGAGCGCCGGAGTTACGAGGAAAAAGATAAAGAGTTTTTGGCGGAGTGATTGGCTCATATCATTCGTTCATTTCTTTGATTCGCTGCATTGCCTGCATCTGCATATCGGTCGCGGCTTGTTCCGGAGATTTTGAGCCGGCAAGCACTGCCTGGTAACTTGGACGCATCGCATCCCAGATGGCGCGCAATTCCGGCACGACCGGCATCGGATTTCCATGATCGATCTGAATCTGTGAGTTTCTCAAGATCTCGTTGGATTGGACAAAATCACTTTTGATAACATTCTTATGGGTCGGCATCGTGAAAAGTGTTTTTGTCGCCTCCATCTGGTTCTCTTCGGACATCAAATACTTTATCAGCTCCACAACCCACTTCTTCTTTTCTTCCGTAATATTAACGTTGATAGAGAACCCTTTCGGAGAGACCATCGTCCCGGACCATAGTCCCGTCGACGTGATCAACGGCAACGGTGTAATTCCTATATCCAATCCCGCTTTTTGATAACCCGCCCAGGACCAGTCCCCGTTAATGATCATTGCTGCATGTCCGTCCTTGAACAACGCATCAGCGATATTGTAATCCGCTTCGTTCGGGATCATTTTATATTTATCGCGGAGGTCCTGCACAAATTTCAATCCGTTAACTGTTCCGGATGTATTCAGGGTTGGTTGATCGTTTTCATCCATAATCCATCCGCCGAAGCCTGTCATAAATGGGATGAAAAAAAACGGTTCTGTGTAATTCCACGCTAGTCCGTATTGATCCACTTTTCCGTCGCCGTTCGTGTCCTTCGTCAGATTCATTCCCATCTCAATCAATTCTTTATCCGTAGTCGGAGGCTTTGCGATGAGTTTCTTGTTGTACACAAGCGTCAGATGATTCCCTAGTTTGTCGGAGATTTTGTACAAACGGCCTTTATAATAGGTCAGTGCTTTTGGATCATATTGATCGAGGAAAGTTTTGTCGAAGAGTGAGTCAAGCGGAAGAATGATGTCCATCACCTGGAACGGCCCTACCTGATCCGACGGGCCATAAACAATCTCTGGACCCTGTTGTGCAATGGCGGCGATGATAAATCCTGAACGCAGTTCCTCGGTTTCCTTAAACAACTGCCTGACGACAATTTCGGGATGCAATGTCATGAAACGATCCAGCTGTTTTTGCAGAACGTCGCGTACATCGGGACGGTCCTGATGCCAAATCGTGATCCGGATTTTCCCATCATCTTTTTTTCCACAGCCAGAAATGGCGAGGAAACAAGCAGCAATAACAGTCAGGCACAGTTTTAGAGAAATCTTCATATCAATGTGCTGACGGGGTTGGCGCGGAAGCTGTTGCCGTACCTCTGGATTCCTTCACCAACAGCCAAAATACTGCAGACAAAGCCAGAGAAACGCCGCTGATAATAAAGATGATATTCTTATCTTCCGCATCAAGTATAAATTTGCCGATGAAAAGACTGACCAACAGTTGAGGGAGTACAACAGAAAGATTGAAAATTCCCATAAAGAATCCCATTCTGCTCTTATCCACTTTTTCGGACATGATGGCGAACGGCAGACTGACAATGGATGCCCAACCGATACCGCAGACTGCCATCATACCATAGAGCAACATCGCATCCCGGGCGAAAGCAACAATACCGAAGTATCCCGCGGACATGACCGCCACGGCTATGAAATGGACCCGGACCCTTCCGATTTTTTCTGCGACCGGCTCAAGAACGAATGCAGGGAGAATGAATCCAACAGTGTTCAGTACGGCAAACGATACTGCAATAATCTGTCCCGCGAGCGCCGCGGCGTCGGCCGAATCAACTCCCGTCATCATTTTTTGTTGAATGAAAGCGATGATATAGACGAACATCGTCTGAACGCCGATCCACGAGAACCCGTGAGCGATATAGATTTTCCACAACTGTCCCCACTCTGTTACGGTCTTTCCCCCTTTTTCATTTTCGGTCGATGCGGCAATTTCTTTCGCCTCAGTTACAAAAAACATCGGCACAACTGAAAATACAAAGACAAGAAACACACCGACATTAATCAACACATAATTCCCCCACGTCGCACCGATGACATATGCAAGAACGCCAAAAAATCCGGAGATCGTCTGCATCCATGTGTATCCTTTTGTGCGGGGATTCCCTTCGGGAGTGACATCTGCGATAATGGAACGGGTAGGATTGAAACTGATATTGATGGAAAGATCCAGTGTAAGCGCAACGATAACGGCAACGACCAGAAGATTTCCGATGCCGAAGAAAGCACTAATACCGTCGATATTGGGAAGCGCCAGCAGCATTAATGCGGCAAGCGTTCCTCCAATAAGAATGAACGGCCGCCTTCTGCCTCCCCAAAACCAGACTTTATCGCTGATCAATCCGATAATCACCTGGCCGAAGATTCCTGCCAGCGGTCCTGCCGCCCAAACGATACCGACTTCGTGAATATCCAGATTATATTTCGTCGTCAAAAGCCAACTGAGCGCAGAGATCTGGATGGAGAGTGCGAATCCCATCGCAGTGGAAGGAAGGCTGATGATCGCATAAAAGGAATTGGAGATACGTTTCTGGATATTCAGCATAGATTTTTTCGTTAGTTGTGCAATTCACCAAAGACATCGTTCACGATGACCTTGCTTTCTTTTCCATCCAGCACCAGTTTCCGGTTCACGCCAGGCAGTTCATCACCCTCCCATACTCCATGCGGTCCGCTGTTCGTATACTTGTATTCCAGTTCTGTACCTGCCGGGAGCTGCAGCATGATCGTATAGATAGAATCGTTAGCAACTTCATCGCCTTCAGTTTTATCGTCCACCATTCTCACTTCATTCGGCTTCCATTTTCCGAGCAGTTCATGGTTCCCGACGATATATATGCCGCGACGAACGAAAATTCTCTTGGCATCACAATGAAATACAACGGTGACTGAATCTTTCTTGCTTTGTGCCATTGTACCGCCGGATGGTTTCACCGTTAATTGTGCATGATCGGAAATGATTGGATTGAAAGTTCGTTTCGGAAATTTCCCTCCGGCCTTTTCGCCGAAAATGTATAGATTCCGCAAATGAGTGATAAATGCGATATCGAACGGTTTATCACCAGCGGGTGCGTTCTGGTCTGTTCCGTACCACCAGAACCAATCCGACCCTTCCGCAGCATACATCGCTTCCCATGTTTTGTAGGCATACCATTTTTTTGTGTGGATCTTCGGTTCCGGATCGGTCGGTTTCGGCTGTTTCAATCCGGATTGTTCAAGATCCTGCCGCGCGATCAGCAGATAGTTCCAGGCGAGATTTTCTTCTTGCTCGCCGATCCATGTATCGTAATTGGCATTAATCCATGAGCCGGGAAAAAGCCAATCCAACTTGCGCATTGATTCGACCGGATGAGCGGCGATCTCCCGTTTTGGATTGCCATGGATGTATTCGGACATCGTCACTGTGACGATCTGCCTTGTTTTGTGCAGTTTGGATAATTTGCGGTACAAAGCATGGAGAAAATCTTTCGCATCGTTATCACGGCGGTACCATTCCCAGGCATTTTCACCGTCCAGAATCACCGTTAACAACCGATCCGGTTCCCCCGCATTCGGGGCATACTGGAGGATCAATTTGATGAAATCATCTGCGGCATCTTCGCCGACAAAGTTCTGATATGTGAATCCGATCTTATCCGACAGTTCGGTTTCGCGGAAGACAACCGCAACATCGGAAGAATCCACTTCATACGGATAGTATTTCGGATTATTGCCCGGTTTAGAACGAGCGAGAATCTTTTCATCCGTCGCGATCCATTGAATGCCGTTCTTATGGAAGATCGGCACTACTTCGTGGGCAACGGAGCCTTCACCGGGCCACATGCCGAGCGGCGGTTGTCCGAATGTTTTCGTATAGAATTCAACTGCCATTGCAACCTGCGCATCGGCATCCTGAGGATAGGCAAAACGATTCGGCATCGGATCGCTTGGCTGACATGTCTTCGCCAGGTCGGAATCATAAATAAGCGGAAGAATAGGATGGAAGAATGGCGTTGTCGCAACTTCAATTTGTCCGTCGTGCGACCTGTGATTATACATCAGTTTTTTGTGGATCGGGATGATATTGGCACAGACTTTATATGTTTCTGCGATGATCCTGTTACAATCATCCTCTGTAATCGTCTTTGTCAGGTGATACGTGCCGTCCGAATGTTTTGCAACGAGATCGGTCAGGTCGATCACTGTTCCATCTGCAAGCCATATCTTTTTTTCCAGGAAATCGGGATCAAAATGTGCAAGATAAAACCAGAATTTTATTTCCCGCAGTTCCTGTTCAGTAAACGATTCCTTCCTTCCATTTTTCTCTTTCAATTTCACATAGTCCGGGAAGCGGGAGATTTGCACTTCGCTGATACCGAACGCGTTCCAGGTGTTATGCAGCAAGAAGTTCATGTCCTCTTCATTGAAAGCTCTCGTTGGCTTCAATGCAAGATCGATCCAGGGATCCGTCTTCCCTTCCCATTCAGTGAAAAATTTTTTTGCGTTCACGCGGTTTTTTTTCAGATCGACAAACGGTTTCAATCGGTCCACATAATACTTTTGCAGTTGAAAGAGCATGGACGATGTAAGATTGACATTGTAATGGATATCCGGATAGTTTTCCAGGATCGATGCCATGTCATAATAATCTTTCGTCGCGTGCGTGCGGACCCATGGACCCTGCAGCTGATCGCTGGCAGGATCGAGATACAACGGCTGATGCTGGTGCCAGATCAAATTGACATAAAGCGTTCCGCCGCTTGACGGATATGTGTCTTTCATAATCCCCTTCGGTGTTGGTTGGTAACCATGATACACAATTTCGTTATTTTCGGTGAGAGTAAAAACAGAATTATTATCACTGTTATTGTAATTGACCGTCACTCCGGGATTGGACTCATCCAGCACCCACTGGCTGTCCGCAAAAAATTTGTATTGATAAATTCCCGGCTTCATTTTTACAACTGTGGAAAATATGCCGTTCGAGTCTTGTTTCATCGGACTCGCATCACGGGTCCAGCTGTTAAAGTCACCGCAGACCGAAACGGCGGACACTTTTTTCGAAAAAGTGAATCGTATACCGTCGCCGGTCACCGCGGGCTGCGAATACACAACGATAGGAAAGAGAAGGAATCCGAGAATGAAAAGTATCGTTTTGTTCTGTACCTGGCCCATAGTAATGGATCCTTTGCTGACGGTTATTTGATGAACATCATCTTCTTTGTTTCGGTAAACTTTCCTGCACGCAATGAATAGAAATAAATGCCGGAAGAAAGTCTCGACCCATCGAGTGTTACGGTATATGTCCCTCCCTGCTGCACATTACTCACCAGTGTTTCCACTTCGCGTCCGATCATGTCATACACTTTTAAAGAAACGAATCCGCTCTGAGGAATCTGGTACCGAATTGTTGTGCTGGGATTGAACGGATTGGGGAAATTCTGCGACAACGAATATTCCGACGGTATGATTGCTCCGTCGATTTCATCTACTGAAGTGAGGTTCGGAACGGTGATGCTGCGAATCGAATCCGAAATGACCAGCACAGCCGATCCATATCCGGGTAGATTCATTGAGAAGTTCGTCGTCCCGCCGGTGAAGGTGATCTGATAAATAGAATCGTTATACACATCGCTGACATAATATATCTTTCCGTCCTGCGGATTCGGAATGAGAATGTTCGATGAACCGGCAGCAGTAAGCGTTAATGAAACGGATGCATTCGCCGAACCGAAGTTGCTCAATGAGACAATGTTCTCATTCTGATATTTCCGGAGAAGTCCGTACACCAGAGCATTCCCGGTGGAAATCCGCTCGAACGTTTGAGTTGCAAATGCTGGATAGGATCCGCGTATCCACGCAAGACGTTGATAATGTTGCTGCAGGATCGGTTTACCCTGGAATTCCCAGCCAATAGTGCTTCTATTCCGATCTTCCTTGGCTCCGGAGATACCATATCCCCATCCAACTTCCTGGCCGTTCCAGATCATCGGGAAACCAGGTGACGCAAACAATGCTGTCGCCATCGGTTTTGTTTTATTGAACGTCGTGACCGCATCCAGCGCATTACTGTTAGAATAGAAATAGGTAATCCGGTCTTCGTCCTGCGATTCCATGAATCGCATGTAAAGAGAATTTGGACCGGGGAAATATCCGCCGTTGTTCATTTCGTTATGAAAGTTATCAACTGCAGTTCCGCTGAAACCAAAACCCCTCACCTGGCTGAAATAGAGTTTAAAATCGTATGCTGCATCGACACCGCCGTCATGATCGGCATAAATTACTTCCGTGCCCGAACCGGTGCCGTCATCTTCCGCCAGCAGAAAAATATCCGGTTTAATATGTTTCAACGCTTCGCGCATCGGTGTACCCATGGAAGGCTCGCCGTACCGACGGTGCGGCCCCCAGTAGACATCGAAACGATAACCGTCCAGACCAAATTCCTTGATCCAATGTTTGTAGACATTGATCATCTCCGTCCGTGCATCGATGTCATTCCAGTTATAGTTCAACAATTGGTCGCTGAAAGCGCTGTAGTAGTTGAACCCATCGGGATCGAATGATTGTCCCAGTCCATTCGTATTATGGGCAATAGTGGAATGTTCATACCAGGTCCAGTACCGCGAATCCTGTTTGAAGAGATGTGCATCCTGGGACCAGGGATGGAATCGGGATGTGTGATTCGGCGTGACATCGAGAATGACTTTAATCCCAAGGGCATGCGCCTGGGAAATGAAATCCTTAAAGTCTTGATTCGTTCCATATTCCGGTGCAACGTTGTAAAAATCCGTGATATTATAACCGGGACCGTAATGCTGATCAATAGGATAAGCATTCTTCATCACCGGCATCATCCAGATGACGCTAAAGCCCATATTCTTCACATATTGCAGACGTTGCGCTGCGGCGGCAATCGTCCCCTGTGCAGTAAATGCCTTTGGGAAAAGAAAATAGACGCGCGCCTGTTTTACCCATTGTGGATTGCTTGCGACGGTAGGATTGATGAACGTGCCGTCATTTTTAATGATAAAATAGAATCGTGCTGTGTCTGCAGCACCGGTGGAATCGGAGGCGATCAATGAAAAATAATATTCCCCCGGCTGAACCGGTTTTGTGATATCGGCCGTAACGCCCGTTGTGCCGTTAAGTCCAAGCGGTGTTTCGGCATCATCAATCCATTTGTACGAAATCGTAAAACCCTTCGGATGAGTACTGCCGGCCGCACTCAATGTCAGTTGTGCTCCGCCATCGGCCGAGACCATCGCACGCGCATACGGCGCATGATCGACTACATATGTATAGGATACTACTTCAGAGGATACGATAGCCCCGCCAGTATCGGCGATTGCTTTGAACGTGTTCACACCGTCGCTCAGCGTATCCGATCCGGTGAACGCACCGGAAGTTACCACAACATCGACCGTATCGGTTGAATTATGGATGAGTTTCGCGGAGGTAACAGAATTGTTTTGAATAATCCCGCGGATTGTGCGCATAGGATTCCTGGTCGCATATCCCCCCTGTGATGTGATCTGAATATATCCCGCCTGACTGGTAAATGTGACGGAATCGCTGTTGCTAAGTCCGGAAGAAGAATTTACCGTCAACAAGACTTTGTGATTTCCATTGGAAAGCACATCCGGAAGCGGGAACGAAAGCTGATTATTGGCAACATCGAAATATTTTCCGATACCGGTATACGAAATACCATCCACTGTTACAACGATGGATGAAGTATCGATCGAATTTCCCACCTTCGGAAGAAGATATGCGTTAATAATAGGTGTTCCGGTCTTAACAATCGGTTGACGTTGATTTGGTAAAAGATGAAAAATTGTCGGATCCTTCGTTATGATATATGTATTACCATTATCGAGAGGATTTTCATGATGATTGAGCGGATCGTTGGGCCATGCAGAAACTCCCGCATAATAGAATTTATATTGCCACGCGCCTGGAACGCCATTTCCCGGAGGTGTCGGATTTCCTCCGATTCTCACACGGACAGTTCTCGTCCAGAGGTTGTCTGCTGAATAGGTCATTGGCCAGGCAGCGTTATTCCAGCCATTGAACTCCCCGACGAGAAATATGGTCGGAGTAGCGGGAGCGTGATACCGAAATGTTACATCTACGCTGTCCTGAGCATTCAGGGTAACAACCGCAAAAAAAAGAATCAAAATTAGGTTTTTCATAGCTGCCCTTTAATTGTTTATCCGTCTGTGACCATTTTCCGTGGAACCGCTTTCATGCGCAGGTAAATGTAAGCAAAAATAATGTCTTTTTGCAAGAAATTATTAGGTAACTATTCCTGATTAATTAAGAAAATCCGTGCAGAATGGCCTGGAATGGTGAATTTTAGCAGTTCCCCTCTTGTTGCAAATGTCTCCCCAGTTAACTCATCTTTAAGAAATGAAATCCCATTATGTACCGGGATTGTAACCTCAACTTTTTGTCTCTTTTTATTAAGACCGACATAGGCAGAATGACCGTTCCATCTCCTGGCAAAAATATAGAGATCCTTTTTATCGTCAACGGTGATTGTCTCAAAACTCCCGCGGCGCAATGCGGGTGAGTTGTGACGGATAGTGATAAGAGATTTATACAATTGATATACACCTTGCTCCCAATGTTTTTCATCCCAAATCATACACCGCCTGCAATCAGGATCTTTTCCACCTTTCATTCCAATTTCATCACCATAATAGATCATCGGCGCACCGAGATACGTCATTTGGAACATCGCTGCCAATTTTAGCCTCCACACCTCACCTTTACAAAGTGTCAGAAACCTTTCTGTATCATGACTGCCCAACAGATTCTGCATAGCAAGATTATTTTCATAGGAATACATTGCTCTCGTTGTTTGAAGATGATGATCAAATTTTGAAGCAGTCAGCGTATCGTAAGCAAAATAATCAAGGCATGCTGTTCGAAATCGATAGTTCATTGTTGCATCAAATTCATCTCCTTGCAGCCAGGAAGAGGCATCGTCCCACAATTCACCGACGATATAACATTCAGGATTCATTGTACGGACCAGTTGACGGAACTCCTTCCAGAACTCGTGCGGCAATTCATTCGGCACATCTAATCTCCAACCGTCGATTTTCCCTGTCCACAGTGCGATCATGTCGAACAGATACTTTTTCACTTCGGGATTCGACACCATCAATTTCGGCAGTGCGCCGTATCCCCACCAACATTCATAATTCGGTTTTTGAGGAGTATGAACCGGATAGGAAAAGATGTTGAACCATGATGCAAACTTCGATGACGCACCGTTTGCAACAACATCGCTAAATGCATCGTGCGCAGTTCCCACATGGTTGAATACACCGTCCAATACAGTGCGTATACCGTTGGACTTCAGTGTTCGAGTCATATTATCAAACAGTTCATTGGTACCAAAGGTAGGATCAATTCGGGAATAATCCTTGGTATTGTATTTATGAGTCGATCGTGCTTCAAAGATCGGGTTAAGATAGAGTGTATTGATTCCCAAATCCGAAAGGTACGGTATCCTCTTAATGATGCCAGACAGGTCACCGCCAAAATAACTGTTCCCTTTTGGAATCCCGCCCCATGGCAGTACATCGTGAGGGTCATTGGAAGGATCACCATTTTCGAATCGTTCGGGAAAGACCTGATAAAAGATAGCATCCTTAACCCAGTCCGGCGGAGAGGAAAAACTCATTCGTGATCCTTGCACTGTTGGAGGAAAATCGCAGCAAAATGATACCAAAATTCCATTGCGTTGTCAACGCCTGTTTTGTTTTCTATACATTCCATTGTCAATAGTTCATCACGTCCCGAATTTTTTCCTTCCTTTCGCTGCTTTTCTGAAATGGATAAATAATGACTTTATCGTATATTAATGCACTCTTACACTTCATAAAAATATTTTTATGGCCGGCAAAAAGATTGTTTCGATCGATTCAAAAAAACGGGGATTCTTTATTATCGTCACTGTTTTGCTTCCGTTTGCACTGCTGGCCCTCCTCGAGATTTTTCTCCGGATATTCAACTATGGACCGGACCTTTCATTATTCCACAAAGAAACACTCAATGATATTGAATACTTCACATTAAATTCTGATGTCGGGAGACGATATTTTCACCAGGTGGAATTCACTCCGGATGTTTCGCCGGACATCTTTTCCGTTGTGAAACCGGAAGGGTCTTACCGAATATTTTGTCTTGGCGCTTCCACTACTGCCGGCTATCCCTATTGGTATAATGGATCGTTCAGCGTATTTCTTCGGGACAGGATGCAGGCGATGTTTCCCGGAAAGAACCTGGAAGTGATCAATCTGGGATTGACCGCCACGAACAGTTTTTCCGTCGTGGATATCGCGCAGGAACTGCCGCAGTATCAACCGGACCTTTTCATTGTTTATGACGGTCATAATGAATTTTATGGCGCATTCGGTGCCGGTTCGCGGGAATCCTTAGGCTCATCACGACTGACGGCGAAACTGTATTTGCGGATGATCCATCTGCGGACGTTCGTTCTAATCCGGAATATATTTACCTCCATAACCAATCTATTTGCTTCATCGGAATTGCCGCAAGCACGCGGGACAACTATGGAGCGACTTGCTCGAGGCCAATATATTCCCTACAATAGCGACGTTTATTCATCAGCACTTGAGACCTTCAAAGAGAATCTGAACGAATTGAATGCGATCAGTTCGAAGCACCATATTCCGATGATCCTTTCCTCTCAGGTCTCCAATCTGCGCGATCTTCCACCGTTCATTTCCGGTGAACTGCCGGGTGATGTGAAGAAAAAACAGAATTATCGCAAGGAATTTGAACGCGGCACATTTCTGTTGAATGGCGGGAAGATCGATTCAGCACTTATACATTTTCAGAGACTGCTTTCCTATGATTCGTTGCGTGCGGAAGTCCATTTCTCCATCGCTCGCTGCCTGGAACAGTCCGGCAGAAAGGCGGAAGCAAATTCCGAATATCTCAAAGCACGGGATTATGATCAGCTCCGGTTCCGGACAAGTTCGGAATTTAACAATGCGCTCCGAAACATGTGCGACGGAAAAACTGTTTTCTTTCTGGATATGGAACGAATCTTCAAGGAACTTTCTCCTGATTCGCTGATCGGCAATCAGCTCATTTTTGAACATCTTCATCCGAATGCACGCGGATATTTTCTGATGGCGAAGGCAATGGTACAGTCGATGCGGGAACACGCACTGTTCGCGTCTGCCGCGGAATGGAATTCGATTCCTGCGCCCGATGAAGATTCACTATGGCGCCAACGAAAGGTTTCGTCGTTCGATGATCGGCTCGCATTGCGGAAAGTGGAAATCCTCACCGCCGCATGGCCGTTTTCAAATCAAACTGTTCCCGTTGTCTCCTCCATAGGTCAAGACGATACACTTGGAATTATTGTTGAAAGCATCACCCGCAACCGGAGTAACTGGGTCACGGCACATCAGAAATCGGCAGACTTTTTCCATCGCCGGAAGGATTTTGTTTCTGCCGCAAAGGAGTATGAAACAGTGATCGCAATGTTCCCCCATGATGTGCAGCACTATCTGAAAGCAGGCAGAATCTATCTGGATATGGGAGATTTGGATAAAGTGAAGAAGATTATGACAACGTCGTTACAATTGAAAAAGACAATGCTCGCCTATCGTGTGCTGGGAGATATTGCTCTGCGGGAAAAACGTCCGGAAGATGCGATTCAATTCTATCGGGACCTGACGTCGTTCGATCAAAATCTGAAAGAGCGTCTGGAAAACGGTTATTTTCTGGCACTTGCATATTCACAGTCTGGAAAAACCGAGCAGGCGCGAACACAATTATTGTCGCTGCTCCAGTTACAGCCGGATTTCACTCCGGCCGCTGTATTGCTTTCCAATCTACAAAAGAAGTGACTGTTTTCAGGGAAACACTGTTTCTGCTGGAGGATCGACGTTCAACCACTCCACTTGAGGATCTGCAAAAGGAACAGCAAACATCCTTCCTCCAAATCCAAGTATCTTAAAGGTCATCATCGGTATCGGTGTCACCTTCACCTGTTTCAATCTGTCTTCAAAAATCGTCACCCCTTTATTTTTCCCGAGCTGTGCAAGGAAGAGATTCAACGTCCGTTTCGACTTCAAGCTCAGTACTTTTGCACCGGCATTGCTGCGCTGTTCGGTCATCATCGAATCGGCGGATGTTGCAGATGAATCTTTCGATTCCAGCCGGAACAAAATATACTTCCCGTCCAACAGGATCGGTCCATAGGTTTCCCCTTGTTCCATTTTCCATGCAAGTTCGCCAATCGGCGAATTTTCGGAGATCGGGAAGAATTCTGTTAATCCTCCCTTCCCTTTCGTTAGCGTATCAATTGACCAGTCTTTTACAGCTTCAGTAAACAACCCTCCATTTCGGATTTGATCCATTGCAGAATTCATTTCATCCGGCGAACCTGTCATGAGCATCCGCACCTGCACCCTTGGAATTCCTTCCTTTTTCCCCGTTTGCATCAGAAACGAAACGATCTCTGCTTCGGAAACACCGGTCCTTCTGCGAATCTGTTCTTTCATTTGCGCTGCCAGGGATGCATCGCGCCACATAGCAAGTGCTTCCTGAACGGACTGTGCCTGATCCAATCCGCGATGCAATGCTTCCTGCTCGAGTAATTCCTGATGCACTAGTATCATGATCTGTGTATTCAGCAGTGCCGGAATGCCCATGCTGTCCTGCTGTTCGATTGGTGCATATTTGTACATTAATTTTCCGATCATCTCACCCAATGCCCAATACGAATTCCCGACGACCGTCAATGAATCATTCAGCGATGCTCCGCAACGTTGTTTTACCTGGTCCATCACCTCTTGAGAAAAGATGCCGTCATAACGTTGTGTCGGATCGCAATAAATCTCTTTTAAAGTCCTGGCAAACAATAGGAAGGTTTTCGGAATTGAATATCCCCGCTTATCCTTCATCACTTCGCCGATGTATTCATCCAGCCGCTCCCGTTCTTTTCTCAGTCTGATCTGATCAACGACATGTTCACGGAGGGACTTTTGCTGCATGGAGGTGTAATATGTGTTCTTTTGCGAACTCGCGATCCGAACGATGTAGAAACCCGGACCGGCTTTGATCACTCCGGAGATCTCACCGGGTTTTAGTTTGTACACCGCTTCTTCAAGTATCGGATCTGCGTCTCCCCAGATAACAGAAGCGGTATCTCGAAGGAAACTAATTGACGAATCAATCTTAAGTGATTCAAAGTCTCTTTGGGTATTCAGCAGGCGGCGAACGAATTTCGCATCGCGTTCTTCTTGGAAATAGAGATATTCAGCAAGAATGATGTTCTGAACGCGCGCCATGCCCCGGATCAGTTCCAGGTCGGTAATCTTTATTTTCTGACTGATTTCAACCCTGTACAGTTCATCGCGGGAGAGTTTTTTACGTATCACCATGAGCGCCTGTTCAAAGAGTGAATCCCGGTCAAGTTTCCGTTCGATTGCCTCCTGAGCCAGCAGTTTTTCTGCAATTAATGTATAAAGGAATTCCTCTTTAAACGCTTCAAGCTCTGCACGACGGTGGCGCCCGAAGCCGGGAAGCATTTCAAATCTACTGACGAATTCACGTTCGCTAATAGCAACAGAACCAGCCTTTGCGATAATGGAGGTACCCGAACTTCCTTGTTGCGCTCTGCCGGCAATAAACGGAAGGAAACAACACAAGAGAATCCGAAAAAAGTACTGACGATACTTCATAGTGATGATATTGAATGAATAGACGATATATTATTTGAAGAGTAAATTACGACAATTACATCAAAGGAGAAAACAAATAGTGCGTTTTCTTGCACCTTATAGCACTTATCTCTACATTTATCACGACATTTTTAAATAAAACGATTGTCCAGACGATAATGACCAGTTCCAAAAAAATAGCATACAGCATCCTCACCGCGCTCACTTTTCTTTTGCTGCTAGCTGCGCTGGAATTTCTCCTGCGTATCATTCTCCCTGCATCGGAAGAATTCAAACTGCCGCTGATCTCCGACGGGATCCCCTCCTATCAAATCAACCGCAGCTATTTGAGGAAATATTTCCCCGCGAGCGCACCGATCCTTCCCGAACTGAAACCGACTGTATTCCGAAAAGACAAGACCGACCATACATTCCGGATCGTCTGTCTTGGTGAATCCTCCATGCTCGGAACACCGTTCCAGCTGAATACAAACATCCCCGGCATCATCCGGAAAATGCTTCGAATGATGCATACGGACAAAGAAATTGAAGTAATCAATCTCGGTGCGGCGGCAATCAATACGAATGTCATCCTGAATTTGACGGACGAGATCATTGATCTTCAACCGGATTTGATTCTTCTCTATACCGGCCACAATGAATTTTATGGACCGGACGGCGTGGGCGCTTCCTGGCTGCAAAAAACTCTTCCTTCCACTATTCCGGTGAAGTATGCGCTGGGCGAACTGCAGCTGGTCAAACTAATTGACAAATATGTTTTACAATCTTTTACATCGTCCGCGCCGAAGGAATATAATTTAATGAAACAGGTTTCACAGAGCAGCAGTGTGCGTCTTGCTTCGAAAGAAGCCGAAAGGATCTTTACGCTGTTCGAAAGCAACATCGGGAATCTGCTCTCCGCTTTTCAAGACCGCCATATTCCTGTGATCGTCAGCGATGTTGCATCGAATTTGTTGTTCCCTCCGTTTGCGTATGATACATCGGCACAACTTCGGCTGTATCAAAAAGAGTTTACTACTGTCGCAACTGCCGGCAAAAAGAAAAATATCGAAGCACTTCATTCTGCATTTCGACTGCTGCAGATCGATTCCTCAAATGCATTCCTCAACTACGTTGCCGGCACAATGTTGTTGAACGACAATCGATTGGTCGAGGCCAAGCGGTTTCTGATTCGCGCAAAGGATGAAGATCTGTTGAAATTTAGAGCTCCGCAACGCATTAATTCCATCTTAAAGAAAGTAGCCACAGCACGAAATGTACCATTCATATCTTCAGATTCGCTATTCTTTGCTGTTTCACCTTCCGGTATTCCTGACCGACAATTGTTCTATGAGCACCTGCATCCTAATGCACTCGGTTATTATAAGATTGCGGCACTTTTTGTCAAAACAATCGAAGAACGCAGGTTGGTATCTCCTGCGGCAGCATCCATCCCATATGCTTTTGACAGCTCAGCCGTGCCGTGGCTCGATTTTGCCTATGCCGATCTTTCCATGAAACGATTGACGAGCCAGTGGCCGTTTCAGAACTACGAATTTGAAACTACCGTAATCAATGGAGCGGATGAAACGTTAGTGAAACTCGCTTCGGATGTTTATTATTCAAAAATCGGCCTTGCAGAGGGGTGTTACAAAACTGCTGCACGATTCCAGCAATTAGGCCGCACTAGCGATGCGTTAACGACGTATGCGTATCTTTCCGAAGAATATCCATACAATTACTATCCCTACTATCTCTCCGGAGTTGCGTGTAAAGATGCCGGTATGAGCAACAGGGCAGAACAGTTTTATTCTTTGTCGCTTCGGTATGATCCCAATTATATTTTTGCGCATATCGATCTCGGACTGTTGAAGATCAATGCCGGCAAGTTCGATGAAGCGATTACTCACTTCCGTACCGCCGACTCTGTTGCTTTAAAAAAAGGCACATCACCTCTTGTGAAAGCCACCATTTACTACGGTCTTTCAGCGGCTTGTGCCAACAAGGGGGATTTTCCGCAGGCTCTTCGATATGTCGAAGAATCACTGCGTAATGCCCCAGACTATACAGCAGCGCGGGATCTGCACAGAAAATTGTCTGCAGTCCACTGATCATTCCACCACACACTTGCCGGCACTACAATCAGCTCAAGAATATCGATCCCTTTTCGTCATTGCAAAATAAAAAGTCCCGTCATCTTTGCAGACAACGGGACTTATATTTTATACTGCTATGATACCATCTTCTTCAGACAGCATCGGGCATTGCTTACTTCAACAACATCATCTTCTTCACGCTGGTGAAGCTTCCTGCGGACAATTTGTAGAAATACACGCCGCTTGCCAATGCAGAAGCATTGAACGGAACGACATGGTTTCCAGTTTCCATTGTCTCGTTGACTAATGTTGCCACTTCCTGGCCGACAACGTTGAACACCGTCAATCTCACGTTCGAGCGAACCGGAACGGCGAAACTGATATTGGTGGTCGGGTTGAAGGGGTTCGGATAGTTCTGATCCAGTGCAAATTCTCTCGGTGCACCATCCTGGTTGCGGCCAACGCCTGTCGGATCTTGACCGGTATAAGTCCATTCGGAATAATACAATGGATTGATGCTTCCGAATTCTGTGTAGACCTTGAAGGTTGAATTCAGATCAACAACGTTTGCAACGTGGTTGTTTCCGAATGCTTTACCGTTACCGCCTTCATTGTCACCGCCGCGGATACCGAATTTATAAACGCGTCCAGCATTAGAACCTGACGGATAGGTGATCTCAACAGTGTAGATCGAATCATTGGCTTTTGCATCGCCATGGGTTCCGTTATCCCACATTTTGCGTTTGTTTGTATCGGCAACCATATCGCGGTTCCATGTTGCCCAATCACCGATTGGGTACACGTTCGGAACGTTTGTTGCGGGACCGTTAATACCAACACCCCAAACCTTAATGCTGTCAATATTTGTCACTGTAGCATCGCCCTGTTCATCCAAAATCGTTCCGCCTGCTTTTACTTTCGCATATGCGGGACGAAGATCGACAAGCCATTTCACTGTAACATCCTTTGTCAACTTTGCCTGACTCGGGAAGATCGGCTGACGACGTGCATCAGACGGGCTTGTGCCCTTGTCATTCACAGTGAATGCTTTGGAGGGAACAAGCACCTGACGGCGTTCACGCTCTGCGCCAGTGATTCCTTCATACGCGAAGTTGAAATAGTTTTCGCGAACTTCATTACCATTCTTAATAATGTAGTATTGGTAATCGAGCTGTTTGGATACGCTTGTGATGATCGTATCTTTCACTTGATAGTTCGTTCCAACCAGAATATTCAACTGTTTCATTCGGCCATCTTCTGCACCGGACTTGAAATATCCTGAACGGATAATAACCGTATCGCCTTGCGAGAATCCGCCAGCATTGATTGCCTTTGCCAGATCCACATTGAAGGTGATTATGCATGTATCTTCATTCACGCGTACAACTGGTTTGTCATTGTTGAAATACACATAAGCCAAAGTTGTATCTGTTTCATCAACAGGGATTGTAAATTTGCGGTTCGGTGATCCTTGAAGTTCATCACGACCCCACAGATTTCCAAGTCGGAATTTGTAGCTCACTTCAGAACCCGGAGTAATATTTGCATGGCTCTTTGCAAAACGCATACGTCCGGAATAGAAGTACGTTTCACCTTCACGTGTCAGATAATGTGACGTGCCCCAGTTCAGATCAGGGGTTGCTCCCCCTTTATCATCACCCATGACAACGACAGAGTCAACATCTGCATCTGTCCATCCAAAGGTTTTGTCCTCGATAACTGCTTGCATGTTCACACGAACCCACACTGTGAGAGTATCTGCTCCAACTTCTCCCCACGGTCTGAAATATTGTGCTTTTCCGCCATCAGCACCGGAGTATTTGTAGAACTGCACCGGAAGCGTTGTATCTGCTGCTCCGACGATAAGAACACGGTTGTCGCCGTTTTCCCATCCGCCGTTTGCGCGGAATTTATAATACACGGTGTCACCGGTGTTCAGGTTCAACTCTGTTGACCAGTAATCGCCGCCGATATTTGCCAGCGGTTCACCTGCACCCCAGCTGGTGATCTTGTTGCCGGTAACGGTCACTGTCCAGCCGCTTGTCACGGTGTCCGAGATCGTTGCTGTATTGGCAAAAAATTTGACTTTGACCTGTGCTGACGATACGTTTGAAACCATTCCGATCGTTATTAACAGGGCAAAAACAAACAGAAAGGATCTTTTCATTTTTACCTCCGAAGTATTTGAATAAGTTGATTTGGTACTACTGTTGCTGCGTAAGAAACTTTTTTTGGTGTTCAAACCTCCTTTCAGTGGTTTTAACTGCGTAAAAAATATGAATCGTTTCTTAGAAATTAATCGATACTGCAATTGTGTTCAGGTCTCCGAAGAGTCCAAACTGAGTCAGCGCATAATTCACTTCCAGCGCTGCTATCCCTTGTAATCCGTATTTGACTCCGGCACCAAAGGTCAAACCGTCTTGTTGCAGGGTTTTCGCTAATGGGGGTTCGCTGGAAAAAAGGGCTTTATATCCGGCTCGGGCAAACAGCATTTGTTGCCAGCTGATCTCTGCACCAACATTCACTGCCTCGTTATTATCACTCGGACGTAATGCATCCACGGCTACAGTTGCTTTTATCGTTTCGTCCTTGATCACATCCATAGCAACGCCGACACGGAACAGCAGAGGCATCGGCCAGGATTCCGTTTTCTTTTTCCCGACGAGAGTTTTGTTCGCACCGGCATATTGCGGATTCTCATCGATCGGCACAAGAAGGTCGCGTCCGTCCAGTGTCAGGTCGCCACCGAAGTTGGACATGGACATTCCCAACCGCATTCCGTTGAAATCAGTAATAAAAAGCAGTCCGGCATCAAAAGTGATATTGCTGGCAGATTCATTCCAGATTCTCTGCGAAACATATTTCACCGTACCGCCGATGGAGAATTTGTCTGTCAGCCGGCGGGCATAGGAAATGCCGGCGGCAAAATCGTTCGCAGACCATTTTTCACCGGTTCCTTCCGGCGATTCTACCGTGTTCACATCCTCTTCCCCATAATCCAATTGCGTCATCGTAATGCCGATAGCGTTCTCAGAATCGAAATTGAACATAAGTCCGAACCAGCGGAACTTGGTGCCGACCAGCCATTCGGAATTCGTAAAATTAAATTCCGATTTATCCGCTTGAACGAATGCACCGGGATTCCAGTAAATGGTCGACACGTCTTCGTTGGATGCAACGAATGCGCTTCCCATGGCGAGCGCTTTTGCCCCGACGGGATTTCCCAGGAATTGTGCGGCTGTCGTGCCGACTTTCGATTGTGCAACGGCCGCCGCTTGCAACAGCAAGACAGTTCCAAGCACAAAGACAATTTTCATATACATTTTTTTCATAGGATCCATATTCATTATTTAATGATTGCAATTTTTCCGGTTTGATTGCCAGCCGGGGATTCAACAACATAGAAGTAGACCCCGTATGCGATATCAAGATTTTCTTTCGTCTTTAAGTTCCAGGAGACAGAGCCATCCTCGATATTGCCGTCATGATAGAGTGTTACCAAATGGTCTCCGCGCGACGTGAAAACCTTCACTGTGGCCGACGCAGGTAAATGGATGAAATCGATCTTTCGCTCGCCGCGTCCGCTGGTAATACCGGGATTCAATGGAAGTTCAAACGAAGATGAGGTAACATATGGATTGGGAACAACACGGACCTTCAATGGATTGGCTTTCGCCACCTGCAAATCGGAGGTCGGAATAGGAAGTGTCAGTTCAAACAAATCGTTGCTGTTAAACGGTTTGTTGGTTTTGATGGATAACTTGCTGCTGCTCGTGAGAACAAAGTTCGAATCAGGCAAATACACAGTCCAGGTTGGTACATCGCGGCCGTTTGGCCCTTTTTCCAGAAAAATGATTTGCTGACCGCTTGCCAGGTCACCTGTTTTCACGGTATTTGAATCATACAGATAGAATTTGATATAGGTACTATCCGAAACATTATATATCCGGAATTTTGTCGACAATGTATCCAGAAATCCTGCCCAATCGGGATGCGCTTGAGCTGTATCAACATAATGATCCGAGATTTGGATCTCATAGTCGCTCGGCTTCCGGTACAGAAGGATGTTGTTGTTGAATAACGGTTCAGCGTGGAAATTGATCGCATACTGTTTCGGTGTATTGATCCATTTCGTTTCGATGGTATTTAAGCTTGTCGCCCAGTCATTGTTAAATTCAAGCTGCAAACCGTCGAAGATATCGGTATCAAAGTTCTCCTTGGCGCTCGGAATTGTGAGTCCAGAAAGCTGAGACCTTTGCATATTGGGGCTGCGCCAGACGGGATAGTATTTATAAGAAATAGAATAGTTCGCCTTCGGTAGATTTCCCGGTGCAGACGCATGAATCGTTCCACGGTTAACGTCTACTTCATATTTGTTCGCAGCTACGATACCACCAGAAGCATTTTTAACGACAATTGTTGAGGCATCAATGTTCTTCCGTAATAGATTAACAATAACGGTATCATTGGCTTCGAATGTTTCGGTGAATGTTGCTTCATCCTTAACGTTATAGAATGTAGTCACTCGTGTCCACTCAGTTGAATCGGCAATATCTTTTATAGTATTACCATTGTTGTCCAGAGTATCGTTTTGAGTGTCAAAGAAAGTAATATGGTATGTATGCCCGGTCAACTTTGTAGGATCGATGATCTTATATCGCACCGTTCCTGAGGAGAATCCGGATGTCCGAGTCAATAACGAAGTATCGACCGGCGATACATAACCAGTGGTCTTTGCATTCGGAGTAACGACCACAACGTTGATATCGTGGTCGATTTTCCCTTCCGGTGAAATAGTAACGAATTTAGTATTTTCCTTTGGGAACAATCCTAGCGCTTCATTTCCTCTGTCGTAGGCAACAATCGCATAGAAATACCGCCGGCCATTCTGCACATCATCATCCACGAACGAATGTTGCAGACCTGTTTCATGGCCCAGGTCAAAAGATAATCCGGATGCCTGCTGATGCAGCGAAGATGAACTCTCATAAAAACCCTGAACACCGTCTTTCAGATCGAATTGTACCAGCGGTTTATACATCTGCGGAACGCCTGAAGCATCCGTGATGGTAAAAATATCACTAAAGTTCGGGTCGGTAGATTTGTATATCTTATAACCTTCAAAATCTTTGATGAGCAATACCGGATCGACCGATTCTTCTGCTCGGCGGTCCCAGTAAAGAGTCACTTTTTGGTCATCTGCAACTGCTGACAACTGCGGTTTTTCCGGAGCAAGCGGGAACTGATAGTTCGCATCGTAAATCTGTTGTACAATTTTTTTATTCTTTAGAAGATCAGCGATATCATCGTCCGGCCATTTGCCGCCGTAACCACCGCCATACACCAGCGCCAGGGAGAAACGTTCCGTTGCTTTTGCCAGCAGCGGGAAGTAGCCGGAGCCGTATATGAAATCCCCGTCTTCGCCTGCGATTGGTTCGTTATTCACGATTGTTGTTGGAACATCAAAGAATCCGGGCGCCAGATTTTTCCAGATCGATTCGTCATCACCCAGAATCACTTTATTGGCAGGTGTAAAATAGTAGAAGCTTGTTAAACCGAGCTGGTCAGATTCACGTACGTCCGTCTTATCGATATGCGGTTCACCGGGAAGATCGGAGTCTGTACCATCAAATTTATATCCTGATGTCGCAATTCCATCCCCTTCGCCAAAGTCACCCGTTAATGCGGTCCCATCACGACCGACATCGTCATAAACGAAATTCCAGTCGCTGTTATTGTCTACACCGTCATCGCGTCGTTCATCAATCATACCAAGCGGGCTCTTCACTTTTCCATTGACATAATCAACAAACCGAACCTGGTGAGGAACATCTAACAAAATCTTGGTGCCGGAACGTTTTACTGCACGGAAGTGCAGGTACTGATTCTCATCAACCAATCCGTTATAATTATTGTCGACGCCGTCATATGCGTTCAAATTGACATACGCGGAATCTGCGGTAACTTTCACGGCGTTGCCTTCGATCACCTTTGTGCCAAGCTTTGGGTAAACATAGGTGGTATTGCCCCGAGTGGGAATGATGACCGAATCGACATTCGGTACGATATATTCCGATCGGCTGTAATCATTATTAATAACAATCACCTTTTTACCGGGAATGATCAAGATAGAATCAGTGAACATTGATTCGAGGAACAGGGGCGATGTCAGGCCAATGGCAGAAGAATCTGCGTCTCCGTCATTATCGATACCATCATAAGGATTGCCGGGACTTTCCAAGAATGCATATCCAACCATACCGACACGGCCGACCCAAAGCGGATTTCTGCTTGGTCCACCCTTCTTGTAATCACCGGTATAGGTCAAATTATTATATACATCATAGAATGACCAGTCGTCATTATATTCCTGGGGACCACCGTCTGCTCCGGTAACGCCGACATACGTTCCGACGATCGTTCCGAACACTACCTGACTATAGTTTGTGGTTCCGGTATTGGTAATATCATAGAGCCAAAAAATATTGTCCTTGGCCAGGAAGTCATTCCATTGCATCGCACGAACGCTCACTTTCAATCCAAGACCGTTTCGGCTTGTATTGGTGGAATCTGGTTTGAAATCGACACTGAATGTATTGTTCGCTTTGTAATTAAATCGTTCATCATTATTATCATCCATCACAAAATATGTTTCCAGATCTGCGCCGATCTTTTTCCCAAAATAGCCGTTCCATGCAGCATATCCTTTTAAGGAAGGATTCGGATTTTGCTTCCAGCCCGGATCGGTTGGATCAGTCATTTTATCCGGCCAGAAAAGCGGCCATGATTTCGGATCACCGCTGATGGCGATTTTAGATTGATTGGCATTGAAATATCCTGATATCGGTTCCAGTGTCCACGGCTTATTGGATATCGGATCTTCATCGCGTTTTTGTGTGGGTCGATCTGTTGGGTTAGTTACTGAAGAATGGAAAGTTTTCCCCAACCAGTGCACTTCTGCGCTCACCAAAGGACTCACATCGCCGATGTACCCGTTGTTGTCATGTTTCCATGCTCCTCGGGGTCCCTTATCTCCTGGTTGTCCGATAACTCCCCAGTTTCCAAACACGGTGCGCACCTGATTTCCATTCATAACGCCTGTGCGACGGTACTCACGTCCGCTTTGTGCGATCGAAAGTGTTGAAAAGAGCAGGAACAGCGTAACGAAAGCAATTGTATAAGTTGTGATCTTCATGTGTTAAAACTCCAAATTGATACCAAATTCGATCCGTCGCGGTTCGGAATAATTTCCCGCTCTTGTAAACCATTCTTGCAGCGTATTCACACGTTCGCTTGGATTTGTCTTCCGTGCGGTTGCTTCATCCAGCGTGAAACCGGCACGACCTGTATCGTCAAAGACGCCCGTTTCGTTCCTGAAGTCAAATACATTAAAGACACGGGCAAAGACGATCATCCGCACAAAATCCAACGAAAACTCGTAGGACGTGTTCAAATCAACATTAAAGGAGACCGGTTTTAATTGACTGTTGGTCAGCAATGTAGAAATATCCTGGGATTTTCTCGGGGTGTATGGCCGTCCTGAACCGTATTGACCGATGCCGCTGATCAACCAGCTGCCGGTGTTATATGCAACAGTCACGTTCAATGTATGGCGCTGATCCCATTCCAACGGCACTAACTGAACTTCAGGCAGCGCTCCGCTTGTCACTGCATTGCGTGCTTCATTCACATCGGATGCCGTGCCGCGGGCGATCTGGAATGTATAATCCGCTTTTGCCGTGAGACCGCCGGAGAATCTCTTTTCCGCGGTCAACACGATTCCTTTCACAAACCCGAAATCACTATTGGTAAACATGCTGTACTTTGCTGCATCACCGAATACGTAGATCTCGGCACTGCGCGTTCCGGTCAACCCTCTTACGTCCCGGATATATGCTGTAACGTCGAGTGCTACATCATCGGAGACCTGTTGTTGCACACCAAGTTCGGCACTGATCGTCTCTTCCGGTTTCAAATCGGCATTCCCGATCAAACCCTGATTCCCGGTTCCCTGACCGATTTTGAAATCAGGATTTTCATATAATCGTTCGAATCGCGGCACCTGGAAGAAGTGTCCATAGGAGAAATGCACAATGCCTCTGTCTGTAATCGGAAATGACACGCCGAGTCGTGGACTAAATTGTGCTTTTGCCGTGGCGTCCTTATACCAATAAGCTGCCCGTTCTGCCGGGGTTTTGTCGGTCTCTCCTGCATCCTGAATTCCATCGCCGTCCAGATCATGGAATCTGTTCGCAGGTATAATCGGGGTGTAAATACTCGGATCTCTCGGGTCGCGAAGCACTTTACCGTCCGGTTCAAAATAATCGAATCGCACACCGATGTTCACGATGATGTTTTTGAATTCCATCTTATCCTGAATGTATGCGGACATTTCGTACGGATTATGCTTATATCGGTTGTGGGAACTTGAAGAGATATCGAGGACTTGCGTTTGAATGTAAGGATTGTCTTTTGATACATCGATGGTGCTTTGTGTGTTGATCGGCTGCAACTGGATATTATCCTGGCGGATGTCGTACGTCCGGACTTCCGCTCCGACTTTAAACAGGTTCATTTGATTCACCTGACTCGAGACATCGAGTTTCAACAAATACGTTCTTGTGGAACGCGTATTGTGTCTCAGATCCGTGCCGCCGGTGAAGAAACTATACGAATCCTGTGTCTGGAACAACAGTGGGTGGACATACCGGGAATCGTTCATGTTCTCATATAAATACTCTTTCGAATCTTTCACGAAGGCAGATCCGCCAAGTGTATAATAGGTGTTGGAATTGAGCGTGTGTGACAACTGAAAGATGAATGTATTGCTGAAGTCATGACCATTGGCAATACCGTCCGGATTATAACGATACATCCGCTTGTCGCCGGTCTTGTTTGTGCTATAATCAAAAATGAAATTTCCAGTCAATTTCATCAACGGCAGAATCTTCCACGCAATTTTCGCTTGAGCATATCTCCGTTCACTATTACCTAACGGGACAACAGCACTATCACCTTTACCAGAAGCATCCCTATAAATACGAAACGTATTCGTACTGTCAGTAAACGCTATATTGCTAGGATTAAATCTTCGAAATCCCATTTCCCATCCATTAAAATAGATGTAACGAGCATTAGCAAAAAAAGTCAGAGCTTCACCGATGATCGGTCCGCTGATATTTCCTTCAATATTTCTGATATGAATCGGATTAAACGACAGGCCGGGATATAATTCTTCGTTCGTGCTAAGATAATCACCCATATACGTTCCGATACCGCCGGTGAATTTCAAACCGCCTTCACGCGTAGCGATGTTTACTATTCCGGACATCGCCTGGCCATATTCCGCATTGAACGCACCGGAGATTAACTGCAATTCCTGAACGGCGCTTTTATTGATTTCAACAACCTGGTTACCATTATAGACGTCCGTGACCGGGACGCCATCGATCCATGTTGCTACTTCACCGCTTCTGCCGCCGCGTAAGCTTCCGCCGACATAACCGGCTTGGAGTGAAAGTACCTGACCGATTTCGGTAACCGGCAATGCTTTGATATCATCTCCGCCAACAACTGCAGTTTTCGATGTCAGATCCTTTTGCACTAATTGCCGTTCCGCAGTGATGACCACTTCTTCTCCGACAACGGTCTCTTCGGCAAGTTTGAAATCGTTCGTCGATGTGAGATCGATGTTCACCTTCACATTGCTCATGGATACAGCGCTGTACCCGATCGACGATGCACGGATCGTATAGATGCCGGGAGGAAGGTTGCCGATAGAATAGTTACCGTCAAAGTCGGAGACGGCACCGTAGGGTGTTCCGACGAGAATGATGTTCACACCCGGCAATGGTTCGCCTGTGCGTGAATCAACGATGGTGCCGGCAATCTTGCCGGTAGTGCCGGCATACAGTCCGAGAAAGACGGCGATAAGCAAGAACGAAAGGGTAAAGACTTTTTTCATTACTGGACTCCGGTTCTTCAATGGTGCGAAGAAGAGATTAGTTGCTTGCGCTGAATATATAGTTTTTGTTTGCCCCGCAACTTGCACGTACGATTAGTTCGGGTGTGAAATTAATCAGAGAGATCGGCGCTGCGGGATTTTCGATCCTCTGAAGGATCTTTTTCACGGCGAGTTCTCCCATTTCGTACATCGGTTGACGCATGGTGGTCAGATCAAAATGATCTGCAAGTTCTATATCATCAAAGCTGATTATCGATACATCATTCGGTACATGGAATTGATGTTCCTTTAATGCACCAATCACGCCGATCGCCTGCACGTCGCTGGAGACAAAGAATGCCGTCGGCATTTTCACATTCCGGGAGTAAAACTCCTGCATGCAGTCAAATCCTGATTCCCTAGTGAAGCCGTGACTTTTGATATTTCTGCTGTTCACGATGTTCTTCTCGTTCACTTCAAGGCCATGCTTTTGCAATGTTTCTTTAAAACTCTGCAGACGTTCCCGGGCCGGACTGCTTTGTAAGTTCGCGTTGATCATTCCGATATTCGTGTGACCAAGCGAAAGAAGATGCTCGATTGCGATCCGGGTTCCTTCGAAATTGTTGGTCCGGATGGAATCGAAACTGGGATGATACGTATCCACCAGCACTAAGGGAATCTTCTTTTCTAAAAATTCATCAGCATACCGTTGCGGTAATTCGAGTGAGAACAGCAGCGTGCCGTCTGTTCTCCCTTTGCGCAGGGATTTCTGCAGATACTCTTCGACATGTTCCTGTGTATTGGTGCCATGAATGATGAGATCATACCCCAGCGATGTGAGAGTTTCCTGCACACCTTGCAACACTTGAATGAAAAAGTAATCAGTAAAAAATGGAATGATAGCGCTTAACGTGCTCGAACGCTTTCGAGCCAGCGCTTGTGCAAAAGCGTGTGGTTGGTAGTTGAGTCTCTTGGCAACTTTTATGACTCTGTCACGAGTCTCGGAAGTCACCTTAGGGCTGTTGTTCAATACCCTTGATACTGTACCAATTCCTACATTCGCTTCCCTTGCAATGTCGTAAATCGTAACTGCCAATCGCGACCTTTAGTTTGAGTAAACAGCTTGATCTGTGGAAGGGCTTTCACAACTTAGGGTAATTCTAATTTATTGTCAAGCAAAATTCTTGATGCTTTTTTTAATGTGCTTCTAGGTGTGCCTATCTTACAAAACAAGCTAAATACGGGGTGTTTTTTTTGACGCGGAGGATGAATAAATATTTTTTTTCTTAGAACTTGCTAGAGTGGAACAGGATGGATTCATCTTCCATTCCATCCCTCCACAGAGTAAAATAAGATATATTGATCCGATATTTCAGTTTTTTGATGCCTGAAAATTAGAAGAGTGTATAAATGAATGGTGCCAACGCGCTCCCTTTTGTCAAAACAATCAACAAACCAAACAGCACCAAAACGGTGACGATCGGGAATAACCACCATTTTTTGTTTTCTTTTAGGAAAGAAATATATTCCGCCAGTATTCTTAACTTCGCCATCGGATATCCTTTTTATGACATTCGTTCGTAATTGACAGATTCCTTTTTGTTGCGAAAAATCCAATAGCTCTCATCTTTCGACTTATATCTCGGCGAAAATTGCTTCCCGGATATTTTTGCTATGACTGAAATTAGCAAAAGAACAGAGTAAAAAACAATGAATAATATTACCCTCGATACAATTGCACCGAGAACAATCGCTCCTCCCATCCAATATCGGTGAATCGCCCGAAGATGTTCTGCAAAAAGAAATCCACCGACAATCAGCAACACTCCCAATCCTATCAAGACGAATGAAACCGCTTCCCTCCACCATAATAACAACATTCCGCAAATTCCAAGAAAGAGGAAGACACCACCGACAGTCAAACCGAATTTTTTCAGATCCAAAACAGTCGACCGGATTCCAGATATATCGTGCTGTATCTCTTTAATCCAATTCATACGTATTCCTCCAATCTTCCTGCTCTTTATAGAGAGGTTGCTCACTTTTCAATAATACAAAATCGCCAAGAACAAGAACATCCATCTCGGTCCTCATAAAGCACCGGTATGCATCTTCTGGAGATTCCACAATTGGTTCTCCTCGGACGTTGAACGACGTATTGACTACCACCGGACATCCTGTTTTATTATTGAATGCCGTCAGCAATTCATGGAATCTTGGATTCGTCTCACGATGGACGGTTTGTATCCTCGCAGAATAGTCCACATGAGTCACTGCCGGAATTTCCGAACGGACAACATTCAGTTTATCGATTCCCCATCGCTGTTGCTGTTCATCCGTCATCGAACGCTGTTTTCCCTCGGCAACATCGGCAACCAAAAGCATGTATGGACTTTCACAAGTGATAGTAAACCATTCGGAGACATGTTCTGCGAGGATCGCCGGTGCGAACGGACGAAAACTTTCCCGGTATTTGATCTTCAGATTCATCTTTTTCTGCATCTCTGAAGAGCGCGCATCACCAAGGATGGAACGGTTCCCTAGTGCGCGAGGACCGAATTCCATTCTCCCCTGAAACCATCCAACCACATTCCCATCCGCTATTAATCCTGCAACGCGCTCGCTTAATGTTCCGGTATCCTGGAATTTTAAGTATGGCAAGCGTTTTTCTTTCAAATATAACTCAATCACTTCGGCCGGATACGATGGCCCCAAATACGTACCCCGTTGTGCATCAGTCTCTCCGTTCCTCCGTTCCTTATTAAAATAGTGATATGTTCCGATGAGAGCTGCGCCAAGCGCTCCTCCGGCATCGCCGGCGGCTGGCTGTATCCAGATCTTGTCAAAGATGCCGGAACGAAGAATCTTTCCATTGGCAACGCAATTCAGTGCGACTCCTCCTGCAAGGCACAAATTCTTTTCCCCTGTCACCTTTTTCGCAAACCGGACGATCCGAAGCATGATCTCTTCCGTTACAACCTGGATCGATGCTGCAATATCCATCTCTCGTTGTGACATGGGGGATTCAGGTTTGCGAGACGGACCGCCGAAGAGCGCTGCGAACTTTGCGTTCGTCATTTTTAAACCGGTGGCATAATCAAAGTAAGCCATATTCATTGTAAAAGAACCGTCATCGCGAAGGTCGATCAAATGGTCATAGATCGTCTGCACGTATTTCGGAACTCCGTACGGTGCCAATCCCATAAGTTTATACTCGCCGGAATTGACTTTGAAACCGGTGAAATATGTAAATGCAGAATAGAGCAGTCCCAGAGAATGCGGGAAATGCTGCTCAGCAAGAATGGTGACATGGTTCTTCTCTCCCAATGCAATAGATGACGTTGCATATTCGCCGACGCCGTCCACCGTTACTATTGCTGCACGATTGTAGGGTGAAGGGAAAAATGCGGATGCCGCATGGGATTCATGGTGTTCTGTGAACAACACCTTCCCTTCATACGATAATTCATCTGCAATAACATCGGAAAGCCACAATTTCTCTTTCAACCAGACCGGCATGGAGCGGACAAATGAACGGAATCCTTTCGGCGCTCCATCAAGATATGTTTCCAGCAGACGGTTGAATTTCAGGAATGGCTTATCATAGAACACGACGGCATCGAGTGCATTCACGGAACATCCTGCTTCCTGGAGACAATAACGAATGGCGTGATGAGGAAACCGCTCATCGTGTTTCTTTCGCGAAAAGCGTTCCTCCTGTGCAGCTGCGATGATCTCCCCGTCCCGAACAATGCAGGCGGCAGAATCATGATAGAATGCCGATATGCCTAGAATGGTTGTCGCACTCCGTGATGGTATTAATTGACTCATTCGACGATCCCGTTGAAATGAGGTTCACTCTTTCTATAATTGTCAATTCTCATTACAAATTTTGATTAACAGTGAACATTCCGTGATCTATACTTTATTTTTAGGCCGCAGTGAGAACCGCAGAAATATTCCGCAAGCCGCACAAATAACTGCTCCTGTGAAAACCGCAGTTCGGGCGCCGATGAAATTAGCAAGCCATCCCATTCCCAAATGTCCGAACGGTGCCAATCCCTGAAAAATGAGCAGATAGAGCCCCATCACTCTTCCCCGCATTGCATCCGGCGCATGACGCTGCACAGTTGCATTCGCCGTAGCGATGAACATAATAAGTCCCATCCCAACGAATACCAAACTGTATAATGATACGGCAACATTGGTGGAAAAAGCAAATATGGAAACTCCGATGACGAACATGGTGATTCCGGTATTTATAAAACTCATGGGACGGACCCTGCTTTCGGCGCTTGCGACAATTATGGCGCTGATGAGCGCTCCGATACCGAACGACATCATCAGATTACCGAGGCCGACGGCGCCAATATTCAGTATTGTATCCGCAAAGATCGGTAGAAGCACCGTATAGGACCAACCAAAAACCGTGATGACAGCAACCAGTGCCAAAATCTTCACCAGTGTCTTATCTGACCGGACAAAGTCGACGCTTTCTTTCAGCGATGCAAAAGTATTTACCGGGCCCGTCGAAACAAAAATCTTTGGTTCCACCTTCATCCGTAACAACACGATGATCACAGCAAAAAAGGAGACTGCATTGAAGAAAAAACACCATGCGACGCCGACAGCCCCGATGATCACACCGCCGATTGCCGGACCAATGATCCTCGCACCGTTGAATGATGCAGAATTCAATGCGATGGCATTCGCAAGATTTTCTTTCCCTGCCAATTCCACCACAAATGATTGACGTGCAGGAACATCGAATGCATTAATTGTTCCCAACGTGAATGCAAGAACGCACACCATTTCCACCGTTGCCAGGTTAAGAAACACAAGCACCGCCAAAATAACCGATTGAAATAACGACAGAATCTGTGTGATGATGATGATGCGGTGCTTAGAAAAGCGGTCAGCAATTGAGCCGCCGTACATCGCAAACAGCAGCATCGGTATCGTATTCAGAAACCCGACAATGCCGAGCCAGACCGATGAAAAGGTTAATTGATAGACCAGCCATGCCTGCGCCATCGTCTGCATCCACGTACCGATAAGGGAGATGACCTGACCGCTGAAGAAGAGCCGGTACATCGGCTGCCGCAGAGAACGGAAAGTCGGGATCGCGAGCATGCGCAACAGAAGATTATCCATTGCGGTAAAATTGGAAACGCAGATAGATCAACGCATAGACCAAGCCTCCGAATGTATCGGCAGCAAGGTCCAGCGGATCCGTCGATCGTCCCGGAGTGAACATTTGATGATATTCATCCGAAACACCATAGACTGCGACGAACACCACAGCAATAAGTAGTGCATGCTTTTTTAAAAGAAGATTTTTCTGAAAAGAAAGTGCAACATGCATCAGCCAGCACAAAATGAGAAATACCGACGCATGGACAACCTTATCCGTATAGTTCGGTAACATTGCAATATTCGCCGAGGGTATGGATGATGCAATAAAGATAAAAACGCTCCAGGCAATAACGGGGAGTTGATATTGAACGAATGCTATGAGTTTTTCCTGCATGTTCATTTGACGATAACTTCGCGAAAAGCATCCGGCAAATACCGGAGGAGGTCCCCGGCTATGAGACTGTGCATTCCAACCGCAGATGCGCCAATATCTCCCGATTTTCCATGAAGGAAAACGGCATTCATCGCGGCATTCAAGGGACTATTTCCCTGTCCGATAAATGATGCAATCATTCCGGCAAGAACATCTCCGCTGCCGGCAGTGGACATTCCAGGATTTCCCGTAGGATTAACATAGATCTTTCCTCCCGGTTCTGCAATGATCGTCGGCGCCCCTTTTAAGACGACAACGACATTATACCGTTCTGCAAATGCGGATGCCAGTGAAAATTTCTGACGATCGATCAGTTGGGACGGGATACCGATGAGACGTGAAAACTCTCCATGATGCGGTGTAATCACCAAATGGCGAGACTTTCTTTTTTCCAGGATATCTGTCTGTCCCGCAAGAGCATTCAAACCATCCGCATCCGCTACAACAGGCTTCGACGATGTCCGGATCACTTCTCTCATCAGTTCTTGTGTTTCAATGTTCTGCGACATTCCGCATCCCACGAGCACCACTGTTGACCAGTCGATTCTTTTTTTGATTTCATTCATTGCAGAGAGGGCAATACTTCCCTTGCTTGTGTCCGGAAGTGCGAGCGGCATTACCTCCACAGTTCTTTTTGCAATCACCGGATATTCCGACTCCGGAACACCCATAATCACCTGACCTGCACCGCTCCGCATAGCGGACTGACTGCACAACCATGCCGCACCCATCATTCCTTTTGACCCGGAGAGGATGAAAATTTTCCCGACAGAATGCTTATGGCTGTTACTGGAGCGGACCGGTAGATTCTTCCGGATATCGTGCGAATCCACAAGAAAAATGCCCGGCTTCATCACAGCTTTTCGGGGTATTCCGATATCCACCACAACAACATCACCGGTAATTTCTTTTGCACGGCCGTAATAAAATCCAATCTTCGGCTGCGAGAAAGTTACGGTTACATCTGCGTGAAATACACTATTATTCGTTTCAACTGTCAATTCGTTTAATCCCGTCGGTATATCGACAGCAATTTTCAATGACTTCTGTTTATTGCACCATTGAACAGCGGAAAGATACGCACCATGAAGTGTTCCGGAAAATGAAGTCCCCAACATCGCATCTATAATAATGTCAAAACGTCGATTCTTTTGTTTCTTGAATTTTTCAATGCGGATAATGTCTATGGAGGAATGAACGAATGACTGCAGTCGTTGATAATTTTCCATAGCATCGCCCCGTAATTTCTTTTCACTCTCAATCAGGACGACCGTGACGTGAATGTTCCGTTCAGCAAGAATTCTTGCAACGACAAATCCGTCTCCGCCGTTATTCCCTTTCCCGCACAAGATAACTACTGTAGGATTGGAACGGTCCTTCAAACGGAGCAGCATACGCCGCTGCAGAATTTCATTGGCAACCGCCTTCCCGGCGTTCTCCATTAATTGGAGAGAAGGAATATGCAATCTGTTGATCGCATAATCATCGGCCTCTTTCATTTGCTGCGGTGTGAGGATAATTTTCATAAAACAAAAAAACCGTCCGGCCTCGATCTGAAGCGGACGGTTCTCGCAAAGAACAATGAAATTAAAAAATTGATTTCAGGAAATCGAAAATAAGCCAAGGCAGCACACCAAAGAGCACGATCGCGATTCCGCATGCGATCACTGTGGTGTAAGTTAATTTCGAAAGCGTAAGCTCTTCATGATTCACCGCCGGTCGGAAATACATAAACACAACAATCCGTAAATAGTAATAGGTTGAAAAGAGGCTTGTGATAACGCCGAAAATCGCCAGCCAGGTAAGATTTGCCTGCACAGCGCTTGCGAACAGATAATATTTTCCGACAAATCCTGCAAATGGCGGAATACCGGTCAATGAAAACATGAACATTGCCATTAATGCGGCAAGTAATGGTTTTCGCTTCGCAAGTCCCGCATAATCCTCATAATTTAAATTCGTACCATTCTCTTTTTCCAGCATCGTGATGATGCCGAAAGCGCCGAGATTGGTAAAGGCATACGAAACGAGATAAAAGGCAATTCCCTGCTGACCGATAGACGTAGCAGAAGCAAGGCCGACAAGCATATAGCCGGCATGAGCAATACTGGAATATGCCAGCATTCGTTTTAAATTCATCTGGGATAATCCGAACCAGTTGCCAAGCAGCATTGAACCTGCTGCCAGTACAGCAAGCACCATCATCAACCGGTCGTCTTTCATGGAGAGTGGGACGGAGAATGCGATGACAAATGCAGAAAATGCTGCCGCTTTACCGCCGGTGGACATGAATGCAGTCACAGAAGTCGGCGCCCCTTCATACACATCAGGCACCCACATGTGGAACGGCACCGCTGCCACTTTAAATCCGAAGCCGATCAGGATTAATCCCCATCCGATAATATGAAGCGGTTCACCAAACGCTTGCGGATACAATGTCACAATGCGGAGAAGATTTGTCGTTCCGGTTGTTCCATAGATGAGTGCGATACCATATAATAAGAATCCGGTCGCAAATGCGCCCAATAGAAAATATTTCAGTGCCGATTCATTGGAAGCATTCTTTGTACGGAAAAAGCCGGCAAGCACATAGAATGCAACGGACATTACTTCTACACCGAGGAAAACCGTGATCAGATCCGCGGCTGCGCCAAGCATCAACATGCCGATCGTTGCCAGTAGAATGAGGACATAATATTCGCCCAGATGAAATTGTTCTCGCTCCAAATACGGCTTGGCTATGAAGATTGAGAACAATGCAATGACTAAGAAAAGTACACCGAAGAAACTTGCATAACCGCCGACCAGCAGCATATCAGAGAATGCCGTGGCATTCATGGGAAAAGTATAAACGGCACATCCGATCGCAATAAGTAAACCGACTACGCTGATGAAAAACACTGTTCGTGCCGAATTCTTCAGCAATGCATTTGCCGTCAACGCAATGAGAGAAAACAACGAGAGCGCGAGTATCGGCAGGGAGCCTATAAGATCTGAGGTTGAAAAGAAATCCATATATAATTCTTTATTAATATCGTAATAGAGGAACGGCTTATTTTGACAAACCTTCTGCCGGAATTGTATTGCCGCTCTTCACATTTTGCATCTGTACCACCACCTGTTTTGTTGAAGCCGCGGACGCCTTCAGGAATGTCGAGGGATACACACCGATCCAGACAATGAACAACAAAATCGGAATCATCAATGCTATTTCTCGTTTGTTTAAATCGAGCAGCGATTTGTTCTCGTCGTGTGTGATCTTGCCAAAGAAGACCCGCTGCACCATCCACAGCATATAGACAGCCGAGAAGATCACTCCGGTCGCGGCGACCGCAGCATAGACATACGAACCAAGGAACAACGAGTTGAACGAACCGAGCAGAATCAAAAATTCACCGACAAATCCGTTCAATCCCGGTAATCCGATGGACGAAAGAGTTACAATCATGAAGATCGTTGAAAAGACCGGCATCACTTTTGCCAGTCCGCCGAATTGCACGATTTCGCGCGTGTGCCGTCGGTCGTAAATCATTCCCACTAAAAGAAATAACGCCCCGGTGGAAAGTCCGTGATTGATCATCTGAATCATAGCCCCCTGGATCCCTTCCTCCGTCATCGAAAAGATGCCAAGAACAACGAATCCAAGATGGCTCACGGAAGAGTACGCGACGAGTTTTTTCACATCCGTCTGCACCATTGCAACGAGCGCTCCATAGACGATACCGATCACCGAAAGTGTCGCCAACAACGGAGTAAACTGGAACGACGCCTGCGGAAAAAGCGGAAGACAGAAACGGATCAAGCCATATGTTCCCATCTTCAGCAGCACACCAGCAAGTATTACGGATCCGGCAGTCGGCGCTTGCACGTGCGCATCCGGCAACCAGGTATGCAGCGGGAACAACGGTACTTTAATTGCGAAAGAGAGTGCGAACGCCAGGAACATCCAGACTTGAATTCCCATTGGAATACCGGGAGCGATCGCATATAATTTTTGAAGGTTCGTTGTAAAATATCCCCCGGGCAACGTCGATGCATAATACCCGAGCCAGAGAATAGCGATCAGCATCAGCAGCGATCCTGCCATGGTGTAGATGAAGAACTTCACTGCTGCATAAATCTTATCCTTCCCGCCCCAAATACCGATAATGAAATACATCGGAATCAACATCGCTTCCCAGAAAACATAAAATAGGAAGAGATCGACTGCGAGGAATACGCCGAGCATACCGACCTCGAGCATCAGCATGAAAGAGACATATTCTTTCAACCGATCCGTGATTGAATCCCACGATGCAATGAGCGCAATCGGCGTTAGAAATGTTGTGAGCACTACCAATAGGATCGAGAGTCCGTCCACTCCTACGAAGTAGGAAATATCCAGTCCGGTAATCCACGGATATTGTTCGGCAAACTGCATTTGTGTGTTCGACGCGTCGAAACCGAAATAGACGAACAGCGAAAGGACGAACGTAACAAGCGACGTACCGATGCCGATATATTTGATCAGGTTCTGCTTCTCTTTGTTAATGAAGAGGAGCAACAGAATCCCTGCCAGCGGTGAGAAGAGCGTATACGATAAAATATTATTCATAGCAATTGTCATTACAAGATTGCACGAGTGCGGACACCGTGCCGGTTGTTAAATCACCACACTGAGAGATATCCGAGAATCAGCAGGATGCCTGCGACGAAAATAATGGCATAGCTTTGAACCACGCCTGTTTGAATTCGCCGGAAAATACCCGACGTCGCCTCGACCAATTTCGCGGAGTAGTTGATCGTATTGTCGATCACTTTCACATCGAAGATCTTCCAAAGGAATTTCTCGGAGGAGTGTTTGATCGGATTGACGATGACCGCATCGTATGCTTCATCTACAAAATATTTATTCCACAACAGGGTATACAAGCCGGAAAACCGTTTTGCTGTTGCTTCCGCCACCTGTATCTTTTCCGTGTAGATCTTCCAACCGGCGAAAATGCCTAACAGTCCAATCGCTACCGATGTCGCCATCAATCCCAATTCCAATGCTGCGGAATCGTGCGATGGCAGCATCATCTTAGAATTTGCTGCTGCGAAGACCGGCTCCAGGAATTCTTCGAAATAATTATGTCCGCCCAGCACATGCGGAATTCCGACATACCCACCGATGATCGAAAGTACTGCCAGCACCAACAGCGGAACCAGCATCGTCCTCGGTGCCTCGTGCGGATGATGATGATGGTGATCAAATCGTTCTTTCCCAAGGAATGTCAGCGAAACAAGACGGAACATGTAGAACGCTGTGACGCCTGCCGCCAGCGTTGCTATCGCCCACATCCACGGTGCACCATCCGCAAATGCTTTCCACAAAATTTCGTCTTTCGAGAAGAATCCGGAGAGCAGCGGAAATCCTGCAATCGCAAATGAACCGATGGCGAAAGTCCGGAACGTCCACGGCATATATTTTTGAAGCCCGCCCATCTTCTGAATGTCCTGTTCTTCGTGCATCGCATGGATCACCGCACCCGATCCCAAAAAGAGAAGTGCTTTGAAAAACGCATGTGTCATAACATGGAATAAGCCGGCAGAGAATGCTCCAACACCGACGGCAAGAAACATATAGCCTAACTGACTGACGGTGGAATAGGCCAAAACTTTTTTAATGTCGTTCTGTACGAGACCGATCGTTCCAGCGAAGAACGCCGTCAACAATCCGACAACAGCAACGATCTCCATCGTTCCGGGAGCAAGCGCATATAAAATAGAACTACGAGCAACCATGTAAATACCTGCAGTCACCATCGTTGCTGCATGGATAAGTGCAGACACCGGTGTTGGACCCGCCATAGCATCCGGCAGCCAGACATAGAGAGGAATCTGTGCCGATTTTCCCGTAGCACCAACGAACATCAACAGGGTGATCCAGAACAGCAGTGAATTGCCGACGGAAAATCCGGCAGCCTGCGAGAAGACCCCTTCGTAATTCAGCGTGCCAAACGTGTTGAAGATAAGGAACATCGCCAGGAGAAATCCAAAATCGCCGATACGGTTGACGATGAATGCTTTTTTTGCAGCATCGCCTGTGGTCCCTTTTTCGAAATTCCTGTCATACCAAAATCCGATCAACAGATAGGAACAAAGTCCTACCCCTTCCCAGCCAAGGAACATCAACAAATAATTGTCGGCAAGAACAAGGGTGAGCATGGCAAAAATAAATAAGTTCAGATACGAGAAAAATCTCCAGAATCCCGCATCGCCATGCATATAGCCAATCGAATAGAGGTGGATCAGACTTCCGACGCCGGTGACGATCAGGGTCATCAGGATAGAGAGTTGATCGATCTGGAAAGCGACATTGGCAGAAAATGTTCCTGCTGCAATCCATTCAAACACGGTGACAATGTGCTTTCGCTCTTCTACGGCTGATCCGAGCATTTCTATGTAGATCAGCAGCGCAATCACGAATGAAGCGGCGACTGCGGCAGTACCGATGCTGCCGACGATTGTTTCACTCTTTATTTTTCGTCCGAAGAGTCCGTTGGTGAGAAAACCAAGCAGCGGGAATAGGACAATAAGGGGGGCAAAGGAATACATAGGTTACAAATTGGCAAATGATCAAATTATCAAATTACAAGAGCACACATTCATCGTTACCACTTTAAGATATTTATCTCGTCGATATTCACGGTCTGTTTGTTTCGGAAGAGCGAGATGATAATGGCAAGACCGACAGCAGCTTCTGCTGCTGCAACGACCATCACGAAAAAAACCAGCATTTGTCCCGTTGCATCGCCGAGAAATTGTGCAAAGGCAATCAGGGAAAGATTCACGGCATTCAACATCATTTCAATGCACATGAATACGACGATAGCGTTACGGCGCACTACAACGCCCAGCACACCGCAGGAGAATAAAAATGCCGAAAGCAGGAGATAATGACTTAATGGGATCATAATTGAATTTCTCAGTTATTGCGAGGAGCGTAACAACAAAACAATCTCATGATTGATTTTTTGGATTTCTTCACTCCGACTTCGCCGTCGTTCGCAATATCGTTGTTATTGAACTAATTTCTTTTTTGCCAGCAATACTGCGCCGATGATGGCAGCAAGAAGCAGAAACGATGTAATTTCAAAGGGAAAAAGGAATTTCGTAAACAACACGGTGCCGATATATTCCACCGTTCCCATCTCCGCCGAAGCAGGAGAAAGCTGGGTATAGGCTGTTGGAGTGCCGACGCCGAACACATAGAGCAATTCCAATAATAAACCGACGGAGAATGCAATCCCCAGATACATTCTCAAACCCAAATGTTCTATCAGGCGTTTATCATCCCCCAAATTCAGCAGCATGATCACAAATAGGAACAGGACCATAATGGCACCGGCGTACACCAGAATATGCACGAGAGCGATAAATTGAGCGTTAAGGGTTAGATATAATCCGCCGAGGCAGAAGAAGTTGAGGATAAGATAGAGAGCGCTGTTGACCGGATTTCGCTGTAGAAGCATCATTACTGCGGAAAAGACCGTGATGCCAGCAAGAAAATAAAACACACCTTGTTCAAATGTCATCGGGAAAACAGAATTGATTAAAGTGAATGCTGAAAATTGACGTGTAAATATAAGGTTACTTCACAAGATAAGCAAAAGGTTTTCAGCGAATAAACAGAAATTCCTAAATCCTTATTTTCTGCCGCAGCTTGAGAAACAGCATTGGCCAACAGAACATTAATAAGAATTTAGGAATTATTTAAAGAATCTGATCACAGCTTCGGCATCGGTCCGAGCACGTCGGTCGGAACCAGATTAATAATCTTCCCGATTTTCGTTTCTTTTAGACCCTTCTCTACTTTCGCTTTATCACCAACAATAATAATCGCAAGATCATCCGTATCGATATATTTCTTTGCCACCCGGCGTACGTCGTCTTTCGTTACAGCCATAACCTTGCCGATATAGTCATTGAAATAATTCTCCGGTAATCCATAATCGATCATTTCGCCGATTTGATATGCAATGGAACCGACACTGCTGAAATTATCCGGGAATCCGAGGGCGATGTAGTTTTTCGCTTTGATCAACTCCTCTTCGGAAACTGGTTTGGAAATACCGTTCAATTCATTCATGAATTCTTGAAGTGCTTTGTCGGTCTTATCCGTTTGCACATCCGATGCAGCAGTGAACGGACCCGGAACGGGACGCATGGAAAATCCGGAACTTGCACCATAGGCATATCCGTTCTTTTCACGAAGATTCGAATTAAGCCGGGAAGTAAAGGAACCGCCAAGGATGGTGTTCATTACCAGGATTGGAAAATAGTCCTGAGACATCCGGTCCACACCAATGCGGCAGACGCGAATCACTGATTGTGCGGCTTCCGGTTTGTCGATCAGATAGATTTTTCTGCCGTCAACTTGTTTTGATTTAGGAACAGTGGCAGGTTTCGATTCCCCTTTCTGCCATCCGCCAAGTGCGGATTCCAATTTTATAATAATCTCTTTCGCATTCACATCGCCAACCACAACAAGAAAAGAATTGTTCGGACGATAATACGTGGAGTGAAAATTTTTCATGTCTTCCACTGTGAAAGAAGAGATCGTTTTCTCGTCCCCCGCTGAAGTTCTGCCATATTGATGATCCTTGCCAAAGACGAGGCTGGACGTTGCGGCGGCGGCGATCACCCGGGGTTGATCGAAGCCCTGAAACAACGAGGTGATATACTGTTTCTTCAATCGTTCCAATTCCGCCGCCGGGAAATCGGGGTGCAACAGAATATCTGAAAACAGTTTCAATGCGGCGTCGAATTTTGATACTGTGGAACGGAGCGTCACGCCGCTGTTGTGCAGTCCGCCGCTTGCTCCGATATCCGCTCCGAGGAAATCGATTTCATCAGAAAGCTCGAGAGAAGATTTTCCCGCCGCACCTTCATCCATCATATTCGCCGTCATGCCGGCCAGTCCGAGTTTATCCGATGTCTCATTGACACTACCTGCTTTCACAACCAGATTCAATTGGATGATTGGCACTTCCTTTTTTTCATACACCACAACCTGCAGTCCATTGCTTAACGTAAACTTTTGAAGTGCGTTCACTTTTAAGGATGGGGTCGGTCCAAGCGCAGGCGGTTTCGTCCGATCCGGCAATTGCGCATTCACAGAAACTGAACCAACGAGGAAAAGAAGAATGAAGAAGTTTGAGCGAAACAATTTGGTAATGGATAATGGATAATGGATACTGTTCATTGACAATTGACCATTGTCCATTGTCAATTGTTCTTTATTGATTGTTTTCATTTTCCCTCCGTGCTGACGACCGGTGAATTCTTTGCGGCAAGTTCAGTTTTCCCTTTGGGGACAAAGCTGAGCACTACCCGTGCATCATCTTTCAGGTATCGAGTTGCGACGGTCGAAATATCCTGCGGATCGATCGCGTAATAACGTGCGAGATCCTCATTAAAATAATCCGGGTTGCCGGTGAGATAATAATAGTTGTTCAGCATATCTGCTTTTCCGTTGATGGACTCCAGCCGTTCGATAAAACTGGCTTCGTATTGATTCCGGGAACGTTCCAGCTCGCGCGCCGCCGGCGTTTGTGCTTTAATCTGATTCAACTCTTCCTGGATCACCTGTTCGATCTCTGCCAGAGTATGTCCCGCCCTTGCCGTGCTGATGATGATGAATTGCGATCCGAGCTTCGCGGAGGATTGGAATGCGGAAACATCCTGTGCAATCTGCATATCGTACACTAATTTTTTATACAGACGTGAGTTCTTTCCGCCTGCAAGAACGGAAGCAAGTAAATCCAATTCCGCATCGCCGGGGGTGAGAGACGCCGGTGAATGCCACGCCATGTAGATTCTCGGCAGCTGCACACGATCCTCGATGGTCATACGTTTTTCTTCATGTAATACCGCCACAGACCGATCCTGCTGCGGCACCGGTTTTCCCATTGGGACTTCGTTGAACCATTTTTCCACCATCATCTTCGTCTTCGGAACATCGATGTCGCCGGCAATGGAGAGGCTTGCATTGTTCGGTGCGTAATACGTCCTGAAAAACTCCTTCACATCTTCCAACGATGCGGCGGAAAGATCCGCCATACTGCCGATGGTGGGCCAGCTATAAGGATGCGATTGCGGGTAGAGCGACTCGAAGATCATCAGGAACGCGTAACCGTACGGACGATTTTCATACGATTGCCGGCGTTCATTCTTCACAACGTCGCGCTGTCCGTCCAGTTTCCCTTGCGACATATCGTCCAGGAGAAAACCCATCCTGTCCGAATCCAGAAAGAGCGACAGCTCGAGAGCATTGCTCGGGATATCCTCGAAATAAATGGTACGATCCACGTTCGTGGAACCATTATTCGATCCTCCTGCCGCTTCCAGCCATTCGTCAAATTTTCCTTCGGGCACATTCTTCGACCCTTCGAACATGATGTGTTCGAACAAATGTGCAAATCCTGTACGGCCCTTCTTCTCATATCCCGATCCGACATGGAACCATTCGTTGACGGAAACAGTCGGTGTGGTCTTATCGACATGCAGGATTACATTCAATCCGTTCTTCAACGTAAACTGTTCGTACGGAACATTGATCCTCACGGTTTGCGAAGCGACCGACCCGGCGATGATGAGCAAAACAAAGAATTGTTTTCGCATTGCAGCCCCTTGGTAGTGATGTGTTATAGAAATGTGGGTAAAAGTAGAATTTTTATTCTGGAAAGTAAAGACGATCGGCATACTTTCTTGACGAATGTTCAGTTTCCTCGCCGCTGTTATTATGTCTTGTGAAAGTAGCAAGAAATCAGGCATTGTGTTAATAGAATATGTTACGTCATGCTGACATTCGTCAGCATGACGATTTTATGTTTCAAATTACGACACTACCAAAAATCACCGCTGCTGTCAACGAATCTTCGTTGCCTCTCTCCTCTTTTAGCGTTACTTTCATTCACTCACATTTCATCCAGTATAATCCGAGGTATGTATGAAACGCTTGACAATATTCTTTCTCCTGCTTCTTACGTCACTCAGCAGTTCTCTTGCACAGGAAAAACGTGCGCTGCAGCTCAACGACCTTTTTGCAATTCAACGGGTGAGCGACCCGCAATTATCGCCGGACGGCAAGACCGTTGCCTTTGTTGTGGGTGTTGTGGACAAAGATGCAAACAGAACGAACACGGACATCTGGCTTATCCCGGCAGTTGGAGGAGATGCAAAACAACTGACGAATGCACCGAAAGCGGACCGTCATCCACGCTGGTCACCGGATGGAAAATCAATCGCCTTCGAGTCCAACCGGAACAATTCAATGCAAATCTATATTATCAATGTTTCTACCGGCGAAACAAAACAAGTAACGAACATCTCTACCGAAGCGAGTGGTGCCATTTGGTCGCCGGAGGGGCAAAAACTCGGCTTCATCTCCGCAGTCTTTCCCGAATTCTCGGACAAACCGTTCGCCGAAGCCGATGCATTGAACAAACAAAAACAGGAAGCGCGCGACAACAGTAAGATGAAGGGTCGTGTCCTGACAAAATTGTTGTACCGGCATTGGGATAGTTGGGTAGATGATAAACGTCAGCATATTTTTGTCATTAATGCAGACGGTACAAACCCGAGGAATGTCACTCCCGGCGACAGGGATGCCGTTCCCACCTCTTCCACATTTTCTACCGGTGATGATTTCAGTTTTTCACCGGATGGAAAAGAGATTGCTTTTACGGCAACACCTGTTCCGGTACAGGAAGAATCATGGAGCACCAATCATGATATCCTAACCATAAATCTATTCACCGGCGAACGAAAACAGATCACCACCAATGCTGCAGCTGATGTCTTCCCGCAATACTCTCCGAATGGAAAATATATTGCGTATCGCGCGCAGTCTCGTGCCGGTTTCGAAGCAGACCGCTGGCAGCTGATGCTGTATGACCGTGCAGCAGGAACTACGAAAAGCTTGACGCCCAATTTCGACACAAATGTTGATGCCTTCACATGGGCCAATGACAATAAAACCATCTACACGTCTGCTGAAGAAAAAGCGAATACTCCGCTCTGGTCTATCGGAATCGACGGCGCAGTGAAGAAAGTGTTCGACAACGCCGGCAATGGCGATGTCAGTATCTCCGCTGATGGGAAATTACTTATTTTCTCCCATCAGACAATGTCCCGTCCTGTCGAGATCTGGTCTGCAAGCAGCACCGGTACCAAGGCAAAACAGTTGACGCATGTAAATGATGCGCTCTTTGCACAGATCGAAATGTCCGCGCCGGAATATGTTTGGTTTGATGGAGCCGGCGGAACAAAAGTGCAGATGTGGATCGTGAAACCTCCCTTTTTCGACGCAAATAAAAAATATCCGCTCGTCTATTGGGTGCACGGCGGACCGCAGGGTGCATTCGGCAACAGCTGGTCGTATCGCTGGAACCAGCAATTGTGGGCAGCGCAGGGATATGTGGTTGCACTTCCCAATCCTCGGGGTTCGACTGGATTCGGACAACAGTTCACGGACGAGATCTCCCGCGACTGGGGCGGCAAGGTCTTTACCGATGTGATGAACGGAGTCGCATACATGGAAAAACTCCCGTATGTGAACACCGAAAAAATGGCAGCAGCCGGAGCTAGCTACGGCGGGTATATGATGAACTGGCTGAATGGACACACGGACAAATTTAAAACGCTGGTGTGCCACGACGGAGTGTATAATTTTCATTCCATGTACGGTGTGACGGAAGAAACATGGTTCGATGAATGGGAACATGGCATTCCGTGGGAAACCGAGAACTATGACAAGTTCTCGCCGCATGTCTATGCAAAGAATTTCAAAACTCCGACACTCATCATCCATAATGAACTCGATTTCCGCGTTCCGGTCGGCGAAGGCTTCGCACTGTTCACAGCGCTTCAACGGAAAGGCATTCCATCCAAACTCCTCTATTTTCCGGATGAGGGACACTGGGTATTGAAACCGCAGAATTCCGAAATGTGGCACAACACAATCTTTGATTGGCTGAAAGACTATCTGAAATAATCTATGACATTCTCTTCCCGCATTATTGAAATTCAAAAAAAAACAGATTCATTTCTTTGCGTCGGACTTGATTCCGATGCTGCCAAACTCCCGGCCGCACTCCGTTCCCATAAGAACGGAGTGCTGGAGTTCAACAAGCGGATTATCGCTGCCACAAAGGACCTTGCCTGTGCGTACAAGATCAACTTCGCATTTTATGAGGCAATGGGAAAAGAAGGATGGTCGATTATCGAAAAGACCCGGGCTTTAATCCCTTCTACCATTCTAACAATTGCCGATGCAAAACGGGGTGATATTGGAAATACTTCCAAACAGTATGCCGATGCGATATTGAACGGCATGGGATTCGACAGTATCACCGTCGCTCCATATATGGGAAAAGATTCTGTTCAGCCGTTCCTGGAGCAAAAAGGAAAGGGAGTTTTTCTGCTTGCACTCACTTCCAATCAAGGCGCATTTGATTTTCAGTATCAACAGATCGGAAAACGGCGGTTGTTTGAAGAAGTGGTAAAAACATCGCAGTCTTGGACGACAAATGCGAATCTCGGTTTCGTCGTCGGTGCGACAAAATCATCGGACATTCACACAGTGCGGAAACTTGCTCCCACGATCCCCTTCCTTGTCCCCGGGATCGGAGCACAGGGAGGTTCCGTTGAGGATGTGATCAAGTTCGGATGCACTTCGGAAGGTTTCGGAGTGCTGATCAATGCCAGCAGAAGCATACTCTATGCTTCAACCGGCAAGGATTTTGATGCTGCCGCCCGCAGCGAAGCGCTGAAACTGAACAATGAAATAAATTTTTTCAGAAACACCTACTACTAGCCGCTGACCAGACCATCGCTTCACCCAAACGGTAACTGCAGCGGCGAATTCACATTCGATGCACGAAGACCTGCTGCGACATATCTGGACCAAACAAATGTTCGACACTTCCCGTTTGACCACAACGGACGGACGGGCAGTGCTGATTGTAGATCCTGGAACACTCTCCCGCATTAGCGGACCCGACTTCCGCAACGCCAGGATAGAGCTGGACGGCAGGAAATATTCGGGTGATATTGAGTTTCACAGATCCACCAACGATTGGAAACTGCATCACCATCAGCATGACCAGAACTATAATTCTGTAATCCTTCACATTGTATTTTCAGGAACAGCGGAAAAGACCACGTCACAGAGCGGCAGGGATATTCCCACGGTGGTTCTGGAGCCTTTTCTCTTCACCTCCCTTGACAGTATCGCTGATCAATTGAAACGGGAAGAATACGCTTCAAAAACAAATAAACTTCCGTGTGCGCACTGCAACGATACGATCGCTGCAGACCTGTTGCAGACCTGGATCCGTACGATGTATCGTGAACGGCTGCATGATAAAATCTCCCGTCTTTCGGACCGTTTGCGAGAGATTATACAAAATGATCCTCGCATCGTGGGTGAGCCTGGTGAATGGTACGGCGATATGCTGGAAGACATTCCTCTTCCGGGAGGAACGTTTGATGGATCGTTATACAAACAGAGACATGCATGGGAACAATTGCTCTACGAAGAAGTAATGGACTGTCTCGGATATTCAAACAACCGCAGGCCGATGAAAATGCTTGCGGAGCATGTTTCCATTCTTCGGTTATTGCAGGTGCAGCAGGATTGGGGAGCAAAATTGACTCTTCAACAAATCGAAGCAATACTGTTTACTGCTTCGGGATTGCTCCCGGCAATCAGCGATGTACGCGATCAAGACTCGAAACTGTATATTCATTCCATTCACTCAGCCTGGAATGAATTACCCCATCGGATTTCCTTCCATTCCATCGACGCGACAGAGTGGAATTTTTCTCCTACACGTCCGGCAAATTTCCCGACCATCAGGATCGCCGCCGCAGCGTCATTCCTGAACGATCTTCTCCATCGTTCGCACTTTAGGTCGATTGTAACGATCATCAGCGGAAAATACTCGGCTCACGATTCAAAAACAGAACAACTGATACACCTCTTTGAAAGCGCCGATCATTCCTTCTGGAATAATCATTTTGCATTTGC